>ERZ869921.48-NODE-48-length-68145-cov-17.348083_pt1 | contig 68145 bp, 108 predicted proteins | sample MGYA00579310_ERZ869921 | MGnify/ENA primary metagenome ERZ869921 (study PRJEB32216, sample SAMN09231816) | wastewater metagenome | place: USA: Maryland | collected 2016-06-21 | study: EMG produced TPA metagenomics assembly of the PRJNA472060 data set (Reclaimed...
CGATCTCCCTTCCGTGTAAAATTTGGAAATTGTATAGAAAAGGCCAGATTTGAGGTCTGAGGGGGTCATTTTGAGGGGCGCAAAGCCGAAATTTAAGCAAAAAGGGGCCGTCACCGTGCTTCCTGGTGCCGCTGAGCGGCACGCTGAGCACGCGGCAGCCAGAAAGCAGCTGGAGCGCCAAGTCGCGCAAATGATCAAGCGGCGCGTCAAAACCATGATGCCGAAGGGCTTGCCGGACGATATGAAGGCTGAATTCAAGCGCGTGGCCACCCTTTTGGCCGATCCGACGGTTGACCGGCTCAAACCGCACTATCTGGACACCATTTTGGACTATTGCCGGGTCAAAATCCGCCTCCGGCAGTATGACGACTATTTCCAGGGCCAGATTCAGCGGGAGGTTTACGATCCCGTCCAGGCCGCCAACCAGCGCGCGATCGCCGCGGCACAGGCCGCCGGACTACCTCCGCCAGCGCCAATCACGACGCGCAACGGCGTGCAGATAAAATCGCACCCCTATGTCGCCCAAAGGAACGAATCCTGGCGTCAGTGGCGTTCTTTGGTGGCAATCCTTGGGCTTTCGCCCACGGATGAGCGGAACATGGCCCCCGGGCTTGGCAATACCGGCGACCCCACCGACAAGTATTTTTGATGGGCAAGCGCAAGGCCGCGCCTGAGTGGATCGGCCTCAATGACCCGGTTACGGAATACGCGCTCCGGGTCACGGCGGGCGACATTGTGGCCGGGCCCTATGTCCGCGCGGCATGCAAGCGGCACCTGAATGACCTGAAAACCGGGCCCAAGCGCGGCCTGCGCTGGGACCTTCCCGCCGCCCTGCACGTCATAGGCTTTTTCCGGGATTGCCTGACCGTTGAGGTGGAAGAGCGGGACGAATTTGGGGACATAGTTAGCCGGGCCATCCCGTTTGAGCTTGTCCTTTGGCAGGCCTTCATCATCGGCAGCCTGTTCGGCTGGAAAAACGCCCAAGGCCTGCGCCGCTTCCGGCGAGCCTATGTGGAAATCGGCAAGGGCAACGGCAAGTCGCCCATGGCGGCCGGTATCGGCCACTACATGCTGGCCGCTCAGCGCAAGCTGCGGCCGGAGATTTACGCCGCCGCCACGGATTTGAACCAGGCGGACATTCTGTTCCAGGACGCGGTGGCGATGCGGCACCGCTCTCCGGCGCTGGCCCGGCGCGTCGGGACGGTGGGCGAAAAGAAAATCCTGCGCATGACCACAGCGGTGGGCGGGCAATTCAAGCCGATAAGCAGCGAGAAGGAGGGCAAGTCCGGCTTCCGGGTGTTCTGCGCCCTGCTGGATGAGATCCATGAGCACGCGGACAATACCGTGATCGAAATGATGCGCGCGGGCACCAAGGGCAACCAGGAAGCGCTCATTTTTGAAATCACAAACAGCGGTTTTGACAAAAAAACCGTTTGCGGACAGGAGCATGACTACACGGTGCAGGTCGTGGAGGGCACGCTGCCGAATGATGCCTGGTTCGGCTTCATTACGGCATTAGATGGCGCTAGGACGGAGTTTTACGATATAGATGAAGCCATACAAATCCTTGATGATTGCTGCACATGCAATGCGAAAACCACCCTGACCGAAAAGCCCATAGCAGAGGCCTTTGTGCGTCTTGCTACCAGCGTGATCGGCGCGCCCGTAACCTCGCCAAAGGCGTCGGATGCTCAGTTCACCCAAGCCGACAAGCTGTTGCGCGGGGCCTTTGCGACACTTGCTACCGATCTTGGCTTGGCACAGCCAACCCTGAGTTCCGGGCAGCTCGAATCAAAAGCCAAAGTAAATGGCAATCCGCAAACCGACCACGCGCCAACGCCAACGCGCAACGCTGGCGAGACAAAGACAGGCGAGAAAATCCAGGCGGAGCACGCGCCAGACAGCGGCAGCAAAAATACGGTGTCTCAGCGGAAGAAGTTTGCCGCGTCACCGCCGTTCAGCGCGGCAGATGTGGTTGCTGCGGGGAAGAAACTGCCGATTTCCGGTTGGATCACTGCCACGATACCGGCGCTTTTCGCGGGTTGCTCTGCCACAAGTGCAATACGGGAATTGGCATGCTCGGAGATTGTGAATCGGGCTTGGAACGCGCACTCGCCTACCTGCGCGATCCACCAGCACTGCGAAGTCCAAACGGGACGCCTCGGGCGGAAGATGGCGGCGGATGACCCGTTCAAGGACGAAAGCTGCTGGATCAAGGCCAACCCGAACTTGGGAATTTCGATATTCCCGGAATATATCCGCGAGCAGGTGAATGAGGCGCGCGGCATGCCGTCCAAAGAGGGATTGGTGCGCCGCCTCAACTTTTGCCAGTGGACGGAGAGCGAAAACTGCGCAATTCCCCGGGCGACATGGGAAGCCTGCCAGGGAAAAGTTAATCCTGACGCTCTTTTGAAGGCGGGATACCCCTGTTTTGGTGGCCTCGACCTGTCCCGGGTAAAGGATTTGACCGCCTTCACGCTCACCTGGCTGCTGGATCAGACCAAGGACAAGCAGAAATTTGCCAGCTTCACCTGGTTTTGGACGCCCAAAGACACCCTGGCGGAGCGCCAAAAAACCGATAAAGCGCCCTATGAGGCCTGGGTGAAGGCCGGGTTTATGGAGGCGGTGCCCGGAAATCGTATCTCATACCCTTGGGTGGCGGACGCGCTGGGCACGCTTTGCGCAAAATACGACCCGGTGACCATCGGTTGCGACCAATACGGGCTTGAACAGATGCGCGACCACGCACTGACGGCCGGTATCGACCTTCCTTGCGAGGTTCACCCCCAAGGCTTCAACCGGCGCGTCGTGGACAAGACGGAGGGCCATGACCCGGAGACAAAAAAGACCGGCGTGGAGGAAATCGCCCTTTGGATGCCGGACAGCATCAACAAACTGGAGGCGGCGCTGCTGGACCGCCGGATCACGGTCCCGGACAATCCAGTAATGGCGATGTGCGCCGCTTCTGTGGTTTATAGTGAGAATCGCACGGGGGCGCGGATGTTCGACAAGTCCAAGGCGACAAAACGCATTGACGGCATGGTGTCTCTCGCCATGTCCATCGGCATGGCCACGCTTGAGCGGCCGGTAAGCCAGGCTGAACAGCTGCGCCGCGCCATCGCTGAGCGCGGAGGGTTCGCATAATGAACGCTTTGACGGCCTGGCTCGGCGGCGGCGGGCTTTTCAGCAAGTCCAGCGAGGTCACCTATTCCAGCTCGCCAGCGTCCTGGCTGGTGGATTGGGTGCGCGGCGGCGGCAAAACCACCTCCGGCGCGCGGGTCAACCCCGCCAGCGCCATGCAATTCCCGGCGGTTTATGCCTGCGTCAACGTCCGTGGCCAGGACGTCGGCCGGTTGGACTGCTTTTTGATGCGCCGCATCCCGGAAACTGAGCAGGGCGGCGGCGGGGCGAAGTCCGCGGATGACCATTGGGCCTATCACTTGATCCTGTCAGCGCCCAACCCGCGCATGACGCCCATGGAATTCAAGTTCATGATGCAGGTGCACAAGGACCTGCGCGGCAACGCCTACGCCTTCAAGCAGCGCAACGGCCGCGGCGGCGTCATTGCCCTTTGGCCCCTTCCAAGCCAGCACGTCACAGTCCTGGAGGCGGAGGGCGGGGAGCTTTTCTACAAGGTCAGCATCCCAAACCGGGAAGAGGTTACGGTTCCGGCGGAGGATATTGTCCACCTGCGCGGCCTGACCCTGGACGGCAAGGTGGGCCTCTCGCCCATCGCCTATCACCGCGAGACTATCGGCCTTGGGATTGCCGCCCTGGAATATGGCGCGTCATTTTTCGGCAACAGCGCCCAGCCCAATGGCGCGATCAAGCTGCCAGGCATTGTGGACAAGGACACCGCCAAGGCTCTGCGCGAATCCTGGAACCAAAAATACCGCGGCGCGAAAAACGCTAACCAGCTGGCCTTCTTTGATGGCGGCATGGAGTGGGTCAAGACCGGTATGGACAATACCGACGCCCAATATCTGGAGACGCGCCGCTTCCAGAACAATGAAATCTGGCGTTTGTACCGCATGCCGCCCCATAAGGTGGCGGACCTGGACAAGGCGACTTTCTCCAACATTGAACACCAGGGCCTGGAGTATGTGACCGATTGCCTGGACCCGGAATTGATCAACTGGTGCCAAACCCTCGCCCGCGATTTGCTGACGGAGGAAGAGCGCAAGACCATGTTTTTCCTGTTTGACCGCGACCCGCTTATGCGCGGCGGCTTCAAGGAAACCCTGGAAGCGCTGGCGATCGCGCGCAACTGGGCCATCTACAACGCGGATGAGTGCCGCGCGAAGCTGGGCGAAAACCCGATCAAGGACGGCACCGGCAAGATTTATCTGGAGCCCACCAATATGGTCCCGGCCGGGACGCCATTGGCGGAGCGCAACCCCGGAAAACCGGCCGGTGGCACCGGCGGAGATCCCGCCGCCACCGGCGACCCTAAAAAGCGCCTTGCCAACGCTGAAGCCCTTTTCGCCCACGCCCAACGCTACCTTCAGGACGCCCGCCACGCGATAGCGGCCCAAACGCAGGAGTAAGACCATGCTCAAGGAAAACGCCCCGCCTCCCTTTGCCAATATCGAAGCGTTCCGCGCGGCGGCGGCCGCGCTCGGCCGGGACAAGTTCCTGGAGGGCGCGCACGTCCGCGCATCCTTTGAAACTGAGGTGAAGGCCAGCGAGGAAGATGGCTCCCGCGTGCTGACCTTCACGATCAGCACCCCGAACAAGGATCGCCAGGGGGACACCATCAAGCTGGACGGCTGGGAGCTGGAGAATTTCCGCAAGAATCCGGTCGTGCTGTGGGCGCACAATTCCAGCCAGCCGCCGATCGCCAAGGCCAACCGGGTCTGGACGGAGAGCGGCAAGCTGAAGTCCGACGCGGAGTTCGTCCCGGCTGACAATCCCGCCGTCGGCCGCTTCGCGGACGGCATTTTCCAGCTCTACAAGGGCGGCTTCATGTCCGCCACCAGCGTCGGCTTCGCGCCGATGAAGTACGCCTTCCGGGATGACCCGGGCGGCGGCTGGGGTATCGACTTTCTCAGCCAGGAGCTGCTTGAATTCTCCGCCGTGCCGGTGCCCGCCAACGCGGAAGCGCTCATTGAAGGCAAGTCAGCTGGCATTGATATTGCGCCAGTCCTGGACTTTTGCGAGCTGGCGCTGCGAAGCGCCAAGGACCATGGGCGCGTGGTCAGCCTGGTGGAATCCATCCTGGGCGGAAACGGCCAGGACCTGGAGACGCTGGCTTGGGGCGAAAAGATTGCCTCCCTGGTGGGCCTCGAAAAAATTGCGGCCGCTCGCGGGATGGTCTTAATGTCGCGGGAGCGAGTCGGGGCGGTCGAACGGGCAGCCACGAAACAGCGCCTGGCAGAGAAACGTAAACGCGAGCTTTCCCTCGCAGCGCTCAGCCAAGGCGGTTAGCGCCCAACCTCTCCAGGTGGGCAAGACCCCGGTAGCGCCGGGAGACAATGGCGGCGCTGGGCTGCCTAGCTGGGGATTAAATCCAATGAATTTGGCTGCGCTGCGCAAGTCGCGCGAGGACAAGTACAAGAATCTCGTCACTCTCTCTGAGAAGCTGGCGGGCGACGACTATGAAGGCATGGACGCTGACCAGAAGGCCTATGATGACGGCCTGAAGGAGCTGGGCGCGATCGACGCCAAGATCAAGCGCCTCACGGACCTGGAGGCCCTGAAGGGCTCCGGTGCCACCGCCGTCCCGGGCCAGCTGCCCGCCAAGGACCGCGAAGGCGACGGCGAGCGCCGTCACTTCCAGCCGGTCTATGTCCGCTATGGCAAGCTGGTGGCCTTCAAGGGCCAGAAGGCGGAAGAGCAGGCCTATAAGGCCGGTCAGTTCGTCCTGGCCACCATGTTCAAGCGCGAAAACGCCAAGGAATGGTGCATCCAGAACGGCATGGAAGCCAACCTGAAGGCGCAGGCTGAAACCTCCAACGCCGCGGGCGGCTTCCTGGTCCCCACGGAGTTCGAGAACACCATTATCGACCTGCGCGAGGAATACGGCACCTTCCGCGGCTCCGTGGGCGTCACCCCCATGGGCAGCGACAGCATGACCGTCCCGCGCCGCGCCGGTGGCGTGACCGCCTACTTCGTGGCGGAAAATGCCCAGCTGACCGAGAGCCAGAAGTCCTGGAACCAGATTTCCCTGGCTGCCAAGAAGCTGGGCGCTCTGGTCCGCATGTCCACTGAGCTGAGCGAAGACGCGGTTATCAATATCGCGGACGATCTGGCCTCTGAAATCGCCTATGCCTTCGCGCAGAAGGAAGACGATTGCGGCTGGAACGGCGACGGCACCTCCACCTATGGCAACATCACCGGTGTCCTGCGCAAGTTCACTGATGGCGTGAACAGCCTGGTGGGCGCGGTCAATGCCGCCTCCGCCCATGACACTTTCGCGGAAATCGACGCGAATGACCTGGCTGGCGTCATGGCCAAGTGCCCGAAGTATGCGCTCAAGACCGCCAAATGGTATTGCTCGCAGCCTGCCTGGGCCATGATCTTCCAGCGCCTGATCCAGGCGGCTGGCGGTGCCACCATGGCGGAAACCGTCAGCGGCGTCCGCGTGCCTCAGTACATGGGCTATGACGTGGTGATCGACCAGTTGCTGCCCACCAGCCTGACCACCATCAACGGCACCCCGATGGTGCTGTTCGGTGACCTGCGCAAGGCCACCACGATGGGCGAGCGCCGTGGCGTCCGCATCAAGACCAGCGAAGATCGCTACTTTGAATACGACCAGATCGGTATTCAGGGCACCGAACGCTTCGACATCAACGTGCACGACGTGGGCGACACCAGCGTTGCGGGCCCGCTGCTTGCCCTCATGGGCAAGACGTAAGCCTGACGATTAAGCCGGGGGGCTGATGGCGGGGCAGGTGCCCCGCCAGTGCCCGCCACCAGGATTTAATGCCCGGCGTCGCCGGGAAACGGACGGAGAAAATTATGCTTCCCAATGCAAAAAAGACCGTGGTGTGCATCACCCCCGCCTCTTTCACCAACGGCGCGACCGCTGGCGCGGGTAACACCAATGAATACGTGGACACCAAGGGCTGGAAACAGGCCGATTTTTCGGTGATCCTCAGCGCCGCGGACGTCGTGTCCAACGCCCCCAGCGTCCTGAAGGTCCAGGAGGCGGATGTGACCAACGCCTCCAGCTTCGCGGACGTCAGCGGTTTTGTCGGCGGCACGGACTTCACCATCGGCAGCGCCTACACCAATTCCGCTGGCCAGAACGTGTACAACCTCAACGTCCCGGTCCTGGGCGGCCGCAAGCGCTACCTGCGCCTCCAGGTATCGCCGCGCACCACCCAAATCGTGGCCGCCGTCTGCGACCTGAGCCGTGGCGAAAACAACCCGGGCACCGCTGCGCAGACTGGCGCAATCTCCGGCGTCGTCTAAGATCGCGTTATTCCCCGGTGTCCGACACCACCAGGGCAATGAGACGTCAGTGCTGATAGTGGGGTGGCTGCGTTCGTGTCGGGGCGCAGCCACTTCAGCACTTTAAGGGATACCCGACATGAAACTGGACCTTGGCGCTGGCAAGCAGTCGCCTGACGGCTTCACCCCGATGGGCAATGCCCACGGCACCTCAATTTTTCCCCTTCCAGACAGCATCAAGGACGGCAGCGTGGACGAAATCCGCGCATCCCATGTCCTGGAGCACTTCGCCGCCGGTGAGGCGATAGACGTCCTCAAGCATTGGGTTTCCAAGCTGAAGCCTGGCGGCGCGCTGAAGGTGGCGGTGCCGGACCTGGACAAGATCGTGGACGTCTACAAGAGCGGCCAGGACGCGCCTATCCAGGGTTGGCTCATGGGCGGGCAGACCGCGCCGGACGACTTCCACAAGACCATCTATGACCAGGAGTGCCTGGCGGAATCGCTCCGCCTGTCCGGGTTGATCGACCTGGCCCCCTGGAAAAGCGAGCTGCCGGATGACTGCGCGGCGCTGCAAATCTCCCTGAACATCATGGGGCGCAAGCCAGCGCCAAAGCAGGGCACTGATCCAAGCCTGCTGAAGATCATGGCCATCATGTCCGTGCCCCGGCTGGGCTTCATGGACAACTTTTTCTGCGCCTTCCAAGCCCTGCACCCGGCCGGAATACCCCTCCAGAAGTTCACCGGCGCATATTGGGAGCAGTGCATTGAACGCGGGCTGGAGGACGTCATTGCTGAGGGCGGCGATATTGCCCTGGCCATAGACTATGACACCGTTTTCCAGCGCTCCGACGTTGACCAAATGCGCCAAATCATGGCGGAGCGGCCGGAAATTGACGCCCTTGCCGCCATCCAGTCCGCCCGCTGGCGCGCCGCGCCGCTGCTGAGCATGGACCCGCCGCTTGGCACCACGGCCGACCGCATCCCGCCCGGTGTGTTCCTTGCGGATGACGTCACCAGGATCAAGCAGGCGCACTTCGGCCTGACCATGATCCGCGCGAGCGCCCTGAAAGACCTCCCCAAGCCATGGCTTCAGTCCAGGCCGGACAAGGATGGGCGCTGGGGGGCGGAGCGCGTGGACGCGGACATAGTGTTCTGGCGAAACTGGGAAGCAGCGGGGAAAAGCCTATACTCCGCCAACCGGGTTCCCGTGGGACACCTGGAGCTTATGGTGCTCTGGCCGCGCGAAGGGGATTTTGCCGTGATCCCCCAACTGAGCGGCGACTATCAGAAAAACGGCAAGCCGGGAGGCGTCTGGAAATGAGCAAGAAAAAGAAACCGGAACAGCAGGCTGAGCCCGTTGCGAAATCGCCCCGTCAATACCGGGCGAAAATGGCCTTCGGCAACTGGCCCAAGGGCTTCATCTTCAACGGTATGCCCGCGGGACAGGCGGAGTTGCTGAAGCAGCGCGGGCTGATAGAAGATTGCAAGGCGATGGAATCGCCTGTGAACCGCATGATGGGCGCGCCGGTCACAAAGTAGGGGGCAAAAATGCTGGTTGTGAACACTGCGGCGTCGGACCGCCTGCTTTTGACGGATGCTGAGATCCGCGCCGCGATCGGCGTTGAAACCGGCGAGGCTACGACCGTCGGTGACCTGAACAAGCGGGTGGCGGCGGCAATCACCAGAGCCTGCAAAGTGATCCCGGGCCGTCTTGCCAGCGGCGGGGCACAGTCCATCCCGACCTTGCGCAAGGAGGTTTTGACGGAAACCTTCCGCTATGACGTTTGCCAGTCCATGGTGATCCTGTCACGCTCGCCCGTGGTGGCGGTCACCGGCATCACGGTAGATGGCACCGCCCTGACCATGGACATTGCCGCCAATCCGCCGACCATCCCCAGCTTCATCCCGTCACCGGACTTTGAGATTGACGGCTATATGCTGCGCCGCCTGTCCGGCGGGCGGATAATCGACTGGAGCGCCAGCGTGGTGGTGGTCAACTATTCCGCCGGGTTCGAGACTGTGCCGGAAGACCTGAAGCTGGCTGCCAGCAAGCAGGCGCAGGCCTATTTTGCTGACAGCGACCGCGAACCAGGCCTCCGCAGCCTGGAGCTGCCCGGCGTTATCACGGAAACCTACACGGACAAGGCCCCGGACTCCCCCGGCGTGACGGAGGAAGTAATGGACCTGCTTCGCCAGGGCGGTTACGTCATGGAGAGCATCATTTGAGGGCCGCATGCGCGCTGAAGCGATCAAGCGAAAGTACCTCAGCCGCCTGAAAATGACGGTGGTGATACGCCGTTACACCGGCTCCACCGCCTCCCGGACCAAAGAGGAAGTGACCTGCCGGGCCCATGTCAGCGGCTATGCCCCCCATGAATTCATTGGGGCGATCCAGCAGGGCGACCAGCGCGCCGTCATTTATGCGCCAGACCTTGAGGAAAGCGCGATCCAGCTCCCGCTGACCACGGACGACAAGGTGCTTTTCCAGGGAAAAGAGCTGAAAGTCATGGCCCCTGTGCCGCGCCGCGCCCTGGAAGGCGACCTTTGCGCCTACGAACTATGGTGCCGGGGTTGAGCTGGGAAACCGCGATCGCCAACGTGGAGGCCCAAACCCAGCAACAGGTGGCGGCCAAGGCCAAACTTCTTCACCAGGACATTATGGGCGCGCCGCCGCAACCGCTGGGATTTGTCCGGCATGTGGACGGGAAGAAAAACGCGCCGGAGGAATCCGTTAAGCCGGGCGGCGTGATCGTCTACGACTATAACCGGCTGGACCAGGTGGCGGAGGCGGCGCTGGACACCCTGCGCCAGCTGTCACCGGCGGATTCCGGCGACTATGCCAGGAGCCATATGATCCTGCTGAACGGCACCCCGGTGGACAGCCTGAAGGGCTGGAAAAGCGGCGACACCATCACAATCAGCAATCCGCTGCCCTATACCCGGAAGATCGAACTCGGCCGGAAGGGCTACCGCGCCCACGGGCACGTCTATGAAAAGGCGGAGCGCATCCTGGCGCGCCGGTTCGGCAACCAGGCGAGCATATATTTCGCCTATCGCCAGGCCCCTCCAGGGGATATTCATTCATGGGCGAGCACCAGCAAGCTGTCACACCAGGGGCACGCCAGCGGAAATACCCGGCAGGAATGGCTCACGCGGCAGCCGACGCTGGTGATCAGGGAGCTATAAGGGGTTGAAATGGCGGACTATCCGGGGGCGGTAGCTGCAATCAAGGCCAGATTTGAGGCGAATTGGGCCTCCACCCCGTATTGCTATGTCAACGGGCAGGCCTGCGCGACGGTTGATGACCCAACCTCAGAGTCCCCAAACCCAATAAACTGGGCACTTTTCGAGATTGCCCACGTCCCGTCCTATATCGCCGCGACCGGCACGCCAGGCCAGCAGACCATCGTTTACCCTGGCATGATCAAGGTCCATATCATGAGCCCGCACGGGCTGGGGGATGATGCGGGGCTGGCGCTGGCCGTAGCCGCCGGAGAAATCTTTCGTAACAAGCTCTTTTATGATGATGTGACCCCGGGCTGCTTCGTTCGCACCGGCTATGACTTGAACGGGCAGCCGCGGGTGGATGGGGGCGATATTGTCAGCGATGACGGCGAGTGGTTTTCGCACACCGCAACCATCCCCTTTGAATACTGGCACCGCGGATAATCCGCGGGCCTAAAGAACGGAGACGGCGATGGCTTATCAAACTCAGTCCAATGGCTCAGTTGCCTACAAGGTCCAGTCCGGCCTTGGCTCAGCCGCTTCCGGCTCCGGCGGCACCCGCGTCCGCCTCACCGGCGGCAGCGGCCTCCAGGCGTCCCGCGCGCAGACCCAAAGCCAGGAAGTCCGGTTGGACGGCATGTCCACCATCGGCCGCCTTGGCACGCAAAAGGTCAACGGCCAGTGGAACATGGAAGCGTCGCTGGGCTCTTTCGAGAGCATCCTTGAAGCGATCATGCGCGACACCTGGGACGCCTCCGCGCTGTCCCTGACCCAGGCCAACTTCACCTCCCTGGCCATTTCCTCCAACGTCATAACCCTGGGCTCCGGCGACCCGCGCACCTTGGGCCTGCGCGTGGGCGACGTGATCCGCCTGACAGGCATGACGCAGAGCGCCAACAATTCCAAAAACCTGCGCATCACCGGCCTGACCGCGACCACCATCACCATCGCGTCCGCGGACACCCTGACCAATGAAGGCGCGGACACCACCTGCACCATCACCCGCGTCAAAAAGCTGATGATGAACGGCACGCCGACCAAGCGGTATTTCACCATTGACGAATATGATGCGGACATTGACCTGTCCGAGTCCGCGTCGGACTTCATGTTCGGCAGCATGAAGTTCAGCTGGCAGACCAATGGCCTTCTCATGCTGGACGTCGCTGGCGTCGGCACCGGCCAGTTCACCGCTGGCTCCACCGGCACCAGCCCGCTGCTGACCTCTCCCACCCTGACCACCACCCTGCCGCTTTCCGTGGTGGACGCCACCATGCGTATCAAGGGCGCGGACGTCGTGGACCTGACCAGCTTCGACCTGTCCCTGGACATTCAGCCGGTTGCGCCGGACGTGTTCGGTTCCGGTGCGATCAAGTATGCGCCGGACGTGTTCCCCGGCTCCTTGATGATGGGCATTAACTTCAGCGCCCTGCGCACGGACCTTACCCGCATCACGGACTTCCTGGCGGAAACCCCGTACAGCATCCACCTGCTTTGCTGCGAAAACGACACTGAGCCCAAGGACTTCTTCAGCATCTACATTGGCAACCAGACCTTGGGTCAGGTGCAGAAGTCCGCGTTGTCCAAGCAGGGCGGCCCGCGCACCCAGTCCATTTCCATCCCGCCTGCGCTGATCGGTATTGACAGCACCGGCACCGGGTACGATGCGACGATGTGTAAGTTCCAATCAACTGGAGTATAAGGGTTTTTCGGCCTGGACAGTCATTCCACTGACCGTCCAGGCCTGACGCTCACACTGAGGTAGCAGCATGACCGCTGATGAAGTTCTGGCTGCGATACGCGGCAGCGGCAAGCCCCATTATGTCTATGTGCTCCACAAGCCTGACGGCGCGCCGTTTTATGTCGGCGTCGGAACTGGCCGCCGCATCCTTGATCATGCGATTGTGGCGCGCCGCAAAACCGCACCACACAGTCACAAGATCAGAACAATCAGGGCCATATGGCGCGCCGGGTTGGAAATTGATTACCGAATAGCAGGATCATTTTCGGATTGGGCCGCCGCCGCTGCCGCTGAGGTGGCGTTGATCGCCAGCATTGGCCGCCGGGATTCCCGCACTGGCCCCCTATCAAATGTGACCGCAGGAGGTGACGGCGCAAGCGATCCGTCCAAGGATGTGAAAAACTCGCGCAGCGCTGCGCTACGGGAATCATGGGCAAAAAGGGACCGCACACAGGCTTTGTCTCATTTACGCGCCCCGGAAATTAAAGCCAAAGCCGCTAATTCAAGGCTCGGCAAAAAGCGCGGTCCCTATAATTGGGTGAACAAGCCTGGCCCGAAAGCTGAGGCGCGGGCCAGGTTATCCGCCGCCTTGAAAGCGGACCCCTTGTCACGACGGCCCGGCATAGCTGATAAGATTGCCAGGGCGAACCGGGGCAAGACCTGGAAGATTGATCCGGGAACCGGCAAGCGGGCATACCAAAATCAAACCGGAGAGTGACATGGCAAAGACGGAAACGGACGTTGCGGCCGCGAGTGCCGCGCTGAAGAAAGCCCTGGCGGCGGCGCGCGCCGCTGGCTTCCGCGTCAAGTTTGACGTGGACGCGGACGGCGATCCTGTCGCGGTCCTGGACGGCGGCCCGGAGCCCAAGGAAGAGGCCAAGCCCGCCGCTGAAAAGCAGGCTTGAGCAAGCGGTCCCCGACGCGGGCTGCATCAAATGAGGGGGCCGGGCCCGCGCGGGGGCCCGCCCAACCCGACACAGGAACCGACACCATGAACACCGCACCGTCCAAGGCTATCCGCCTTGATGATTTTGTCCCCCAGGACACCGCTGAACTCCATGTTAAGATCCCCGGCACGGAGCGGCCGCTGGGCTGGATCATCACCTTTGGCGGCCCAAGCCACCCCAAGACCGTCGCCGCGGCTGAGCGGGCGTCCCGCAAGGACCTCCAGCGCAGCAATGAAATCGAGAAGGCGAAGATCAACGGCCGCAAATGGAAGGGGGACATGGACAAGGCCCCCGATGAAGTGAAGCGGGAGTTTATCCAGACCCTGGTGGACCGCATGGTGGACTGGTCACCGGTGGCGCTGGGCGACAAGGAATACCCCTTCACGGAGGCGACGGCGGTGGAGCTGCTTATCCGCCCGGAAATGTCGCCTTATGTGAACCAGATTGTTGAATTCCTGCTGGACGACAAGGCTTTTATGAAGGCCTCCGCGATCAGCTCCTAGCCTACGCTGAGGCCGAGTTTCGGCTTTCAAAAAGGGAAGAGGGGGACCAGTCCTATCGGGCGGTCCTCCAAAACCTCCTGTCTCGGGCCCGCGCCCCTGAGCGAATTGCTGAGCTTGAAAACGAGCTGCGCTGCCCCCCAATCCCGCCTGAGCTGGCCTATATTTTCCTGGCCTGGCAGCGGCTTCGCGCCCGCAAAAACGGCAACGGCATGGGGGCTATCCCGCGCTGGGAATGGCCGGACCTGGACGCCTTTGAGCGCCATACCAACCAGCGCTTTTTCCCCTGGGAGGTGGAAATCCTCGAAAAATTAGATGACTTGTTCGTGGCGGAGAATACGGTCACAAAGACTGGGGCTGGGCAGGGGGCATAACCGCAATGAGTAGCGCTGGCGTCGTCGTCACCCAGCTTATCGTTGACGCCTCCGGCTCCCGGGTTGGCGTCGAAGAGTTCAAGGCCAACATGGCGAAGGCGAAGCAGGCCGCGGTGGACACCGGCCAGGCGACCGCCTCCAGCTTTGAGCAAGCGCAAAAGCGCTGGGTCCAGGCCCTGGCCTCCACGGACCCGGTGATCAGGGCCCAAATCCGCATGGAGCAGGAACTCCAGCGGCAGCGCGAAATCGGCATCCGCGCCACCCAGCTTGGCGTCACCACCCTGGAAGCGCATGGCGCGCAGATGGAGAAGGTCCGCCGCATCCAACAGGGCTATGTGGATGACGCGCGCAAGGCCGCTGAAGGCACCACCATGTTCGGCCGGGCGGCCAGCATCGCGGCCACTCAGCTTGGGCCGTTCATTGGCCTGCTGTCCGTCGGGACGGTGCTGGCGTTCGGAAAATCAGTTTTTGAGGCGGCCAGCTCCATGGACGAGATGGCGCAACAGGCTGGCGTCACCACTGAAGGGTTGCAGGCCTACCGGGCGGTTATGCTTCAGGCGGGCATCGCCACTGAGGCGACGGACAAAATCCTGAGCAAGCTGACCCTCAGCATAGGGTCCGCGATTGAAGGCGCGGGCAAGCAGCGCGATGCGTTTGTGCGCCTTGGGGTAAGCATCGAAACCTTGCGAGGTGGCGCGGAAACCACGCTGCCCGCAGTGGCAAAGGGGCTACTTGCGATTGAGGACAGCTCGGTACGGGCAAGGCTTGAGGTGGACCTGTTCGGCAAGTCCGGCCAGAAACTGGAAAGTGCCCTTAAAACACTGATCGACCCCACCGCCACGTTGATCGAAAAGCAGAAGGCGCTGGGCCAGGTTATGGGCACTGACGTGACGGAGGCGGCTGACAAAGCCGCGGACAGCCTCGCCGCCGCCTGGAATAAATTTAAGGTCAGCGTCGCGCCCGGCATCACGGATTTGATGACCAAGGTGACAGGTCTTCTCAGCTTGCTGGAGCGCGCCAATAACTGGCTCAAGAATTCCTGGCTTTCCGCCCCGGCCTTTGGATTGACCGGCTTTGGCAGCCAGGCGGAGCTGGACGCTTTCAACGCCAACAAAGACAAGGACACGTCGTTCCTTGGAAACCTGGACACAAGCGCGCTGCTGGTAAATGGCCAGAAGCGCACCGGCGGCGGCTTCTCGACGCAAAAATTTGATGAGGGGATGGCCACCCTCCGGGAGCAAGCCTCCCTTGTGGGCAAGACGGCGGAACAGCAGGCCATCATCGTCGCGCTGCGGGAGCAAGAAAATCGCCAGCTCGCTGACGGCAACGGCAAGCTGACGGAAAAGCAGATCAAGGAAATCACCAGCCTGGCCGGTGCCAAGGCCAGGTATGAAGCTGACCAGAAGGCCGCCAAGGACCGCCATGACGCCCTGGTGCAAGAGGAAAAAGATGAGGAAGCGGTCGCTGGCTGGGTAACCTCCCTGGCCGGTCAGTATGAGCGCGAAGGCAAAGCGATTGAGGCCAAGGTCCAGCGCGAACGGGACTTCATCACGGACCTGGAGGACGACGTTCGCCTGGTGGGAATGTCCGCGGATGAGCGCGAGCGCGAAAGCGCGGTGCTTAATTTCATCCACCTGACGGACCGGAAAATCACGGAGGAAGAGCGCAAGCGGATTACTGGTCTTGTGGCGATCCGGCAGGAAATGGAGAAGCAGCGCCAGCTGGTGGACGGCATCGCCAACAGCTTCCAGGACTTTTTCACGGACGTCCTGGACACCGGCAAGGCCAGCTTTGGCGACCTGTGGGACAGCATCAAGCACCAGTTCAACCAGATGCTGGCCTATATGGCGTCGCAGGCGCTTATCCAGCCCATCATCATCCCCATCGTTCAGTCGCTCGGGTTCGGCGGCGGCGGCGGGTTGACCTCCCTGTTTGGCGGCGGCAGCGGCGGTGGCATCGGAAATCTTCTCAGCCTTGGCAGTACCGGCAGCAATTTACTCGGCCTTGGCGCAGGCCCGGGCGGCATGTTCGGCGGCCAAGGGTTGATAAACGGCATTGGCGGCATGCTTGGGTTCGCCACGCCCGCCACAGCATCATCCGCCGCCGGTCTTTCCGGCGCGCTTGGAGGTATCAGCAGGATTAGTGCCCCGGCAATGAACACCGGCGGGCTGTTCGGCGCGACCAGCTTTGGCAGCTTCCTGGGCGGGGCAGGTCTTGGCAGCCTGGCCGGATCGCTGATTTTCGGAAACAAGAACGACGCAAGCATGGGCTCCATGGGCGGCGCGGCCATGGGCGCGGCCATAGGGTCCATCATCCCGGGCGTCGGGACTATCATCGGCGGCCTGCTGGGTGGTGTGCTTGGCGGCGGACTGGGCTCCATCACCGGCTCCAGCAACCAGGGTGCCATTTCCAATTTCACCAATGACGGCCTGGGCAATACTCTGTTCAAGGCGGGCGGCGGCCAGAACGGTCAGATGGCCACCCAAGCGGCGGCCACCATCAACGAAACGATCAAGGCCCTGCGCGATGCGAGCGTGAATGTCGGCCTCGGCAATATCTCCGGCCTCTCCATCGGCTCCGACAAGTCCTATGTCTATGACTTCGCGGGCGGCAAGCAGAAGCTGGCGGGTGGCCAGGCCGGTATCCAGGCGACCGTCAACGCGATCCTGGACCGCATCCTGCCGTCCATAAACAGCGACGACGCTGAGGCGCAGGCCATTATCGACAAATACCGCAACGGCGGCGGCATCAATTCAGGAAACATCGCGGCACTGGCCAACGAGCTGCAACAGGCCAAGGCTGACAAAGAAAAAGCGGAATCTGACCGCCAGGAGGCGATCACCAAGGACCTGCTGGACCGCTTCACCCTGGTGGGCAACAGCATGAAAACCATGGCATCAACCGCCAGCGATACGGCGCGCACCATGCAACAGCTGGCCAACGGCTGGCGCAGTGCGCAGACGGCGCTCCAGCGCTCCAGCACCGCGCTAGGTATCTCCGCGCCCGGCCTATCACCGATAGATTCCCTCAACGCGGCGCGCGCCCAATTCGGCTCGCTGCGCAGCGCCGCGCTGGGCGGCAACCTCCAGGCGAATAACGACATTGCCAGTTTCGCCAGCCAGTTCCTGCAAAACAGCTACCAGTTCAACGGCGCGACGGTCGCCTATAACTCTGATTATCGGTTCGTGAAGGACACCCTGGACGAATTGAGCACAAGGGCCGGACGGAACGCGGACCTTGCGCAGCAACAGGCTGACGCCGCAGCCGCGGCCGTGGCTGAATTGCAGGCCCTGGCAGAAAAGGTCCAGACCGGAAACGATATAACGGAGGATGGCCTGGCCACCCTCAACGCGCAGGTGGCGACGCTGAATGACCGCATCGCCGCGATTGCCCTGTTCGCGCGCACCGCGCCCGGTGTCACCGAATGATGTGGGGCGCTGACCCGCTAGGCGCACTGTGCTGGGGGGAAGTCTCAAACCCGGGCCAGGCAAGCGCTTTGGTCCAGGCTTGGGTGGCGGCAACCGGCCGCGTTTTCCTGTACGAGCCCACGGTATTTCAGCGCAACCTGGTCAGCTCATGGATCGAGACATTTGGATCTCTGCCGTTCGGTACGGTGCCGGATGAAACCGTGACGCCCGCGCTGCAAACGCTGCGCTACTCTGACGTCGGGTACATTTCCAAGCCAAGTGACAGCGTGCCCAACACCCTCTTTGAAGGAGCGGTAAGCTCCGGCTTGCGCATGACGCGGACCACCCCGGTGTCGCCGGACGCGGCGCGGCGCGTCAATGTTGAGGTGGGGGATTTTTCCATAACCAATGTGGACGGGGCGCTGGACTATGCCGTGCAAACCTATGCCGTGGATGGCCGCGCGGTCACGGTGAAGCTGGGCCTGGACAGCTACGGCTACGACAGCTTTGTGCCGATCTTCACCGGCCGCATCGTGGACTGGAGCAATGACGGAACCAACGTCCGCATCACCATGCGCGACCAGGGATACCGGCTGGACATTCCGCTTCAGACCGATCTTTACACTGGCGCGGGCGGATACAATGGCGGCGCTGACCTGACCGGCAAGCCTCGCCCCATGACCTTCGGCAAGGTCCTGAACATTACGCCTCCGCTGATCAACGCTAGCCTGCTGATCTACCAAATTCACCACCGCGCGGTGCAGGCGATCGACAATGTTTATGACCGCGGCGCGACCATCACAGCTGGCGCGAACTACGCTGACTATGCCGCCTTGGCGGCGGCGGCGGTGTCAGGCGGAACATATGCCACATGCACCGCGCTGGGATTGGTCCGGCTTGGCAGCGCCCCTTCCGGGCTTGTGACCGTTGACGCCCGTGGTGACGCGACCGGCTCCTATGTGGATACCACCGGCACGATCACCAAGCGCATCATGCAAGACTTTGGCGGACTGGCCTCCACGGACTTCAATACCTCCCTGTGGGACAGCTTCACCTCCGGTTTGCCTGGCACCATCGGCTGGTTTCAGGGGACGGAGAGCACCCTGATTTCCTCGGCGCTTGACGCTATTTTTGCCCACTGCGCTGGCTGGTGGGGGGCAAACCCGACCGGTCTTTTTGAGGCAGGCCGCCTGGTCGCACCCAGCAGCGATAGCTACTATTTGGAGCTTGCCGAAGCGGACATTATTGACCTGCAACCGCTCCCGCCCCTGTCCGGCACCAGCCCGCCACGCTTTCGCCAGCGCGTCGGCTACCAGCGAAACTGGACCCCGCAACAGGATACGGACCTTGCAGGTACGGTCACGGCCGCCCGGCGCGCCTTCCTGGCGGAGGAATACCGCCTGGTCAGCTCTACGGATACCTCCGTCCAGCAACAGTTCCTGCTGGCCACAGACCCGGCCCCGCTGGGCTCGCTCTTTGACAGCTCTTCTGACGCCCAAAGCCTAAGCGATAGCCTGCTGGCCCTATACAAGGCCAAGCGCCAGCCGGTGCGGGTTTTGGTGGACCTAAAAGGCATGAGCGCCAAGATGAGCGCCAACGTCCTGGTGACCCACCGGAGATTAAACAGCGGAAATCAGCTTCCGATGCTACTACTGGACGCCACGATTCTGGCCGATGGCAGGCTGATGGAATTAGTCCTTTGGGGGTAGGGCGTGTCGAAAACGGACTTTTCCTGGGTCAATGCGTGCGACACCGCCACCTTCACAGCTGGCAGCGAGGCCGCAACCCTTCCTGCGTCAAACCTGGCCAACAGCAAGACCGGCAAGGTTTGGCGATCCCTGGCCACCACCAGCTATTTTATCGCCAACTTCGCAGCCGCAACCAACATCACTGTCCTGGCGCTCGGCAGCTGCACGCTGTCATCAACGGACACGGTTCGGCACCGCCTGTATTCGGGGGCCAACGCCACCGGGACCTTGCTCTATGACTCCGGCGTGGTGTCGTGCGGCGTCCTGGACGGATATGCGCTCCACATTTCCAAGCTGGCGGCGACTTACAGCGCGCTGTCCTGGCGATGCGATATTGTGGCGACGTCGCGGGCGACCGCCGCATACGGATACTTTGACATTAAGCGGGCGTGGGCCGCGCCCATCCTGCAAACCGGCGTCGGCATGTCCCACGGATGGGGCGAGGTCTGGAAGGACGGCTCCGATAATGTCCGGGGCAAGCTGAGCGGAGGGTTTTTCGGCGGAGACGGGCCAAAGCAGCGGCTTATGAACTTCACGCTGGACTGGCTGAGCGAGTCTGAAAAGACAACACTGCTGGACATGCAGCGCCTTATCGGGACGAAAAGCCAACTGCTCTTTATCCCGGACGAGGACTTGAGCCAGCCGCGCACCGCCATACTCGGGCGCTTGCTTGATCCGCAGGAGGCAAAGGAAAGTGCCGCCCGCGTTCCGCCGGTCTATTCCATGTCATTTTCAATTCTCCAGGATCTCTAAAGGGGCACGCCAATGGCGCAAAAAATCGCAAACCGGGCAAAGGAAACCTCCACCACCACCGGCACCGGGACGATCAGCCTGCTGGGTGCGGTCGCCAGCTTCCAGACGCTGGTGAACGGCGCAGGCAACGGCAATACAGTCCCGTACCTGATCGACAACGGCGCAGGCGAGTGGGAGCTGACATGGGGCACCCTTACCTCCGGCTCCCCGGACACCATCACGCGCGGCACATTCATTAAGTCCAGCACCGGCAGCCGCGTGAGCTTCAGCGCAGGCACCAAGACCGTCGCCATTGTCTCAGCGGTGGAGCTTATCCTTTGGGTTGGCCAGTCTGACGGACTGATTGAAACAAGCATTGCCAGCGCCACCACGACGGATCTTGGAACGGTTCCGACCTTTCGCGCCCTGATCACCGGCACCACAACGATCACCGGTTTTGGAAGCCAGCCAAACACTCTGCGATACGTTAGGTTCAGCGGCGCTTTAACCCTAACGCATAATGCAACCAGCTTGATTTTGCTGGGCGGGGCGTCTCGCACCACTGTTGCAAATGCGGTTGGCATTTACGTTTCCGACGGCAGCGGCAACTGGCGAGAACTGCACTATCAGGACCAGGATATTTCTTCTAAGGGGAGTCCAACATTTAGTGCCGTAAATGCAACGGGTACTGGGTTCATCGCCGGACCAACCATCTTCGCTAAGGGTGAATCAGTAGCTGGTGGAACAACAAATACGCAGCTACAGGCCGCGTCTGCCTACCAAAAAACCCTTGTTTTGATCACTTGGGATAGTGGCAGTGGCTATGCGTTGGTCATGGTTTCTTCTGCTGGGGCCATCACAATAATTGCGTCATCAAATGCGGCTGGAGGCAACGATTGTTTCGACACAACGAACGGCGCTGGCTCCAATGGTGGTAACGGCATTGCCTTCTTCATTAGCGCGGGCAACGCATTTATCCAGAAAAAGACCAATTACTCAGCGGGCACGATCACTGTGCATCGTTTCGGAGGATAAGCGCCGAACGCGGTCATAGCTTTTGATCCAACATCAATAGACGAAACATCCTAATGAGGGCCCCATGGACTTTATTTTTTACGGTATCCGCATCCTCATGGCGCTGGTGTTTCTCCAGGCCATGGCTGACTGCTGGCTGACCAACGCGGCCCTGAAGCTACCCGGCACCAAAGAGGCCAACCCTGTCATGGCCTTTTTCCAGCGGTTGCTGGGGAGCAAGTGGGTCGTTGTCCGACTGCTGTTCTGCCTGGGAACTATTTATGGGGCGCTTAACGCGGAAAATCCCTTGATCGGCCTGTTGACCCTGGCCTTCAACTTTGCCCTCATGTCCTGGGTGCTTTGGAACAACTGGAGCATCATCCGCCAGCGAACATAGGGGCCGCCGATGTATGAGGTAACAGTCACCAAGGACGGCACTGATTACCTCTACACCTCTCCAGGCGTCGGCGGCATCCCTGATTATTACGTTCGAGTAAATCCCGACGATACCATTCGCTTTGGCCTCGGCAGCCTGAACAACGCGCCAGCCGATATGCCTCCCACGCAGCCTTATGACCTGGGGCCTCACCATGTGAAGGTGGTGAGGATCGATGACGGCACCGGTGTCCGCACCACGCTGGTGGACGATGACATTCAATACCACGGCTGGTTCCAGTCCTGGGTTTACCGTCCGAACGGGCTGCCGACGCCCAAGAAAACCCCGGCGCAGCTGGTAGCGGCGCGCCGGACTTGGCCCATGGGCGACGTGGTCAAGACCGGCCTTGCGCCGATGCAGGTGAGCTATTCGCCGGTTAAAGTTCGTCTGTTCGATTTCGGTGGGGCGTGCCGCTATCAGCCGACCACAGGCGAGCGGCCTGACATTGGCTGGGTCACTGACGTGATCGCCAACTATTTGATGGGCGGATCGGCTGTCGGATTGATCGCCTGGGCGGAGGCGATACTAGCCGCCCCGATCCATGTCCTGGACAAGAAAACCGGCCGCTGGGTCGATCCAAACCAATATCCCCACGCCAACACATACGGAAACGACGGCCACTATCAGGGCGGCCCGTGGATCGCCATCGGCGTGTTTGACAATGGCTGGCCGACGCCCGCCCCGAAGGCTGCGCCCATCAACATCCAGCGTGCTCATTTGGCCGAGATGTGCGGTTGGGCGGCGATTATCACAGAGGATTGGACCTATCTGGAGGAGGCGCAAGCTCTTGCGATCATTGCTGGCCTAAACGACATCAACGGAACGGACCCGGCCTTTGGCGGTGCGATGGTTGGCACTTCCGAGGTCCGCGGCATGGGCCACCATCTGCGTCAGGTTTTGTTGGCATACATCGCCACTAAAGACGCCGAAGCGCGTGTCGCAGCCGCAGGAAAGGCTTGGCCGCCCTCCGCCCATCCCTCCGCGACCTTCAAAAAGATCATCGATAATTCTCTCGGATGGTGGCTGAAGTTCTGCAACGATCCTCTGAACCAGACCTTTCACACCGTCTCGTCCACGTCGCGCGAAGGCCCATGGCAGCACAATTACGTGCTCACCGAGCTGCCGCTGGCGTTGCTGTTCGGGCTTCCCGAATGGGCGCCGGTCTACAAGTTCCTGCTCAAAAACTGGATCGACCAGACCAGCGGCAAGAGCGGATGGCCGCCTGGCTTTGGAACAGATTATTATTTCAACGTCGCGCCCACCACGCCGCCCGATCCAACTCTGGACTTCGTCGGCCAAGCCCTGTGGCGCCTGAACGAAAGCCACATCGACGGCAGCAAGCGCTTTGCCAGCTGGGGCGAAGCCTGGGCCGCCCGCGTCCAATCGATGAAGGACGAGAGAACCGCCAGCAACTTGGGCGGGATTCCCGCTGGCGATCCCGCGGAAGCCGCCGCGATAGCGAAAACGCAGGCCGAGTGGGCGGCAATCGATGCGCAGGCCGCCAAGTTGGCCGCAGACCCGCTGAACGGCGGGCAGGCGATGCAGGGCTTCGGCTATAACCTGACCACCTGCGCGGTCGGCAACATCGCCAGCTATCTCGACAAGATGGGCATATTCCCGACGCGCCAGGAATTTCCCGACTTCGACACCTGCCTCAAAAACGTCCGCGACTATGTCAACGACGGCGGCTGGATGGACCCGCGTGTCTCGATCGTGGACGACCCGGCGCTGGCAGGATCTTCAAACCTTAAGCCCATCATCGAGGCTGGGCAGCCCGCGCCGCCATCCACCGATCCCGGAACGCCTCCGCCGCCCGCACCCAACGAGGGCGTAAACGAGCCGCCGCCCGAAACCGGCGATGCGACCACGCGCATCTACACCACATCGAAAGACAGCGTTTTCATCGACGTTACAGGCAAGGTGCCGCCGGGTTCGTGGCAGCTTATTTGCGACATAACCGGCAACGGCAAGACCGATGCTTTCGTGGTGTGGCGCGATTTGGGCCAAGTCGGCTGGATGAAATTCCCGCCAGAACTCCAGTCTATTGACACCGCAGTGGCGCAGGAATCGCACGCTTCAGGCGATACGCTGCCGTTCCGAGGCTGCCGCTCCCTCACCATCAACGGCGGGAAAATATGGTCCAAGATTGTCACGGACCCTGTGCCCGATCCGGTCCCGGACCCAACGCCGGAGCCAACCCCGGACCCCGTGCCGGTCCATCGCACCGCCCAAAGCCTCCTTGACGAGGTGAAGGAGCTGGTGCCTAAAGTCAAAGCTGTGGTGGGGAGGCTGTCATGACCTATGCTCTTCTCGCCGTCATTGGAGCGCTTGCCGGTCTTTCCATTTACCTTTGGAGGAAACTCGCCATGACCACCCCTGCCCAAATTCAAGAAAAGCTGGACGCTGCGAAGGCCGCCGCCGCCGCCGCGGAGTCCCGCGCCGCCGCCCTGAAACAGGCCAACGCCGACCAGGCGGAAGTAATCAGCGCCCAGGCGTCAGAAATCGACGCCCTAAAGGCCAGCACCGTGCCGCAGTCCGTCCTGGACGAAATCGGTTCCGGTCTGGATACCATCAAGGCCGACCTGGATAAGGTCGCCGTCTAAGATCCTTGGGGGCCCGGTGCAGTTAAGCGATCACTTCAGCCTGTCTGAGCTGACCGTCACAAACACCGGGCTGCCCAATGACCCATCCCCGGAAATAAGGGAAGCCCTCCGGGAGACAGCCCAGTTCATGGAGGGCGTCCGGGACTTCCTTGGCCACCCCATCCACGTCAATTCCGGCTACCGCTCCCCGGCCGTCAACCGCGCCATCGGCGGCAGCAAGACTAGCGCCCACATGCTGGGTTATGCCGTGGACTTCACCTGTCCAGGCTATGGTAGCCCGCTGGACGTCGCCCGAGCCCTGCGCGACTCCGGCATAAAATTCGACCAGCTGATCCGCGAATATGGCTGGGTCCACATTTCCCGCGACCCCCGCGCCAGGCAAGAATTGTGGACAAAGGTATCGGCTGAGGCTCATATGGAGCCAGGAATCATCGCATAGCCGGGGGGCCATTTATGGCTGAAAAGTCCAAAAAGCAGGTCTTGTCGGAGGCTGAGGCCAAGCTGGCTGAGTTGGAAGCCCCGATGCATGCGGTTCACGCCGCCCAGCAGAAGCTGGGCTTTGAGCGGGAAAAGCGCGATCGCGGTTTTGGCGGCACGGACAAGGATGTGGCGGCTGCGGAAGCCTCCCTTGCTGCCGCCATCAAGGCTCGCAAGGAAGCGGACGTTGATCAGCAGGAATTGGACCAGGCGGCGCAGGCGGTCATTGACGCCCGCGAGGCCTTGGCGGCTGAAGGGGGCAACTAAGCCATGAAATTTCGGGGGCTGAAAGAAGTTTTGAAGGCGGCCGCTTCGGCGGCGGCGGTGCTTATCGCCAGCGGCATGGTCAAGGACCAGGCGTTCGCCCGTGGCACCTATACCATTGAGTGCATCGGCGCTGACGGTCAGGTGAAGTGGCGCGACGTCGCCAAGAACACCGTCATGACGGCGGGCAAGAACCTGGCCCTGGACACCATCCTGGCCGGTTCGGCGTACACCGTCACCGGCCCCTACATGGGGCTTATCTCCAGCTCCAGCTATTCAGCGATCAGCGCGGCGGACACCATGTCCAGCCATGCCGGTTGGCTGGAGGCCGGGAACGCCAACGCGCCGACCTATTCCGGCTCGCGCAAGACCGCCGCCTTTTCGTCGGCGTCGTCCGGCTCCAAGGCGCTTTCGTCCGCCCTGTCCTATTCCATCACCGGCACAGGCACGATCAAGGGCTGCTTCATTGTCTTTGGTCCCAGCGCGTCCGCCACCGTGGACAACACCAGCGGCACCCTGCTTTCAGCTGGCCTCTTCTCAGGCGGCGATCGGGCTGTGATCAACGGCGATACCGTCAACGTGAGCTATTCGCTGGCGCTTTAGCCGCGAGGCAAAGGCATTTGAATGGCGTTCATTGCAGCTGACAGCTACCACAGCACCATCGCGTCTATTGCTGGCGGCACCGGCATAACGTCTTTCACGGTAACCAGCGCCAGCGGCTTTCCCGCCTTGGGCGCTGGCGACTTCACAATCATGCGCCTGGATGATGGTGGCACCGCAGAAGATATTGTCTGCACGGCGATTAGCGGCACGACCGTCACTTGCATTGCGACAACCTCGGCGCACTCAAACGGAAACGCGATTGACGGCGCGATCCTGACGACGGGCGCGCTTGCCCAAATCAAGGACGACGCTATTTCAGGATTTCCGGTAACAGCGCACACCGGCGCGGGCGCGCTGGTAAAGGGCACCGGAACCCGCAATCACATCACCTTGTCAGCCGCCGCCACCATGACGCTGGCAAACGGCACTTACAAAGGCGAGCTATGCCGAATTAGCGTTGATCTAACCAATGTTGGGCAAGTCACCGTTGATCCCGCAAGCAGCACGACATGGGACGGCGCGACGACAATCGCGCTTTTTGCTGGCGACGTAATTGTTGGCGCATGGGATGGAAGCGGGTGGCTAACGCTTCACAAGTATTCAGTTTTTATCCCCTCAGGCGCAAAGTACATCGCCGGTAATTATTATTGGAATTATCTCGCCCCAATCTCCAGCGGCTCTACATCGTCCTCAACGGAGCAGCGTCATGTTCCGTTTTATGTTGACCAAACAATTACAATTTCCCATTTGGGAGCCCGCATTCAAAGCAGCTCGGCCGGTGGGAATCTCCGCCTGGCCATTTATGCCAACGGGTCGAACAATCAGCCGACTGGCGCACCGCTCGGGGGAACTGGAAATATCTCGACAACGAGCACCGGCGTCGTCACGGCTGCGCTGTCTGGTGGTAATCTTCAATTAACCCCCGGCATATATTGGTTTGCCTCACAGATTGATAACGGGACCGCCGTTATTGTCGGAATGACGGCCGGATATCCGTCACCCGGATTTCTTGTGGGCGTCGGTACGTCCACCAATTTGCATAGCTCGCAAACGACCACTTGGCTTTCTACATCAACATTTGGAACATTTGCGACCAATCCATCCGTGACGGAAGCGGTTACTTCAGGATCGGGATACAATCCTCTGTACATATTCAAAGTAGCGAGTGTGCCCTAATGCCAAGCATGGAATATCAGCGCGACGGCTCCTGCATCGTCACGAATGATGCTGGCGAAGTTCTGGTAATTCCTGCCGGAAGCCAAGCGGAGCAAGACGCGGCAATTCAAGCGCACGTTGGGCCGCAAGAGCCGCCGCCGTTTTCACTTGAAGAGAAAGTCGCAAAGATGGCCGCCCTGTTGGTCGAAAAGAATGTCGTGACCAAAAAGGACATGCAAGATGCGACCAAGATCGACACCGCCGCTGTTGCAATAGAATCCGCCGAAATCAAGACGGGGTAGCCAATGGCCCTGCGCGGCATATTTGGCAAGGCGTCATTCGGCAAACTTCAATTTGGCGCTGGCGCTGGCGCGGCAAGCGGAACCGTTTACAATGAATCCGTCAGCGAAAGCGCCAGCGCGGCTGATAGCCCGTCTTCATCTGGCACGCTTGTGGCAAATGACAACGAAATCGCCAACGCCACTGATACTCCGTCCAGCGTAGCAACCCGCCCTGCGACGGTAAGTGAATCCACCAGCGCGCTAGACGCCCCATCTTCAATCGCCACACTGCCAGCCTCTATTGCTGAAACCGCCAGCCCAGCTGACAGCCAAAGCTCCAGCCCGCTTTATGCCGGGAGCGTGACGGAATCCGGCGGGGCGTCGGACAGCCAGTCCTCCAGCGGCAACCTGGTGGCCACGACGGCGGAACCAGGCTCCGCCGCCGACACGCCCAGTTCATCCGCCAACCTGGTCGCCACCGCCACGGAAAGCGGCAACGCGGTTGATACCCCCAGCAATGTCGCCACCCTGCCGTCTACAGTGGCTGAGGGCGGCACCGCCCTGGATAGCCCGACCAGCACGGCAGTCCTGCCCGCGTCCGTGGCGGAAAGCTCCAGCGCGGCGGACGCCACCAATACCGGCAGCCCGACCTATGGCGTTGACGTGGCGGAGGGCGGCGGGGCGGCCGACACGCAAACCTCCCAAGGCAACTTGGTGGCGGCGATCGCGGAGGCGGCGGCGGCGGCTGATACCCCGGCCAGCTCCGCCATCCTGGTGGCGCAGGACAGCGAGGCGGCCAGTGCCCAAGACAGCCCATCCTCCAGCGCTATCCTGCCTGCCTCTGTTGCTGAGGGGGCTACGGCAGCTGACAGCGCGACTACCGGAAGCCCGACCTACAACCTTTCCGCCAGCGAAAGCGGCAGCGCCACGGATAGCCAAAGCTCCACTGCTGTAAGGCCTGCCACAGCCGCGGAGGCCGCCAGCGCCGCTGACACCCAGTCCAGCCAGGGCAACCTTGTGGCGGCCGTCAGCGAGGCTGGCGCGGCCCTGGACGATCAATCATCCCGTGGCGTGCTGGTTGGCACCGTGGCGGAAGCGGCGAGCGCCCAGGACTCCGCACAAGTGGACGGCAACCTGGATATTGATCCATATAGGTTCGTCCACGCTTCGGCGCGCCGGGTCATGGCCATAGCTCCCGCCAGGAGCCGGGCCGTCAGCGCCGCCAGCCGTCGCCGGACCGTCAACTGGGGGTGACCGATGAAGGCCTTTGACAACAAGAAGTCCGCTGAGCGGTTCATCTATGGCGTCGGCTTTCAAAAATACCTGACCGGCGGGATCACGATTGTCAGCCAGGCCGTCACCATCGCCCTCCACCCTGACCATGCCGGGGCTGAATCCCCCTTAACCCTGGTCACAGACAGCGGGGTGCAGCTGAATTCCACCTCCATGACCATCCTCGGGCAGACCGTGGCGATCGGCCAGGCGATCCTGGTGGCGATCAAGGGTGGGCTGGCAGGTGTCACCTATGTGGTCAGCTTTGCCGCCACCCTGTCCAACGGGGAAATCGTCTATGAGGACGTGGAGCTGCACGTCACGGAATTCGTGCCGACACCATAGGGGCTGACATGGGCGAGCTGAAAATCGGGACCATGGTGATCAAGGGGCTTTGGCTGGCGCTGGTCTATGCCTGCATCGCCGCGCTCGCGGGTTTTGTGATCTACCAGACCTTCTTTGCTGGCCGCGTCGCCACGGCCAAGCACGACCAGCAACAGGTCAAGGCGCAGGGCGAGGTGTCCAAGGCGCAGGGCAACGCGGGCGCGGCCGCCGCCAATGCGGTGGCAAACCAGGGCGTGAGGGAAAGGGTTATCCGTGAAACGACAAACAACAATTACCGCACCATCACCGCGTCGCCCGGGGCTGGCGATCCGGTCAATGATGCTGTGGACGCTGCTGGCCGCCGGGCTATCTGCTTGCGTGCCAGCGCCGCCGGTCTTTCTGACTGCCAGCGATTGCAGGAAGCTAATCCCTGACGAGTGGCGCAAGGGCGTCCCAAGTGCCAGCCTCCCGGCCGGGCGGACCGTCGGGGAGTGGATCGCCTTCGGTGACGCCCAAACCGGCCAACTGGACGTCGCCAATTCCCGCTTTCAGGAGGCGGATGAGATCCAGCGAAAATGTGAAGAGCTACTGGCGAAAGCTGGTGAAGCAGCCCAGCCCCGACCATGGTATCAGTTCTGGTAGGGGGCGAATCGTTGGGGGGCGTAAATGGCTGATCCGGCTACAGGAAGCGCGGCGGCGGTGGTGGCTGTAGCGACCACGGCGGGGCCCATGGTTGTGCTGGGAGCCATGATGCCGCCGGGTGCCTCCGCCTATGAATTCGGCTGGGGGTGCGCCTTTGGGATCGCCGGGGCCTTCACCTATCAGTTCATCAAGGCCCAGGCCATGCGCCAGGCGGCGGCGGACAAGAATGTTCCAATCGTGGACCGGCCTAAAATTGACGTAACGATGCTGGGTTATTCCATGTGCGGCGCGCCCCTGGCCAGCGCCTGCCTCATTTTTGTCATCCATCAATTTCAGGGTGCCACCGGATTCGGTGATACAACGTGGCTTCAGTCCGCGGCTGGCTTTATGGTCGCGGGCGCGGCTGGCCCTGAAATGGTCGCAAAAGTTGTGGGAGCCCTATTGTCTTTCATCGGTTCTAAGTCGGGAGGTTCCGGCAAATGAACAGTGTGGTGTATCGCAAAGACCTTACAATCGACTGGGTGTGGATTTTGCACGCCTTGGCGCGCGTCGGCTGGGCGGCCTTTTTCTTTGCCCTTGGCGGCTGGGTGGTAAGCATCCGCGTCCAGGAAGCAACCCTGCCCTACAAGGAGCAGGCGGCAAGCCGCTATGAAAGGCTGGAGCGCGCGACCGGCGGGAACCCGGCTAAGGCCCTAGCCATGGCCAAGGACTGTCTCAAGAAGTCCAACACCGTCGCCAACCAGGCGATTATCAGCAATTACAACCCAGCAGTTCCGGTCCCGAAAATTGCTGACGTGCCGTGCCCGCCACCGGCGGTAGGTACAAATCCGCACTGAAATAAACCAGCGCGCCGCAACATATTGCGCCAACCATCGGGTTATGTTCAGTGGCGAATATGGAGGCGCATCATGCCTTATCTGATTGTGGCGGGCTGCTCGCCCTGGGGCTGTGTTGCGCATTTCTCCCCGGCAATAAAAGAAAAGGGCCCCAGTGACGGGGCCCTGATCCTGTCTGATTTTGAACCGGCAGCTAGGCGTCCGCCTCCAGCTCGCTGGCATAGAACCACGCATCACGGGCGCAGCCTGTGCCGTCCGTGTACATGAACCAATAACGGTATTTCGGGCCCTCGCGGTATTCCGCGATCGCCTCCACCGTTCCCTTCTCACCGCTGCGCTTGACGCGCAAGGTCGCGCCCATTTCAAATTCCGGCTTGTCTCCCATGTCGGGTCCTCACTTTTCCACCGGCAGGATTGCCGGGGCAGTTAGGGCGGATTTGAAATCCACCCATTCGATCAGCACGCCGTCCCACCTGGTCAGGTCAGGTCCATGCTCCTTGTGCCAAAAGGCGGCCAGCTCCAGCCAGCCACCGGGGAATCCGTCAGACTTGCAGAAGCTCTCCAGTGCAGCTCCCTGGAGAGACTGGCGACCTTCAATGTCAATGCTTGGGTACAGCTTGGGGTGAAATATGATGGTCACCGGCGTGACCATTGCGCAGACGGCATCCCCAATTCTCTTGCAATGGACCGTCCGCATAGCCGTGTACAGCTGCATCGCCTGCCCTGGCCGAACGTGCGGCACGCGGCCGGTGCGGACATTGCGCATCGTGTGAGGCTTTAGGCCGCTGGTGATGTACGGGACAAACCGCTTTTGAAAGCTGTAGGCAACCATTGATCAAGCTCCGATATTGATTTCGCTGGTCATGGCTCAATCCATGCCGGGATGGCGTGCAGCTTTTGCTCCACCTCTTCCACGGTGTCACCGGTCCAGCAGACCGGCAGCCCGTTCACCCACTCAATTTGGATAAACCGCTTGGCCAACCGGCAGTCCACCTCGGCGCGCGGGCGGCCTGGCATGTCGGCCGACATATGGTCACAGCGCATCACAGATTAAGCGCCCCTTGCGGCCGCAATCCGTTGAGGGTTTCCAGGACGGCCTGCATAGCGGCCAACTCCTTATCCGCGCCCTCCTGCGTCATGCGGCCGTCAGAAACCCAACGGGGGTAGGCACGCTTGCGCATCATAATCTCCCGCTTCACGCATAAAATCTGGTTCTCGATACTGACTGTCATCGCTTTTGCTCCAAGTATGCGATTGCTCGGGCGAAAATGGCGGGGTCGTGATAAAACTGTCCAAGTGCCGTATTGCATCCTGCGCACAAAAGACCGCGAACAATTTTTGTGTCGTGGCAATGGTCCACATAAAGCCTTCGGCCCTTGCTCTTGCCGCGGGGCGGCTTCGCGCATATGGCGCATACCCCGCCCTGCGCTTCCAGCATGGCATCATAGTCCTCCAGCGTCATACCGTATCTCTGGCGCAGACTTATTTCACGCAGCGCTGCGACGGAGAGCCCCTGGCGATCAGTTTTCCTTCGCGCAACTATTTTCGATTTATTGTTCTGGTAATAAGCCTTGTGATAGACGGCCTGCTTAATCCGGCGGCTTTCAAGAAGTTCCGGGCGACGCTCATGACGGGCGGCGTCATAGCAGCTACGGCATTTTCCAGCGGCATATATGCGACGATGCGGATGGCAAGGTGCAGCCACGCGCTACCGCCTTTTCTGCACGGACAGGGTGACGGTCAGATAGTCGCGCACCTCGCCTCTTTGCAGCTCCGCGCCGTCAATTCGGACGTTGGACATGCCGACGTGCTCCGCCAGGATATTGAGAGACACCTTGCCATTGTTGCAGCCCTTGAAGTCCAGGGCGTCAAAATTCACGGGGACAGTCACACGCGCACCTCTTTGCCGATTGCTTTGAAAATAACCTTCCAGACCTTTGCCCGCGCATCGTTCAGGGCCGCCTGCTGGGCGTCACGACACTTCCAGATTTCATCCAGGTAGGCCTCACGCGATCCAGCCCAGTTCCGCTGGATCAGCAGGCGCATGCGGTAGTCCTTGGCCAAGTGATATGGGCGCGCCATTACAACCCCCTTGCCTTATAGCCGGGCGGGAACCCTTCTCCGCTCCAGCGGTCCAAGGAACAAGTCGCCTCGCTCCATGTGTCAAAGCAGAACATCGCGGTATGGGCGTTGCCGGGCTTCATGCCGACGCAGATGGCGACGTGGTAAAGCAGATTTTTGATACCCGCCCATTCGCCCGTGGGAAGCTGGCGAACCTCGACATAGCCGGTTCGTTGGATCGCATCGCGGATTTCGCCATATCGCATCGCCGTGGCCAGCATCACGTCCTCATGTTCTGGTGGAGAAAGTATTGGTCACCCTGCTTCCTGATAAGCTCCAGGCGCACCAGCTCCTTGAGCCCGCCGTCCAGGCCGCTGGACGTCAGGCTGACACCAGCATCCCGGCCGATCATGTCGCGCGTCGAAAAGCCCATCGCCACCGCGCGCAGCATCTTTCCCATGCTTGGCGGCAGCCGCGCCGCCCAAGTGTCAACGGGATTGCCCATGTCCTGGACTGGCGCTGCAAAGCCAGGCTTTGACGTCATGCGGTCACCGTCCACGTCCACCTCCCCGCTGCCAAAGGCCTCTTTTCGATATTTGCCGTAGGCGCTGGACTTGTTGGAAACGCCCACCCGCGTGGCGGCGGCGGCAAAGCTCAGGCTCGCGGGATAGGTCGCATGCACGGCGTCCAGGATCTTGCGCGTGGTGGGGCTCATCATCCCAATCTGTTCCCGGGCGCGCTCCGGCGCGATAATATCGAACCTCGCGCCCATGGCTGGCTTTGGCGCGGGCTTTAAGCTCAGGCTTCCCGTCCCTGGACGCGGGCCCGGCATGACGAAGGTTTCTGGGATGGGCACGCGCGCCGGAGGATGCACCAACGGGGGAAGCGCTGTTGCGCGGACCATATCAACGATCGCCTGCGCTCCAGACACGACGCCAAGTTTGAAACTGTGACCGTGCTGGGCATCCAGCATCGCCGGGATACCGGCGCGGACTTCATCGGCGGCCAGATCCCGCGCACACTGCAAATTACTCTCTTCAAAGCCAGGCGGGATTTTTACCGCCTCCGCAACCTGGCGCGTCAGCCTTGCAATTTCCGCCCGGAGTTTCACCGGGTCATTGGCGTCCGCCTCCGCCACGGCCGCGCCCACCAGCTCCCGGAGCTTGCCGACGTCCACCGGCGCGGTGCGGACGTCATCCGCCGCTATCGCGCCAGCCTCCGGCGTGGCGGAATTGTCATAGGTCTTGATCCTGGGAAACTGGACCAGCGGGGTATCCTCTGACCCGCTGGAGCAAACCCAGCCCTGGCCGGTTTTCAGGCGCGCCAGAGAGCCCGCCACCTGCGCAGCCTGGTCCTTGGCCAGGTTAGATTTCAGCCAGTCCACCACCGGTTTCTGGTCCGCTGGCGCGGTAAGGCGCAGCGCCACCATCGTGTCACAGCTGCCCAAGAGCGCATTGTGCAGGGCCTGGATGCGCTGGGTGGCCAGGACCAGCCGGATACCCTTGGACCGCCCGGCCGTCGCCAGCTTCTTGGCGTGGTGGATCAGCATGTTCTCCGCGCCGATACCGGACCGCTCCTTGGGTGCGAATTCATGCGCCTCTTCCAGGACCAGGTGGACCACCCCCTTCATCTTGCGCAGGAGCGTGGGCGCGAAGTCGTTAAAGAATTGCGCCATGCCGCCGGGCGGGAAGTCCGCCATGTCCAGGATGCAGAGCGGCAGGCTGCCGTCCGCGACCAGCTCCGCGATAACCTTGCCGGAGGTGGGGTGCAGCGGGACATGCCCACGGGGCCCGCCAAGAATCTGGAACGGCAGACCAGCCTTCTTGCCGTCCGCGCTGGAGGTAAGGCCCCACCAGTCAGATTTTATCGGGTCCAGGACGCAGACCCGCGCGCCCTGCGCTACCAGATGCTCCACCGCGCCCTTGGCGATGCTGCTTTTGCCAGCACCAGTTTTCCCAAGAATTGCAATGTGCTGGGCCAATGCCTCATCTGAGATAGGAAATTTCATTTGCGTTTCCTGTTTTGGCCAAATCCATGAAGCTTGCAATGCGCGGACTGGCTGGGAAGAACTTCCAAATTTGAGGCGGAATAATTCAATTTGTTATCGTCCAAGTGGTGGACAACCTCTCCCGGCAAAAGTGGTCGCCCTATCGTTTCCTCAGCCACGACGCGATGCGCGTGCCTGCCGTATAGCTTCGGGTACGATTTCCCCTGGCCCTTGCCGCGCTGCTTATCCGCGCGCTCTTCATAGTCTCGCGCGAAATGCGAGCATTATGATCTGGCGGCCTGGTGGCAGCGATGCCGCATTTTCGGCTGCAAAATCGCGCGTTTGGAAACTTCTTCGCCACGGGAAATTGCTCGCCGCACCTTTCGCACGCTCGATGGCAAAGTATCTTTTGTGGGTCACGCTTGTAGGCAGGGAGCGGCTTCATGCTAACCCCGTCTTTTCTGCGACCCATTGCATGATCTTGAATTCACCGGCGTCGCCATCATCCATGGCGTCAATTGCCCGGTCCGTGGTGAAGTGGATGCAGCTGCGCGCCACCCAACCCTCAGCCAATTCCGTCCGCAAAAGGATAGCCCTTGCAGTCCGCCGCTTCAGCGTCGCCTCCACGGTCACATATTTTTCGTCACCGGACAGCGGCATCGCCCAGCGCCCTTTCCACGGAATAGTGAATATCGCTGACCGTCACCCAAGTGTCCCATGTGTCGCCAAGGTCAATCTGGAATTTGTCCTCCAGGCTGATCGCCATTTCGCACCGGTCCAGGGAGTCCAGCCCCAAATCCTCCAGCGCGCTGCCATCCTCAAACGGCGGCGGCACCACCTCCCGGATATGGGCGTTCACGGTGGCGCGCACCTGCGCGCGCATGTCGTCCTTGCCGTCTTCCGTCATTCTTCCATCCCCGGCCTGGTCAGGTTCTGACGGGCCACATTGAATTCCCCACCTTTCGGCGCGCGGACCAAAACATTGTCCGGGTCCGTAATGGCTATGACCGTCACGGTCAGACCGCTTGGCAGCCAGATAAGCGCCATGTCAGGCTTCAGCTCTTCGCGCTCAATCATGGTTTCCTCCTAGTTGGCCCAAGCCGGTCCGGGCATTTTCCCAACCACGTCATGCTCTTTCATTCTTTTGCGGAATATCGCGCTGATCCTTGAATAGGCTGGCGCGCGATCGCGGTCTGTCATGGCCCTCCCTTGGAGCCATTGCAGGTAGTCCGCGTCCGCCGACAACGCCATCAAGCAATGCTTAAACATGGTTTGAGTCAGGCTGACATGCCGCCGCGTGCCGCCGGTTTCCTTGTTGTGGACCAGCCTGGTGTAAAGCCACATGCACATCACCAGGTTCAGCGCGTTCCATAGACGGTAGTATTCCGGGTCCCGCCCCCATGCGCTGTAAGCAATATCCAGAAAAGAAAGCAGTGTCTGGACTGACCCCGGCTCCATGGTTTCAGCCAGTATTGCTGCGCTAGGCCCGCTTGTCGCCACAGGCGTCTCTTTTTGCGAGCCGTTCCACGCCCGAATGAGCATGCTCATGCCGAGTATCGGGGTGCTCTCATTGCGCCTGAGATTGTCATAGCCGACATAAGGACAATGGGCACGGATGGCGCGGAGGCTGGAAGTGGTTTGCTCCATCCCGCGCAATATGTCGTCCGGCCTCATTTTCACCAATGAGGAATTCAGCTGAACAAATTCGTCAGCCATTTCCCCGACTGTATCAAACCGGACAACCCGAACATCCGCGATAGCCTCGCGCAGCTCCGATATTTTGAACGCCTCAACGCGGTGCTGGCCGTCAACCAGGTGGAGGGTTTGGTCCTTCAGCCTGCCAAGGGTGATGATGCCTGGAATTGTTTCAGTCTTTTTAATTTCCTCAGCGGTTGCCCTAACTTTTTCATTGACGCGGAGCGGCCTTTGGAAGGGTGGGATTTTCCAGCCCGCCACCACGGACGGCGTTATTATGAGCGTCTCCATCCCACTTCGCGCATTCGCTGGCGCGGACTCAGCACCTTTCATTTTGATCACGGTAGTCATCCTCTCATTCTCCTTTTTGGCCATTTCCGCTTGGGCCTTTTATTGCCGCCGCGCGAGATACGATCCGCCTTGTCGATAGAGTGCCGGTCACTTCCCAGCGAAGTGGCACCAGACCGCCCGGCATAAGTCTCACGTTCGTGGCACTCGACCAGCTCCGCATAAAGGTGCTGGACACTGTGCTGTGGCGGCTCCCAGTCTGTCCCGGCGTCGTTGATCGGCCGCACGCCAAGGGCTGGGTCATGCTGATACTGGACAAGGCCTTTGCCGTCCGGCGGCAGCACGGCTCCGCACTTCGCGCGGCAGCCGCACTTCCCGCCCTGCTGTTTGCGGACGGCCTCTTTAACTCGCTTCGGCGGCGGGCGGCGGCGCGGGCCATCATTTCCCATCCCACTGCCGCACAATCTCTTTGAGCCCGCTGATCACGGTTTTCCGCGTGCCGGTATGGACGCATTGCGCCTTCCCCTCCGGCGTATTGAAGGGGAACACGATCAAGGCATAGCCTATCATCCGCTCCATGCCGGTCCGGCTGCCGTTGAAAACCATGTCTATCAGCTTGCCGCAGCGCTGGACCTGCGCCCCAAGGTCATCCGTGTCAGACGTCGCGGCCGCGTAGTTTTCATAGGTGGTCAGCACGCGCTCCAAGGCTTGGGCCACCGTCAAGTCATGGGCGACAAGCACCTCCACCGGCGGCATGGAGCCTTCCAGGAGGCGGCGCGCATAGCGAAACTTACCGCCGCCGGGCAGGGGCATGTCAAAGTTATGCCCGTAAAGCAGCTTCACCCGCTGCCCGTCCGCCGGTCCGCCAATGCAGATCATGCTGATCATCCGCCAAGGCGCTCCAGTCCGCGATGGTTGATCCAGTGGGCCACAAGGCTGGGCGTGCCATGACTGTCATCCGGCATGCCAAGGCCAAGGAATAGCGCCCAGCTGCTGGCGGCGGCCTTGTTCGTGTCATCCGCGCGCAGCCACGCTTCCTCGCTCCGCCCCTCCAGCATGGCCAAAAGGAAGTCGCCCGGCCGCGTGCCATGCTCAACATAGCGGATCACTCCGCCGTGCATGTGACTGGGCAGGAGGTGCAGGTGCTTGCGCAACCGCTCCCGCATGCGGATAGGCCATGGCCGGTCATCAACCTTCGGCTTGTTCGACTCCGCGCGGCGCTTGTCCGCCTGGCGGCGCGTCTCTCCCGGCAGTCGGTCAGCGCGCAGGAAATTGGAGCGCTTCCTTGTCACTTGCCGCGCTCCTGCTTACCAGCGGCCAGGATCGCCTCGCACCGCGCTTTGCAGGCCGCGATCCAGTCCGTCAGCTCCTTGCTGTCCGGCGGCAGGTCTTGCTCCACCACGTTGGAAAGCTCGCCCACCTGGCCGACCTTGGCGCAGGCCGCCAGCGCCTTGTATTGATCCTGGAGCCAGGCCTTGTCCGCCATCTGCTGCAAGGTTTCAGGTGCGGGCTCGCCGTGGCCGGTTTCCTGCTTCGCTTGAACACCGTCATCTGTCAGCGTCACTGGCGTCTTTGGGTCCTGGATCGCTGTGTCTGAGGTGTGGCGAGAAAACTCATTCTGTCCGGCGCTGGGCGGGATCACCGTGCCCTTTGGCTGTTCAGGAATCTGCCGGACCGGCGCGTGCTCCACGATGCGACCGTACATTTCCTCAGCCGCATACTCATTGCCCAGCTCTTCCGGGAACGCGGCGCGCAGGGCGGCGGCCTCAGCGCACTTCTCCAGCTGGCCCTGCCGACGGTCCCGCCACATTTCATTGGGAATGTCGCTGTGTCGCCCTTCCGTGGCGTAGGATTCCTCCCACTTCACCTGCGGTCCAACGAACTTGCAGATTTGGCCCTGGACGATTTTGTAAACCGTCAGCCGCGCCCACTCCGGGTAGGTCAGGGTGACCGGCTCGCTGTCCACCGTGACCTTTTTCCCGTTCTCCCACCGCTCCACCTTGCCGTTGAAGGTGTTTTCCACCATGGGGCCGAACTCCATGGCGTCCTTGCCAGCGTAGGCATTGGTCCGCGTGGCAGTGATGCGGATTTCAGCGATGCTTGGCCAAACCGTCTCGATCATGCCACCGATGGGCTTGCCATTGTCGTCATAGCCGCCGCCGTCCTTGGCCCAAACCGGAACGATGTGGACCATCTTTTTCACCGGGTCCAACTTGCGCCAGGCGCAATAGGCTATCGCCATGCAAACCGCGTCCACCGTCTTGGCGGCGGGCCACACCGCGTCGATATAGACTTTCCACATGCCGGGCGTGACGTTGTAATGCTCGCACCATGCGCGCGGGTATGGGATGCGCAGGCGCAGGCCCTTGGCCTCCGGCTGTGCCGACACCACAGCGCCAGCGTTCTGAGCTTGCTGCGGTGCTTCTGCGGTCTTTTCTTTGGTGGCTGTTTTCTTCGGTGCCATGGTTACCTCCTACCGATCATGCCAGGGCTTGCGGTCGCGGGAGTTGTCCCACGCCGCGCGCATTTCACTTGAGAAAGCATGGGGGCCACTGCGGCGGCTTTGCAGCTGCCCATCATGCGGCGGCATAGACTCCGGCTTATACGGACCAAGCTCCCGCATGTTGTCATCCTCAGAGACGCGGGCCAGGTATCCCTTCTGGAGGGCAATGGTCTGGTGCGCTTCAAAAAGCTCCTGCTTGAGCGCCGCTACATCCTTGTCCCGCGCCGTCAGCTTTTGGGACAGGGACAGCATCGCGTCCAGGTTCTGCTTGGCAACCTTTTCCGCATCCGCCCTGGCGGCCTTCAGGTCAGTCACCACAGTGTCAAATGCGGCCCGTGCGTCCGCAGCTTCCTTTTCGTAAAAAGCGATTGTCTTGCGCATGGCTTACCCCGCGATCTTGCTGGTTGGAACCCAAATAAATTCAACGCCCGGCAGCGCGCCGGTGACCTTGCCCTGTCCGGGGCCGGTGCCCTTTTTGGCGTGCCAGTCCCGCTGGTTCGCCATCTTCCACTTGGTAACCGCCGCGTCCTTGGCGTCCTGGTGGACGTGATCCCATAAAGCCTCGCGCAGGCCCGGCGCATCCCAGTCCAGGACGCGCTGTTGCCAGCTGCCGGACAGGGTGCCGACGCTGCCGCCTTCACCACGGGTCCGGCTCGCGTCCGCATCCGTCAGGTTTTCGGCGCGCAGCTCCTGCCGGTCAGCCCGGTTGTCCAGCTTCTCCGCCGAGCGCCCAGCGCTGGCCGCCGCGCGCTCAGCCCGGTCACCAGCCTTCTCATGCGCCTTGGCTTCTTGGCCAGCTTCCCGCGCCTGCTGGCTCGCGTTGGCGGCCGCCAGCGCGGCGGCCTCCGCCCTGTCATGGTTGGCCTTGCGCTCCGCCCGGCACTCCGCCAGGGCCTTTTCGTCAGCCTCCAGCTCTGCGATTTCCTCCGGCGAAAGCATGCCGCGCTCGCTCTCAAGCTGCGCGGATATGGTTTGGATCAAGCCGTCCCGGCCGATCAGCGCCTGGTAGCGGGACCGCTGTTCCTCCGTCATGGCACCGGCCGCGTCTATCAGCGCCAGCCCTTTGGACTCCTTGGTAAGCCTGCGCAGCTCAACCTTGCGCTCTTTCCGGCGCTCCGCCTCCTGCGCCAGCCGCGCCTTCAAGCGCTCCTGCGCCTCCTGCGCCAGCCGTTCCTGTTCCGCAGCGCGGCGCTCCGCCTCTTCCTGGTCCTTGCGCGCCTTTTCCTCAGCCGCGCGTGCCTCTTCCTCCCGCTTGCGGGCCTGCGCAGTTTCCCACTCCGCCAGCTCCACCTCAGCCTCAGCCCAATCGGCCAGGAACTTGGCGCGCTCCGCATCCTCGCGGGCCTTCTTCGCCTTGGCCTCTTCCTCCAGCCGCGCGGCCTCAGCCTTGGCGTCCAGGTAGGCGGTGTGGCGCGGCTTGATCGTGGCGATCAACTTTTCCGCCGCCTCTTCCTTGGTTTCAAACCAGGTGCCGATAATGTCGCCCACGACTTTCCAGGGGCGCTTCTCCACACCGCGCAGCGCCTTCCATTGGTTTTTTAGGGCGGCGGACTTTTTCAGCAGCGCCTGGACCTTGCCCGCCGTCTCTTCATCCTTGATCGTGTCCGGCACGTCCTTGGCCACGGCCAGGATCTCATCCAGGTCCGACTGCGCGGTGGGGTAGCGGGACGCGAGGTCCGCAACAATGTCCGTCTCTTCCGGTGCCGTCACCGGGCCTTTGTTGTGACCAATGTTGCTCATGCTGAAGTCCTTTTCTTGAAGCTGGGGGTTTTGTGCTTAGTCCAATCGGTCTTGCCGGTGGCGGGCGGCGGCTTGTCGGTCTGCCAGGCCTTCATCATCTTGTTGTAGTCAGCCTCGCTTATCGGCGTCATTGACAGGCGCGGCCATTCCGCCCGCGCATCCTTGAAGGTTAAGCCCAGCTGGCACCGCAGAATGTCCCGGCCGGTGGGCTTGTCCGTCAGCCAGTCATATTCCCACTCCCGGAATATCCGCGCCGGTACAAACTGACCGCCGCGCACCAGCTTGCGCATGTAGAATCCACACTGCGGTTCATCACCGACATGCTGGCCACGGACCTTCATTTCCTCAGTCCACCAGGCCAGCGGATGCTTCACATGCGGCACCGGTCGATTGAGCACCGGGTTAAGGCCAAAGATGCTTTCAATCCTCCCCTCGCACTCCAGCGCCCGGCAAAGCTGGACCAGGTGGCTTTCCACAATCGGCTTCATGCGCAGATGGTCAAAGTTCACCTTCATGGGCACGTCCGTCACCAGCGTGGCCAGCTTCCAGTCCAGCCGCAGCCGGTCCGCGCGATCGCGCAGCGCCGAACGGATTGCAGGGAAGCGCACGCTGTCCAGGTTCGCCAGGATTTGCTCAATGCCGCCAAAGGTGCGCAGCAACTTCCCCGCCGTCTCAATCCCGCAGCCAGGAATCCCCTTGATGTTGTCCACCGGATCACCGGCCATGGCTTGGGCTTGCGGCACCAGCTCCGGCGGGACGCCAAAGCGCTTCACGACGTCCTTGGTCACCACGCGCTTGCGCGCCATGGCGTCCACAATTTCAATCTTCCCGTCCACCACGCACTGGCCAAAGTCCTTGTCGCTGGACACGATAGTGACCCGGATACCCTTGGCCACCGCCATGCGCGCCAGGGTGGCGATCACATCGTCCGCCTCAAATCCCTTCTTCTCCAGCGGGGTCAGGCCAAGCACTTCAGCCGCTGACCGCATGATTGGGAATTGCGCGTCCAGCTCCACCCGCCGCGCGGGGTCACGGTTCGCCTTGTATTCCGGGTCCAGCTTCTGGCGGAAGGTAATGCCAGGCGCGTCAAAGACCGCAGCGCCCATCGTCGGCCGGTCCGCCGCCGCGCGCCCTTGCATGCGCCAGATCATGGACATGAAAACCTCAATCGCGCCGGTGGGCTGCCCATCGCTTGGGCGATAGCGCGGTAAACCTGAGTAGTAGGCTCTAAAGGCGAACCCACTTGCATCAACAAGTATAAGGTGGTCCGTCATTTTTTGTTTTTCGCGCCACGCGCAATTGCCGCCGCGCGCCTTTTCTCAATTGCCGCCTGAGTTAGACCGGCGGCAATGAATGCTGCGCGGTGCACTGCCGAAAGCGTCTTGCCCTTGTGGGCTTTGCTCATTGCTGCGCGCCGCTCTGGCGTCCAGGACGCCCGCTTGCGCGCCTTAACGTCGTCTGAGTCCTTTCTACCAGTCAGACTTCGCGCCATCTTTTGACGCGACAATGGATTGTCCATTGGATTGGCCTGCCCACCGGCCGACATATTGTACCCGTATGCAGCCTTTCTGGTTTGGAAAGCTGCGATCGCCTTGGCCTCCATATCCAAAATAAACTCGCGCGGCCCAACCACCAGGATTTGCTGCCTCACCGCCTCAAATCCAAATCGCCTGATCGCTTTATGGACCGCAAATTTTGATCCGCTCAGGGCGTACTTTTTGTGAAGCCTTAACCTCTTGCGCGGGTTAGTAGAAATTCCCAAGTATCGTTTTCCGTTTGGAAACGTCAGAGAATAAAGCGCAGCGATGCCGGGCGGAGTGGCCCCCACTATCAAATCGTGGATAGGGTTCTTTTCCCAGCCGTTCATTTACGCCACCAGTCCCGGAGCGCCCGCGCGTCATGGGCAAGCCGCACAAAAAACACCACCACCATCCAAAGCGGCCAGGACATGAGCGCCAGGAAATGGATTTTCTGATTTTGGGACTGGTAGAAGCAGACCCCCATAAACATCCCGGCCAGCCATAGGAAGGCGGCCAGCCCCTGCCAAAAATGAACGCTCTCAATCATGTCCGTTGCCTCACGATTCTGCGCCGCGTTGTCTCCCGGCCCTTCAATGCCTGCGCCGCCATAATCTCCACCGCATGGATGAAAGCCTTGCGCGGGATGTGGGGCAGCGGTTCCGCTATCGCCGCCTCCGCAATCTCCAGGGCCCGGCGACCGACCCGCATATCCTTGTTTCCCTTTGCCGTCAGGCTGACCAGCTTTGCCCTGTTGTCAGTCTCTGAAACCTCGCGCACCACCAGCCCCCGGCCGATCATCGCCAGCAGGACATTGGCCATGGTGGACCGGTCTATCCCGGTTGCGTCCACCAGCTCTGACTGGGTTGCCTGCCGCTTCTCCGCCAGCGCCTCCAGGATCGCCAGCTGCGGCATGGTCACCGGCGGCGTCATGTCCCTATAGGCGCGGTCCAGACCTTGGTGCGCCAACCGGATGGCGCGGCTTAGCGACATACTCACAGCCACCCCCACGCCTTCAGCGCGGCCTCAGCCTTCGGCAGCGCCGCCCAGTAAGCTGGGATCACCACGCTCAAGCCATAGGTGGCAATGCCGACCATCACGGTCCACCAGATTGCCTGGCGAACCTCCCGCCTCAAATACGGTCCACGGTTTGTCTTGGTCATTTTCCCCTCGCTTTCTCTGCCGCCAAAGCAGTGCGCGTCCAGATAAGGGCGTGCGCGGATGAATTGCAATAGGGTGACCCAAAGATTTTCGTTAATGGCGTAAAATATCGGATTGACCGTTTGTCAGAAAATCAGATAGCGGTTTCACATGCGCTTACGAGACTGGCGAAAAGATCGCGGACTAACCCTCCAGCAAGTGGCCCCTGTCATCGGGATGCCCGTCAGCTCCCTGTCAGACTTGGAAAAGGGAAAGACAACCGGGTTGACCTGGGAGGCCGCCACCAAGGTGGAGGCCATCACAAAAGGCGAGGTAGGGCTGGCGGATCTTTTTGATGATTGGCGGAAAAGCCCGGCCAACAGTGACCTGTATCATTCACTGCGCGGCCAGATGAAAGAGGCCGCCAAGGGGCTGAGGGCTAAAAAGTGACACAGCTTGTCCCGCATAGCTCACCGGAGCTTTTGTCAAAACTGGCAAGGTGCCTTGTCCATTGCAGCGACTATCTGTCTGAGGGCGGCACCGCCGATGACCTGGCGGCGGCAATGAAGCTTTGGAGTGATCCAGAGTTGATAGCCTGGTTGGCCCGCATGCACGAATTGGGGCTTTTGCCGATAAAGCCGCGCGTTTGACACCAGGCCATAGGCGGAAAGCTGGGACCGCCCCATGGCCTCAACCCGACACCCGGCGAAGGAAAGCAGCAATGGCAGGCAAAAAGGCTGAAGAGGCCGCGGCGCGGCAAGGCCACAATCTTGAGGATTTGAAAAAGAAAATGGCCCCTGCGCTGGGGGACATTCTCAAGGCGTTCGACCACCTGGACAGCGTGTCCGGTGACGCCCGCAACAAGATCAAGGACGCCTATGACACGGCGGCCAGCAAGACCGGTGTTTCCAAGCGGATCATCATGCGGGAGGTCAACCGCATCCGCCGCCGCCAGAAGGAGCGGGCGGAGGAAATCGAAATGAAGGACCAGGACCGCGACGATATTGAGGCCCTGCGCGCCGCCCTGGACGGCACGCCCTTGGGCAAGTTCGCTGAAGGCCAGCTGGCCCAGCGGATCGGTTAAGACGTGGCGCGCGTCGGCGGAATTGACGTTGGCGCGCGCCTGGGAATTGGCCTGATCGCGCCGGATGAAGTGCGGTCAGGCAGCTTCCAATTCATAGACGGATGGTATCCTTTCGGCCGCCAGGCGGTGGAATGGGAGCGCCGCCTCCAGGAACAGCTGGACGACTTCAGGTTCGACCATGTGGGCATCGCCCGCCAGTTCCTTCGCAAGGGCAAAAAGTCCCACGACACCCCGAAAAACCTGATCCCCATGTACTGGGCGTTCGGGACCGTCCTGAAAATCTGCCACCAGCGCGGCATCCAAACCCACTGGATACAGGAAATGGACGCCCGCTCCTTGATGCTGGGCAAGAAAAACATGCCGCAGAAGTCGGAGGCCTTGAAGGCGGCGGTAAACCGCGCCTGCAAGGACAGGGGCTGGCCGTGCTGCGATTATGACGCCAGCGACGCGCTTTGCATCGCCGCCGCCGTGGTGGAACAGCTCAATCCTGGAGCCGGTCACCAGACCTCCCCCCTCTTCGCAGCCGCGCCATGAACGCACGCAAGGGCCTGAAGCGCCGGGGCATGAGATCCTATGAAATCGGGGGGTTCATCATCACCCGCGATAGGCCGCGCCGGTTTTACCTGCGGCCGGTCCACCTGGCGGACAGCCCGCCTGAGTTTTTCAGCATGCGGTTCAAACGGCTGGGCGACGCCCGGCAGATGGCGGAGTCCCTGGATGGCGCAAAATAGATCGTCGGCCGTCATGCAACAGCGGGCTGAGGCAGAGGACAGTCTCGATTTTTTCCCTACGCCCCCTTGGGCGACACGGGCCTTGCTGCGCCACGTCATCGGGCGTGATCACGGCAAGGAACAGGTTTGGGAGCCAGCCTGCGGTTCAGGTGCCATGGCCCTGCCGCTCCTGGAGGGTTTTGGTGCCGTGTACCTCAGTGACGTCCACGATTACGGCGCTGGCCACGACGTCCACGACTTCCTCTTTCCGGTTATGCCGCCGAGACTTGAGCGGTGTGACTGGATAGTAACCAACCCGCCTTTCAACCTGGCGGAAGAGTTCATCGTCCGGGCGCTTGGCGTGGCGGAAAAGGGCTGCGCGATGCTGGTAAGAACGGCTTTCTTAGAGGGGGTTGGCCGATACCAGCGCCTGTTTCAGCTGCGCCCGCCAACTCAGGTGGCGTTTTTTTCGGAAAGGGTGCCCATGGTGAAGGGCCGCCTGGACCAAAAGGCTTCCACGGCGACCAGCTATTCCTGGCTGGTATGGTGGAAAGGCATCGGACCGCAGCCGCCAATGTGGATACCGCCGTGCCGAAAAACACTAGAGCTTGTGGGGGACTACGGCTGATAGGTGTCGTGGTGCCTTACCGGCAGCGCCACATCCACAGCAAACATAAGTTAGGCCCGTTGCGCGCGGCGCGCGCGCGGCGCAATCGTGTTCCCGCCGGGTCGCTCCTGGCGCGTAGCGTAAGGACCGGGCCGGGGTTGGAACGCAAAACCCAACCGCCAGCTCCGGCCGGTTTCTCAAGGCTGGGGGATTTCATGACAGTGAAAGCGCGCGAGCGCGTGAAGCGCCGTAATAGCTGGCCGGACACGGACCTGGCCATGCTGCACCGCCTTTGGCCGGTGTCCACCATCACCAAAATTGCCAAGATCATGGGCCGGTCCAAGGGCTCAATATCCGGCCAAGCCATGCGATCGCACCTGCATTTTGAGGCCAAGCCCAAGGTTCTGGCCCACGATCATCCCGCCATGACCGGCGCGCGCACCATCTTCACTGGCAGCGTCCGGCGGCCGGACCAGGATATTGGCGTCCTCAAGCCTGGCGCGCACCAGCGCAAGCTAGGACCCCGCGTCCTGAAGGGGCCCTGGAAAGGCATGCCGATCTATTCCCTGACCCTGGAAGAGCGCGCCACCTGCCCTGACGACTGCGCCTTGCTGGCCAACTGCTATGGCAACCACATGGGCCGGTCCATCCGCTACCGCCACGGCAGCGAGCTGGAGGGGCAGATAGGCCTTGAGCTGGTGGAGCTTCAGCACAAATACCCTGGCGGCTTTGTCATCCGCCTGCACGTCCTGGGGGATTTCTACAGCCTCGCCTATGTCCAGTTCTGGCGGCGGGCGCTGGCCACCTTTCCGGCCCTGCGCGTCTTTGGTTACACGGCGCGCGGGCGCAATGACGCTATCGGGCGGGAAATCGCCGCGCTTCGGGACCAGCAATGGGACCGCTTCGCCATCCGCACTTCCGGGGCTATGCGCGGGCCGCGCACCCTGGTGATGGAAAGCAAGGACACCGAGCTGCTGAAAAACGCTGACCGGATCATCTGCCCAGCGCAGACCGGCGCGACGCTGTGCTGCGCAACTTGCGCGCTTTGCTGGAGCGGGACCGTCCGCAACCGCCCCATTGCGTTCCTGGCGCATTGACCATGGCCCTGATCATGACCGGCGCAACGGCATCAGAAGTCTGGCCTTTGTTACGGGACTACCATTATTTGGGCCGCCGGACAGCAGACCCAATGTTCTGTTTTGCGTGGCGGCAGCCCGGTGGTTTGTTAGGGGATACCGGCGAGCCTATGGCCGCCATCGTTTATACCGCTCCAATCAACCGATATTTCGGGGACCAGGCCGTAGAACTTGCTCGGCTTGTTCGTCGCCCGGAAGTAACCCAGCCGATTAGTGAATTTGTCGCGTGGTCACTGCGCTGGTTGCGGAAAAACACGGAGCTTGCCTATTGCCTGTCTTACGCGGACAGCGGGGCTGGCCACCACGGCGGGATATATCAAGCCCTCAGCTTTGACTATGTGATGCTTTCAAAAGGGCACTCCGGCTGGCGCAACCCGACGACCGGCGAAACAGTATCCTCCCGAGCTTTTGACCAGCGGCGTCCCGGCTTCCAGGACGGTTGGCAGCGGACGAAATCCGCCCCAAAATTTCTCTATGTGAAAGCGCTGGCGGAGCGGCGGTCAAAACTTTTGGCCAGGTTTGGTTGGACCCCGCTGCCATACCCAAAGCCAAAAAACGGGGCGGCATGACCATGGACACCCGCCCTGAGCCCCCGCCTTTCGGCATGGATCGCAAGCCGCCACCCCACGACATTGACGTGGAGCAAGCCCTGCTGGGCACCATGTTGCGGGACAACGAAAAGATTGACGTTGCCGCGGCGGAGCTGGAGGCGGCCCACTTCTACGACCCCCTCCATGCCCGCATCTTTGACATGCTGATCCAACTTCGGGCGGAAGGCAGCCAGGTCAACGCCCGCACCCTTCACGCGATCATGCGCCATGACCCTGGCGTGCTGGACACCGGCGGGGAGGCCTACTTTGACGCGCTTCGCAGTGCAGCACCGGCCAGCCCCCTGGTCCCGGAATACGCTGAGATCCTGAAGGAGTTGCACCAGCGCCGGGAAATCATCTTGATCGGTGAGGACTTGGCCGCCGCCGGGCACCTGCCCGCCACGGAGGGGAAGGCCAAGGACTTCAGCGCGGACGCGACGGACCGCCTTCTGGTGATCGGGGCCGCTACCAAGAAGCCCATCCTCAGCGCCACAGAAATCGCCATGGAGCGGGCCAAGGAATTGGAGGCCATACGGCGGGGTGATCCCGTGCCCGCCGTCATGACCGGCCTGGACAAGGTGGACAAGGAAACTGGCGGCTTCCGGGGGAGTGACCTGATCATCATTGGCGGCAAGTCCGGCATGGGCAAGTCCGCCCTCATGGGCTCAATCTCCCGGAACACCGCCGCCGGTGACCAGGATAAGGGCGGCCGGGAGCCGGTCCCCACCATCGTTTTCAGCCTGGAAATGACCCGGGAGCAATGGGTGGACCGCATGTCCACGGACCAGGATTACAACCACGCCCTCGCGGAAGGCATTGATCCGCTATGGTATTCCAAGCTGCGGAACGGCCGGGTCACGGACAAGGAGCTGGAGCGGTTCTACCTCGCCGCCCGCCAGCTGCCGCCGCGCGAGCTGCTGGAAATCCATGACGACGATGACCTGACCGTGGCCCAAATCGCGGCGCGCTCCAGGGCATTCGCCGCCAAGTTCGCCCGCAAGCCGGACGGCACGCATCGGCTGGGTATCATCATCGTGGACTACCTCCAGATTATCTCCCCGCCAGATTGGCGCGAGGCCAACAGAGAGCGGCAGGTGGCGGCGATCGCCCGTGGCCTGAAGTCCATGGCCAAGCGCATCGGCTGGCCGGTGGTGGTGGGCTCCCAGCTGAACGAGGACGATAAGGGCCGGTCAAAGGATGAAAAGCGGCCGCAGCTGGGCGACGCCCGCGAGTCCAAGGCCATCGGCCAGGAGGCGGATATGTTCTTTTCGCCATATCGCACTGCGTTCTATGTCGAAAACCGCAAGCCGCTTGATGCAGTGCAGGGCGACCCGGCCTATCTGGCATGGGCGGCTGAGCTGAAAACTGTCCGCCACAAGATGGAGTTGCTGACCCTCAAGAACCGGCACGGCCGCCGCCAGGATTATGACCTCTGGTGCGACATGGCAGCCAGCGCGGTCAGGGATGAGCGCCCATGGCGCAAGCAAACAGCATCTGAGCCTGACCTTCTTGAGCCCCTGAATGACTTGGACAATCGCGCGCCGCCGGTAGGGGGCTGACTATGTTGAGCCGCTGGTGTGAATTTGACCCTCTGGATATGGCTGGCGTACCGCCAATCCCTGCCTGCTATGTCATTTTTGTTGGCCCACACCCAGTCTATGTCGGCCAAAGCCGAAACCTGAGACAACGTATTCTGCAATATAAGTTTTATGAGGCTTTGGACTATCACACCGTCACCCCTTGGGGGGCGTTCCAGGACGTAAGCATAAGGTTCGCCTGGGAAGAAAAGTTTGGCCATTCCCTCATGCTGGAAGCGAGGCTGATCCGCCGTCTCCAGCCACGATTTAATATCCGGGGGAAGCGCGAATGAGCGGAGAGGGAAGGGGCCTTAATGTCTATGGAATCAGCCGGGACCTTTGGGACCATGAGGCCTTCCAGAAGGAACCTTTCACTGAGGCTCAAGCATGGGCCTGGTTGATCGGGGAGGCATCATGGAAAGATGGTTTGTGCAGGGGAAATACCGGGCAGCCGGTAGAGTTGAAGCGGGCAGAATTCTCAATAGCTGTCAGGTACTTGGCAGATCGGTGGCAATGGACGAAGGACAGGGCCCACCGGTTTCTCAAGAAACTTGAACGCCTTGGTATGATCCGCGACGCAAGCCGCGACACGTTCCAGGTTTATTTCATATGCAATTACAATCGTTTCCAGGTTGTAGGCCTACCAAAGCGCGACAGCGGCGCTACGCAAGCGCGACAGCCGCGCGACAAAATAGAAACAGGAAAACAGGAAAAGGAAGAAAAGAAAGAGAAGGGTGGGCCTGCGGCCCCTCGGCTTCCGGGATTTGAATTCCCAATATGGTGGCCAACAAAAGAGTGGGCAGCCTTCGTTGAAATGCGCCGGAAAATCCGCAAGCCGCTCACGGATCATGCGGTGGATCTGGCCATCAAGCGGCTCACAGACCTTCGCGCTCAAGGCGAAAGCCCAGCAGACATTTTGAACAATGCCATTTTTGGGGGGTGGCAAGGCTTGTATCCAAAAGATGACCGCCGCGGCGCGAGACAGGATCACCGCCCGTCAGCGCCCCCGCCCACGGACGTGCAAACCTGGGTTTGGCGGCTGGAGACTTTCCACCACGGCAACCAGGAAGAGGACTTGCTGCCAGGGTTTTGGAACGCGAAGTGGGGCCCACCGCCGACGTCACCAGATTGCCAGGCACCGGAGGAAGCCAAGCGGGAATATGCCCGTCGCCACCCGCCCCGCCTCGCAAAATAATTTCCGCTGACAGCGAAAAGACCCTTGTTCCCGTCAGCGGACGGCGTAGATTGGAACTGTGCCGCCAGCGTAGCACCCAAGAACCGGGGGAAGCCCCGGGAGGCCCCCAAGGGGTGAGTGGAAAAAGCGGGCACAACTTAAACCGGGCGTTGGTGCGCCCACAAAGCGAGGAAAAAATGACCAATTTTGTGAAGAGCGAGTTTACCTGGCACGGCGGATACCTGGGCTATGGCCAGTATCCAGTGCCCCATGCGGACCGCCTGTTCATTGGCCGGTTCAAGTATGGCAACGCGGGCAAGTGCGCCCGCCACCTGCGCGACTGGCTGATTAAAAACATGACGGTCGAAGAATACCGCGATCTGCGGGCGCAGGCTGACAAGTGGGAAACCCGCGACGCCCTGAGCAACGCCATGGAGGCGCGCGGATACCTCCAGTTTAACCTGGGCGAGGCCTGCGCCCGCCACGGCTATCCCCGGACACAGGCCGGGTTCGCTGCTTACAAGGCTGCCGGTTGGCTGCGCGCTGACGTGATGGGCGGCGCGCCGGTGCCCGTCTCCATCCAGGTGGGAGCCTGAGCCATGAACATGGAGCAGATTAACAAGCAGCCGGTGGTTTCCGTGAACGGCCGCATGGTGACGCGCGGCGAACTCCACGCGGCTTTCACCAAAGTCCAGAACCCTGAAGGCTGGAAAATGCCGATTGACTGGACGGGCGAGCTGGCCAGCCTGGATGAATTGCTGGTCCTGGAAAAGGCGGTGATATTTTTCACTGCGAGCCAGATGGCCTACGAGAAGCTGGCGGACGGCCGGTTCCATGTGACGGCGGACGGCTATTACCGCGCGGTGGGGGCCTGATATGAGCGACCGCATCCCCCTGAAGTTTGAGAACACCGCCGAGATTGGCGACATGATCAAGGCCTTTGACTTCCAGCCGATCCCTGACCATCCCGAATATCCCGACCGCTATGTGGTGGGGATCGTGACTGCCAAGGGCATCGTGGAGCCGGAGGGCTACCGCGCCTTTACCATCCTGGTGACTGAGGACAGCTGCTCTGACGGCCGTATTGGCGCGGACGTGTTTGTGCCCTTCCAGGTTTCGCCGCTGGACTATGACGGCCGGGTGACGCGGCTCAAAACAGCTGAGCTGATCGAACATGAAAAGCAGATTGCGCGCGAGACACGGGAGGATTTTGCGCAGGCGTAAATCCCAGCCGTCTGCACCGGTGGCGCGGTGCAGAGGGGTGCGATTGGCACCGTAAAGCCCGCTGGGGGTTGGCACTGACGCTGACCAGGCGGGCCTTGAAGGAGACTGAAAATGAAGTTTGGTAAGACAATCCAGGACATGCTGCGCGAAGTTGAGCGGCAGACCGAAACCCGCAAGGACTATCTGGCGGAAACAACCGCGCTGGAAATGGTGCCCGCGGAAGGCAAGGGCGTCGCCCTGGCCATGCGCGGAAACGGCACCCTCCCGGCCAATGACATTGCCCACCGCCAGATCGCGGAGCATGTCGGCATCCCGGCCAAATACTATGACCGGATGAAGTCGGAAGCGCCGCAGCTGCTGAGCAACAATGTGAACCACTGGTTCAAGGCCAACCCCAGCAAGCGGATGATCCGGTCCCTGGACGGCAACATGCGCGCCTTCCTCTCCAACGGCTTCCGCCCGCTGGAAAACTTTGACCTGTGCCAGGCCGTGGTCCCGGTGCTGATCGAGAAGGGGATGGACATTGTGTCCTGCGAAATCACTGAGCGCCGCCTGTATATCAAGGCGGTGGACAAGACGATCCAGCGGGACATTCCCAAGGGCGGCGGCAAGATGGGCGACGGTGGCCACACCATTTTCGACACCTGCTCCCCGGCCTGCGTTATCTCCAACTCCGAAGTCGGAATGGGATCGCTGTCCATTGAAGGCGGCATGCTGACGAAGGCCTGCACGAACCTGGCCTTCTTCAAGCAGCGGTCCATGAAAAAGTACCATGTGGGCGGCCGCCATGAGGTGGGCGAGAACATTGCCGAGCTGCTGTCGGACCAGACCAAGCGCCTGACGGACGCTGCGGTATGGTCCCAGGTGCGGGATGTGGTGACCAATATCTTCGACGCTGTGCGGTTTGAAGAATCGCTGATTGCCGTGAAGGCGATGACCAGCCAGAAGATTGAGGGCGATCCGGTCAAGGCCGTGGAATCTGTGGCCCGCCGGTTTACCTTCAACGAGGACGAAAAGTCCGCGGTGCTGCGCCACCTGATCGAAAACGCTGACCTGAGCCGGTACGGCATTTTCAACGCCATTACCCGCACGGGGCAGGACCTGGACAGTTATGACCGCGCCACTGAGTTTGAGCGGATGGGCGGCGAAGTGATTGAACTGGAACGGGACGCTTGGCGCGAGATTGCGCTGGCGGCTTAACAAGATCGGTGCGCCACCTTCCTCGGGGTGGCACACTGCGCCAGGGCGGGGCGGTCAGAAATGGCCGCCCCAACCCCGGGAAAAAGGACACCGTGCTTATCAAGGTTCAAAGCCCCAAGACAGTTAGACCCGGCACTGAAGGGAAGGCAGTCAAAATGCAATTTTCACAGAAAGCTGCACCTTACGGCAGCCCCGAATCGCCAATTCGTGTAGCTTTTGCAACGCTGCCTTTTTACCTCCGCCAGCGAGTGCGGCGCTACAAAAGCGCCAGCGCTCACCGTGGGCGTCGGCGGGAATCTGGTATTTGGCGCAGGTGTAAATAGGAGCCCTATGACACACAAAACCGCCATGGAAAAAATCATCGCAGAGCGCGACCGCCAAGTGAAGGTTGAGGGCTGGACGCCGGAGCACGATGACGAACATGCGGACGGCGAAATGCTGCGCGCCGCCGTCATCTATATGCACCATGGTACTGATCGGGCCGCGCCCGTTGACAGCATCGGCATTCCCTTCTCATGGCCTTGGAGTTGGCAATGGTGGAAACCAAAAGACCGCGCTCGCAATCTTGAGCGGGCTGGTGCGCTCTGCTTGGCGGAACGGGAAAGGCTAGAGCGCGCCGGGAAGCCTACCGGCCACGTCCAACAGAAGCTTGAATTGATTGTTGTCGCTTTGGAAGCGGCTGTTTGTCCGGCCTGCGACAGGTCGTTTTGAAGGAGCCGCTTCCATGAAAGTTAAATGCCGGAAGCTTACCAAGGCCGAAGTGATCGCGGAAAGCCGCGCCGCCTTGGCCGCACAAGCCAAACTGATGCGGAAGTGGGAGCAATCACGCCGCAAGCAACTCAACCCCTTATCTTGAGCGAGCGGTAGCTATGACCAAAGATGAACTGAACGATGCAGGGCTTTATACCGATACGGCGACCTTCATTCATGGCCGCGCATACAACATGCTGCACGATGGCGACCGCGCCTCTCTCTATGAGCTTCAAGACGGCGGTAAGAGCTTCAAGCTTGTTATCGAAATCAGAAGCGCGGCACAGATGCGGCAGATTGCTATGGCGTTCAACCACGCCGCAGACCTGACCGACGCCCAATCTCAACCCCTTACATAGATCGAGCGCAGAATGCAAAAGGATCACCAAGGCTATCCGACGCAATCGTTCTCGCTGGGCGACGATGCTTGGTACTACATCACCCGGCGCGGGCTTGAAATCTGCATACCGAGATTACCGGGCGGCGCCGGTGAGATTCAATACACAGTCCCGTGGCGTCGCGTCCTGGCCGCTGCCGCGCACCATGCCAAAGCAAGGATCAAACAGGCGGCAGGGCGTAGCGCCCGGCGTCGCCGCTAGGGGAGCCCTAAGACCATGAGCAAAGCAATTGAAGATATTGCCGCCGAACGTGCCCGCCAAGTCTCACAAGAGGGGTGGACGCCAGAGCATGACGACAAGCACGGCAACGGCCAAATGGCGGAAGCCGCCGCCTGTTATATCCTGGGCGACGACAATTCTCTGTTCGACTTCCCGTGTATCTGGCCCTGGCACAAAAGCTGGTGGAAGCCGACCAATCGCCGCCGCAATCTGGTCAAAGCGGGCGCGTTGATCGCCGCCGAAATTGAGCGGCTTGACCGTCTCACTGCAAACCAGTCCTGACCGGGGAGCGTTCCGAATGTTGATCTATCGCTGCGACAATTGCGGACAGGAACACCGGGTCAGCCAGATCGTGGGGAATGAGTTTTCCTATATCAAGGTGAAGTTCGGATCACTGGCGGTCCCGGTTGGCGACAAGATCGACCTGTGCGGCGGCTGCATGAAGGTGGCGGACGATGCCCACCAAGCCGCGCAACGCCAGTGCATGACTAGCGCCGGGATTATGAAGCAGCGGGCGGTAGGCGACGCCCTTGGGGTCAAGTTGATGCAGCACACCGGCCCCACCGGCTGGCGCAAATATTTCCACTTTTGAACGGAGCATATTTCATGACACTTGGAAAATTCGGACACCATCCTGATCCTGAGATCGACGCCGAAGTTGAGATTGACCGGCTGACCGGCAACCTGGCCGAGGCCCACGCCGGTCTGGTCCGCGCCCTGGACTACCGGGCGGCGACCCCCGAGGGGCTTTCCATCAAACACGATGTGCGCGACGCGCTGCGGAGAACTGGCTTTGCCGGTGATCTGGGCTATCGCGCCTCATTCTAGGCGAGCGTTCCGAATAATGGGCAAGAGGTTTTTCGCCAAGGATGCAATCGCCTTCTCCCGACCGGGCGCGAAGGCCACCATGAACCTGCCGTCGCGGTGCCGGTTCGTGGTGGTGATTGCCGGTCAGGTGCCTACCGTCTTGCCCATCACCGAAGCCGGGAATTGGGAAGTGGACATTCCGCCCGAACTGGCCGCGACGGCGACTGAATGGCCAGTCCTTGTTTTGGTGCTGCCCAAGAAACACGCTGCACTCTACGAAAATATGAAACCCGAAATGGCGACCGACATCATCAGGCAGGCGCGATCTGCCTATGCGTCGGCTTCGAACTGAGGAGCGGATTTCGTGACGGTTACGATCATCAATGCAGATTGCCGGCACGCACTTCGGGAATTGCCCGACGCTTCCGTGCATTGCTGCGTGACCAGCCCGCCTTATTGGGGCCTGCGGGATTATGGCGTCGGTGGCCAGATCGGCCTGGAAATGTCCGCGCAGACGTTCGTGGACAATATGGTGGATGTTTTCAGGGAAGTTCGCCGGGTACTGCGCAAGGACGGGACACTCTGGCTCAACCTTGGCGACAGTTATGCGGGCGGCGGCAACTATCGGGGTCTGAGCAGCGAAAATACCTTAACATCCAAGCAGCGGAGCAATCGTGGCGCCACGGGCGTATCTCAGCAGCTTGGGGCTGTGGGCAAGGAATCTCAGGCCAAGGATAAAGAACTTGTCGGTATACCTTGGCGGGTCGCTTTGGCTCTACGGAATGACGGCTGGTATCTGCGCCAGGATATTATTTGGCACAAGCCCAACCCGATGCCCGAAAGCGTCACAGACCGGTGCACCAAGAGCCACGAATATATCTTTCTGCTTTCCAAGTCGCCCCGCTACCACTTCGACGCAGCGGCCATAGCGGAGGCATCTGTCTATGCCGACAGCGGTCGGGCCAGCGCCAGGCCGGAAGACTTGTCACCTAACAGGAAATGTACCGACCCCGGCGGCAATCTCAGCTTTCGGGCCATCACAGAGAAACGGAACAAGCGGTCTGTCTGGACGGTGCCCACGGCGGTATTCAGCGAAGCCCACTTCGCCACATTTCCGCCCGACCTGATAGAACCCTGCATCTTGGCTGGCTGCCCTGAAGGCGGGACGGTCTTGGATCCTTTCGGCGGGGCGGGGACGACCGGGCTGGTGGCCGACCGCCTGCAACGGCACGCGACACTTATCGAGTTGAACACAGAATATGCCGATTTGGCGCGCAAACGGATCGATTCCGATGCGCCACTTTTGGCTGTCGGATAAGGGAGCGTAGTTTGTGAATGTCCTTGATCTCTTCTCAGGCATCGGCGGTTTCAGCCTCGGACTCGAAAGAGCCGGGATGCGAACAGTCGCCTTCTGCGAGATCGAGCCATACGCCCGTGCCGTCCTGCGAAAGCACTGGCCCCACGTCCCCTGCTACGACGACGTGCGAACCCTCACCGCTGACCGCCTTAACGCAGACGGAATTGTTCCCGATGTCATCTGTGGCGGGTTTCCCTGCCAAGACATCAGCACCGCCGGCAAAGGCGCCGGGATCGACGGCGAGCGCAGCGGGCTATGGTCGCATTACGCCAGAATTATTGGCGAGGTTCGACCCAGATACGTTGTTGTGGAGAACGTCTCAGCACTCCTTGGAAGGGGGCTTGGACGAGTTCTCGGAGACCTGGCCTCGATCGGGTACGATGCGGAGTGGCACTGCATACCAGCTTCCGCCGTTGGCGCGCCTCACAGACGAGATAGATTTTGGCTTGTGGCCTACCCCGGTGGTCCCGAACGGGGGACGATCAGTAGCCCACGTCAACGACTGGCGTGGTCGGACCGCCTATCACAATGGCAAGAAGGTTCAGGTGGACTTGGCCCAAGCGGTGAAACGCTGGCCGACGCCGAGAGTATCGGACGGGAACGGGACCGGCATCCACGGCGAAGGCGGGATGGACTTGCGGACAGCGGTGAAGTTTCACACACCCCGCACGACACCGCGAACGGCGCGGGAACTGGACGGCGAGAGCCCTCTTGGTCATGGCGGGCTGAACCCGACGTGGGTCGAGTGGCTCATGGGGTTCCCGCTCGGGTGGACCGTCTTAAGTGTCTCGGAAATGCCGTCGTCCCGCAAATCCCGCAAATCATCGGTGAAGCCATAATGGCTCACTGCAACAACCAACTTTAGGCGAGCCCTTATGCGCGTGCTGGTTTGCGGTGGTCGCCGCTACAACAATAAGGACAAAGTCGCCGCGACCCTCGCCGCGATCAAGCCGACCGTTATTATTCAGGGCGGTGGCGATGGCGCGGATGAGTTGGCCAAAGTATGGGCGCAGAGGAACAACGTTCCAACCGTCACTTATTTTCCCACTTGGCATTTTGGCCGTGGCGGCGGGCCGCGCCGCAATCAATTCATGCTGGAAGATAGCCGCCCTGATCTGGTGGTGGCCTTCCCCGGCGGAACCGGAACCGCAGACATGAAAGTTAGAGCGCGCTACGCTGGCATTGAAGTTCGGGAAATATAAGGGAGCGATCAGACGATGACCGGAGAGTCCACCTTAACGCCACCAATCCCGATGTTGCTGGTTTGCCCATCATGCGGCGACCGTCACATTGACGAAGGCGAGTTCGCCGCCAAGGTACACCACACCCACGCCTGCCAAAGCTGCGGAATGGTTTGGCGGCCCGCCATCGTGGCAACAGTCGGGGTCCGGTTCCTGCCGGGCTTCAAGAACAACCCCTTATAGAGATCGAGCGCAGAATGGAAGCCACGCACTATTTCAATCCGGGCGGCAAGCAGATGGGCGCCTGTGGCACCTGCGGCTACCCTCGCGAGAGCGAGAGGCATCACCAGTCGGCGCCGGAACGGGCGCGACCCCTCTCCGAATGGCACGAAGAATTGGGGCCGGTCGTGTGGTGGTGGTTCGCCCGCGACACGCACCCCCAGGAAGCGTCATGGATCGGCACGCCGCTAGACGATGACTGGCCTGGCTACCACACGCATTTCACCCCGCATCCCCCAATCCCTACCTTTTGAGCGAGCGATCTGTGGAACTGGATCATAGCAAGTGCCGCGTCAGTACTGGGATCGATGACCGGCTGACCGCTGGTCAGGGCAAGCTGGACGATATGGGCTTCTGGGAATTTCCCTGCGAGCCCTGCCGTGCCCGCGCACAGGGGCAATGGAATGTGGCCGAGCGCCTCCTGATCGCTGGGGGTGAGCGTGATGCCTAAGTGTGATGTGTGCGGGAAGTTTTCGGGTTGCCTGCCGGGCGCGTCCTGGGCAATGCGATTTAGCGGCTGGCCCCCGGCGCCCGATCATGAGGCGCATCGCTGCCTACGCTGCACAACCAAGCACGGCCCGATCCCCGCCAGCCCCAACGTCCACCCGGAGATGACCTCCGGCGTCTATTCCTGAGGAGCCCCCAGTGCGCAAAGCTCAGGGAGTTGCCAAGCCAACCGCCCAGTCCAAGTACCTGGACGTCAGCCAGCGCCAGGTCATAATCATAATGCAGCGCACACCTGGCGAGCTGGTGACCGTCAACGCCTTTCTCAAGGCCCTGAAAAAACCGGCTGACGTTTTTGATAACGGGGCGGCGGTGATATGGGCGGTTACCAGGGCGGAAGAGGCGGGGAGGTGCGAGAGCGGATGGCTTGGCACTGGCCCGGCCGCCGTCAGGGGGTGGAAGGTAAAGCCGCCGCCAGATTCTGTTGACGGCGTGAAAAAGGTGTAGCAACCTCTCCCCATAAACCAAGAGCGAACGCCCCGAAACCAAGGCCGGACGATCCGGTACAGTGGAGGGGCAAAGGATTGGGCCAGGGCGGGAAACCGCCCTGGCCCTTTTCTTATGCAGCTTCCAGCTTGGCCAGGATGGCAACCGTATCTTCCCACCGGCCGGTGTGCGGCACGGCCAAGGCCCGCGCCACCTCCAGCTCCCCAAGGTAGATAAACACGCTGCCATCCCAAATGATGTTCACCATCACCGCGCCCAACGGTTCATATTGGTCATGCTCATTGGGCTTGGTCCGGTACAGGTTCCAGAGATAAACAGCGTTCCGCTGCTTGTCCGACCACTCCGCCGTTATGCGTCCCCGGTATGGCCGGAAGGTTTTGCACATAGTCTCAAACGCCTGTTGCCGACGCTGCTTGTCAGATACTCTTTCCATTGTCAGTCCTCAAAGTGTGGGCCGGTGGCGCTGTAACGTCACCGGCCCGTTGGTTTACGGAATGCAGACTTCCCAAAGCCCCTTCAGTTCAGGCTTGCCGTAGGGTGCCGGGTTATCATCCGGCATCTTGCGCACCTCGCCGGGGCAGCAATACCCAAAGTCATATCCAAGGCCCTCCTGGATCTTGCCGTTGTGTACCGCGGCCTCAGCGGCGTGGCGGGCGTCGGCTTCGCGGGCGTAGTAATACCAGCTCACCTTGCACCCACCCCGCCAGCCCTGGCGCTTGGGATAGTCACGATAGTCATAAGTCCTTTTGGCTTTCGCCATGTCAGTCCTCGCAATGTCAAACAGCTGTTGGGGCACCGCGCCCTCAACGCAAATAGTCTAGCAGGCGGGTTTTCTGGTTTTTCTCTTGTGCGGCGCAATCACCCCGATTTCATTGGGTTAGATGCGCGCGGCAAAGGACTTACGAGCAAAAAAAAGAGCTTGGTCGCGCGTTATAGCGCCATGTTGCAGCGCGTTCCGGCGGCAAAGCCCAATGATCTAAGGATTAAAAGTGCGGCGACTTGTCTCAAATCGCTCTTTTGCAGGGATACCAGGGCTCAGGCGACGGGCGGTGCTGGGGGGCGTGCTTTACGCCTTCGCCCTGGTACAGGGGAAAAACCTCGGGACGCGGAATCCGTTCCGCCAGGACAGAAAAAAGGCCGGTGACGGATCACCGGTTAGTTGTACAGGGAGGAAGCCTGATGCCGCGCCGCCAAGGAACGGGTCAGGCAATAGGTATAGTACCCCCCTTGCCTCAGATCGCAATTTTCCTGAATGTCCGCCCATGGGGGAACTTCATCCGAAGATCAAGGCGGCGCTGCGCATGCTGGACCGGGCACACCAGCTCCAGGAGTGTGGGAAGCATGACTTTGAAGGGGGTTCCAGCGCCAGGCCGGTCCAAGCCCGCATGGCTGAGGCCGCCGCACTTCGGGAAATGGCCCGTCACCTGCGCATTGAGGTTCACGGCCGATGATTGGCAGGCCACTCGAATCCCCGAATGAGGCAATAGTCCGGGCGGACATTCTGCGGCGAGAGGAAGAGGCAAACCAGGCCGCCCAGCGCCAGCACCGGCAAGGCACGATCGCCACTATTCGCATGCGGCACCGTGAGCACGGCATGTCTCGAAAGCGGCTGGTGGACATTTACGGCCAGTCCCTGGTTGACCAGGCGCTGGGTTAGCGGCAAGGCTCTAGGCCTCGCAACCCTCCAAAGGAGCCCGACATGGCCGAGTTTGACAATTTCGTAGTCCACCGCCGCAAGGCGGACGGCACTCCCACCGGCAGCCCCCTCTACAGCGGATCGCAAGACGGATGCGCCACGTTCATCCGTGGTCACACGCCAAGCGAAGTCTCCAGCCTCGTCCAGGTCAGCGCGGAAGATTCCGCGCGCATCCAGGAAGTGGAGGCCGCCGCCCAGCCCTCCAATGCTGACGCTGACATGGCTGAGCAGCGCGCCCACGAACATGACGCGGATAAACAGCCGGGCGAACAGACTGCGGCACCGTGAGGGGCCGGAAAACCGGGGAGCGGTCCGCGAAAGTCTGTTGAAGGGCAATCGCCAGGCTTAGCTACGAACCGGCAGTGATATGGGGCCCGCGTGCAAGAAGTTGCGGGCCCCTTGTCACATCCGCCCGGCGCGGCGCATATTCCTCGCCGTTTGGCAAAACACGACGCGGGGGCTATCAGTGGAATTCCGTATCAAGTGCAAATTCTGTGGGGAGCTTCACCGCGACCGCTTTTGTCCCAAGCTGGTGGGGGATAAGAAAAAGTAGGCGGCCGTGGAAAAGACCAAGCAGATTGAAACGGCACCGGTCAAAAAACCGGCAAAGGGCAAGACGAAAACCAAAAAGGCAAAGGGAAAAAAATCATGACCGCCGCTGGGGAATTGAAAATCGTTTATCGCAAGCCGGGGGACCTGCACCCTGACCCGAGAAATGCCCGCACTCACTCCGCCAAGCAGATTGAGCAAATCATGGCGAGCATCACCAGATTCGGCTTTACCGCCCCGGTGCTCCTGCGCAAGGACGACATGATCGGCGCTGGGCATGGCCGCTGGATGGCCGCCAAAAAGCTGAAGCTGCCCAGCATCCCCACCATCACGCTGGAGCTGACGGAAGATCAATGGAAGGCCTACGCGATCGCGGACAATGCAATCCCGCTGGGCGCGTCCTGGGACTTGGACATTCTGCGGGCGGAGCTGGGTGAGATCCCGCCGGTGGACCTTCAGGGCCTTGGGCTCAATGAGCTGGTGGCGGACCTGGCACCGGTCGAAGAGCCTAGCAGCCGCACCGGCAGCCGCGTGAACCAGACCGTGATCCAGCACAACATCGTCTTTGACAATGAGGAACAGCAGGGCCGCTTCCACGCCTTTGTCCGGGAGCTGAAAACAGACCCGTCCTATGCGGAATGCAAAACCTTTGCGGAGCGCCTGGACAAGTTCCTGGTGGATCGCAAGCCGTGATCGTGACGGAAAAACAGGCCGCCAAGATACGCTGTTGCGGCAGCGAAAATTGCGGCGCGGTCACCAGCGAACCGGCTGGCGGCGGCTTCACAACAACCTATCGCGCCTGCATCGGGTCGAAGTGCATGGCGTGGCGCTGGTTAGGCTTAGACCGCAGCGATAAGGCCAAAGGCTTTTGCGGGTTGGCAGGCCAACCTCTCAATGGGTCGTATTGATTTATGGTCCGCGTTAAAAACTTCATAGACACGGACGTCCTGACGGAAGCCAAAAAGCGCATCCATCATATCTTCGACATTTTCGACACCGTGGTGGTGATGTTTTCCGGCGGCAAGGACAGTCTGGTGGTCCTGCACCTGGTGCGGGAGTGCATGCAAGAGCGCTGGCCGGAGCATGACCAGCACAGCGTCAGCGTGGTGTTCCGGGATGAAGAGTTGATCCCGGATAGCGTGATCAATTTCGTGGACCATTACCGCCGCCTGGACTGGATCAATATGCTCTGGTTCACGGTCCCGCTGGCCTCAACAAAGTACACGATGGGCGTCTGCCACAGTTATGTCCAATGGGACCCGGCGCGCGGCCCTGATCGTTGGGTGCGGCCAAAGCCGGAATGGGGCATCAACCTGGAGCCAGGTGATGACCGGGTTTTTGACCAATACACCATGGACAGCTTTGTGGCGCAGAACTTCCGTGGGAAGATTGCTTTCCTGACCGGCATCCGTGCGGCCGAATCCCTGATCCGCTTCCGCAGCTGCGTCAACAAACTGAATGAAAACTACATCAACGGCGTGGTGGACCCTCGCGCCGCCAATGTGAAGCTGTGCAAGCCGATCTATGATTGGCAGGAAGATGACGTTTTCCGGTATTTTTATGAGCGCGGAATCCGCTATTGCCAGATTTACGATGATCAAATGTGGGCGGGCTCAGCCCTGCGCGTCTCCACACCGCTTCATGCTGAGGCAGCCAAGAAGTTCGACAAGGTGCGGGTGACCAACCCTGACTTCTACCAGCGCGTCGTCAATGCGTTCCCGGAAATGCTGGTGCATGAGCGGTATTTCAAGGAAATGGATAAGGGCGCGCTCGCCCGCCAATACGGGCAGACCTATGAAGGCGTCCGCCTCTGGATTGACGAAAACATACTGGACGAAAAGCAGCATGCACTTGCCGTCAAGCGGTTCAACAGCGCCATGGGGCGGGCGATTACCAGACCGGACCTTTACCCCCCGGCGTATATGCTTGGCGCGTTCACCGGCGGATCATTCAAGCGGGAGATCCTTCCGCTGGCAAAGGGGGCACAATGACTTTCAAGCTGCATGTCCAAACCGATGCGTTCAACGGGGACAAGCTGGCAATCACCTTCCAGGAAGGTGTCCAGCGCCGATCCTTTGTGCAGCCGTTTGTCCTGGAAACATTTCCACCTCACACCGTGGTGCCGGATCAAAAGGCATATTGCATCCGCGATGATGGGATGAGCGATAATGTCCGGGGTTTTCTACAGGCGGCGATGGACGCGGCTTGGGAATATGGCCTCCGCCCCGCCGGGATCAAAGATTTGACCGGCGAGCTTGGTGCCACCAAGCGTCATTTGGAGGACATGCGGACACTGGCGCTTGCGCCTACTGTTTTGTCGGAAGTGCGCAGGGGCGAGTGATGCAGGATTTTTCCAAAGAGCCGATCATGAACATTCAGTGGCGGGACAGCGCCACCTTGCTGGCCAACAGCTGGAATCCGAACAACGTATTTTCCCAGGAGCTGAGGCTGCTGGAGCGGAGCATCATGCTGACCGGCTTTGTGCAGCCCGTGCTCTGCACGCCGGACAATATCATCATTGACGGCTTTCATCGCACGATGCTTTCCCAGCAGTCCGATCGCCTGAAGGCAAAGTACAATGGGATGGTGCCATGCGCTGTCCTGGACATTCCAAAGCCGCAAGCCATGGTCCTGACCATCCGCATGAACCGGGCCAAGGGCTCCCACATCGCGGCCCGCATGTCCTTGATCATCCGTGAGCTGATCCAGGTCCACCACTATGACGTCCAGGAGATTTGCGCGGAGATTGGCGCGACGCCGGATGAAGTTGACCTGCTCTGTCAGGAGGGCGTGTTCCAGATGAAGGACATTGCCAATTATTCCTTCAGCAAGGCATGGTATCCCCGCGAAACTGGCGTGGCGGGGAAAAGGGATGCGGTTTGACAGCCTGGAGCATTTAGCAGCCTGGCAGGCCACCGGCAGATTTCCGAAGATCCACGACAATATCGTGGCCATGGCAGTGACTGAGCTGGCTGGTGTGCGCCTCCTTGACCTCGGCTGCTCCTATGGCCTGCTTGGCGCGCAGCTTCTGAAGCGAGGCGCGGCGATTACCGTCACGGGCATTGACGTGGATGAGGACGTTATCCGCGCCGCGGTAGGGGCCGGAGTACCTGTCGGATTCTGCAACCTCAAGGTGGAGCGCGGCACCTTCATGAACGTGCATGGGATAATCCAGGACTACCAGATAACCGCCGTGGTGGCGCGCCGCATCTTCCCTGAGCTGTTCGGCGCTGACCTGGAGGCAGGCAAGGAATTCGCCAACATCCTGCACTATGCCGGGATCAAGGAAATGGTGGTGGAGGGCAGGGTTATCAGCCCCAACGCCGTCAACCAGCTCCAGGGCATTGACCAGGAAGTGGCGATGCTCAGCGGCTCATTTCAGGAACGCAAGCGCGTGGGAGCGGTCAGCTATTTGACGGCGCGGTAGCCTTGGCCCGGCGCGCCGCCACATAGGCGGCATCCGCGCACGCCGCGCACCGCTTCTTGGGACCGTTTGCCTTAAACGTCGCCGGGCAGGAAATGCACTGGCGCATCTGAGGACCTTTCGGCTTTTTGTCGCCCCAATAGGTTTTCTGCCACTTGCTGCCCTCAGCCATCACCGCCGCTCCCAATCAGCGCAGAAAAATGTCCCGGCCGTTATTACGTCAGCCCGGTAATCCGAACCATCCTGCGCAAAGAAGCGGCGACCCGCGAACTCCGGTTTGAGCTTGCGGGTAAGATTGTCCCCATCCCAATCACAAGCGTCCCAAAGGACCATCGCCCTGGTGCAGTGACCAAGGCCTTCAGGCACCTGGCCGGTGCTCCACCAGCGGGGTGGCTTCTTGTTCCAATGCTTGCAGGTAGCGCACCGCCTGTCCGCCAACTTCTCCAGCTCTGCCAGCATGTGCGCCATCACCGCCACCCCGTCCCGGTATTGGCCAGGAGCCAGCCGTCAATGACGTCCAGGGCGTCCGGCATCTTGGGCGGGGCGTTGTAGGGCACAATCCAATCGCTGGTCAGCGTGGCGTGCATGCGCGTGAAACGGTAGATGAAGGTGCCAAAGTCCCGGGTATAGAATTCCGGGAACCGTCGGCCACCCTCCACCATCCCACGGTATTTGTCCCAGCTGGACGGATTGCGGAACCGGTTGTGGACCGCCATGTGGCAGCTGAAGCACAAAGGGAAGGCCGCGGTTTTCTCCAGTGTGAACGGTTCCGAATAATCCTCAGCGTGAAAATCAATGATCCCGCCGCCAGCGCAGGCGCAGCAATAGCGCGACCGCACCAGCATCTTGCTGGCCACCATCATATTCAGCCAACGCTGCGCCTTGGCCCGCAACTCACCGGAATAGCCGTTATAACTCTGCAAAATTCTATCTCCGCGCTTTCAAACCCAGGGACCGCCGTGGTAGTCATCGCTTCGCGCCTTTTGCTCCCCGTTTGTCCTCGCGGACGCGGTAGAGCTGGGAGCCACGGGCGGGGTCGCGCCAAACGACGCCCGCCCACATTCCACTATCTCAGCATCGGGATTCTTGCGCCGCAGCGCCTCACGGAAGGTGGGGGTGTCGCTGGTGCGATCAACCAGGATGCGGGTCACAGTTTTTCTCCCACGCTCCAAATCACCCAAGCCCAGTAATAGGCGCAGGCCGTGTAAGCGGCGAAGGTTATCGCCGCCACCCAAATCATCGTCTTTGTCATGCCGTTTCTCCCAGCTGTAGGCGTTCCTTTTGGCTCTTATCCGTGCCGCGATACAGGCACCGCTTGTTTTTGAAGGTGGCGGCGACGGCGGCACACCGGAACGGCACGCCGCCCACCAGCAGGAAGTATCCGCCAGCATGGTATTTGTCATGGGCGGCCTTCGCCCGCACCTCAGCCTCACGCGCCAGGACGGTCAGCTCCTGCCAGCGCTTGTCATGGTTTTCCAGGATCACGTCAGGATCGTTGGCACCATTGCAAAGAGGGCAGTTTGCCGGGTGGCTGTTCAGGATAAACTCCCGTTCCGCCGCCAGCCAAAGCGCGCGGGTCTTTTCCGTCCGGGGGCCCCACTTCACGACGCCATCGCGCCAGCTGGTCACTTCACCGGCGGCACTCATGACTTCACCAGCAGCTTGTCCAAGGCCTGCTGGGCGGCGGCTTTGGTGCCATGGGTGGAAACAACCCAATGCCGACCATCAACGGTTTGTAGCACGCTCCACTTCACCGGCCAGCAATGGCGCGGTGGGGTGGTTTGGGAAAGGCTGTAGGTCATTTTTTCCTCGCTATCTGGCGGCCCGCCAAAGGCCGCAACGTCAAAAATCTACTATATCCGCTGACCTGAACAAGGGCCTGAAGCATTTAGACCAATAAGATCAGCATCTTTTTGCATCTTAACCACGAAAAGACCCCATCGCGTCACATCACCAGCCTTGTTCGGTTCACCTCCCACCCCTATGTTCCCCGCACCGAAGCAAGCATGGAGATCCGACATGATCCGTAAGATGCTTTTAGCCGCCGCCATAATGGGCGCGGCCCTGGCCCTTTCAGCGCAAATCCCAGCCGCGGGACAGTCCGCATATCCCACCCGGGACTATACCGGCGTGTCCGGCGACTATCTCGCCAACCGCCTGAGCCTAGAGTGCATGAGCAGCGGGTTTGTCATTCTAGAGCGGTCCCCCAATGTTGTGCTGTGCCAACGCCAGATGCAGCTGGCCCAAGCTGCCGCCACCATGTTCCTCATGGGAGGGTTTCGCTCCGGCGTCGCTCCCACCGAAATTGTCCGTTTTTCCATTGCCCTGGCACAGCCAGGCGTTTGGCGGGTCCAAGGCTCAGCCATAGTCCAGACCGGCGGTCCGTTCGGGCAGGCTCGCCAGGCCGCGCTTGACAATCCCCAGGCATACGCCACGATCCAGGGTGTTCTGGACAAGCTGGGCCGATAGCGCCCGCCTACTGGGGGATCACCATGAAAATTCTCACCGGCACTGAAATCCGCGATCGCTTCAACGCTGAATGGGGCGTGTTCCGCCGCTGGGTGTCCAGTAACCCGATCAGCGGTGTCCTGGTGGGCGTCGGCGTTGGCCTTTTGGCCGGTCTGTACCTGGCCGCCAAGTTCTGAGCGAATCGGTCTAGCCTGCCCGCCTGGGAACGGGGGCAGTCATGTGGATCGCAGTCATCCTGCTGGCGGTATTCGGCGCGCTTTTCATCTTTGGCGGCTTCCGCGAGGCGGCCATATACCCCATAGGCGAGGACTTCCCACCCGGCTCGCAAGAGTGCGCTATCGGCATCGCCCTAATCGTGGTCGCAGCTGGCATCCTGTGCTTCCACTATTTCGCCTGACCAGGAATCAGCTATAGCTGCATCGCGGTTTGAATACCGCGCCTTGAATGGCGACATGGGCTAACGCCCCCACGCATTCACCCAACCACCACAACGGAGGCTTTCCATGACGCGCACGCGCGCCAAGTTCAAATGCAACTGGGTCAAGGATCACGGCAACAATATCAAAATCGTCCAGCTGGGCGTCGTCTGTTGCAAGGACCCGGCAACCAAGGAGAACGGCGACTTCACCCGCTACACTCCCAATGGCCATATCGAAATGCAGATCGACAATCCGGCCGCAGCCTGCCAGTTCACGCCCGGCAGCTATTACTATGTGGACATTACGGAGTGCCCGCCCATGGACAAGCAAGAGGGCGAAAACCTCAACCCCAAGGCGTAACCCGGCGCAGGGGTGACAGGGTTTGTCACCCCTGCTATTCCGCCCGCGCGAGGTAGCTCAGCCCGGTTTTAGAGCGGGCCGCTCATAACGGCCAGGTCGCGGGTTCAAGTCCCGCCCTCGCAACCAGTCCAGCGCCACCGCAAAACACCAATAAAATCAGGCTTAAATGCCATTATAACCCCATTATAACCGCGTTTCAGCGCCGCCGGGGTGGCATCCGCAAAATCCCGCATTGCTGTTCCCGGCCCCTTCCGTCACCTTGCGACCATGATGATCACCACCACCAATCCCAACCCCTTGGGCAGGGCAGTCGCCTTCAGCTATTTGCTCTGGATATTGGTCATGCTGGCAAAAGCGGCTTTTCAGTAAAACCGGGGGCTGTGCCGACCAGGTGCCGATATGGGGTTGGCACCTGGTTGCATCATCACCATGGGTCAGGTCCTTACCGTCACGCCATCCAGGCTTTCGCCCGTTGTGGATTTGAACCACCACCTGTACCAGACGGACGCATCCGCCATTGCTGGCCATGGTGCCCACATCCTCGCCCCTATGATCACCAATGTCCATTGGTGTACATCGTGTACATGGGGCGCTTCACCGACAACCGCCTATCAGCAAGGGACCGGGGGTACACCCCCGCATGGGATAGGGCGGCATCCCAATTCAAGCGGGACAACCCTCATTGCAGGGGATGCGCCGCCATAGGCACCCGCACCCCCGCCAGCGTGGTTGACCACACCATCCCCCACAAAGGCGACCAGACCCTGTTTTGGTCAAAGGCAAACTGGCAGCCCGCCTGCCGCCATCACCATGACGTCATCAAGCAGATGATGGAGGCCATGCTTGCCACCGGAGAGGCCGCCCCAGCGGACATGCGACTGGATAGCGACCTGGCCATCAAGCTGTCCCGCAAGCACCCCAGGGTCACACAGACAGGCCTGGACGGCTGGCCCGTCAATTGACACCGGACCACATGCCCGCATTAGCTTGCCCGTCACCGCGCGCCTCAAGCCATGGGATGCGGCGCAACATGGGGTAGGGGGGGTCCGATACCTCACGATCTAGGGGGTCGGGACA
>ERZ869921.49-NODE-49-length-67165-cov-6.435941_pt1 | contig 67165 bp, 93 predicted proteins | sample MGYA00579310_ERZ869921 | MGnify/ENA primary metagenome ERZ869921 (study PRJEB32216, sample SAMN09231816) | wastewater metagenome | place: USA: Maryland | collected 2016-06-21 | study: EMG produced TPA metagenomics assembly of the PRJNA472060 data set (Reclaimed water...
CCCTACGGCGCGCTGTTCGGGCTCAGCGACACGCTGGCACGGGCGCTCACCACGCACGAGATCGAGACCTTCGAGATCCACGCAGCGCTCCCGGGTGAAATCACCCAGGACGTGCGTGACCAGTTGGAGCGATGGCAGGTGGCGCTGGAGCAGGCGCCCGTGGCAGTGAGGTGGACCGCATGACGACCGTGATCAGCGAGCTGAGCGAGGCCGAGGCGAAGGATGCCCTGGCGCGCATCGCCAACATCGTGTTCCCCGGCGACGACCCCGACGCCGAGTGGAGCAACGACGAGATCGAGGCCGTGGCCGAGGTGATCGAGCGCCTCGGTCTCAAGCCGGCGCCCTGGCCGCAGGGCAAGTTCAAGATCCTCGGCAAGCTCGACGTGACCGCCGAGGTGTACATCGAGAACGGGGTGATCCACATCCCGGAGATCTTCGTGAACGAGCGCCCCGAGTGGGACGTCACGCCTGGGGCGATCGCCCAGCTGGCCGACGACCCGATCGACGCGGACTCGATCACCGAGCAGCAGGTCTCGCTGATCGACGCCGCACTGACGTCGGCCCTCTCGGACAGCGGGATCTCCTTCGAGTGGGACACCGAGCAGCCGATCGCGGACCTGCTGGGGTGACCACCCTCCGGATCGAGGGCAAGGCCGAGATCGTCGCCCACGTCGAGCTGCTCGACGACGGGCGCATGAGGATCCACGACGTCCTGTGCATGGGGCTCGAGTTCCCGATCCCCGAGGACGGCCAGGTCCAGGACGCCTACTTCGACTGGTTCGAGGTGGGCGCCGAGGACGCAGCCCGCATCAGCTACGGGCTGCTGTCCATCCGCGGAGACAACGTGAGCGTCGACCACGAGGACGTGGTCGGGACAGGGGATACGAGTGTCTGACGACGCGATCCGAGAGCCGAGACTGGCAAACCGCGACTCCCTCACGCGCGGGATGCCAGAGCAGGTCCCGCTGTACCACCCGAGCGCGGAGTACACCGTGACCGTGAGCGTGCCGATCACCGTGACGATCACGTTCCCGCGACCGTTCGACGGCGACGAATGGCGCCGGGAGCTGACCTACAAGGCCATGGACGACATCGCCCACGCCCGGTGGGCAGGTGGCGTCGATGAGAACGCGGTCACCTGGTCGGTGGACGAGGTCGAGCCGGATGATGAGTTCGACGCCATCGCCTACACGATGTGCGCCCACTGCGCGCACTTCGTGGCCCTGGACGAGGACGCCGACGGCAACGACTACTGGGGCCACCTGCACAACGGATCCGAGCTGAACGAGAACAAGCTCGACCACGACGGAGCGCCAGGCGAGACCAAGACCCTCGCCCAATGGCGGATCGACCGACCCGAGCTCTTCGCCTACTGGCCCGACGACGACGCGATCGGGCCCAACAGCAAGCACTTCAAGGACAGGAAGGGGTGGAACGCATGAACGCTGAGACCTGGGCGAAGGTTCGCAAGGAAGCGGTCGCCTTCGCACTCACACAGCTCGAGGGTGGGTTCGCCCACGCGCTGAGCCTCGCCGGCGACGTCTTCGAGCTCGGCCGGCTGCAGCAGGCCATCGTGGCGCAGGACCTCGTGATGAAGCTCCGGCCCACGGTGCTGATCAGCCAGGACACGGGCCTGGTGGTCGACCACTTCGAGTACAGCCCCGTGCCGGGGATCGACCCCCACGTCAACGTGGTCTTCCTCGACTGGAGCGAGCTCACGCCCCAGGACGGGAACCCCACGCAGATGATCGCCTGGCTGCACAACGTCCAGGAGGCGATCGGCAAGATCCGGTCCGCGGCCGGCATCCCGATCGACCAGCGGGTCGGCGACCTCGAGGCGATCGCGCAGCACCTCGAGGAGAACGAGCCCGAGTGGTTCCACCCGGGCGCCGACGAGGATCCCTCCGACCTGCCGCAGCCCGAGCAGTCGGAATACTGGGAGTGGCAGAAGGCGGCACAGGCCGCCCAGGACGCCGTCGCCCTGCTGGGCGGCGCGCAGGTCTGCCAGGTCACCAACTGCCCCGGCCAGGGGCGCCCGCACGCCGACGGGAAGTACCCCGACTGGCACTGATGAAGGAGGTTGCGGCCAAGACCCCGAACGAGTAGCATCAGGGCTGCATCGCACGTATGACGTGCTCAGAAGGAGGAACGAGTTGAACCTCGTGGTGGTGTCCGGGAACCTGGTCGAGGATCCCGACATGCGGTACACCGGCAGAGGTATGCCGGTGACCAAGTTCCGGATCGGAGTGCGCGGCGGCGGTCGCGACAAGGACGACACGCTGTTCATCGACGTCCAGTGCTGGGACAAGCTCGCGGACAGCGTGGCCGACAACAAGCGCAAGGGCGACTACGTGGTCGTGCAAGGGCAGCTGCGCGAGGACAGCTGGGACGACAAGGAGACGGGCCAGAAGCGCTCCAAGACCCTGATCAACGCGCACATGGTCGAGTTCGGCCCGCGCGGTGAGGGCGGCGGCCGCCGGCGCGATCGCGACGACGACGACGACCGCGGGCGCGGGCGAGACCGGGATCGTGGCAGGGGCCGCGACCGGGGCGACGACCGCGGGCGCGGGCGTGACCGAGACCGGGATGACGACCGCGGCTACGACCGCGACGATCCCGGGCCGAGCGATCGAGACTCCCGGGGTGGTGCAAGCGGCCGTCGTGACGACAATCCCTTCTAGGCTCGCACGCCTGGAGCTCGTGATCGAGAAGGAGGTCCCCTGGCCCGCAACCCTGCGGGCCGCCGGGGACCTTCTCGGTTCCTGGGGCCTGAACAAGAGCCCCCAGGAGGCGCTGTGGGTGATCGCCTACGACGCCAACCGCAACCTCAGGACGGTGGTCGAGGTCGCCCGCGGCGGCTACATCCACGTCGACATCCACATCCCATCCGTGCTCTCCGCGGTCCTGGTGAGCGGATCGGAACGGTTCCTGATCGCGCACAACCACCAGAACGGCCACGCCGCCGCATCGCAGCAGGACGTGGCCATGACCCAGGACATCCAGGACGCGGCCGCCACGGCCGGCCTGTACCTGGAGGACCACCTGATCGTGACCCCGCAGGGGAGGACGTTCAGCTTCGTGGCATCGGGGCTCTACGTGCCGCCAGCCTACTCGGGGGAGGGCAACCGGATGGCCTCAGGGAGGTATCCGTGACCAGCTCAGTCCGGGCCAAGGCGCCCCGGCTCACGTACGCCGAGCTCGCTGCCCGCCTGGGCGTCGAGATGTGCGTGCGCGACATCGACGAGTGCCCGCAGCGCCACTACCCGGGCGTGATCGTGCGCATCGCGAGCTCGATCATCGCCCACTGGTCCGACCGCCGGATGAACCGGCGGGGGGCCTTCAACTTCATCCGCCTGGTCGAGGTCCAGCGCGTTCCCGCAGGGGCGCCGAAGTGGATGGCGATCTGGCTCTCAACCTCACGGGCGGTCGACGCCGCCCTCACGGTCGGGTACCGCATTCCTCGGTGGTACACCGAGACCGAGCGGCGACGGGTGCGCTACCTGCTGCGCGACCCCGAGCTGCGCGATCGCAACGAGGACGCACGGAGGGCCTGGAAGTGGGCGCAATGACCCCTGTCCCGCTGCCGAAGCACGCCTACTGGGCGACCGACCAGACCGGGTGGTCGGGACCCTGCACGATCACCTGGTACGGCACGAAGTGCGGCGCCGAGATGGCGGACTCCATCCACTGGATGGTCTGCACGCTCTGCGGGTTCGAGATCCACCCCCGCCGGCTCAACTCGCTCGAGTCGAAGCCCGGCTTCTACCACCCCGGGTGCGCCGGCAAGGCCGCGACCTTCGACGAGGAGCGCCGGGCGATCGACGTGGGCACCAACTGGATCGGCAGGCTCGCTGACGCCAAGGATGGCGAGGCTCTGCTGCGCGACCTCGAGCGGCGACCGAGCCGTGGCCCGAGCATCCTCGACGAGTAAGCGTCAGCGGCTCCCGAAGCCGCCGCTGTACAAGGCCAAGCCGACGGTCCACGCCTCGAACGAGGACGTCGAGCGGGCCCGAGAGGTCGCCAGCCGGCCGGTGCCGGCGAGCGACACCTGCACCTGGTACGAGGGCGCCGTCGACTACGGCGAGCGCCCCTACGTGTGCGGCGCCACCCCGGTGGTGGCCGACTACTTCAACGGGCGCCGGCGGATCTCCTGCCTGTGCGCCAAGCACGATCGGCACGCCCAGAGGTTCATCACGAAGGTCGACGACCACAGGAGGGTTCCCCGTTGGTGAAGACGCTGACCGTGACGCGGTCGCAGAACTCGAAGACCGGCCCCGTCGCCCTGGCGACGTACCGCACCCAGGGCAGCTGCCCGACCACCTGCGCGCTGTACGGCGCCGGGTGCTACGCCGAGAACAAGGGCCCCGGAGGGGGCCAGGGGCCCTTCGACTTCGCCGAGGCGCGCGGCAGCGACCTGCAGCTGCTGCGTGAGCGGATCCGCAAGCTCCGGCGCGGCGAGGTGGTGCGGCTCAACGTGAGCGGCGACTACCTGCTCGAGGACGGCACGCCCGACCTCGAGTACATCGAGACGACGAACACGATCCCGCCCTACGTGGACGTGCTCAGCTACACCCACGCCTGGCGACGGCTGGACCCGGGGATGTTCCTCGACCATGTCCGGCCGAACGCCAGCTGCGACACCGTCGCCGACGTGGCCGAGGCCCTGGCCTCCGGCTGGAAGGCGGTCGTGGTCGACGCCGACGGTGGGATCCCGGGACAGCGCCTGGCCGGCGCCCTGGCCGTGTCCTGCCCCTACGAGAGCCGTGGCACCCAGTGCATCGACTGCCGCCTGTGCGCCCGCCAGAAGCGGCCCAGCGTGGTCGTGTTCCAGGTCCACGGCACCAAGAAGCGCCTCGCCCGCGAGGCGATCCAGGCAAGGAGCAACGCATGAAGGTGTCGGTCGCCTACAACGTGGAGATCGAGATCGAGAAGGCGCCGCACATCCTGGTGGCCGGAGCGACAGGCATGGGCAAGAGCGCGTGGATCAACGCGCTGCTCTGCGACCTGGTGACCCGGTACACCTACCAGCAGCTCCGGCTGGTCCTGATCGACCCCAAGCGGGTCGAGCTGGACCGGTACGAGGGGCTGCCCCACCTGATGGCGCACACGGCCATGGAGGTCGTGCACGCCGCCGATGTCCTGGCATGGGCGTGCCAGCAGATGACCGACCGGTTCGTGGAGCTGCGCCAGGCGAAGCTCCGGACGGCCGAGGACACCGACTGGCCGCGGATCGTGATCGTGGTCGACGAGCTGGCGCTGCTGCTCCTTGACAAACGGCACGGCAAGACCATAGAGGGGTACCTGGTCCGCATCGCCACGCTGGGCCGGGCCGCCGGCATCCACCTGGTCCTGGCGACGCAGAGCCCGAGGGCCGACGTGCTCACCGGGCTCATCCGGGCGAACGTGCCGACCAGGGTGGCGTTCGGGGTCGTGACCCGGATGGAGAGCCTGATCATCCTCGACCAGCCCGGGGCCGAGCGCCTCCGGAAGCCAGGGCAGATGCTCGCGCGCCTGCCTGGCTCGATCGACCTTGTCCACGCCACCGGAACCTACCTCGACGACGACGTCATCAAGGCGATCGTCAACGTCGCATCCAAGAAGGAGCCCGTCTCGTGAAGATCGCCTACGTCCCGTACAGCCCCCAGGGCAAGACGCTGGTCACCGTCCAGCAGGCCCAGACGATCGCCCAGGACTACGCCCGCCAGGGCTACGACCTGACCCTGCGCCAGCTCTACTACCAGTTCGTGGCGCGCGGGCTCATGCCCAACAAGCAGTCCGAGTACAAGCGCCTGGGCTCGATCGTGAACGACGCCCGCCTGGGTGGGCTGCTCGACTGGAACCTCATGGTCGACCGCACGCGCAACATCGCCGGCGGCGACTCGAGCAACTGGGACCTCGACGAGTGGATGCAGGCGTCCGCCGACCAGTACCCGATGTCGCTGTGGGACGGCATCCCCACGCGCATCGAGGTCTGGGTCGAGAAGGAAGCCCTCGCCGGCGTGGTCCAGCGGGCGGCCAGTGCCATGCGTGTGGCGTACTTCAGCTGCCGAGGGTACGTGTCGCAGAGCGAGATGTGGGGCGCGGCGCAGCGCCTGGAGCGCCACCTCAACGCCGACGCCGAGAAGGTCACGATCCTGCACCTGGGCGACCACGACCCCTCGGGGATCGACATGACCCGGGACATCCGTGAGCGCCTCCGGATGTTCCTCTCCGGCGACGGCTACGACTGGCGCCGCGTCCAGATCAAGCGCATCGCGCTGAACATGGACCAGATCCGCCAGTACAACCCGCCCCCCAACCCGGCGAAGGAGACCGACTCCCGCTTCGGGGCGTACATCGACCGGTTCGGCGACGAGAGCTGGGAGCTCGACGCGCTCGACCCCTCGACCCTCGACACCCTGATCCGCGGGCACATCGCCACGGAGATGGGCCCCGAGGGCCAGGAGCGGTACCAGGAGCGGCTCAAGGAACGGGAGCGGGAGCGCATCAAGCTCCGGGTCCTGGCCGACCACCTGGAGGACGCGCTCGAGCAGTACGACGACGAGATCCAGGAGAAGCTCGAGGCCTACGAGCCGGAGCGCTTCACCGAGCTCGACGAGGACACGGACGAGGAGTAGCTCGAAAGAACACCGGGGCGAGCTTGTAAGGGCACGCCCCGGCTGCTAGCATGTTATACGTGCGGAGATCGACCGAGCCCCTGTCGCAGAAGGCCCTGGTGCACGAGCTCCGCATGCGCATCGACAGGGCCAGGCAAGCAGACGGCACCAGCCATGGCGCAAGGTTCCGGACCGACGTGTTCGGACGCGCGGCACAGAGCCGTCGCCACGTCCTGGCCCTGGTCGATGCGCACCCCATCGGCGCGCACAGCTCGCATGTGCGACACAACCTGGGGCCTGTCCGACGCGAATGGCTCGACGCCGTCGCGCGCGGGCGGGCCCCTTTCCAGTCTGAGCCGGCCGCTCGTTCGTCGGCCGAAGAGGAGGGTGGAGTGGTCCGTGACAACCAGGGCCTCAAGAAGGCCGTGGACCCCAAGCCACCGGAGGAGCCCAAGCGCTTCCAGCGCGACCAGGCATCCGTCCCGGTGACCATCAAGGGCGACGCCGAGCCGCCCAAGAAGGGCTCCGAGCGATGACCGACGGGCTCCCTGTCGAGTCGATCGTCACCATCGACGGATGGATGGTCGAGGCCCACAACACGGCGATCTCCAAGGGCTGGTGGGACGGCCCTGACGGGCAGCGCATCCTGGCCGCGGAGCGCAACCTCGGAGAGCAGCTCGCGCTGTTCCACAGCGAGATCAGCGAGGCGCTCGAGGAGTGGCGCGCCGGTCACCCCATCACCGAGGTCCGGTACGAGGAGAGCGGCAAGCCGGTCGGGTTCCCGATCGAGATCGCCGACCTCCTGATCCGGGTGTTCGACACCACCGAGGCCTACGGCATCGACCTCCAGCAGGCCCTGGAGATCAAGGCCGCGTACAACCGGAGCCGGCCGTACCGGCATGGAGGCAAGAAGGCGTGATCCGCCTCCTCCTGGCCATCCTGGGGTGGGCTGCCGCGCTCGCGTGGGCAGCCCTGTGGTCCCTCGAGCTCCGACGAGCCCAGGAGCGCGAGGACGTCCTGTTCGAGCAGATCGGGATGCTCGAGGATGCCCTGCGCGTCCCCGTCGCCCAGCGCTACGCATCGGTCGCCAGGCGTGGCTGAACCGATCGTGCTGAGCGGCTCGTCGCTCAACACGTTCCTCAACTGCCAGCGCCAGTGGGAGCTCGCCTACGTGCGCCGGCTGAAGCGCCCCCCGGGTCTGAAGATGGCCCGGGGGATCGCCGCGCATGCGGCCGCTGAGATCGACCTCGGACACAAGCTCGAGACCGGATCGAACCTGCCGCGCGACGCCGTCCTGGACGCGTTCGCCGACTCGTTCAAGGAGGTCTCGGTCGAGTCGCCGGAGAACCCGGACAAGAAGGAGACCCGAGGCGCCTACCTCGACAGCGGGGTCGGCGCGGTCGGCTACTGGTACGACGAGATCGGCACGTCCACCAACCCGGTGCATGTCGAGATCCACGGACAGTTCACCATCAAGACCGACACCCACCCCGAGCCGATGCACTACGACTGGACCGCCGACCTGGTCGACGAGGTCCCGGACGGTGAACCGATGCTCGAGTCGTTCGACGACTGGGTGGCGTGGCGGAAGCAGAGCGAGGATCCCGATCCAGCCCTCGGGTGGATCGGGCAGCGGTTCGCCGGCGGCCGCCGGGTCCGTGACTGGAAGTTCGTCAGCCGGACCCCGGACAGCGCGGCCGCGTACGTCCTGAACATGGTCGGCTACGCCATCGGCCTGCGCCGCCTCCTGGGTGGCGCCGAGGTCGGCCGGCAGCTCGACCACATCGTCCTGCTGAAGCAGCCCAAGTACGTCCCGATCGCGGACGGACCGCTGACCCAGGAGGACATCATGGGCTTCACCGACATCGTCGAGGGAGCCTACAAGTCGATCGAGGCCGGGGTGTTCCCACCCACGGGCCTCAAGTCAGGAGCCTGCTCCTGGTGCGGGTATGCCGACGGGACCTGCACCGCCTACCGTCGCCGTCGCTGAAAGGAGCTCCACGTCTTGGGCGCACCCATCGCATCCACCACCGGCCAGTCCAGGGACCGGGTCAGCCTGGCCGAGAGACTGGCGCAGATCGCTCGTTCGATCGGGGACAAGGACCCCGACAAGCGAGCCCAGGGGTACAGCTACTTCTCGGCCAAGGCCGTCTATGGCTGGTGGGAGCAGCCGCTCCACGAAGCCGGGATCCTGTTCTACCCCGCTGAGATCCTCTCGGAGCGCACCGAGTCCTACACCCAGTCCACCCGCAGCGGTGGCCGCACCACCTGGCTGACGTCGCTCGCTGTCCGCTTCGAGTTCACCGACGGCGTCGAGACGATCAGCGTGGTCGGCTACGGCCAGGGCGAGGACCCTGCCGACAAGGGCGCCGGCAAGGCCATGACCTACGCCCAGAAGAACGCCCTGCTGGGTGCCGGCATGAACGGCAACGAGCCCGACGTCGAGGAGGAGAGCCGCTACGACGCCCGGGATCGCCGCCAGGAGGAGCTCGACCGTGACCGGGATGACCGACGGAGCCGAGACCGAGACCGCGACGATGACCGCGACGATCGTCGTTCCAGCCGGGACGACCGTGACGACCGGGGCTCCCGTGACCGCGGACGGGATCGTGATCGGGACCGTGACGACCGCGACCGCGACCGGGAGGACGATCGGGGACGGGATCGAGATCGAGATCGAGGCGACCGTGGATCCCGCCGCGTGGAGTTCGGTGACGGGGAGGTCGAGGGCATCCAGCGCGGTGGGCGCGCGAACCGCACCACCGACGTCCAGCTGCGGAAGATCCGGGAGCTCGCCCGCGAAGCTGGGATGACCCCCCACGAGGTCGCCGACGAGATCGACCGCACCCTGGGAGACCAGGTCGACCTCCCCGAGAAGGGGACCGACGACGCCGGGCCCGCCCTCGTGAAGTACCTCGAGGGACTGTCCTCGGAGGATGCCGGGAAGCTGATCGACGCGCTCGATCGCGCCGGTCGTGGCCGATAGGCCGACCGTCCGGGTCCGAGTCAACCGCGCCGGAGCGGAGATCCTGCGCAGCTACCTTCGCCAGGAGGTCGCTGCGCACCTCCAGCTCCGGCGCGTTCTCCTGAACCAGGGCCAGGACGCCACCACCGTCGAGCAGCTCCTCGACGAGCTTCGCCTGCTGCAGCGCGAGATCGGTCGCGCCGGCGAGCAGATGGGCTGGTTCACCGAGGCTGAGGATGAAGGCTGACCGGGCGCTCGCGTACCTGAAGCAGCGACCATACATCTGGATCCCCGTCACGTCGGACGACACGATCGAGGCCCTTCGGGAGCTGCGTCGTGCCGGCCACGACATCAAGACGCGGCCGACCGATGACGGCGGACGCGAGGCCATGTTCACCCCGCCCGCGGCACCCAAGCAGATGTCGATGCACGACGTCCGCGAGAGCGACCTGATGGCGATCGCATCGACCGTCTTCCAGGACGAGGACCAGCGAGATGCGGCGTTCCAGGAGACCGAGCGGATACTCCAGGGGAGTATCCCGCCATGCCTCCACCCGGACTACGCCCGACAGGCGCGGACCGACGCTGTCGGCACGGTGTGCATGGAGTGCGGCGAGGTCTTCACCACGGTGGGCGCCATGACGCCAGGATCGGCCGGCCGCACGAACGCGCTGAAGGAGGTCAAGACCCCCGACGGCAAGACCCGGTGGGAGGTCTCGGCCTCGACGTGCCCGCAGTGCGGCGAGGAGTACCTCGTGCGCGACGAGCACGTCCAGAAGAGCGCCCGACACCAGCAGTGGGCCAGGGGAGAGCTCACGGGCCCGGAGATCCCGGTGCCCAAGCAGCAGCCGACCTACAAGTTCCCCGTCGACATGCCGGTCTCGAAGATCGAGTTCGGCCTGGTCATCACCTGCCCGCACTGCCACGGGAAGCGTCTCCCGGAGCGCTACGGCAGGGGCAAGCAGAGCGGCATCAAGCTCCCCGCGGAGGACTGGTGCCGTGACCCGGATCGCAAGGACGAGCGGTGCATGCGGTGCAACGGCCACGGGATCATCCCCAACGCCGGACCGGTCGTGACCGACTCTCAGCTCAACGCAGGGAGGGAACGCGACTATGGCTGAGCGGCCGCGCATCGGCTACGACCAGATCGCCGGCATGGGCATCAAGTGCTTCACGCGCGAGACCGAGGACATGGTCATCGCTGCGCTGGAGCTCTCGCTCAGCATGGACGAATGGCAGCGCCATGCCGACGTCCTGGAGCGCCAGGGGCCAGGGGCCATGAGGCCCGAGCAGGTCGGGGCTCTCTGGGACCGGGTCCGCTCCGGGCTCCGGCTCTTCCGGGGGGCCTGGAAGGACCACTCGTCCAACCATGGCTCGTGGCCTCGCTGACCTTCCATGCTGGCGACGGATGCGGAAGGTCGGCGGGCACACGCCCCTCTTGCGAGTAGGCGTGCGTGCTGTATGACGTCAGCGATCGGTGACGAGCACGTATCGGAGAGCGGCCCCAGGTCTGCCATTACGCCGTTGCTCTCCGCGCCCGGGCTTGCGCCCACAGGACGGGTTTCTCAAGGTCTGGGTGAGATGCGTCATGCAACGACGCTGTACCACTTCGGGGGAGCGATCGTGCTCAAGACCCCTAGCCTGGGTTTCGCGGCTCAGGTACCATCTTCGATGCGGCCAGGTCTGCTCTGGAACGCATTGAAGCCCGGGTCCCCCCAAAGGGCCCGGGCTTCTGCTATGCGCGCGGATGAACCTCGTGAGTCGATGCGACTGGGTTCCGGGTCATCCAAGTTCTCCACGTTGGGGCGAGAAGGTCGATTACGCTACTCCCATCGCAACGCGGTTGCAATGCCCCCGGGGAGTATGTAGTGGCCAGGAAGCGCAAGAACGAGCCGTCCCTCATGGACATGGCCGCCTGGGCGCGCCTCGGGACGCCCTGGGCACGCTTCCGCCGGGCGTGGTTCGACCGCGGGTTCACCCGGGTCCTGACCGAGCGGCAGCGGCAGATGCTGTGGCCGATCGTCGACGCTCGAGGCGACATCTACCAGTGGATCGCCGAGGCACCGGGCAAGACCCCGGGCGAGGTCATCGACCACATCCTGGCCAGGTGGGATGGCATCAGGGAGGAGACGCGTGACAGGGAGGATCAAGCCGAGCGGGAGAAGGGGCGGCATCACCAACGAGCTCTGGTGGGAGGTGGTGATGCGGGACGCTCGCTTCCTGCACCGGATGGTGGGATCCACGCAGTCCTTCGATCGCTGGTTCAGGCAGCAGGAGCGGATCTGTCTCGCGCCGGTGCTCGACCCGTCGCTCTCGGGGACCTGCTCGGGGCGAACCACCGTGGATCACGTCAGGAGCCAGCCGGGCGGCCAGAGGCGCCACGAAGTTGCGTTCTTGGTCTCCGGGTGCATGGAGCACAATGTGTGGCGCCCACCGTCGAGGGAGCTGCGGGCAGCCCACCGGACCTACCTGGCCTCCCTCTACCCGTGGCAGTGGAGGCGAGCTGATGACGAGGACTCCGGTCGAGCGTAGGTTCCAACGGATCGCCGCCTACGACAACGGCAAGGCAGCTCGTCTCGGCGTGCCCGGGCGGGTGTCGACCGCTGACCTGTTCGCCGTCCTCCAGGCCGCGTGGGACGAGAAGAAGAAGGCCTACCTCTGTGCCTATTGCGGCATCGAGGTCGACCCTGAGTTCTGCTCGTTCGACCACATGCTCCCCTACAACAGGGGCGGCTCCAACTGGCCTGAGAACCTGGCCGTCAGCTGCCGCGACTGCAACCGGGACAAGTTCACCAAGACCCCTGAGGAGTTCGAGCGGTGGCGCGAGCTGATGCGCACGGGCATGGACTGCGTCGTGTGCGGCACCAACTTCAAGCCCAAGTGGGCAGAGTGGGTGGCGGGCACGACGAAGTGTTGCTCCCGGAGGTGCGTCGCCGTGCTGGGTGGCCGGTGGAGCCCCAACGCAAGGCCCCAGGAGACCATCGTCCCGTGAGATGGGGCTTCACCATCCCGGGTGGCGCCCCGTCCGTCAACGGCATGTACAAGCCCACCGTGAAGGAGGGCGTGCGCTCCGACGGCGTCGCCTACACGGTCAAGGCCATCACCAAGCGCGAGGAGGTCAAGGTCTGGCAGGCCTCCGTCGTACCGGTGATCCGCGCAGCCCGTCCGCGGGGATGGAACCCGCCTGGCCAGGTGCGCATCGTGTTCCGGTTCTACCTGCAGCACGACGCTGACGCGGACAACCTGCTGAAGGCGCTCAACGACTGCATCCAGGCCGCCACCGGCATCAACGACAAGAGGTACCTGCCATGCGTGGAGCTCAAGCAGAGCGGAGTGGCCCCGTCGAAGGCCCGGATCGAGGTCGACGTCGTCGATCTGTGACCGTGACCATCGTCGGGAACCGGAAGCTCGAGATCATGCCCGTCGTGATCATGGAGTTCATGGCCCAGCTCCCGGTCAACGCGGTCGTCCAGTTGCGGCGCGGACGCACGACCAGGGCCGGCCGCTTCGAGCGGATCGTGGCCGAGGCCGCCACCCGTCTGTGGCTGACCGTGAAGTGGTGCGAGCCGAACCCTGAGGACGGAGAGGGACAGACCTACTTCCGCGACGTGGACATGGTCGCCTCGAGCGACGTCGTCCTGGCGTTCTTCGCCGGCGACGAGATGTCGGGCGGCACGGAGCACGTCGTGGAGAAGGCCATGGATCCGAGCCAGCTCGTGCCTGTCTACAGCTACGGCGTGGTGGACGGCCGACTGATCAGGATCGGGGAGCATGATCCCAACGAGGCGTGGTCGGAGATGGCCCCGAAGATCTGACGCTGGGAGGCCCAGGCTCGACCGCTCGCTCGTCGCGCGGGAACCGCCCCTACCCATCCGCGATGGTCCCGGAGAAGCCGGTATGTCGCTGCCGGTGTCGGACGTCAGGACTGGAATGATAGCCATCTGTGATGCTATCCTGCCGAACCATGACACCCATCCCGCAGGACGTCCTGAACGTCACCGCTCAGCGCCTGTCGTACTTCGCGGCCGAGTGGTCCCGGGACACCCCCAGCCAGGTCCACGACGGGTCCCTTGACGCGGGCGGGGCTCCCCAGCTGCACCCAGACTTCATGCGCTGGCTCACGGCACCAGCGGGCCAGCAGCCGCGCAACCCGGACGGCCGGCTGCGTCTCACCAGGGCGATGCGGATGCTGCGCCGGGAGGGCCCCCGGGAGTTCGACGTCGTGTACCGGATCATGGTCGCCGGATCGTCGATCCAGGAGACCACCGACTGGCTCAACGACCGCGCGATCAAGGGCGGCCACCCGGAGCGGTACTCGCTCAAGGACACGACCATGATCCTCATCGCCGGGATCGACAAGGTCGCCCACTGGTACTAGACTCCCTGTCCGGCCCGTGGGAGTGATGACCCCGAACGAGTAGCTGCCCCCCGGCTCATCCCCGGAGATCAGGCAGCGAAGGGAAGTCTGCGGCCATCCACTGAGGGTGGTATCCGGAGCGGACCGGTCAACACGCGGGGCGTTCGTTCAACGGCAGGACCGTTGGCTCCAGACCAGCAGATGGGGGTTCGAGTCCCTCACGCCGCCGCCAGACGCGAAGAAGCCCCCGGCCTGTGGAGGAGGATCCCAGGCCGGGGGCTTCTTCTGTTGGTGCCTTCGCATCCCCGCCGAGGGACCGTCAGCTGCGACCACCAGGATCATCAGCCACCGGATCTTCGGCGTGGCATACGTATTCCTGCTTACCTGAGGGAGAACACCTTATGCACGCCCCACGCCAGGGCGACCAGGTAGAGCAGCTGGATCGTGAGGCCGATCGTGCCGCGGGGGAGAACCTCGGGCGCGAGCCAGAAGATCGCGGCCAGGACGACCAGGAGCACCTGGAAGATCGTCAGCCGGATGAAGATCCCGGTCACGACCCGAGACAGGTCGTACCCGGCATCTGCCGGGGTGAGGCCGTTCACCATCCTGGACCACAGCACGAGGAACGTCGCACCGGTGACCAGGAGGGAGGCTGCAGCCAGGAAGTAGAGAAACGAGATCTCGACGACGGGCATGTCGAACCTCAGATGGTATCCATCACCCGGGTGAGACCCCGTCAGTGGTCAGGAGGTCGGCGTCAGACGCCGTGGGCGGCGCTTGAGCGTGGACTCGAGGGCGGCGATCTCCTTGAGGAGTCGCGCGTTCCTGGCGAGTGCTCCACGAGCATCATGCACGATCCCAAGCTGCTCGTCAGGAGGCAGCTCGACCTCAGGCTGCTTCTGGGGACTGGCCGTGGTCGCCATCGTCACTCCCCTGCCTTCGCACGAAGGCGGTCGTTCTCTTCCTCGAGCTCTCGCATCCGTTCGGCGGCGGTGGCGAGGCTGATCTTCACCGTGGTGAGCTGATCGTTCGAGGCGGTGAGAGCGGTTGTCAGATCCCGCACGTTCTTCTGGAGCTCGGTCTTGTCGGACTTCAGCTCCTTGACGTGCGGGTTCTTCTCGTACAGGCCGAAGTGGATCTTGCCATCGACAGCCCATTTGATGATCCAGATCGCTACTCCCGCGGCACCGCCGAGGGTCACGAGCTGGATGAGCTCTGGAGTCATGGTACTCCCGGGCGTCCAGCCTTCGGGACGAGTGGCGTCCCGCAGTTGGGGCACTGGTCCGTGACCTCGAGCGGACGCCCACACGGTTCGCCGGCGACCTGCTTGAGGCAGACCAGGGCGAGGGAGCTCGAGTACGCCACGGTGCCGTGGCCCTTGACCGGGCACCGGAGGATCCGGTTCCCGCTGGTCTTGAGCACGGCGTAGTAGTTGGCCCCAGTGCAAGAAGGGCAGCTCAGGATCACTCCCGGCTGCCCCCCACGCTGATCGTCGGCGACCTTCCAGTCGCCGACGGCCCTACCCAGACGGGTTCGGGCCGTCCCCGTACCTCACGACCCCGGAGGGGTGTTGGACGCGGCCGAGACCTCCTTCGGCTGCGTCATCTGCACGATGGAGTCCAGGGCCGCCTTGATCATGCCGGTGGCCACGACGCCGGCCGACACCACGGCCGTCGCCGTGATCACGCCGCTGGCATCGAGGTAATAGCCGGCGACGAGCAGGGCCGCCACCGGCGCCACCTTGCCCCAGATGCTCGACCGCACGAAGCTGTCGATGTAGTCGAGCTTGAACGTACCATCACGGAGCGCGGCCATGACGCCGAGCACGAACGTGATGAGTGCCCCCGCCAGGAGCGCCTTGAGCGCAAGCCCCGACGGGGAGGCGATGAACGCCTGCAGGGAAGCCAGGATCTCATCCATGACCGGTGATCCCTCCTACCGGCTCAGGCCGGCTCGTTGGGCTGGGGGACGTACTGGCTGAGTCGGTCGACCGCATCTGCGATCGCGTCCTCGGCCTCCTCCAGCTTGGCCTTGGTGGTCTCGAGCTGCGCGACCACCTCGTCGTACGTCGGCTTCTCCGGATCGGGATCCGGGTCGGGGGCCGGCGTGGCGTCCTCGCGGCCGTGCCCCACCGCGTCGATGATGTTGCGGATCCCCCGCGACCAGCCGGGGCACGACTTGTAGTCGGCGAAGTCGCAGTGGATGTTGAACCCGAGCGGCCGCTTGTAGCGCTTCCGGAGCCGCTCCACGAGCTCGATGATGCCCTTCTGCTGGTCGGCGTTGGGGCCGTCCTTGGCGAAGCCGGCGCACTCGATCGAGATCGTCAGCTGGTTGGCCCTGCCCGTGAAGAGCTCGGGCCCGTAGAACCGCGTGAACTTGCGTCCCCAGCGGCCCTTGGGGTCCGTGCTGCGGCGCACGTCGCGGGGGTTCAGCGAGCCGCTCGTGTGATCGAGCGGAAGCATCTGGACCACCTCGCCCTCCATCGTGACGATGAAGGTGGCGCTCACGCGGCGCAGGATGTTGCCGCCCGCCAGGTACTCGAGCACCCGCGTGCCCTCGGCCATGTGGAGCACGATGCCCTCCTTGGGCACCGGGCTCTTGCCGAAGTCGTACTTGGCCGGCACGTACCGGTAGGGAAGGCCGTCGGGACTGTCCACGGATCTCTCCTCATGGATGCACGAAACGGACGTCGATCTACTCAGCGATCGACGTCCGTTCGTCAGGCTGCGGGTGTGCCCCGCGATCTTGTCGCCCGGTGTCCCTCGAAGCGAGGGTGGCGCCTCCGGGCGTGCCCAGATGATAGCGGACCGGTCTAGGCCCCGGACTCCAGGGCGACCAGGCGGGCGTACATCTCCTGGAGCATGACGGTCATCTCCCGGTCGACCGTGAGGTCGCCGGTCTCGGTCGTGACCTGGACCCGGTAGGTCGGAAGCAGCCCGACATGGTCGTCCAGGAGGTCATGCTGGTTCCTCCCCGTGGTCCGCTCGAGGTAGTCGTTGGTGCCGTTGACGATCCAGGCGTCGGCAGTGATGAAGCTCACACGATCACCGCGTCTGCCGTGATGTGGCGGTTCGGGTCGATCACCGCGTCCGCCGTGATGGATCCGCCGCCAGCGACCCGGGCGTCGGCGGTGATCGACCCTGCGACCGTCCCGAAGATGACCGCGTCGGCGCGGATGAAGTAGGGCCAGATGTACGCATCGGCCGTGACCGACCCGAACCGGAGCGCGGCGCTCTCGAGCCGGATGATCCGGTCCATGATCTCCGAGAAGACGACCGAGACGGGCGTGTGCACATCCCAGGGACCGATCGGCTCAGTGATCACCACGCGGCGCGCGTCGATCGCCCCGAAGTGGTCACGGTCGAGGCTGTGCCGGTTCCGCTGACCCAGGATGACCGCGTCCGCGGTGACCGAGCTGCTGACGGTGGTCATGCCTGGTTCACCTGGCAGATGACGAAGATCGAGTCACCCGGGTCGCCCGACGACGGGCCGACCGGCGGCTCGATGAACCTGATCTGGCCGGCGGTGGGATCCGACTCGACGTAGTCCACTCCCAGGCGCTGCAGCAGGCCGTTGAGGTAGACCTCGGTCGTGCCTGCCAGGTACCCGAACGAGAGCGTGAAGGTCTTCAGCGTCCCGTTCGGGGACTCCAGAGGAGTGAGCGATCCGCGCGCACCGCGCACCGCGGTGGTGGACGTGTCGTCGACGGCCGCCGACAGCTGGACCGACGAGCTCCCGCCGACCTTCGCCTTGTGGGTCAGCAGGTACCGCCACAGGTACCGCGGGTCCGAGCTCGAAAGCCCGAAGTCACCATCGAACCTGACGTAGCCCAGCGACTCGTGGTCCGGGTTATCGGACGGCAGGGTCGGGAACGAGATGCGCACCTGTCGCAGCGGCAGGGTGAGCACCAGGGGATGGGCGTAGTCGCTGCCCATCGTGTAGAGGATGATGTCGACCAGGTCGCCCGGGACGATGTGCTGGCCGCCCGGGACGTCGTGGGCGAACCAGGTCAGCGTGATGGCGGGCTGGGGGCGGTTGTAGCCGCCGTCCACGCCCGTGACGGGGTCGATGCCCGGGTAGCCGGCCACGATCGTGTAGGCCCGGTTCTTGACCGATCCCTGGGTCAGGAAGCCGGACTGGCCGACCTTGAACTCGGCGCGCTGCCACCGGCCGTACGTGGCCAGCCGCTCGATCGCCCTCTCCTCTGCGGCCGCCTTCTGCTCGAAGCCCTGCCAGGTAGCCGTCTTCGCCGGCGGATCGGGGTACCGGGCGAACACGGTGCCGATCGGCGTGTCCGGATCCGCGCCAGGCTTGCGCAGCGACGACCCTCCCCAGACCAGGGCATCGGTGACGAGCTGCATCGCGTCCTCGTCGTAGGACGCCTCCCGGAAGCCGATCCGATTGACCCCGTTCGGGTTGTGGTCCACGAAGGCCCAGGGGGAGCGGCGCTGGCCGATCGTCTCGACGTGCAGGTTGAAGTCGGCGTCGATGTAGTAGGAGGTGCCGTACTGGGCGAAGTCCTCCATCTGCTCGCGCAGGTACTTGCCCTGGCCGACATAGAGCCCGGGCTCGTAGGTCACCGCGTCGGCGGTCACGTAGGTCTCGTAGTCGAGCCCGGCCGGCACGTCCACGAAGTTGTTGAACAGGTGCTTCACGGTCCGGCTGAGGGTCTGGTCGCCGCTCAGGGTGCGCAGGGGCGCCAGGTAGTCGTCCGGGTCGTTGAGCACCAGGCGGTCGAACAGCACGTTGTAGTCCGGGCCCCGGAGGCGCCACTTGCGGGGAACGGCCATGGGCACGGTCGAGTCCTCGACCGGGAAGAAGTGGTTGCGCCCGACCCGCTTGGCGTACCCTCCGAAGTAGGGGTACCCGTCGATGTGCAGGCTCACCCGGCTGCCGGACACGGGTGAGTAGTCGTGGTCGACGTCCTTGATGACGAGGGAGAAGTCGCCCGGGATCGCGTTGGCCTGGCCCATGAACGACGACTCGGAGAACACCACCCGCTGGGTGACGTCCTCGCCGTCGACCTCGATCAGGACCGTGGATGCGGGGATGCTCATGAGATCGGGGTCTCCCTCGAGTAGCTCGCCAGGACCAGGCCGTGATCGCTGTCAGCGGAGTCCGTCATGGCCGTCATGTACCGGCGCATCTCGGCCCGAGTGTAGATGACCGCCTTGCCGGCCAGGGGGTCGAGCACATAGAAGGACCCGTCGTCGAACTGCTCGCCGACGTAGACCGCGTGGGCGCCGCGGAAGGTGGAGCTGAAGCGGAGCCTGGACGGGAGCACGCCGTAGATGCCGGCCACGACCGCCCCGCGGCCGTCGTTGATCAGCCCCTCGAAGGTCAGGAACGAGTGGTACCCCATGAACAGGGTGCTCCGGTTCCATCCCTGCTCCCAGGCGGTCTGCAGCTCGCCCTGGGTGGTGCCGTCGCCGAAGTCGCGGTCACCCGAGAAGTAGCGCATGTTCGGGGGGTTGGACCGGGGCGATCCGCGGACGTCGCTGAACTGGCCCAGGGTGTGGCGATCGAGCAGCATGGCGCCAGACGCCATGTTGCAGTTCTCGCCGTCCCAGGGGGTTCCCCACCCGTACTGGCGCTGGTGGCGCGGGCGGTAGACGCGGCCGCCGGTCTGGCCTGGCTGGGTGGTCCCGCCGTCCTCGTAGATCGGGACCACGGGGATGCTCGAGGCGTGCTGGTATCGGACCGAGAGGAAGCCGCCCAGGTCGAACGGGGCGTTGTCCACGAACTCGAGCGACAGGGTGAAGACGCCCGTCGACGGGTCGGACTCGGTGAAGTCGATCCCCGGGCGCAGCTGGGTGCCGTTGATCCACACGCGCAGCGTGCCAGGCACGTACGGGTAGTTGGTCTGGTACCGGTTGCTGTTGCCCGTCCAGCCGCCCACGGTGGACTGGGCGTCCGCGGTGCCGGTCCCAAGGTCGGATCCCGTGTAGGCGCCGCCGTCGTAGGCGTAGATGCGAGCGATCTGGAACTCGCTCCAAGGGTACTCGGCGCTGTCATCGGTCCCGTCGATCTGGTCGAGCAGCAAGGCGAAGGACAGGTGCGTGGTGCTCGCCCCGCTCCACCCGGCGATGAGCGCGTCAAGGTCATGGGTCTCGTCGACATCCCAGCTACCCGGCTCCGGGTCGTACAGGTACCAGCTCTTGGCCAGGAACCGGGTCCCCTCGAGGCGGATCCTCGTCAGGCGCCACCGGTCGTCGAGATGGTACGTGCCGCCTGAGTAGGACAGCCACGCCTGGCCGACCTGGTGGCCGCAGAGGAACACCGTGGGCTCCCTGGCGTCGTCAGCCCGACCGTACCCACGCCACTGGAAGACAAGGTCGTCACCGCTCACGAAGACGTGGCCCTGAAGGTAGGCGTACCCCTCGTAGCTGGTCTCCCCGGGGAACGCCACAGCGACCCCGTTGTAGACACCCTGCATGAGGTGCCGGCTGGCGATCGACGCCCAATCGCCGCCTTCATCCGAGGTCCCCCAGAACCCTCCGACGTCGACCCCCGAGCTCTTGTTGACCGAATACTCGAAGCGTCGGAACCCAGCGTGACGGGTGTACTCGATGTCCGGGGGTGGGTTGGTGGGAGCGGGGTTGCCGGTGGCCGGGACCTCGTTGACGATGTCGCTGTACCAGACCTCGAGGAACTGCTCGTTGAGCGCGGTCGGGGAGGTGTGGGTGACGTACTCACCATGGGCGTAGGTGGGCCCGGCGCTGATGATCCGCCACTCGTACCACTCGTCCCACAGGTCGTAGACGAACAGCTGGTTGATCGTGGACCGGCGGACCTCCCGGGCGAACTCGTCGATCGAGCTGCCGTCGGTCGAGGTGCACGACTGGTCGAAGCCGCCACTCACGTCCCGGATGAAGTCGACGTAGAAGCGGTTCCCCTCATCGCCGGCCGCGTGCACCCAGTCCATGTAGATCCAGAGGTCGGAGCTCCCGATCGTGTCGTCGAACGACCCCTGCTTCTGCCACCCGGACGGCTCGCCGGCCTCCTCGAGCCAGGTCTTCGCCTGCCACCCCTCGGTGTCGATGAGGATCCGTGTGAGGTGCGCCCTGGCCCCGTCGCCGAGCGGGTTCTCGTCGGTCTCGTCGAGCTGGTGGGTGTAGAACGCGACCGTGCTGCCGGCCAGCGACGGGTCGCCGATCGACATGAAGCCGATCGTGTAGTTGGTCAGCGTCGAGAAGTCGGTGCGCGAGAACGCCCACCGGAACAGCAGCATGACCGGCAGCGAGGTCGGGTGCCAGTCGAGCCAGTTGTACCCCGGGGACGGCGAGTCCGTTCCGCCCAGGACCTCTCCCTGGCCCTGGTCGTCCTGGACCTCCTTGGAGCCGTTCCCGGAGTTGTCGGGGAGCCACACGGATCCGTCCGTCGCCGTACCCCAGCCGTCGGTGACGCCGGTGTTGTAGGTGCGGTCGAACTCGTCGATCGACACGCCGCAGCTCGTGCCGGGGCGCCACCCTGGATCCCCGATGGGGATGTCCTCGTCGCCCCACCAGTTGTCGACGATCCCGAAGGGCGAGTCGTACGAGAGCGCCAGCAGCAGCTCGTACCGGACCGCGTGTGGTGTCGGGAAGGTCATGGTGACCTCCCGGACCGGCAGCACCTGGTTCACGCCGTACGTGTGGTGCCTGATCCGCACCACCATGCCGGCGACGATGCCTGGCTCGAAGATCACGCATCGCGTCTCCGGGATCGGCTCCCCGTGGCCACGCAGATGGTTCGTCGAGCCCTCGACGTAGGTCTCGGCCCGCTTCTGGAGGGATGCCCGCTTGTACATCCCCGACCAGGTGTCCGACCACTGCCACCGGCCGTAGGCGGTGATGCTCGAGGTCTTCTCGTACCGGGCGAAGTTGGGCTGGGCGGAACCCCGGCCGGCTCCCCAGACCAGGGCATCGTTGGCCATCTCCTCGCTCGCGAGCTCGTCCTCGATCTCCCGGTAGCCGACCGACCCGGCATCGTCCGCGGGCGTGTCGCTGAGCGAGAACGGGGCCGTGATCGCCAGGTCGTCCGCGTAGTGCAGGATCCGGTCCGGGCCCACGTAGTAGACGCCGCCGGTGACCTTGGAGCAGTCCTCGAAGAGCATCCCGACCGGAGCGCCGATCTGGCCCAGGACGAACGACTCCTGCTCGCTGGGCGTCGAGATCTCGTTGATGTCGAGGTCGATCTCGAGGTCGGTGAAGTCGGTGAGCATCTGCTCGAGGGCGACCTTGTCCGTGGTCCCGAACGGGAAGTCCGGGATGCCGCTCGCGTCGGCAGGATCCTCCTGGTTGTAGATGAACCGGCGCTGCAGCAGCAGGTTCCGGTCAAGGCCTCGGAGCAGCCAGTAGCGGGGCGTGGCGGTCGGGTTGGTCGTGTCGTCGACGTCGAACGCCCAGGTGCGGCCCGCGCGGAACACCCAGCCGTCCCAGACGCGCGTCCCACCGATGTAGAGCTCGAGGGTGCCTCCCGCGTGGAAGTAGCCCGGCTCGTACGTGTGGGTCTTGTCCAGGACCTTGACGATCGCCTCCCCGACGCCACCGTTCGTGCGTGCGACAGCCCTGGCCGTCTTCAGATCGACATCCGCCGTGATGTCGTCGCCCTCGTACTTCCAGACGATCTGGAGATCCCCACCGCCGGCCCCACCGTCTCCGGTGTCGAAGATGACCGGGTCGAAGATCGCAGGATCGAAGATCCCGGTCATCGGCTACGACCAGTCGACGATCGTGTACTCGATGTGGATCCTCAGGGAGCAGCCGACACCGCCGGTAAGGGTGCCCACGGCTGCCAGGACCAGGGCCTTGTTCAGCACCTCACCGGGAGGCGAGGGTGAGTTGGACCGGAAGTCGAAGTCGACCGTGACCGCGTCCTCGAACTGGCTGGCCACGAAGATGCTCCCGTTGAACGGGTTCCATCCCGCGGTGCCATAGCCGATGGTCGGATCCGAGTCGCTGGTCGAGAAGCCGCTCGACCCGTACACGAACTTGGCCGCCGCCTTGGTGGGCATGATGAGCTTGTTCGCGCCGGGCGCGGCCACGAGCGTCTTGGGTGCGCCATCCAGGGCGAGCAGCTCGGCGTTCGTGACAGTGATGTCGACGCTCAGAGGCGCCCCCGTGATGTCGTGGGGCGCCTCGTAGACCGTCTTGCTCACCGGGAACGACGGGTTGTCTGTCCCGGTGACCGGGGCGTGGGTGACCTGCATCTCAGCTCCTGCCGAACGCGCCCATCATGGCGGCCTTCTCGTTGAGCAGCCGCTCGACCCTGCGGACGATCTCGTCGATGTCCTGGTTCGACCGGACCACCATGCCATTCATGTTGACCGTGAGCATGACAGGCGCGCCACCCGATCCGTCCCACGCCGGCGACATCGCCGTGGTCATGCCCGAGCGCGGGTTACGCAGGACGATGACCTCCTCGGACCCAGCCTCGCCCGCGGTGAACCGCGTGGGGGACGAGACCCGGAAGCCGGGGGTGCCGGTGGCGTAGTTGCCGTGGTTCTGCGGCGTGTCGCCCCCCTGGTCGGGGCTGAGCGACGGGGCGCCGGTCTGCTTGATGAAGTCGTTGTAGGCCTTGACCGAGTCCTTGACGATCAGGTCGAACACGGTCTCGAGCTCGCCCTTGTACGTGTCGGTGAAGTCGCCGGTGGCGGCCTCGATCTGGCCCTGCGCGTCGTTCGCCAGGCGCTTCAGCGAGATCCCTGCCTCGATCGCCGTGTCGAGGTATGCCTGGCGGACCTGGAGCATCTGCTGCTTGGCCTCGATCAGCTTCTCGATGCCGCGCAGCTGGATCGCCAGACCCTGCTGGGCCTGGAGGTCCTTGATCGCGAAGATGGCGTCGCGCGCGTCACGGCTGATCCCGATGTCCTGGATCCGGAAGCCGCGGAGCGTCGAGCGCTCCTGGATGTTCAGCTCCTTCTTCTGCTCGCGCGCGATCGCCTCGGCCTCGGCCCGGCGGGTCGCCCGCTCCTCGGCCGTGGCGCCCGGCGTGGACAGCCGCGACAGCGCCAGGTTGAACTCGATCTCGCGCCGGCTCCGGGCGATCTGGATCCTCGCCAGCTCACGCTCGTCCTGGAGCTGGGCCCGCTGCAGCTCGCCCATCTTCGACGCGTTGACCGTTCCGGCCGCCGTGGCCGCCGAGCTCTTCCCCTGGAGGCCGATGATGTCGGACAGGGCGCGCTTGGCCAGGTAGAGCTGGCGGTTGTACTGGGCGGTCTGGTAGCCGAGCTGCAGGCTCTCTGCCGAGTCCGACAGGTCGCGGATCTGGCCACCGAGCTTGCCCACGGAGTCGATCGTCTCCTGGGGCACGCCCAGGTCGAGCATCGTCTGGATGCCCTTGTCGCGGAGCGCGTCGAGGTCGTCGCGGGTCTCGCCGATCTGGGCGATGTAGTCCGAGAGCTGCCCCTGGTCCATCGCCGCAGGCTGCCCGGCGTACTGGCTGCCCAGCTGGTTCGACGTGGCGGTGATGCCCTGGGACGGGTTCGCCGACAGCGGGTTCGCCAGGAGCTGCGCGCCGAACTGGACCGGGATCTGGGTCTGCTCGGTGAACGCCCGGTTGCGCTGGATCGAGCGGGCCTGGGCCGTCAGCTGCGGCCGCATGGCCGTGATCATCTCGGGGATCGACGGGGCGTTGGCGCCCTGGACCACCGACTGCCAGTACGACTTCCACTCGTCCGCGGTGGGCATCGTGCCGGCCGCGGTCTTCAGGCCCATGCCCAGCGAGTGCAGTTGCTCCGCGAGCCCTGCCGCCTCCGGGCCCACGGCCTTGAGCGCCGTGGTGGACGCCTCGAGCTCGGGCCCGCTCAGCGCGACCAGGCTGCCCTTGAAGCCGCCCTTGGTGGCGTTCTGGTTGGTCTGCGCGATGAACGGGGCGTTGGCCGCGCGAGCCTGCTCGGCGGTCATGCCGGTGATGTTCGCGGTGCGGCCGCTGAACTGGTTCGACAGCGCGTTGATGCTGTACTGGGCGCTCCGGACCTGGTCGTCGATGAACCGCTGGAGGTCCGTCGTGGCCTTGCTCGGCTCGGTCGTGAAGACGCCGGTGCGGACCAGGTTGTTGACGTTCTCCTCGGTCGCGGGCGTCTTCAGGTTGTTGACCAGCTGCTCGATCGCGCCGGGGGTCTGGCCGATCCAGCCGAGGCCCGGGACGCCGGCCAGGGGGCCGTTGCCGAAGCCCTGGAACGTGCCGAGCTTGGTCATGTCGCGCTGGCCGAGGTTGCGCTCGGACCGCAGCAGGTCGATCTGCCCCTGGAGGTTCTGGGCCCCGGCCTGGGCGATCGAGGCCTGGCGGACGTTCCCGAGCTTGCTGCTGTCGATGCCGAGCTGGGCGAACTTCGTGGACAGCCCTGCGCCGGCCAGGTTGCCCTGGCCCTGGACCGCACCAGCGAGCTCCCCGGTGACGCGGGTGGTCGTGGAGGCGAAGCCCATCAGCGACTCGGCCGCGTTGCCGACGACCTTGGACAGCGCCATGAGGCCAGCCTGTGCGGCGCCCATGGCGGCCGAGAACAGCACCGTGCCGCCGACGATGCCGGCGACGCCGAGGGCCTGCGCCTTGAGCACGTTGCCGCGCTGCAGCACGCCGCCCGTGGGCGCCTTGACGTTCTGGTTCTCCTGGCGCAGCTGACCAGCCAGCTGCCGGATCTCCTGCTCCTGGCCAGGCTTCTCCTTGACGAGCTTGTCCTCGCCCTTGAGCACGATCTCGGACCGCAGGGTGGCGGCCTCGGTCTGGCGCACCGCCAGGTCGCGCGCCTGGCGCAGCTTCAGGAACTTGTCCCGGGCGTCGGTGTACTGCTGGGCGGTGTACTTCGTCGGGTTGGCCTTCATCTCGGCCAGCACCGCGCGCTGATCCTCGAAGGCCCGGTTGCGGGACTCCTGCTGCGCCGCGAAGCGCGACGCGCGGTCCGCCTCGTAGGTGGCGACACGGGCACGCTCGCGGATGTCGCGGCGGCCACCGAAGAGCTCCTGGAACTGCTGCCCGACCGACACCGACAGTGCGCGGACAGGCGTCAGCTGGAGGGCGTCGCTGGTGCCGATCCGGACCTGCTGCAGGCGGTTGCGGAGGGCGTCCAGGGACGACAGCGACGTGTTGAACGACCGCTGCTGCTGAAGCGGCGTGGCACGCGGAGATCCACCGCTGCCGGGAGGCGGGACGCCGGGGGCGCCCGGGCCGCCAGGACCCGGAGGCGTGTTCGGGGTCACGACCGTGTTGGCCTGCTGCCGGTTGCGCGGCTGACGCGTCTGGACGCCAGGCTGCGGCTGCCCCCCGCCACCCGGGGCTGCGGAAGGAGCAGGCTGCGTCAGCGAGGCAGGCCAGTTGAGGACGATGACCCGCATCGGAGCCGGCGCGTTGTAGATCGCCGCCGTGCCCGCCTGGACCGCGGCCGCGGAGGCCTGTGCCTGGGAGGCGAAGCGATTGCCCAGGCGGAAGCGCAGCGTGGGCGCGTTGGGGCCGCCGGGGTTGATCGGGCCGCCGCCGGCACGCCGCTCCATCTCGTCCATGCGGCGCAGCGCGAGCTGGCGCCAGCGATCGGCGAGGCGAGAGCCGCCCTGCTTGTGATTGGCGACCACGAAGCCACCGACGCGGGGCACGACGACCTCGGGCCCGTGCTGGCCGAGCATCGTGACGCCCAGGGGCGTGGAGTAGGGCTCAGGGCCACGCTCGCCGGCGAGGATGGCGCCAGGGTGGTCAGCCAGCGGCGGAAGCTGGCCAGACGCCCAGTGCGGCGCGTGCTGGCGCGCCATGATCGCTCCGGTGCGATCGCTGGCCGGAAGCTGCCCGGCCATGGCCCGACGGACCCACGGGCTGGTGGCCCCGCCTCCGGCGAACTTGAACCCTCGGCGCTGGAACACACCCTTGAGGTACTTGAGGTGCTTCGCTTCGGTCCGGTCGTCGGAGGAGAACGTGGACCGGCCGACAGTCCGATCGAGCGCGCTGCCATCGCTGAAGACGTTGCCCTGGACGTCGTGCCATACGCCGGCTCCGGCCAGGTACGGCCTCCCATCCCTCGGCTTTCCCTCGTGGAGCGTCGCAGTCGTCCACATCGCCCCCTTGGCCTTCATGTCGCGGAGGAACGCGACTCGGGCCTGAAGATCGGCCTGGGACCCGGGGTTCATCCCGCCCATGAAGGGAAGCTCGCCCTCGAGGTCCTCGAGGTACTCCCACATCATCTTCTCCTGCCCGAACAGGAACTTGGCCCTCCGGGGGTCCTTGGGGGCCTTCTTCAGGGGTTCGAGCCGGTCCGTGTCCCAGAGGACGTTGACCTTGTGCTTCTTCCCGCCCAGGTACGTCCCGCCCCAGTGCGAGAACCCTGCGTATCCCTTCTTCCTCAGCCGATGCTGAAGCTCCTCATGGATGGTCCGCTCACCGAGCTGGGTGGCAGCCGAGAGGTCGCTCGCGACATCTGCGAACGCCTCGTACATGCGGTACGGCTTGAGCTCTGGACGACCCGACAGCTCGGCGTCCTCCATGATGCCTCGGGCGTACTCCCGGAACAGCGGCCCGCGGCCGGGGTCGATGAAGTCGACCACCTGAGCCATCTCGTGCTCGAGCATCCGATGGTGACGAGGGTTCTCGACGTCGAGCGTGCGCGTTCCAGCGCGCACCTTGGCCTTCAGGATCGTGCCGAGTCGGCTGTCTCCCGTATAGCTCTTGGCCAGATCCTTGTCGTTCGTCAGATAGGCACCCGGACCGAACAGCGACTCGGTCCTGAACCTCCGGGGGTCGAACTCGCGGAACGGCCTTCCCTTGGTGCCGTGGTACATCGTGTACGCGCCACCGCGACCGAAGCCGGGGACCCAGCCGCCTTCGGCCTTCCCCTGGAGGAAGCGCAGGCGTCGATCGGCGGCCGCGCTCATGGGTGCCGGGGTGCTCGACGGGAGCATGGCGCCGCCGGACTCCGACGTGCCGCCACGGGCGATGCCGAGCAGCGCGTTGAGCTGCTGCGATCGCGCCTCCATGCCGGGGGTGATGGTGGTGCCCGTGGTCGTGGCCGCGAGCATGCGCGCGAGCAGGCCACCGGCCTTGACCGGTCCGCCATTGGCGCGCTTCCAGGGGCCTGCCATGAGACCCCACTCCATCTCCGGCAGGGACCCGAGACCCTCGTGGTACCCCTTCGTGAACAGCTCAGCGAGGTTCTCCATCGGGTTCTTGCGCCCGTACTCGCTGACGTACTGCATCCGCTGGGCGGCCATCGTGTTCGACGGGCCCCAGCCATTCGCGATGTCCCAGGCGTGACCGAACTCGTGGGCGACGATCGAGTCCGGTCCGGTGCGGAACATGTGACCGGATCCGCCGTAGACCTTGTGCTTGTCGGCGAAGACGTCCCGGTTGAAGAGCAGCTGCGAGGTGTTCCCGCCGGTCGGCAGGGTGAGCGCGTATGCCCGTCCGCCCTCCGGGGTCCTGGCGAGCCTCCCCAGCCATTCCTGGGGGACCGCCTCGACACCGGTGATGTGCCGCGCCGTGACCGGGTAACGCTGGCCCAGCGTCTCCAGTGCGGCCATCATCTTCGGGAGGTGGTCCGGGTGGACACCAGCCAGGTTGATGGGGCCGAACGGGAACAGGCCCTCGAGATCCTCGACGGGCGTCGGAGCGGTCTTCCGGAAGGTGATGCCACCGTTCGCGAACGGCTTGACGTGGCGGCGCGGGTCGAAGACGACCATGGACGGGTGGTCGCTGACGGACCCCTCGCCACCCTCCATCCCGGTGAGCGCGTGGAAGCCCTTGCCCTGGAGGAACGCCGAGAAGGGTCGCTGGAACGACCCGATGCCCGCGTAGGCGTTGTTGCGGCCCGTGCCACCGTACCCCTTCTCGAGGCCCTCGAGGGATCGGCTGTACAGCGCCCGGAGGAGCCAGTCGCTGCTGGCCTTGAACTCGCCGTTGCGGCGCATCTCGCGCAGGCGATCGCCCCAGGCGCTGGCGATCGCCGGCGGCAGGTTCCCGCGCTCGTCGAGCTCGACGATGTTCTTGGCCGTGACCCGTGCGCGACCGACGATTGGATCCCCGCCACCGCGGTGGCCGGCACGGTACCGGGCGTACTGCCAGGCATGGTCCTCGTCGGTCAGGTACAGACCGGCTCCGAGGGTCGACATGGGGCCCTCGGCCAGCGGATCCCGGCGCCCAGATCCGGGGACCCAGAGGTTCTTGTAGGCCGACGTGCCACCGCGGAACCAGACCGGCCCGCCGCCGGCACGCGGCAGCGGGCCCTTGGGGCCAGCCAGGTGGTTGATCAGGTACTTCGGGTTCGCGACCTCGAGCTCGCCAGGTGAGCCATCCCCCGGCCCGATCGCCTTGCCCCACTGGCTGGAGAGGATGGATCCTTCGTGGATCATCGTCCTGGCAGCAGTCCGGGCGGTCATCTTGCGACCGATATCGGCAGCCTGGTCTTCAGGCAACCCGAGATGCTGACCCTTCTCACGCCACCACCGATGGGTCCTGTTGTCGGTGTGCGTTTCCCGCCTCAGGTACCGCTGGACCGAGTCAGTGTCGTGGGACACCCACGCACTCCCGATCTCTTCACCGTCGAGGACCCGGCGCAAGCGATCAGATGGCGTCATACCACTGACGGCAAGGCCGAAGTCCCCCTGGTTCCCAAGCTTCCGGAGGAAGCTCCCGCCCTTCCCTGGGGCGTCGATCATCCCGGCTCGGTAGACCCGGTAGTACCCTCCACCAGCGAAGGCGGGCGGACGCCAGTCGCCGTACCGCGACTGGAAGAACTGGTCCCGGTTCGGGTCCTGGAGCAGGCGCCGGCGGGTCTCCTCGGGGATCGCGGACCAGGCGCGCTCGTAGGAGGCGATCTTCTCGGCCTTCTTGGCAGCTGCCTCGGCAGCGGCCTCGGCCTGCTTCTTGGTCCGCTCCTTGGCGTCCGCCTCCGACCTGCTCTTGGCATCGCGCGCATCTGCGGCTGCCGCTCGGGCCCTGGCCTCCTCGGCGGCGACCAGCTGAGCATCGAGCGAAACAGGGGTGCCGACAGGAGGCGACCCAGGGCGGTTCTCGGGGAGCGGTGATCGGTCGGACTCCTCCTTGACCTTGGTGACCTTCCGGCGGGTGTCCTCGCGTCGCTGGGGCTGGATCGTGGGGTCCAGGGCCATGACGCCGGCAGCCGCCAGCGTCGGGTCCTGGCTCTTCATCGAGTCGATGACCTCCTCGACCGTCATCCCCTCGCGCTGGGCGGCGTTCAGGGCCTCGATCAGGCTGGGGGTCTGGACGTCGGCGGTGATGCCCTTGGCGATCTGCTTGCGGACAGCCTCGGGGGTCGCGACGTTCTTCGGCCTGCGGGACCGCCGGGTGCCGCCCTTCTTCCCCGCCCCGATCTTGAGGATCGCGTTCGGGTCACGCGCGAGGGCGGACTCGGTGCCCACTGCTTCCATGGAGGCCGCGGTGAGCAGCGCGACGTCGTCGACAGGCCCGAGGTATCGACCCTGCTCGTCGTACCGGTCGAGCTTCAGCTTTCCGGCGCGAGCCTTCCCGACGCGGCGGCGCAGCGACCTCCGGCCGCCGTGACGACGGGATCCGAGCGTCGGCTCGGTCGCCCTCGTCTTCTGGCCGGCGGTGACCGGGTCCTGCTCGTAGTTGAGCAGGGCGGCCGCCGCGTGGGGCGCGATGGCGACGAGCTCGAGCGGGTCGCTCTCGAAGTTGCGGAGGGCGTTCTTGACCGCGCTGTGCTGGGGGAAGACGCCGACCCTGCGGTCAGCTTCCTGATCGGCGCGTTGCTGGGCGGCGCGATCCTCGGCGATCTGCTGATTGCGATCGCGACGCCTGACCGCCGCCGGCTCCATGGGCTCACCGGGATCACCGAAGCCACGCGGAGCGCCACCCGTGCGGTAGCCATTCCGGCGGCTCGCTCGTCCGCGGACGTTCGGCTCAGGGGCCGGTCCGCGGGACCCTCCGGACATGACCGACGAGGTGACGGCCTCGGCCACGGAGGAAGCACTCGTGGCCGCCGGCGGGGTCGCGGCCACGGTGCCAGGGGTGGATGCACGGCGAGGGGCGCTGCGGGTGCGTGTGCCACGGTTGACCGTGGGCTCCTGGGCGGCAGGCTGCTGCGCCGGAGGGGCAGCCTGCGGGGCTGCGCTCCGGGACGTGAAGCGGCCACGCGCGTCCCTGCCGCCCGACGACGGGGGCGGCGAGGAAGGCGGCTGCTGGGTTGCCTGGGACGCCGGGGGCGGCGGCTGCTGTCCGCGCGCCTTGGCGTCGCTGGCCGCCTGCGACGGGCTACGCTGGGCGGCGTGGGCGGCCTTGTTCGCCGCGCTGCGCTGGGCACGCGGACCAGAACCGGAGGAGGGAGGAGTGGAGGGGGCGGCCGGGCCGGAGGTCCCTGCACCTGCCGGTGGGCGCCCGCCGCCCCCGTGGCCACCACCACCCTGGGGACCGCCGTGGCTGGGGCCACCGGATCCACCGAGGTCAGGGGGGCCGTTGACCCAGTAGTAGTCGAAGCCGATCTTGACGACTCCGATGCCGGCCTCGATGTCGCGCCGGATGCGCGTCCCGTCGGCCTGGGTCATCTTGACGGCGACCGGGATCTCGACGGGGTGTGCCCGGAGCTCCTCTCGGATCGCCTTCTTCATGTCGCTGATCGTGTTGCGGGTCAGCTTCGGCGTGATGTCGAAGGTGCCGCTCTTCTTCAGCGAGTCGAGCGCGGTCTGGATGTTCTGCTTGATCTTGGTGGCGGCTTCCTCGCCCTCCTTCCCGGTCAGCCTGACCTTGATGGAGATCGGGACCTCGCGAGGCTTCTCGAGCTCAGCGAGCTTCGCCTTGGCGGCGGATGCGTCGGACTCCAGCTGGCCGAGAGACAGGCCAAGGCCGACCCTGATGTCGTCGACCTTCTGACCTGCCACCGGTCACCCCTTCGGAGTCATGTCGATGACCCTGTCGTCACCGTGATTGCTTCGTCGCTGGGCCGCCCTGGTCTTGTCGACCCACTCCTGGATCATCTCATTCCTGACCGCCACGTAGTACCGCCAGGGGAACCGCGCGACGATGTGGGGCAAGACCCCGTACCGCCGCGCGATCCGGCACATCATGTCCACCGCGGTCAGGCGGCGTTTCCCTCCTTGTCGTCCTCGTCGACGTCGATCTCGGGCTCGAGGCCCTCGGTGGACACCGGCTCGGCGGCGAGGTGGAGGGTGCGGACCCGGCCCTCGAGGGTGCGGACGAGACGCTGGCCCATGCGCGCCAGCTCGGTGGCCGTCACCCTGGGCTCGGTCAGGGACTTGACCGTCAGCGCCCGGATGAAGCCGTCCTCGTCGAGGAGCTCGGCACCCGTGGCGTCGTTGACGGTGGTGAAGTCGTCCATCAGCTCGGAGTAGGTGCCGGCGTCGACCTCGGTGAGGACGAACCGACGACCGCGCATGATGAACCGGTCGGTGATGGGCTGATCGCTGAGGTCGGCGGGTGCGACCTTCTTGGTCGACTTCACTCCGGTTGACAAATCTCGAGTCCCTCCATCAGTAGGCGGCCGCCCTCGAAGACCGGGGGCGCGTAGCCCTCCAGCGGGCGAAGCCTGTACTGCTTGCCGGTCGCACGGTCGACGGTGATCAGGATCGTCTTGTCGTAGTCCGGATCGTCGAACAGCGCCCGATTGAAGTAGCTGAAGGTCGCCTCCAGCTTCCAGACCTTGAGGGTGTCGTCACCCTTCTTCATGAGCCGGACGGTCCACTTCACCATCCTGCCCACGTCCGTGCCGAGAGCACGGACCCGGATCTTGCCGGCGGACCCAGTCATCGTCTGGGCTAGCCCTGGCACATCGGCTCCTCCCCTGGAGTGAAGCTGTAACGCCCCTGAAACGCAAAGAACGGGGCGGCCACCCCGAAGGATAGCCGCCCCGTGCGCTGGCGTCGAGATCAGATGACCCCGAAGGATCACGGGGTCTCGAGGATCACCCAGCTGTTGGCCGCGCGGAAGTTGCCCGAGATCCGGACCGCGTCCGTGTTCGAGCAGTTGACCGCCGCGTCGAACAGGGCCTGGCCGGAGCCCACGAGGACCTCGTGGGTGTTGCGGTCGTCCGCGTAGAGGTACGTGAGCACCTCGTCCTGCGACGCCGCATCCAGGAGGGCGTCGCCGTCCGTGTCCAGGATGCCCGCGAAGGTCCCCGAGAGGTCCTTCAGACCCACCAGGTAGGTCTTGTTGGTGTCGCCGAACGTGGTCGCATCCACGTAGTCGCGGTTGAGGTTGAGGGTCCACTCGTTCTTGTAGACCGCCTTGGTGCCGCCCCCGCCCTTCGGGCCGCCGAGGTAGATGGCACCGTTCTTGCCATGGAGCTTGGCCATGGGATACAGACCTCCCGATGCTCAGGTTCAGGTTGGTGACTGGTCGGTCCAGATCTCGTAGGTACCACCGACCGGGTACACCTTCTTCCCCTCTGCGTCGAGCTCTGGATCCAGGTCCAGGTCGTTCGTCCGACGGCAGATCAGGGTGGTCTGTCCCGCGACCGTGAGCTCGGCCCCATCTAGGACCTCGGCCCAGGACTGGTCGACGTCGTCAGCGTCGACCGGATTGCGCGAGTAGAAGACCACGTCGACGGCGGCCACGATCATCCTGGTGTCCCCGCCGAAGTCGTCTTCGTACGGCGATGCCACGATGCGGTAGACCCCCATCGGGTAGTCGAACTTCTCGGGCGCGACGCCCTTGTGGATGCCACCAGTCAAGGCGGCATACAGCCCGGTCTGAGCCCTCATGAACTGGACCAGGGCGCGCGTGATGTTGCTGGACCTCGTGTACGGCATCGCTACCTCCGGACCGAGAGGACCCCGGTCTTGAAGCGAGGACTGACCCGACGTCCATGCCGGAACGCGCTCCTGATGGCGTTCGGCAGGAACCGACGCGCCTCATAGAGCGCTGGGCGCAGGAAGGGGTTCGCCCGGTTGTGCCGCGTCCCGAACTCCTGGTAGCGGGCGTACGGCGTCGGGCTCACGACCCAGACCCAGATCCACTGGCCCCGTCTCACCGGGGGGGTCGTGTAGATCTCGTTGCGCAGTCGACCGCCGAGCCGTGTCTCCACGATCCGGATGCCCCTGCGATCCTCGTGGTCTCCCGACCAGCCCTCTGGCCGCTTGACCTGGTGGAAGGAGTCGTCCTCGTCCTTCGCACCGAAGAACGCCCGACCCCTCTTGAGCTCGTACCGGCCTCGGGTCGTCAGGGCGAAGGTCCCTGAACCGCGACCCGTCCCCACGCCTTCGGACGACGTGAAGCCGACCTTGGCGAGGACCGGACCATCAGGCCCCATGCGGACGCGCCTGAAGTCGCCTCCGCGGAGCTCACCATCAGCGGTCCGGAGCACCGGCTTGTAGTCGTTCGGCCGGCCGTACACGTCCTCCTCAGGGGCGACGCGACGACCGTGCAGACGGCTCTTCTTGAACTGGCGCATCTGCTCCGGGGTCCGGATGAAGACGCCGCGGTTGCCCGCCACGCCGCTCGATGCGCCCTGGAGCGCGGACCCGCCGACCGTGAACCGGTTGACGGTCTTGACCACCTTGCCGCCGTTCGCGACGCCGCGGGTGTCGGCGAAGACCCGGCGCACGGGGGCGTAGTGCTTCGCCCGCTGCTCCGTGTACGTGCCGGCGCTGGCCAGGCCCTCGGTGGCGGTGGTGATGATCATCGCCACCACGCCATCGACGACCTTGCCGACGTCGGCGCCCTTGTACTTCTCCCCAGAGCTCCGCTTGCGGACCCGGGCGGCGGGAGTGATCTGCCCCCCGGCGGATCCGGTTATCCGGCCGATGCCCATGTCACTGGATCCGCTTGAGGAAGGCCCTGACCCACTCGGGCCAGGTCTGCCCGGTCGAGGTCTCGACCACCGCGTATGTGACGCCGTGGATCGTCACCTCGTCACCCGGGTCGATCGACGTCCCCGCCGGTACCCGGAGCTCGAAGTCGCCCACGGTCACGACCTGGGCGGCCTCCTGCTCGAACGCACGTCCGAGGTTCGGCACGACCCAACCCTTGACGGTCGTGGTCGAGGTCTCCCAGCCCAGCGTGTCATCGCCGAACGGGTTGCTCGCATCCTTGGCAGCGGGAGTCTTGTGGCGGATCGTGACCGTGTCCACCAGGAACTTCTCGCCGAGCTTCTGGACCTGTCGCAGCTGCTTGGCGCTGATCACGACCCAGCCCCCGCGCTCATGAACCGGTACCCGTCGAGGAGGGACATGATCTCGGGGGAGGCGGACTGCTGGACGCCCATGCGCTCTCCGCGCCGGGCCGAGTCCTTCTCCATCGTGATCTCGCCCACCTTGAGGGATCGGAGGCCGGCCATGCCACGCGCCCTGGTCTCCCGGTCGGCGAACGCGTCCGCCGCCAGGAGCGCCGTGGCGTAGGCGATGTCGAATGGCAGCTTGGTCGTGTACGAGGCGGTGATCCTCGAGTCCGGATCCTGCTGCGCGTCGAAGACGATCGTGCCCTCGTCGCGGTTGATCGTGAACCCGGTCGTGACCTCGACCCCGTCCACCTCGACGGTGACGTCGTCGCTGGTCCACCACTGGTTCTGGGCCCGGTAGGTGCGGGCATCGGTGGCCTCGAGCTCGTCCCAGAAGATCGGGATGGTGCGACCGTAGGTGTAGCTGAAGCGGCCGGTCACGTTCTCGAGACCGATCACCGGGACGATCGCTGCGCCGAAGAGCCCGTTCCCGGTCATGGCCAGGGAGACGATCTCGATCCAGCTCTCCGTCACGTAGACGTCGTCGTCCGGGAAGTCGATGTACTGCTGGTTCGTCACGTCGAACTTGACGGACGAGACCGAGATGATCGGCCGGTGCCACAGGTAGAACTTGCGCTGGACCTCGCCGAAGGGCGAGTCGGCCAGGCGCACCCGGTGGCGCTCGTTGGTGATGGTGCCGCCGCGGAAGTCATGCGGGACTGGGCGCCCCGGCGCGGCGCAGAGGACATTCACCCTCGCCGACGCAGCAGCAAGGGTCGTTCGGAGGCTGACGTCATCGACCTCGTCCAGGTCGACACCCATGCCCATCGTTCGGAACCGCTCAGGGGTCACGTAGAGCAGCACGGGGACCTCCAGATACCACAGAGGGGGGAGCCGGAGCCGAAGCCCAGCTCCCCCCTCCGGATGCCCGTCCGGGACCTGGGGATCAGCCCAGGGCGGTCCGGACGCGGACCTTGTTCGAGAACGTCGGAGCCTTCACCGCCAGGCCCCACATCCCGAAGATGATGAAGAGCTTGGTCAGCTGGCCCGAGACACCCACCGGGATCTCGAGCACCGTCGGGCCCTCGCTGCCCAGGTAGGGCATCGAGATGCTCGACTCGTCGAGGAGGTAGATGTCCCGCACCTCGTTGGAGCTGTACTCCGTCGAGGTGTAGGCGCCGATCGAGTCGCCGGGGATCGACATGATCGGGATCGCGCCGAACACGGTGTTGATCGCGTTCGTCGTGACGCCCGGGGCGATCTGGACGCGGTCGCCGCTGTAGCGGACGAGCTTGTCCTGCGACTGGTTGTACCGGCTGTGCTCGATCGGGCTCATCACCGCGACCGCCGGCCGGCCAGGACCCACCTGCATGATCTCCACGCAGGCGTCGTCGACGGCGTTCCGCACCAGGTCGAGCGCGTTGTCCAGGTCGATCTGGACGTTCTTCGCACGGCTGGTGTTGAGGATCGAGCGAAGGCCGGTGAAGGCGTTCGCGTCGTAGGCGCCGAGCTCGTTCGAGCTGGTGCCGCCGCTGTCGGTCGAGTGGCCGGAGAAGATCTGCTTCTGCATCCGGTGAGCGAGGGCCCGGAGGCCACCCGTCAGCTCGAGCTGCTCGGGGTTGAACCCGGAGCCCGACTGGATGGTGGCGAACTGGCTCTTGAGCGACACGCCACGCCGGGTCGCGATGACCGCGACGTTGGTCGTGTCCCGCTCGTAGGTCGAGCGGTCATCCGTGACCGTGCCCAGCTCCGGCATGAACTGCGCGTCGCCGAACCCGGTGATCCGCTGGAACGTGTGCGTCAGGCCGTTGGCCGGCTCCTTCGCGATCCGGTCCCAGTACGGGAACTCGCGGATGTACAGCTCGTACAGGATCGGCTCGAGGTCCTGCCGGATCAGCGCAGCGGCGCCGGCCGTGTCGAGCGCCCGGACGATGCCGGGATCGACGGAGGCCTGGAACTGCTGGTTGAACGCCGCCAGACGGGCGTTGCCGCCCGCGGAGAGCCAGACCTGCAGCGGGATGCCCGTGCCGCTCTTCTGCGCCTGCTCCGCGAAGAGCATGTGCAGCTCGGCGGTGGAGCGCTCCCGGAGCGTCTTCCGCATAGCGAGCATCTCGGAGCCGGAGAGCACCCGGGAGCTCGGGGTGGGGGCACCGATCGACTGATCGTTGATGCCCTGGGTGATCGGGGTCGGCGTGGCGACGGGCGCCGGCACCGTGTTGGCCTGGGCATTGAGCCCGGCCAGGATCGGTGCCATCTGCTCGTTCAGCGACGCGAACCCCTGCAGGAGCTTCTTCAGCTCCTCGGGATCCATCGCGTGTTACCTCCCAGAGGCTAGCTTGAGGAACGCCTCGCTGTAGATCCCCTTCGAGCGGAGCTCATCGAACTCGTCGACGAGCGCCTTGGTCGAGGCCTTGCGGCCCACGGGGGTGTCAGCGAGACGCTGGAAGATGGTCGACATCTGGTGCATGGCGGTGCCAGCCTGCAGAGCGACCTCGTCCCGGATCCGCTCCGCGTCCTTGCGGGCAGCCCGCTCCGACTCGAGGTCCTCGCTCAGCTTGGCGACCGCTTCCGCGGACGCCGTCAGCTGTGCGAACAGACCACGGACCAGGGTCGCGACACCGGGGTCCATGTTCTCGAGCTGGGTGGCAAGCTGCGCCTCCGGTTCGACGGAAGCGGTCGTGGTCGGGGTCTCCGACCACTCATCCTCCTCGGCCCCCGAGCTGTCGCTGTCGCCGCTCGGCGAGGAGCCATCGCCATCGGACGACTTGCCGTCATCCGTGTCGATCTCGATGATACGGACCCGCGAGTCCGTGACGTCCGGCTCCACGTCCTTGTGGAAGCCGGAGCCGCAGCCATCGCGGGGGGAGCCCTTGCCGCCGCCGCAGTCCGGGCATCCGGCGTCGGTGACGGTGGGATCCGCGGAAGCCGCGACCTCCGGCTCGGGCGCGCCGAGCTGCAGGCCGTTGAGGCTGCCGGTGATCTGGTACTGGTCACCCGCGAGCGTGAGCGTCGGGGATCCCAGCTGGTGGGTGCTGGACTTCTCCAGGTCCTTCCAGGCCTTGAGCAGCGCCTTGCTGGCGCCGGTGGCCCGGTCGACCCAGGACCGTGGGTTCGCGGGGATCGAGACGATGGACGTCTCGAGCAGCATGACGTGGTTGATCGTCAGGGCGCCCGACTTCTTGTCGCGGACGGCCCCGCCCTCGGGGATGAGGGCGCCGATCGAGAGACCGAGCTTCACGCCGTTCTTGATCGACGTGAACGCCTTGACGGCGCGCTCGTTCGTCTGGTCGATCTCGATGTCGTAGTCGAGGTCGTAGTTGGGGTTCCCGTCGCCGTCGACCCCGCGCTTGACCAGGACCGCCTTGACCACGGAGCCGGCGACGTCCTCGGGGACGTTGTAGCTGTGGTTCAGGAAGATCGTCAGGTTGTTGTTGGCGTCCCGCTCCATGTCCTGGAGCGCGGACTCGGTCATGACGTCGCCGTGCAGGTCACGGGTCGTGGACGAGGCCACGCCGTGGAGCCGCATCTTGCCGTCATCGCCCAGGCTGGCCGTGAGCAGACCGGTGAAGATCTTGAACGCTGCCTGGGGCATCGCCTCCAGGTCGGCGTCCGCGGTGACGATCGCGTCACACGCGCGGGTGAAGACAGGGCTGCGGCCCACGATCAGGGGGTACATCTACGCCTCCGGTGCCGATGCCTCGGCTTCTCCTGCCTTGCGGTGGAGGTCGCCAAGGAGCTCATCGAAACGGGCAGCCGCGAAGTCCCAGCTGAAGCTGAGCGCGTGTGCCCTTCCTGCCTCCCCCAGCGACCGGCGCAGTCCGCGCGAGTCGTACAGCTCCTCGAGCGCTGAGGTGAAGGCCTTCGGGTCTGACAGCCAGACATCCTCACCGGACGGAACGGTGAGGGTTGTGAGCGGCTCCAGGAGGATGCCGCCAGGGCCGACGACCTCGGGGATCGCCGACACGTTCTGCGCGACCACGGGGATCCCGCAGCCGATCGCCTCGAGGGGCGAGAAGCCGAAGCCCTCGCCACGCGAGTTGGTGATGAAGACGTCCGCCATGTTGTACAGGGCGTTCAGGTCCTGCTGCGGCCAGCTCGTCGAGCCGTTCGTCTGGTCGGGGTACCAGAACCGCTTGGGGTCGATCCCCTCCTGCTTCGAGCGGGCGAGCAGCTGGTCCAGGCGAGTGCCGTGGCCGGCCGTCTTGCCCGGGTCGCAGTGGAACCAGACGTGGACGTCGGGGTGGTTCTTCATGAACGGGACCAGCGACCGCCAGGAGCTGGCATAGTCCTTGCGCCCGCTGTTGGAGTCGACGCGGAGGACGAAGAACGCATCCTCCGGCAGCCCGAGGGCCCTCCGGATCTCCTTCTTGGACTTGACCACCTGCCCGTTGGACAGCGTGATCGGCCTCTCCTTGACCGGCCAGAAGTGCTGCGGATCGAAGCCGTGGTAGACCACGGGGACGTCGCCGCCGAACGCCTGCTGGCCCCACTTGGACATCGCCGTGACGGCGGTGACCTTGGGCACGAGCTCCGTCCAGCTGGGCGGCAGGTTCACGCCGTCGATCGGGATGTAGCTCAGGATCGGCCGGTACTGGAGAAGGATCCGGCTCGGGTCGAACTTGTTCTCGAACAGGAGCTGCAGGATCATGTGCGCGTCGTTGAGCATCACGACGACGTCGGGCTCGATCGTGCCCAGCAGCTCGACGTGGCGATGCTGCCCGTAGACGTCCGTGGTGATGTTCGAGTGCGGCAGGTACATCCGCAGCGGGGTCTGGTTCGCGGGGTCCAGGTGACCTGGCCAGGAGTCGCCCTGGTAGTTGTACGCCAGGACGCTGACCTCGTGACCGAAGTCCCTGACGAGCCGCTCGCCGATGGCGTGCGTCACTCGCGCGAAGCCGGTGTGGCATCCGGCGTCACCCAACCACAGGATCTTCATCCCGCTCCTCCCACGCTCCCGTGGGGGGAGCTGATGGTCACTGCCGCCGCACCTCGATGTAGCGCGGTCGGGTCGTCTGGGTCTTGCCGTCGCCGTACGTGATCTGCCACTGGCAGAGGTACGTGCCGATGACGGCAAGGTCGTTCACGGCCCAGTCGTAGCGGACGTTGCCCTCGGTGGGGTCGCCGACCACGGTGGCCGCTGCGTTCACGGTGTACTGCCGGTCGTCGGGCTTCCGCATCTGGAAGGACACCGTGGCGCCGGTCAGATCCTCGATGTCCGAGTCGTCGCCCCACGCGTGCAGGTTCGCCTGCAGCGATGGCTTGCGATCGCCCTGGACGAAGGTCGCTTCGATGTCGTAGTCGGCCATGGCTACCTCACACGATCCAGGCGTCAGCGGTGATGCTCGCGGCGTTCGTCTGGTTGATCGTCCAGTCGATCTCGCGCGCCGTGACGGCATGATCGAGCTCGCGGGCGGTGACCGCGTGGTCGAGCTCGCGGGCCATGAGCGACCAGTCCGCCGGCGGTCCGGCGAGCGGTCGGGTCACGACCGCATCCGCGGCGATGGTGCCGGTGATGCGCCGGAGGTAGACAGCGTCCGCGGTGACGGCCCCGGACCTGACGATCCGGGCCATGGCGTCGGCCGTGATGGAGCCGACCCGGACATAGATCGCGTAGGCGTCCGCGGAGATCGAACCAAGGATCGTCGCCCTGATGATCGCGTCCGCGGGGAGGGTGCCAGGGGTGGGGGACAGGATGACCGCTGCCGCCAGCACCCCGCCCGTTCGGGTGACCGAGGTGATCGCATCAGCTGCGATCGACCCCTGGACCGTCTTCTCGATGACCGCGTTGGCGGCGATCGTCCCTGGGACCGAGCCCTGGACGATCGCGCTGGCCGTGATCGTAGCAGAACGGGGCGCCAGGATGGAAGCGTCAGCCGTGATGCTGTGCGGTTCCGTGCGGCGCTGTACGGCATCCGCGGTGATGGACCCGGTGACCGTGCTCGTCCCGGCGGTGATGACAGCGTCTGCGGTGATCGAGCTCGAGCGCGTGGCCTTGACCACTGAGTCGGCCGTGATCGACGCGTTGACGGGCGCACTGATGACCGCGTCGGCATCGACCGAGTAGAGCAGGTTGTAGGCCCAGGCCCGCCGGATGTTCCACTCGACCGGCTTCCAGGACGTGTCGGTGTTCGCCGCCATGCCCTTGTAGCCCGAGGACGGCATCCCCGAGATGACCTCGTTGATCTGCCAGCGAGGCTCCGGGTCGCCGACGCGCCAGACCTTTCCCTTGAAGCGTGACCCCTTGGCCCACCCCTTGATGTAGAACTCGTCCCCATCGGCCCAGGTCCCGAGCGTGGCGGTCAGGTCGATCGGGCCGTACTGGACCGTCTGGTAGTTGCTCCGGATCTGGAGCGCCATCGCCCCGGCCGGCTGCATGACCAGCTCGACGGCGACGTAGAGCGCGTCGTAGTAGCCGATGCCACCGGTCTCGCCGGAGTGGCGCAGGTAGACCGCGAACCGGACGTCGTTGACCAGCTGGTCGACGGACTGGACGAACTTCGCCATGGCTGTGAAGACGCCCTTGGCGAACTGCCCCCGGCCGACGTATCCGCCGCGCTCCGAGTCGAGCACGGTGTTCGAGTTGTCGTAGATGAACGCACCCTTGGTCGGGCTGCGGCCATGCTCGGCGGTGCTGTTCTCGATGCCCTTGATCAGGGTCCACCTGGGACCCCAGGTGTCAGACACCGTGGCTGGATCATCGAACGGGTCGTCGATGATGACGGCCGGCGTGTCCTGGATGATCGCGTCAGCCGTGACGGACCCGGAATGGAGGACCGACGTGACGGCGTCGGCCGTGATCGAGCCCTGGACCGTCCTGAAGATGATCGCGTCAGCAGGGATCGTCCCGGCGGCAGTGGCCCGGACCACCGCATCGGCAGAGATCGCATCGGTGATCGTCCCGCCGCCGGGGACGACGATCCAGGCGTCGGCGCTGATCGAGCTCGCGACCGTCGCCTTGATGACCGCGTCGGCCGGCAACGTCTTGTTCTCGGTGTACCCGAACGTCAGGTTCGCGGAGAGCTCGACCCACGGATTGATGGTCGTGTTGTTGGAGCTGCCATCGCCGGTCGGGAGGTCGCTGCCACCTGGGTCGCCCAGGTACATATAGGCACCGACCGTCGTCCTGGTGGACTCCGTTCGACACCCGATCTCGATGACGATCCGGTCACCTGCTGCACAGGTGTACGAGGTGATCGACGCCGATCCCTGTCGCGGGATGTTGCGGCCGTTCGCGGACGGGCTGTTCCACTCCGATCCGCCCGTGGTGGAGCCGTTGAACAGCGTCGCGACGCGCGCTCCAGTGCTGTCCACCACGTAGACGACGAGCTGGGTGAACAGGTTGTCCGAGGTGTTCGCCTCGCGGACGACCGCGACACCCTGGACAGTGCCACTGATGGTCTGGGCTGCGAGTGGACCGGAGATGCCCTGGAAGAACAGGATGTCGCAGGGGTTCGAGCCGGTGCCGAGGTTCGAGTTCAACTGCCCGTACGGGGCCGCCGCGTTGTTCGCGGTGCCGCGCGAGGTCGTGCCGATCCTGCGCGTGGTCGGCAGGGACGGGACGTTCTGCTCCCAGGCGAACCCGCCCGGAAGCGGACGGGTCAGCGACAGGTCTGCCGCGTGGCCGGTGTTGAGGTAGAAGCGCGTCGCCATCAGGGCACAGCGAAGCCCCCGCCATCAGGCGAGGGCTTCGTCCAGATCGTCAGGCGACTGTCCACGGGGTGGGATCCCCTCAGATGGCCGCATGGGATTGCGGCGGCTCAACCAGTTGGGATCATACCCCTCGCGAACAGCTCCACGTTGTCGCCGACGACGATCTGGTCGTTGGGCAGCAGCCAGATGCGATCGACGAACCCGTCGACGCGCTTCTTCCCGATGCCGTAGCAGACGACCTCCTGGGCGACGCCGTCCTTGACGCCGACCTGGCCGATGTGCCGGGCGACGTAGTACGGCTGCTCCCCGGGGAGGACCGCCATGGAGAACAAGATCGAGAACCCGTCGGGCAGCTTGCGGCACAGGTGCCAGGTGCCCGGCTCGCGCATCCGCTCACCGAGCTTGGCGATCCAGCCCTTCTCGTCGAGGTCGACCGCGACCCACCCCTCGTCGAGCGCGAGGAGCAGGAACAGGGGGTGGTCGCCGTCCCAGTCAGGAAGCTCCAGCACGCTCGCGAGCCTCCTTCACTCCGAGGGTGGGCAGACCATACCGGTCGTTGATGGCGCGGCGCTCCTCGATCTGCTCGACCGGTCGGCGCGCCATCGTCTCGAAGTACAGCTGCTCGTTGGCCAGGACGGCCGTGACGTGGCCGGTCTTGATCCCGGTGTCCACGAAGATCCGACCGCCGGCCGCCTTGACGTCCATGCAGAACCGCAGGTCCTCGCCCATGCCGTCCCGCCACTGGAAGAAGTCGGGTGTCTTGGTGTGGTCCCGGCGGACCTCGTAGGGCGGCATCTCGTCGCCCACCAGGCGCTCGAACGCGCGCTTGGCGATGAGGCAGAACGCCATGCCGGTGGCGTCGACCTCGACGATCTCGCCCGGCTCCCAGGTCTCCCGGATGTTGTACGGGCCCGTGGTCGCGGTCTCCCGCATGTACAGCGTGGGCTGGTACGGGAAGCCGCGCCGGAAGCAGAGCCCGCCCACGATGTCGGGGTCAAGACCCTGATCCTTGAGCGAGTAATACGTGTCGACCAGGCGCAGCAGGGCGTCCGGCTCCCAGGTCATGTCGTCGTCGATCATGATCACCCAGTCGCCGCGCATGAGCTGCACCAGCGCGTTCCGCTGGATGGTCAGCACCGACCCCTGGAAGATCAGCTTGTCGCACGGCTCCGGGAACCGGGTCCCGAGCAGAGAGACCAGGGTGGCGTGCGCGATCTGGTCGCGCATCGGCAGGCCCACCGTGCCGAGCGGCTCCTGGTCGGAGCGAAGCGAAGCGGCCGCCACCTGGACCGCGGTCGGGTTCTCGACGATCTTGGGCATCAGTGGGGTCCCCCCGTCTCCTGGGCCTCGATCCGGTTGCGGACGTCGGCGATCACGTTCTCCAGTCCCGCGCGCAGGCTGATCAGCTCCTGCGGGTAGAAGCTGGCCATCTCGTCGTTCTTGCCGAAGCGCAGGGCCACGCCCTGCGGCCGCGACTCGTCGGACTCGATCGCCGGCGAGTACCCGACGATCTCGGCGCAGATGCGCGCCACGGTGCGGAACGAGGTCGGCGTGCCGGAGGCGATGTTCATGACCTGGACGCCCTCGACGCCGGCAGCGAGCCGGGCCTCGGTGGCGCCCACGATGTCATTGACGTGGACGAAGTCCCGGCACTGGCTCCCCGAACCCCAGATCACCAGGGGGTCCTCCCTCAGGACCGCCCTGCGGGCGATCGACGGCACGGGGTAGTCGAAGGACTGCCCAGGGCCGTAGCCGGAGAAGGGACGGATGACGAGCGTGTGAAGGCCGTATCGGGCGGCGGTCCATGCCAGGTTCTCCCCCACGAGCTTCGAGAGGCCGTACAGCTCGTCGGGCCGCCCCCAGGTGTCCTGCCGGACATCCACCAGCTCCTCGCCGAGGGGCCCGAACTGGGACCCCTCCTTCTGCGCGATGACCGGGTAGACGGCGCTCGACGACGGGTAGATCAGCGTGGTGGCGTGCTCGACCGCCCATCGGAAGATCGCCTGGTCCAGGCGCAGGGCGTCGGCGTTGTACATGGGATCGAGCTCGATCTTCATCCGCCCGCCGACCGGGCTCGCGAAGTGGTAGACGCGGTCGACCTGCTCATCGAAGCCGTCGAGCCACTCGACCATGTCCATCACATCGCCCGGGAGGCCGAGGTAGGACGGGTTGATGTCGACCGTCCAGATGTCGACGTCCTCGATCCCCGCGAAGTGGTGGATGAAGTGGCTGCCCAGGAACCCTGAGCTGCCGGTGATCAGGATCTTCACCTGCTCCTCCTGTCGGCCGGCCGGGTGGCCGTCACCGTGGTGCTCCGGTCAGCGACAGACCCAGAGCTGGAAGTCGTAGAACGGGGGATAGAACCGGAGCTCCTGGTATGCGACCGGGATCCAGCCGGCGCCCTCGAGGAGCTGCCGGTAGCTGGGCACCGAGAACGACCAGACGTGCTCGTGGTTCCCCTGTCCCTCCGTCTCGTTGATCGGAGAGCTCGCGATCAGGTAGGTCGCCTTGGCGCGCGCCGCCCTCACGAGCGCTGCCGGGTCCTCGAGGTGCTCGAGGATCTCCGTGAGCACGATCGCGTCGACGTGCACGATCTTGTCCAGGAAGGCGACGGCGTCGCCGGTGAACCACTCGACGCGGTTAGACCACAGCGACCGGTCCTGCTGGAGCTCGACGATCTGGGGGCTGCTGATGTCCCCCAGGTACAGCTGCTCGATCTTCCTGATCGAGTTGGCGGTCTTGACGATGGAGCCATCGCCACAGGCCGGGTCGGCGACGCTCTCGGGTCTGAGCCAGGAGAGCATGGCGCCGGTGGTGAGGTACCTGGCCACATGATCTGGCCAGGCATCGTTGGACCGGACGACCTGGTAGCCGTCCGGTCCGAGAGGCTGGTGGAGCCGCTTCACGTCAGTTGTCGGAAGCGACCAGGGTGGCGTCGCCCGGCGAGCCGCTGTAGACCGCGATCTCGGTCACGTCGGCGCCGTCGACGGGGACAGTCACGTTGTCCCACTGCCAGGTGTAGTCGCTGTTCGGCGTGAACAGCGGCGACACGAGGGAGTCGTGGCCGTCGAAGTCGATCTGGAGGAAGTACGTGATCGGCGTCCCGTCGTCCTCGTTGAGCGGCGTGTCGGTCTCGTCGCCGACCATGCGGATGTTGAGGACGTCGCCCAGCTCCGCGTCGGACAGCGCCTGGAACGCCGAGGCGTACGGCGTCTCGGCGTCCGGCGTGTCGTCGATGTGGGCCTTGAACACGGTGGTCATTCGGGATCCTCCCCTGCGTATCCGGCGGCCAACACCTCCGGCCACCATGCGTGGTTCTTGACGAAGGCCCAGCCCTTGACAGCTGCAACGCCGCTGCAAGCTGAGCGCATCATCAGCCGATTGTGCTCTGTCCAGCCGCTGTTCGCCAGTCCCACCCTGTAGTAGCGCAGGTAGTCCTGCATCATCTCGTCCAGGGAGCGCTCGTGGAGGAAGTACCCGTCGGGCACCTGCCACAGGGCGTTGCGCTTCGAGGGAGGCGTGGAGTGGAGCATCGCTGGCCACCCCAGGCGAGTCTCGAAGAGCCGCAGGTGCGCGTGGCGCTCCTCGTACTCCTGGCCCTCCACCCAGCTCCGGAACGGGATCCAGAGCGCGTCGCGCGGGGTGTCGAACGAGTGCTCGGCGCACCATGTCGCCCAGCTCAGCGTCCGCAGCAGGTCGTCCGTCGGCACCTCGTCGGCGTCGATCTTGAACGTCCACTTCGTCTTGATCCGGGGGAGCAGATCGGGCCCGAAGGTGGCATCACCGAAGCCGGCGACCCTGCTCGTGACGAGGATGTCGGCGATCTCCTCGGCGGCCGCGAACGTGTCGTCGTCGCCGGGATCGCGCGGGTTGTCGCACTGCACGTTGACGGCGATCGTCTCGAAGAACGGTCGGATCCGCTTGAGCAGCTTCCACAGGCGATCAGGATCGTTCCAGACCACGATCGCGGGGGTGATGTGGGAGTACGGCCAGGTGCTGTCGAACCCGGCCGCAGCCACGACCTCCTCGAGGGGAGGGCAGAGGACCGGGTCAGACACCGGACGGCCGGTAGGTCATGGAGAGGATCCGGCTGAGCGTCTCCTTGTAGGCGCCGCTGTTCAGCCACTGATGGAACGCCTCGCCGTCGGCGCTGTACATCTCCCGGCTGTTGACCCGCTCGTACCCCTCGTCCGACGCGGCCTTGCCCCAGGCGGGGTGCATGTGCTCGACGAGCACGTCCTTGAACAGGTACAGGATCCCAGCGTCATCGCCGATCCTGCGCCAGGCGTCGTCCACGTACAGGTGCTTGAGGAACGGCGGCGCGAACCAGCCGAGCGCGTGGATGACGTTGGAGGTCACGAAGATCTGGGTCGGGATGTCCGACCGGGCGCCGTCGTGGGCGTACATCATCGCGACGTTGTGGGTCTGGACGTGGCGCAGGAAGATCTCATCCCAGCCCTTCGTCCGGAAGCGGTGGTCGTCCCCGATGAAGCCGATGATGCTCGCGAAGGGGTCGACCTGGATGACCTCCGCGGCGGCCTCGTTCAGAGCCTTGACCATGGTCCCGCCGGGGACCGAGAGCAGACCCGCAAGCTCGTTGTGCGGGTCGGACAGCTGCACCTCCGACTGGTAGGAACCACGAAGCGGGTCCCCCTCGTCAAGGACGAAGAGGACCCGCGTGTGTGTGTCGTGGCGCGTCGCTGCGAGCGACTCCACGACCTCTCGGACCGCCGCCGGCCGTCCGCGTGTGGGGCATAGGACCAGGATCACGAACCATCCCTCTCCGGCTACGTGGTGGGTGTCACCAGTGTATCCGGAGCGTGGCGCTCGTTTCAGTGACCTCTCAGCAGGCGGCTGATACCGACTCGATCCTGTCCCCCCATCCGAATGTGTGGAGGTTGGGCCAGTCACCCGAGAGCCACGAGCTTCCGGCGTACCCCATGAGCGACCAGAACAGGGCGATGCAGTTGCCGCCCTCGTATGCCTTCATGGAGCTGATCCGGTCCATGGCTGTCAGCGCGTAGACCGACGAGCATCCGGACGGGAACATGAACGCAGACCCACCGGCCAGGGGGACGTCGCACATCGACGACCACGGGTGGCAGATCTTGGTCTTGTACCCCTCGTAGTTCTTGTTCTCGTAGATCATCACCTCGAACTTCATCGCCGAGGTGTTGCAGGTGTCATCCACCCACCTGCCATACGTGCCGTTGTAGTGCCACTTGCTCCAGTCGATCTCGGCCGACGCAGCGACCGGGATGAGCAGGGCAAGCAGCGCCAGGATGACCGCCAGGATCCGGTTTCTGACCTTCATGGATTGGGGGACCTCCCTTGCCCCCTGATCAGCACCCTGCGCTGTTGACGCAGAGCTTCCAGACATCACCGAGCATCCACGCCCCCACGAAGAGGAGGACCGCCCAGGTCGCGACGCAGAACAGGATGATGAGCAGGAAGGTGCGACACCCGCACCCCCGCGGCTCGTCCATCTCAGGTCTCGTCGTAGCTGTAGTTCAGCGTCTCCTGGGTCCAGTTGCCGGCGGCCGCGTCGCTGCCGACCTCAAGCTGGAAGACCGCGAACCGGGTGGTGGCGTTGGTGGCCGAGTAGCTGTTGGTGTCCCAGGTCAGCTTGTTGCCCGACGTGTAGGTGTTCCAGTTGGCGTTGGCCACGCTGGAGGTCCCGTTGGTCGGGGTCGCCCCGGTCACGTAGTTGCCGGTCACGTACAGCGTCGTGCTGGTCTGCACGCCGCCGTCGCCCCACCACTTGAAGTTGGCGACGCCGTTCGCCGGCGCCGTGTCGATCTTCGCCTTCAGCCACTTCTCGTAGCTGCGCGTGCCGACCGTGATCGGGTTCGCCTGGCGGTTGGCCAGGCTGTTGGTCGCGTTGTCGGCCGAGATGAAGTCGATGCCCGTGACGGCTCCCGACTCCGTGCCGGCCGCGGATCCGGTGTAGACCCGGATCGAGACTCCTGCTGCCACCTGCTACTCCTGCGCTCCGACCTCGGCCAGGCCAGCCAGCACGGGGACGGGGTCGGCGGCCTTCGAGCTCGAGCTCGGCGGCTGCCCTCCACCCGGGGTGGTCGGCTGCTTCGGTCCTGCCTCCAGGGCCTCCCTGGCTGTGGGGATCTCACCCTCGGTGAGAAGGACGGGGCCCTTGGGGCCCATGACGATCAGAGATCGCCCCAACGTTCCGCCGATGGGTGGACGCCCATCGTCACGGCGAGCCTCGTCGATCACCTTCCAGGGGATCCCTCCGAGGGCGTCCTTGTTGATCTTCGCCTGGGTCTGCGACTCCTTGAGGTTCAGGGCGGTGAAGCCGAACTTCAGGTTGTTCGCCGGCCCCCCGTTGGAGGGGTGCTGGACGATGCCGGAGGTGAACCAGGTCTCGACCTCTCCGAGGAGCGGCCGGATGCCGCGATCCTCGGTGTTCTCCTGGTCGACGTTGCCGTTGGCACGGTTGACGTCCTTGGTGAACCCGAGGTCGGACATCGAGATCTTGAAGACGGCGCAGATCTTGCGGACCAGGTACTCCTGCCACTCCAGGAACTGGGCATCCCGGTTCGACTGGCGGAAGGGGACCCACTTGGCGTTCCGGGTGCCACCCAGGATCGCCATGGCGCCTCGGCCGGCCACCTCGGCCGCCCAGAAGCTCTTGAACTCCTCGACCTGGTCAGGACGCGCGCCCTCGCCCAGGTCGAGCATGCCGTCCGGGGCGGCCTGGCGCATCTGCCGGTCGTTGTACGAGGAGGCGCCGAGCTCGCTGTCGATCGCCATCTTGAGCGTCTCGAGCGGCGACAGACCGACCACCCGGAAGGTGGACTCGGTGCCCATCATGTACATGAACTCGGTGTCGAGCCACTCGGCGCGCTTCTGGTGGTCGGGGTACCAGAAGTACCGGGCCTCGTTCGGATCCTCGCCATCCCAGATGGTCGAGACCCGGACCGTGGCGCCGTCGACCGGCCACCATCGAGCGACGTCGCCGCGAAGGGTGAACTCGAGCTCCGCGCAGCCGGCGTCGAGGACCAGGTAGTCCTCGAGCACCATGTTGATGGCGGTCTCGTAGCTCTTCTCGCGCGGGTTGGCGCCGGCGATGACCTCGCGGAGACGATCCGCGAGCGCCTGGCTGTACGGCTTCTCTGGATCGACCGGGACGATGTCCCACTCGGCGCGCGCGACCTGGTCCTTGCGGAGGTCGATCGCGGCGCGGACCCACTCGGAGTGGTCGGCCCAGTTGCGGAACAGCCGAGCGTTGGCTCTGGCGACCTGGCGCCCGCCGTCCGTGTAGACGAGGGCGGCAGATGACCGAGCCGACGCAGGAAGGTTCTTGGGCGAAGACCGGTACCTGTCCGTCAGCCAGGTGGCCGCCTTCGCGATCGTGGTGGGTGCCTGCTGCACCAGACTCACCGCTGCCCCCAGAAGTCCCGACCGTGCTGCCGCACGATCGTATCCGCCGCCCGGTCGATCACGCCCTTCTCGAGGCTCTTGTTCATCGCCTCGGTGGCCTGATCATACGTGAGCGTGTGCGTCGGGATCCCCGACATCAGCGCCTTGACATGGTCCGGAACCTCGCGGGGTCCGTCCCTGAACTCGACAGTCGCCATGGCTACCTCCGCGCGGCGCCGAAGACGAGTCCGCCACCGCCAAGGTCCATCGCGAACCCCACGGCGTCGACCTGGTCGTCGTGCCCCTTCGGGAACCCGAGCAGCTCCCGCTCGTAGTCCGAGTCCCTCAGTGACTGGTGGTGATGGACCCGGTGGGCCTCGTACTTGGACGCGACAGCCCGGGCACGGGTCACCTTGTCGGTGTCGGTCTTCTTGCCCTCGATCGGCAGGTTCGGGTAGGTCCTGTGGACCTCCTGGATGAGGGTGCTCTGGAACGCCTGGGCCTCGACGATGACCAGGGAGATCCCTGGGAACGCCGACCAGCCGTCATGGATGAACTCGGCGTGCCCTGTCTCGCGCCGGTCGCGGTAGACCGACAGGATCCAGAACTCGCCCCTGCTGCACTGGGCGACGACCGCCCTGGCGGTGAAGTCGGCGCGCTGCTTCTCGCTCGACGCGAGGTCGACCCCCATCCGGATCGTGTACGTGCGATCGCGCGGCAGCTCGTCGAAGTAGAAGCTGTCGTAGGCCCAGTCGGAGGACCTGAACACGTTGCCGGCCATGAGGCCGGTGATGTCGTTCTGGTAGGCGCACATGAAGAGCGCCGTGCCCAGCTCGATCCTCTTGTCCTCGAGGCGCCACTCCGGCCAGTGCTCCGGCCAGTAGCTGTGCCAGCCGCGCTCCGTGTCATCCGGGATCATCGCCTGCCGGTGCAGCAGGTTCCATCCGCGTCCGCCGCGCTCGACGGGGTCGGAGAGCTTCTGGTAGATGTCCTCGTCCGCCCACCTGGTGCCGAGCATGACCACCACGCCGTCAGGCGTGAGGCAGGGCATCAGCGTCTTGAAGAACCAGGTCTCGACCTTCTCCCGGGCCTCCGGTGAGGAGCTGTTCTCCTCGTCGAGGATGTCGTCGCAGAGGATCAGGTCGAAGCGCTTCGAGATGATCGCGGATCCTGCGCCGGCGGCGAACAGCGTGACGTCCTTGGATCCGTGCCAACGGGACTCCCGGTGGAGCCACTCTGCGTCGGTCCACTTCGTGGGCGAGACACCGTCCCCGAAGATCTCGCGGTGCCTCGAGCTGTTCTCGAAGGTCCAGCGGATCGCCCGGCTGAAGTCGTACGCCTGCTTGGTCGTGTTCGAGACCAGCGCCACCCGGAGGTCCGGGAACTTCGAGATCAGCCAGGCCAGCAGGGCCGTGTTGCCCCAGGTGGTCTTGGCCGCTCCACGCGGCTCGAGCACGACCGTGTTCCGGCGGTCGTAGATGGCGGTGAGGATGGTCGAGACCATCTCCGCGTGATGGCGTGCCGGCCGGTTGAGGTAGACGTACTCGCCGTACGAGACGACGCCCTCGGCCGCCGGATAGAGCTGGCCCCAGTCCGACTCCCAGTCCTCAGTTGACCGAGCGAGCCCTCTCAGAGCGAGGGAGCGGAGACTGTCCCAGGTGCTCGCCTGAAGCTCCCTTTGCTCGAGCGAGCGCAAGAAGTCCTCGAAGTAGCTCGGGCGGGAGATCGTGGAGGTCGCCGGTGAGGCCAAGGGACATCTCCTCGTTGCGGGTCACCTGGGTGGGAGCCCCGCGCAGGACCTGGAACTTGTCGATCAGCTTGGCGAGGTCGGCCGGTGTCACTCGGATCCCGGCGACGAACACGCGCTGCCCGGACTCCGGGTCCTCCTCCCAGCGATCGGAGAGGTTGATGCCCATGTTCAGGACGGCCGCCTGGATCGTCTCGAGCATGTCGTTCTCGATCTGGGTGAGCAGCGTGGCGCGCTTGTCAGCCGTGGCCTCGATCACCTTCTCGGTGGCCTTGGCCTTGACCTGGGCGCGCAGCCCGGCCCAGTTCTCCTTGCGGGCGCGATCGGCGATGACGCTGAAGCTCTTCACCCCGAAGCGCTCTGCGAGGTCGCGGAACGACGGCTCCTCGATCGCCTCCAGGTAGGCCTGCTTGATGGGCGTGTAGTCGTACGTCGTGCGGCTCATGGGATCCTCCCGGCGGCCCTGGCGCACTCCGGGGCGACCGTGAAGTGCATGTCGAGGATGATCCGGTCGTCGGTCGTGAAGCCGCAGCCGGTGCAGACGATGTCGCCGGCGCCACCCTGGATCAGGGTCAGGCTAGGCGCAGTCGATGAAGTGCTCGGCGATGACCCGGAGGGCTTCCGCGTCGCTGACAGCACCGTCAGCCTTGGCCTTGGCGATCGCGTCATCCAACGCCTCCGCGATGATCCTAGGGAGTCGCCACACGCGCTCGACCTGGGACTCCTTGGTGGAGGCCTTGGCCTTGATCGCATTCGTGGCGCTGTCGAAGCGGGCCCGGATGCCAGCCAGGGAGTCGAACCTGTCCGGCGCGAACGGCATCACCTCACGCAGCGAGCGCTCGTCGTCGATCCGCTCGCGCAGGCTCGTGACCAGCTTGGTCAGCTTCTCCTTGTCGGGCTGGCCGCGGGTCTCGTTGAGGACGATCGTCAGCTGCTGCGCGACCTCGTCCGAGACCTCGCCGAGGTCGAAGACCGGGATCTGCAGCAGGGGCAGGTGGATGTTGTCGTCGGGGACGCAGTCGCCGCTGTGGGCCTTGGCGATCCGCCACCGATGCTCGCCGTCGACGATCTCGAGCTGCCCGTCGTTGCGCCGGCACGTCACCGGGTCCACGAACCCGAACTGGTGGACCGACGCGATGGCCTTGGAGAACATCTCCGCGTCCATCCTGTTCGGGTTCCACGGGTTGGGCTGGATCTCCCGGGTCATGACCCAGATCAGCGCAGCTTGCGGAGCGCCACTCCCTCCCGCATCGAGTCCATCTCCTGGACCTCGATCCTGACCAGCCGGTCGATCCTCTGCGACAGGCGCTCGACGAGCCATGCGGCGATCCCCTCCGGGGTGGTGATGCTTCCTGGCATCATCGTGTCCAGGTCCTTCTGGTGAAGCTCCACCAGGAGCGCATCGAGCGCCTCCTGGAGCCCCTTGCCACCGACGGCGTGGCCGGTCTTGGGCTCGAACGGTCCCTCGGCCACCGCGGTGACCAGGTAGCTGTGGCCATGGAGCCGATCGCATCCAGGCTCCCCAGGGAGCGTGTGCGACGCGCCGATGCGGCGGCGGGCGATGGTCTGGACGTCCAAGTGGCCCTCACAAAGAGACAGGGGCCCCAACCCAATGGAGCCCCTGTCCGTTCAGGAGTCTGAGAGCACCGAGGAGGGTCTTGAACCCCCATCTCACCGTTCTGCTTGCCGAGCGTTCGTTCATCTCCGCTCGACCGCCCAGACCGGAGAGCTCTGCTTTGAGCTACTCGGTGCATATGGCTCCGGAGGCTGGTCTCGAGCCAGCAACCTCCACCTTTTCAGGGCGGTGCTCTACCTGTTGAGCTACTCCGGCGTTGTGGAACCGTACGATACCGCACAGCGTGCGGTCAGTCACCCTCCCCCGGCAGGAGCTGGCCCGGGTGGCGCGTCTCGAAGTGCTCCTTGAGCCCGGCGAAGCGCCGGTGGCACAGGGGGCAGTCGCCCGCCTCGAGCTTCTTCCGGAGCCGCGTGATGTGGCCCTTCGTCGTCCGGAGCGAAGCCTTGGCCTGATCGGCCTCGGCCCTGACCCTGGCGGCCTCGTCCTTCGACCACTTGAGCTGGCGCCTGAGCCGCTCCTCCTCGGACTCGCCCAGGAACGCCTGGCCGTGGCCGTTGGGGCAGTAGAAGGTCTTGTGGTCGGCCCGTCGATCCTTCTCGTACTGGCTCCCCATGGCGAACGGGGTGCCGCACGAGTAGCAGGTGATGACGTCGCCGAGCGTCAGCGTGGCGGTGGTCACGACTCGTCGTCCTCCGGGACGCCGTCGGCCGGCAGCTTCTTGAGCCCCATGGCGGTGAGCGGTCCCTCGTCGACCCACTCGTTCTTCTCGAAGTTGAACCGCCAGGGGATCTTCAGGGACTCCTTGTCCCACGGGATCATCATCGCCTCCCCCGCGTCCCCGACGGCGACAGCACAGAGGTCACCGTCGGAGTCCATGGCCAGGGCCAGGATCACCAGCGGCAGGCCGGTCTGGACGCTCTCGCCATCGAGCGGTTCAGGCAGCAGCTTGATCATGCGCATCTCCCTCAAATGCGAAGGACGGGTCGACCGACCCGCCCTTCACGCCCCAACACGGACCAACCGGGGGGACGGCCACTCCGTGCGGTCAGTGTACGGCTCCCGGTCAAGACCGTGTGGCCCTGACCGGGATCGGTCCCTGGTGGATGAACACCACCTTGCTCTCGCCGCGCGGGACGGCCAGCGGAAGGCCCTTCCCGCGGACCTGGATCGGGCACTCCGGCTGACGGCACACACCGTTCGGCTCGCAGGCCTTGCACATCGCCGCGATCGTCTCTTCCAGGTCCTTGACGCGGTACGTCAGGCGCTGGTGCTTCGATCGACCCTCCGCGATGTGCCGGGCCCGGTCACCGCACTCGAGCGTGCAGTAGACCTGGTGCTGGCGCTTGGCCACGAACTGGGCCTTGCACAGCCGGCACATGCGGGTCCTGTCCGCGATCGCCCGCGAGAGCAGGGTCTCGTCCTCGAAGTGGTCGGCGAGCGCCTCCACGTCGTCGAGGTTCGGCCAGGACCTGAGCTTCTCCTTGAACCACGAGTAGACGTGGGCCTCGGAGATGCCCAGGAGCTTCGAGAGCTGCTTCTTGGTCACGCCCGACTCGGTCATGTGGCGGGTCAGCAGCTCCAGGAACCCGCCCTTGGGGAGGCGCTCAGGCCTCGACCGGTTCACCCTTGGGCTTCCGGCTTCGCTTGGCGCCGGCGGCGGCGCTGGTCTTCGGCTCGAGTGGCCGGTCGCGCTCCTCCAGGAGCACCGCCACCTCGCTCTCCGTCACCGTCAGCTCCTGGATCGGCGGCTTCGACGGGCTCTGCGACAGCTCCTGCACCTTCACCATCTGCGGGCGCCCCCGCTCCGGCGTCGGGAAGGTCACCTTCACGTCGCCGCCCGCCCGCGTCGCCTCCACCTGGAACCGGGTCCCGTCCTTCAGGACCACCGTGATCCGGTCGCGGATCGCCATGCGCTACCTCCATCGGGATGTACACCGTGCTGTGGAGCACGGTCAGGGTGTGACCGGGGAACGACTTCCCCCAGTGCTGGAGCAGGTACTCCACGTCGTCCGCGCTCAGCTCGTGCGGCGTGGCGAAGATCCAGCTGGAGACCTCGACGCGCACCAGCGCGCTGGTCGACTTGTCCGGCCACCCGGTCTTGGCCTGGACGTTGCGGATCCACTCGGACGCCGCGCTCAGCGTCTCGTCGGAGACCGGGAACCGGCCCGTCTCCTCGATCTCCCGGACGTCGTCGGTCTGCCTCACAGGGGCACCACCTGGAGCCGCTTCCCGTCGCGATGGACGGTGAAGTGCCCCCCACAGACCCGCACGAAGCCGTCCGTCGTAACGGGTTGCCGTCGGGGTTGCCGTGGTTGGAGTACATGCGTGCCGACATGGATCGACGCCTTCTTGGGGCACCGATCCTGGAAGCCCGACCGTTCCGTCAGCGCTTGGCACTGGTAGCCCGGCTCGCACGTCGTTCCGCACCGCGTCCAGTCCTGCACGGAGCCAAGGTGGAGACCCACGAGGAGCCCCCCCTCTCCGAGGACCACCGCTCCGTGTCGATGAAGATCCATCCTTGTCCCTCGCATAGCCGCAGACGCGGCAGGTGATGCGGTCGTCATAGGCCGGGAACGACTGGAAGTCGCCGCAGGGCCCACCGCCGGCCGATTGGTGGTTGCCCAGCGAGCACGGGGCGCACTGGAACCAGCCCTTCTGCTGGGTGAGGTTGGTGCAGGCGCCGGCGCATGTCCGGCAGTTGCAGGCGTCACCCTTCGGCAGGACGTTCCTGGGCATCCTGATACTCCCCGGGGGTATCGTGGATCAGGTGCCCAGCGGCATCGAGCAGGACCTCGGTGAGGCCCTTCGGCCGGGAGGTCCAGACCCGCTGGCCGCGGTTGTCGGTGATGGCGGCGATCGCCACCCCGCCGCGCTTCGCGGTCACGACCAGGTGCTTGCCGTCCGGCAGGTTGGCCAGGGCCAGGTCGAACGCCTTGTCGATGCGGCCCATCAGGCGTGCGCGACGGGCTGCGATCCCATGCACGACGGCAGGGACAGGTACATCTCCCACAGGGCCCGGAAGTTGGCCACCGCGACCGCGACGTCCATGTTCATGATCGTCAGGTCGACGTGGTTGAGCTCCACGGACACCGCGAAGTGGCCGGAGCTGTGCTGGAGCACCGCGAACACCCCGTGGGGGGCGTGCTCCATCACGCTGCCCTTGATCCACTTGATCGAGGCCACGACCGCGGGGTCGAGGTCACCGTAGTTCTCGTGCTCGGTGACCTCGGTGTCACCCTGGATCTGCGTCTTCATCCAGCATCCTCACGATGATCGGCGTGTGGGGTCCCATGTAGGACCCCTGGACGTTGAAGTCGAAGTGCTCGCGCGCGCTGGTCTCGGCTTCCAGCAGCGCCTCGTCGTGATCCTCCTCCTCGCTGGTGTTCTCGGCCAGGTTCTGGGCCGTCAGCTCCTTGATGATCAGGTCCTCGTCGTACGCGACGGCGATGGGGGTCGGCCCCTGGAACGCGACACCGATGATGCCGGCGTCCAGGCCGTCCAGGACGAGCAGTTCGACCCCCCATTCGTCCGCGAACGTGTCGACCAGCTCACGCTTGCGTGCGGGATCCACGGTTCTTCCTCCGATCGAGCTCTCCGTTGAGCTCGCGCACCTTGCGATCCCCACACAGGGCGCAGAAGTGGCCGGCCGAGTTGCCGTACTGGTCGATGGCCTCGCAGTGGGCCCGCTGACCGCACGTCGCGCACCGGTGGCGGACAAGGACGGCGCTACCCACCTGCCTGCTCCTTCTCGGCTCGCAGTCGCTCGTGCATCCGCTCGAAGCGATCGTCCTGCTCGAGGATGTCGTGCAGCTCGTCGCTGACCGTGCGGTGGTTGACCTCCGCACGGAGCTTGAGCTTGGCCCACAGCACAGGGTCCACATCGACCCTGACACGCTTCCGTTGCGCCATCGGCGCCTCCATACCATGTGGGATTGACGTACCAGATGGTATCGCGCGCCCGTGCGGTATGCAAGGCGAAGCCCCGGCTCTACCGGGCCTGGTGGGGGGCACCAGGGAGGGATCCGGGAGCCGGGGCTTCAACCCTGAGTCTATCGCGCCGAGGGCGCCTCGGAGCGCTCCACGGCCTCGATCTGGGCGACCCTGCGAAGGGTGTCGCCCATGGCATCCTCGAGCGTCCCCATGACGGCGCCGTAGAGGACGCCCCACCGGGAGTACCGATACTGGTCGACCGGGATGGCCGTCACGAGCCAGCCCCACTCGTCGCGCTTGGCCGTGCCGTTCTCGCGCTTCTGGAGGGCGTGGCTCTTCACCACGACCCGCCAGCCGCGATCATGGAGCGACTGCAGCTTGGCGATGAACGGATCCCGACCGCGCCACATCTGCTCGAGACGGACGATCCGGGCGTCCTTCTCGTGGACCTCGTCAAGGAGCGTCTTCCAGGACGACCGGTACTCGTCACGCGCCTTCTCGGCTCGCTTCGCCCGGCCCTGCTCCCGCGCGAGGCCGACCATCAGGATCGCGTAGACGACCAGCATGCCGACCACGAACACGAGGTCCATCAGGAGCCTCCCCTGCCGCCGGTCTTCGGCAGGCGCTCGAGCAGGTAGTCGCGCTGTGCCTGGGTCATGTCCCGGATCATGATGTGGGTCTCGGGGAGTCCGTCGGCGAGGATGACGGCAGGACGCGGATCTGTCCGTACGGTGGGAGTGGATCGGACACGAGGCTCACGCTCATCACGGTCACGTCCCCCCTCGGATCCCCCGGATCGAACCCCATCAGCCTTCGCTCCTCGGGCACGACCTCGACGAACTCCCCCTCGATCACCGTCGGATCCTCCAGGCGGTTCTTGGGCTCGTCCATGTACAGGTACGGCGGGAACAGGCTCGGCCACAGATGGCTCGCCAGCCGGTCGGCGTTCCGCTGCGCCACCTCCAGCTCCTCCTTCGTCGGGCCCCTCGAGAGCTTCACGGACCATCTCCTCACACCTGGGGCAGCCGTCGACCGGGAGGTCGTGGCTGTCGTGCTTCTGGCCGAGGCGGTAGCGCCTCTGGTACTCAGCGCTGTTGCCCGGCATCAGCAGCACTCTCGACCGGCACGCCGGGGACGAGCCCACGACGGACCAGCTCGAACCACCCATCGACCTCGCGCTCGACGAACTCGTGCCAGCGTTCACGGGTCCATACACCACCGGGCACATCCCTCTGGATCTCGGCCCAGTAGCCATGGTTCATCGTCTCGAGGACGGCGATCAGGGCCTCCCTGGTGAAGCAGAGCGCCATCTGCTGGTCCCTCTGGCGCAGCTGCTCCTGGAGGCGGAAGAACCCCGCCGCCTTCAGGATCCGGTCACCCCACTTGTCGAGGTCCTCGTCGAAGCCGACGACGCCCGGGTGGGGCAGATCGAACTCCCGGACATGGCGGACCATGTCGCCGAGGACCGCGCGCAGCCCCTTGGACGGCTCCTGGCGCTCCAGCTCGTCCTGCATGGCGTACGCCAGGGCGTCCAGCAGCTCCTGGATCAGGTCGACGTTGGCGTTCCGGCCGTTGAACGGCTGCAGGGGCGTCCCGTACCGGTTGATGCCGATCCGCCGGCGCTCCTGCATCTCGGCGATGATCGTGGCCCAGACGTCGGAGCGGCCGTTGGGGACTGGATCGGGCTGGTCAGCGATCGTCATCAGGGTGTCCCATCTCCTGGCCGGCGATCAGGCTGCCGACCTTGGCCCCGAGGCGCCAGCGGTGCCATCGGATCCAGTTCGCGACACGCTGCCGGCGCGTCAACGGCCGCGGGGCCGGGAAGAGCCTCGCGAGGGGCGACTCGCGGACGAGGAACGCCCGGATCTCGTCGTCGACCGCCGGCGGGATGATGCCACCCTCCCCGAGGGCATCCCGCAGGGTGCGCCGGTCAGTCATCAGGCAGGATCCCCAGGGCCACCTCGGCCTCGCCCTCGATCGGCATCATGGCCGCGATCGTCCGGACGTAGGCATCGAAGCGCCGGCGACGCTCCTGGGCGATGTCGTCATCCGCGGACTCGATGATCTCGCGGTGTCCGTCCGGATAGGCCCAGCGCACCACGGCGAGGTCCTCGACGTCACCGTCGTCGCCGACGTTCACTCGGAGCGCCAGCCCGATCGGCCAGAGCACGCGCTCGTTGACCGCCATGAGCACCCCGTTCTCGAGGAACTCCCGGAGCGGGACCTCGACCATGTGCGGGAGCTCGGGCTCCTGGGCGTGAAGCCGGCCTGTCACTGTTCCCACCAACCCTTCTGGCGGCCCTCGTGCCACCACTGTCGTTGCCACTTGAACTGCTCGAACAGCACCGTCCGCCGGGAGTTGGCCTCCAGGCGCTCCCGCTCGCGGCGCATGCCGTTCGCGAGGTCGTCGAGCTCCTCCTCGTCGATCCACTGGTCGAGCGTCATGGAGCGGATCGGCTCCGCAGCCAGGTCGCTGAGCAGCGAGGAGGGCCTGTAGTACGCCGGCGACCGGTAGACGTAGGGATCGGGCCTGCGCGGCCCGCCCTGGTAGATCAGCTGGTCCGAGATCCGACGGTCGTTGAGCAGCGTGTGCATCTGGTCCGGGGAGACGATGAGCATCGTGCCGGGCGGCAGCGAGCCCATCACCTGGACCTTCATGCCCATGAGCTCCATGAGCCGATCCATCAGCGGCCGTCTCCTTCCTCGTACTGCGCGAGCCAGTGCCAGAGAGCCTTGCGCTCCTCGGGCGTGAGATCGCGGACCGGCTGGCTGTGCATGCCGTCTCCGCTGTCGTCGTACGTGTTGTGGTTGGTGCAGGCCTTGCACTCGTACAGGTACGGCGAGGACTCCAGGTAGAGCGCCCCGCAGCTGTCGCAGACCTTCATCTGGTGCACCTCTTGCAGCGGCCGCCGTGCGAGGCCGGGAAGTCCCCGGAGCACTCGATCGCCAGCGATCGACCGTCACAGCCGCACGACGTGAGGCAGAACGCCCAGCGGGGATCGAGATCGGTCACGGTCCCCTCCCCGGCTCGGCGGGCGAGGGCAGCGATGATGCGCGTGGCGTGGTCGTGATGGAACTCGCTCTCGGTGCGTGCGCCGTCCACGTACCAGAACCTGCACTCGATATGGGCGTCGTGCAGCGCCAACGCCAGCGCCTCCACGTCCACCTCGGCGCGGGCGGCGGCGCACTTGCAGCCGAGGAACCCGTGCCAATCGCACCACTCGGTTCCAGCCAGCGCCGCCACCGGCTCGGTCGCGGGCGGGGTGGGCTCGGCCCATCCGGGATGACCGTCGATGCTGACGCGCTCCCATGCGTCGATCTCGGCGGCATGAAGCTCGCGGACGTGCTCAGCCGGAGACACGTCCCGAGGGATGTCGCCGTGCAGAGAGCACGAGTCAGGGTCGCCGCCCCAATGCGCCACGACGACCGCTGGCCCTTCCTCGGTCGCGGGCGGGGTGGGCGGTGCGGGTGTCGGGGCGGGCTGGAAGGGGTGGCACGCCTTGTGGTCGTGGAACGCACCACCCGGCAGACATGGCTCGTGGAACACGTCATCCCGAACGCCACCGCATCCCACGAACGCGCACCGCGCCTCGTCGGCAGCCGGGGCGGGGGTGGCTAGGGCGGCGATGGCGATGGCAAAGCCGGTGCAGCGGTCGGACTTGCAGCCACCGCAGGGCCAGCCCACGGCATCGCCCACCTGCCGGGTCGTATGCACGCTGACCTTGTGGCCGCACACGCACTGGATAGCGTCGAGCAGCCCGTAGAGGCCGCAGGTGCAGTCGGCTGGCCCGGCTGCCTCCGGGCACCACGGGCGATGCTGGGCGAACCCCGCGAGGGTGAACACGCTCAGACCCAGCGCCGTCCGCAGGGTCGTGGGGTCGGCAGCCGGGGCGGGGGTGGCGAGGGCGGCACGGAGGTCTGAGGCACACCACTCGGTTGCCACCGCCTGCTCCGTGAGACCGTTGCTCATCGCGGAGATGGCCTCGTCGCTCCACTTCTGCACCAGCGCCTCCAGCGCCGCCCGCAGGGTCGTGGGGTCGGTGGCGAGCAGGGCAAGCAACTCGGCCTTCGTGGCGTCGTATTCCTTCCACGCGAAGCCCGTCCTGCCGTTCGGCGTGACGGGATACAGCCGGTCCAGCAACCGCTCCACCAGCGCCTTCCGCGGGTCAGGAACCATCGTCGTCCACCTCCGGGGGGTTCATCTGGCGCCATCGGTTGATCAGGGAGGCCATCGCGCCGCGGTACTCGACGCGCATCATCTTCAGGAGCTCGCCGACGCTCGGCTTGCCGTGGGCCAGGTGGATCGTGCGGGACACGCGCATGGTCATGTCCTCGACGTCGTGCTCGAGCACGATCCGCCAGACCCCGAAGGGACGCTCCTTCAGGCGCTCCTGGTGCTTGTCGAGGGCTTCCATGAGCGCCTCGAAGCCACCCGACTGCCATTCGTCCTCGCCGAGCCGGCGCCAGGCCTTCCCGTCGATCCGGATGGTGATGTCGCCGGTCGAGAACGACGCGACCGGGAAGCCCTCGAGTGTCACCTGGTCGTGACCGAAGGTCGTGTCGACCTGGATCTCGTCGAGCTCGAAGCCGTGGACCTTCCCGCCGAGCAGGAAGGCCACCGCGATGGGCTGGTCGGTCATCGCCCGAACCTCACCAGGGGGCGCAGGGAGCCGTCCGACCCGCGCTCGTCCCAGACGACCTGGTTCACGACGCCGGAGACCATGATGTTCTGCTCGCCGACCTTGATCGACAGCGTGACGTGCTCTCCGACGCGGGGGACCGCGGGCGCCCAGCGCAGCACGGTCGGGATGGCGTAGCCGGCAGCGTCGCCGCCGTACTCGAAGGTGACGGGGATCACGCGCGCTCCTCCATGAGCCCGACGACGTCGACGATCGTGATCGCGCCGCCGACCTTGAGCCGACCCATCGGGTCGCTGAACTGCGGGCCCTGGAAGGCCATGCCCTCGTAGCGCAGGTGGGCACGACGAAGGCGCCGCTTCCCTCGCTTGACGTACCAGACGTCGTAGAGGGAGCCGCGCACGAGGAACCGTCCCATCAGCTCCTCGTACGCCTGGCGGAAGGTCTGGCGGGCCATCAGTCGCCGTCCCACTGGCAGGTGCAGATCACCGTCATCCGGCGATCAGGCGAGAGGCGCTCGTCGATGACGGTCTCGCCGCACTCGCCCCAGGGATGGGCCGGGTGGTGGCAGCAGGACACCTTCTCGAGATCGGGCGGCGTGTCCCGGAGGTCGGCGCCGACGATCTCCTCGATGTGCTCCCCGAGGCTGAACATCTTGGCCTGGGTCTCGACGCCCTGGGTCTGGAGCGCGACCGACCGGCGGTGCAGCCGCAGGGACTCCTGGTTCATGAGCGCGTTGGCCAGCTGGCACAGCGCGAGCACCGCGGCCGGCTGATCGGTCGAGTCGCGGAACGCCGCCCACTCGGTCATCGCCTTCGCGAGCGAGAGCGCCTGGGTCCAGGGCTCCTCGGTCTCGTAGGCCTGGGTCTCGACGTGGACGCCGCCCTCGTCCTCCCAGGTGTTGGTGATGGTCGCGATCGGGACGTGACGCTGGCGAGCAGCGAACAGCGTCTCCAGGTCGCGGAAGTCACGCCGCAGGTCAGCGTGCCCACGGGCGATCGTGTCGATCTGCCTCTGGAGCGATGGGATGGCCTCGGAGTGCTGCCCGATCGTCTCCCTCGCCGCGTCGACGAAGGCGTCGTGCATCTTGGCCCTGACCTCGGTGTCATACAGCCGGGCCTCGATGCCCAGGGGGCCGACCTCGGAGCGGCTGCCGTCGATCTGGATCCGGAGCGCGTCGATCTGGGACTGGAGCTGGCGCGCGTGGTCGTCGGTCGCCCTGGCCATGGTCTCGTGGACCTCGGACCCGTTCTTGCCGATCTCCTCGAGCAGATCGTGGATCCGGCCGATCTCGCGCTGGAGCATGTCGACCCGCCGCTTGAGGTGCGAGGTCTTCCGGTGGGGGGTGGCCGGCGCGTGGGGGGTGACCTCGATGTCGCCGGCAGGCGACGCGACGTATTCGCCGGCCGACCGGTTGCGATCCTCGAAGTCGAGCTGGGCCGTCGAGACGTCGATGTGGACGGCCCGCTTGTCGAGCTCGTCATCGGCGACGCGCCGGGCGATGTCGACCAGGGTGCCGTACATCGTCTGGGGCTTGAACTCGCCGGACTCGTGGACGAAGGTCACCACCAGGTGCTTCGGCGATCCGACGTAGGGCGCCACCGCCCGGATCGTCCAGGGCCACCGCGGCGCGATCCGCGCGGTGATCAGGTCGAGCCCTTCCTGGGCAGGCTGGCTCGGAGCGTTCATTGCAGATCCCTCGTGTGCGTAAGAACGACTCTTACACCTTACACCACGGGGACCTTCTTACACGGCGTTCTTACGCCGGTTTCTTACGCGGGGCTCTTACGGAACCGGGCTGATCCTCCAGCTGGAAAGGAAGGCCCGCCAGGCAAACCCCAACGCCTGACGGGCCTGTCGGGAGCTGCAACCCCCTGATCCGACCGCGGAGACCATCGGCCGGCCTCACGCCATCTTGCCAGTCCGGATCGGCGGCTGCTGGCCAGCTGTGCGGCGGGATTTTCAGAACGCCACTCGAGCACCCAGAAGGGTCGGGGGGTTGGGACCCATGCACCGGGGGGTGATAGTCCTTGTGCGAGGGACGCCATGCCCGACAGCGCCCGACCGGGCGCGGGGCCGCGCACCCGCACAGGAGGTCCCACCATGTCCACGCTCTTCACGGCCGCGCAGGAGAAGGCCATCCGCCGCATCGCCCGCGAGGAGGCGACGCTCGTCGTCACGGCCGCGCTCACGCCCGGGGCCACGCAGGCGAAGGCGCCCGCGCAGGCGAAGGCCTCGTCGACCGCGAAGGAGAACACCTTCGTGCGCGACGTCATCGCGGGCGGCCGCAAGCACCCCTGCGCGACCGGCGCGTGCGAGAAGACCTTCCGCACCGTCGAGCGCGCGGCCGCCCACTGGCACCCGGGCGACGCCCGCTGACCTCACGCCCGATCACGCCCGGCTCCCTTCGGGGGGTCGGGCGTTTTCGCGTTTGTGCGGACACGCGTCGTGGTGGCGCGGCGTTCCCACGTTCGTCACGCTCGTTCGTCGAGCCGGCCGCGACCCGTTCGTCGCACACACCGCACGGAGGTCACGTCATGTCCCGCTCCCTCGCCGCTCTCGTCTACGGCCGCACCCCCACCCGGGCGCAGGCCCTGTCCACCATCTCGGGTGGCCGCACGTCCGCGCCCCCGACCATGTACGGCATCCCCGTCTCTCGGATGCGACGCGAGGATGCGGCGAGCCCCGTGGTCCTTACGCGGGTGCCGCGCTCCACGTCCGCGGCCTCGACCGTGCTCGCCACGCACTGGTTCGACGACCGCACCTTCGCGGACCTCGTCGCCGATGCGCCCTCGGACATGGGTGCTCTCGTCCGCTCCGCGCGCCGCTAGGACGCGGCGAGGTCCTTACACACAGCCGTCCGGGCGTCGTGGGGCGTCCGGACGGCTTCTTCGCATGTAACCCCACGCGTAAGGAGGTCACAGTGTTCGCTCGTCGCAAGCCCGCCATCGTGGTCCCGCTCGACGTGGTCGAGCCCCTCGTGCTGAGCACGGGAGGCGAGTACGTGCACGTCGACATCGAGCACAACCCGTTCGTCTGCGAGACGGGCGAGGATGTGGATGATGGTGCTCAGGTGCGGCACGTCCACACCCCCGAGTGGGTGCAGCGTGCCCGTGCTCAGGCCCTGCCCTTCCGCGTCGAGGGTGGGAGCGCACGCTCGTGACCACGATGATCGCGATGGCCCTGTTGGCGTGTCTCGCGTGGTGCGTGTTGGCCACCAGTGTGTGGTTCGGACGCGGCCCAAGGGGCAGACTGGCAATCCGCGACTCGTTCCGCGCGCGCGCGCAGTGGCGTGTGTGGCTCGCCGCCGAGCGCGCATGGGTCAAGGCCGATGACCGTTCGCACCGTGCGCAGGTGCGTCGTTCCATCACGCTGAACGATGCCTCGTTCGTGGAGGCGTTGTGTGTGCGCCTCGGCTCAGTGTGGGTGGGCCACGGCTACCGGCGGGTGTGGGTGCGGCGCGTGCTCTACGGGCTGCGCCTCGCTCGTCGCACGTTCGCCTCGTGGTTCTGGTACGTGGTCTGTGACCGCGTGCTCGGCGCCTACGCGCAGCACCCCGGGCGATACGAGCGCCTGGGCGTGAACGACTCCCACCTCGTCGCGGCCGCGCTCGAGGAGCTGGGCAGCGACGAGTGGGATGACCGCTACGGCCTGACCTTCGGCCCGTTCGCGTGGACCGACCGGTGGGCCGCCTACATCACGCACGTCGACGAGGCGGGCTTCTTCACCTACGCGCCCTACGCGTCGGTCGAGGATGCACGCCAGATCTACGCGATGGCCGTCGATGCGGCCAGGACCCCTCGTTGCTACGTCTGCGGCGAGCCGCTCGGCGAGGACGCCGACGAGGACGTGTGCGCGCAGTGCCGGGTCAACTTCTACCGGCGCGGGTACGCGGTCACGCAGTGACCACGGTCCACATCCCGCTCAAGCGAACCCCTCGGCGTGAGGAACCGAGGGCCGCGAAGGTCAAGCAGTGGCGCCAGCACGGCGGCTGGCGCAAGCGTCCACCCATCACCACCAAGGAGATCTCGAATGCTCGGTAACCGCAACCCCCGCACCACGTCCGCCAAGTCCACCGCCATGCCCACGACGGGCGTGGCCGAGCGCGGCTTCCCCGAGCCGCTCGTCGAGCCCGTGCGCGGCGGCTTCCGCGCCTTCACGACCCGCGCGGACGGATCGCGCATCGAGGCCATGGGCTGGTGCCCGGCCGCCGCTGTGCGCGAGCTCGACCGCCTGGCGCGCTCGTGAACACCGTCCTGCTCACCGGTCGCCTGACGCGCGACCCCGAGATGCGGACCGTCGCCAACGGGCGCACGGTCACCACGACCTGCGTCGTGACCGAGGCCGAGGAGGTCGCGGGCAACGACGGGCCGGACAACGAGTACCACACCATCGTCGGGTGGGACATCCTCGCGGAGCAGATGGCCATCCACCTGCACGCGGGCGACCTCGTCCACGTCACCGGCACCATGCGCACCCGCACCTGGGAGGACGAGCGGGGCATCCGCCACTACAAGCCCGAGTGCATCGTCCAGCGCATCCTCATCATCAAGGGGGTCCTCTCGTGAGCCAGACCGTCACCTTCCACGACCACGCCGGCGTGGAGCGCACCATGACCATCGAGGGCCCGGGCACCAACTTCGGTGCCCGGCTCTCGGACGCGGAGACGTACCGCCTGCTCACGGAGCTGGGCAAGGACCTCCCGTTCACGATCATGGCGAAGGGCTACGGCGACGACAGCGACTGGGTGGGTCTCGACCCCACCGAGGACGCGCAGGGGAACGACACCCTCGCCGAGTTCGTGGAGAACGGCTGGGGTCCGTTCGAGGTCCTCATCGATGCGTACGACCCCGCTCGCAAGCTGTTCGACCCCGCTGCGTTCGTGGCGCTCACGACGTGGGCACGCCCCGAGCCCAAGCCCCGCATCAAGAGCGGGCACGACATCCTCGTCGAGCACCTGGGCGAGGAGACGGCCAAGGCCATCGAGGCGGACATGGCCGCCAACGACCTCGCCTTCGCCAACATCACCTGCGCCGACTGCGGCGAGGACGACGAGGTGCACGGCTGGCATGACGACCTGACCCACCGCTTCGCCTGACCGTGTGCGACACCCGACCGGGTGGGGACTTCCCGCCCTACGAGACGCCCGCGCACGATGAGCCCACCCGTGTACCTCACGCGGGCGAGCCACAGGCTGAGGAAGGCAATCCATCGCTCGTTC
>ERZ869921.50-NODE-50-length-67041-cov-48.606933_pt1 | contig 67041 bp, 74 predicted proteins | sample MGYA00579310_ERZ869921 | MGnify/ENA primary metagenome ERZ869921 (study PRJEB32216, sample SAMN09231816) | wastewater metagenome | place: USA: Maryland | collected 2016-06-21 | study: EMG produced TPA metagenomics assembly of the PRJNA472060 data set (Reclaimed...
AAGGGTGACGTGGCCGTAGACGTACTCCACGTCCGAATCGTCTTCCCAGTCCAGGCGCATGAACTGGCCGTGGCGGTTCTTCGCCTGCCGCTTTTCCACACGTTTTTCCGTTTTCTGGTTGTCACTCATGATGGTCACTTCCACGCGTTATTCCGCAGAGCCGATTCCGTGCGGTTGTCGGACCGCTTCTCGGCCTGCTCGGCGTGATGCTCGCGCCACATTTCCGAAATCTCGTTCGGCTCGGGCGGCGGCTTCGGCGGCTTCGGCTTGATGATCGACCCCATGCCAGGGTGGGCGTCTCGGCTGTGCTGCACCACGGCCCGGTCGCTGGTGAACCGGCCGCGGCTGCAGATGCCGCACTGGAACATCGGGCGCTTCACGAGAAGTCCTCGTCGGGCACGATCACGACGTCGCCGACGATCTTGTGCGTTGTGCCGGGCAGGCAATTCCTCAAGTACAGCGCAGTCGCGGCCTCGTTCACGGGCTTGAGCGCTCTCACGCATACCGACTCGAAGTGCCCGTCGCCGTGATCGACCATCTTGGTTTCGTAGCCTTGGTCATCGACCAGCATGACGTGGACCGGGTTGCCCATGTGGCGCATGCGCACGGTATCGGTCATGGTCGCGCCGATCATCTTGGTCAGCTCGGACAGCGGCAGCGGCGCCGGCAGGTCTTGCGTCGTGCCGTCGACGCGGATCAGTTGTCGCATCAAACTCTCCTTCGTGGTCGTGAGGGGCCGATCGCTCTCCGCAGCGACAGCCTCGGGTCAGAGAACAGCCCCGGCATTTCCTTGCCGGCGGCCATGTAGGCGGTGAGGATTCGATCCCATGGCACGAACCGCTTCGCCCTGTCGCCAGGCACCGGGCGCAGCAGGGGCGGCGCGGCGCGGGGCATGGGGTCAATGCGCCTTCTTGTTCCGCGCGATGAACTCGTCCGTCGCGTCCTTCTGGGCCGGCGGCGGCGGGGACCGCGGCGTGTCGTCGATCTCCTGCTGCTGATCGACCTCGGGCGGCGTCATGCGGCACTGGATCTCCGTGCTCTTGAGCTTCGCCAACTTGTCGAACACGCCTTCGCGCATGCTCATCGACTCGACGTTGACCTTCACGGTCGCGCTGCCGCCACCCTTCGGGGTGAAGCGCCAGCCGTCGAGCTTGCAGTCGTCCAGCGAGATGTTGCGCTTGCCGCCCAGCCCGTGGTCGATCACCAGCTCGTAGCCGGTCAGTTCCTCAAGCCACTTGATGGTGCCGACCTTGGCGCCGGCATGCGTCAGGTCCGGCAGGTCGCTGATCGCCGGCACGCCATCCAAGCCTCTCTGCGGGTTCGGCTCGGCGCCCTCCTTGGTGAACAGGAACCCGCGCAGGTACGGGTCGAACTCGATCAGGATGTGGTTCGGCAGGCTCATCTGGAGGATGAGTTTCACGCCGGGGTTTTCGTCCGGCTGGCGGTTCTTGCGGCTCAGGACAACGACGTCCAGAACCTTCATCTTCGTCATGGGGAGGGAGAACATGGTTGCCCTTTCGGTGGCTTGGGTTGAGGATCAGTTGGTGGCCAGCGAGGCCCGCAGTTCCAGCAGGCTGCTGACCTGTCGTTCGATGTCCATCGTTCGCTCGCGGATGACGCCGCCGATTGGTGACCCGCAGGAAGCTTCGTTCTGGTCCGGCCCCGCCGCTGACGACATAGGGATGACGACCGGCCCGGCTGCTTGCCACAGCGCAGAGCACGCCTCGCGCAACATTTCAGTTGCGCGGGTCAGCCGGGCCAGCTCGCGGTCAAGCTCGGGCTGACGCGGGGGTTCGGATTGGCCGCCAGAGGACTGCTTTGCCTGTTGCCCGGCTTGGCCGGCGAGGGTGGCGCGCGGGTCATATTCATAGGGCTGGCCGATCATGGCGGTGGCCTGTGCGCCGACAAGGCTTGCCAGCAGCGTGTGCGCCGCGTGAATCGCCTTCATTTCATGGTCTTGCATGGTTGCCCTTTCAAGGCAGTTGGGGAGAGAAAACAGGCGGAGCCCTTTCGGGGCGGGCTGGCAACAGGGAGGGAGACAAGGAGGGGAAACCAGCCCGGCGCGCCTGGGAAAACTGTTCAGGCGGGGGTCTTCGCCGCGAGGTCCTTGATGGCGAACCACACGTCCAGGCAGGCCTGGGTGTCGGCCATCGCACCGTGCGCGCCTTCGAGCGGCTTGCCCGTGAAGTGCTTGTAGGCCTCGGTAAGTTTCGGGAACTTGCCCATGCGCAGGATCGGCTGTGCCAGGCGCATCGCGCACGATGTCTGCGCGGCCTTCCATTCTCGGCATCGAACATCTCGTAGCGCTTCAGGCCGATGTGCATGATCCGCGCGTCGAACGACTCGTTGTAGCCGATGCGCTGCCGGCCGCCCCACAGGTTCCATAGCATGTCGATGGCGGTCTTCTCGGGCACGCCGATGTCCATCGCCTTCTCGGTCGTGATGCCGTGGATGGCCACCACTTCGTCGGGGATGGTCCAGCCGTCGGGGCGGACGATGACTTCCATCGAGGCCAGCCGCTTGCGCGTGGTCAGATCGACCAGCACGGCGCCGGCCTGCACGATGTGGGGCTGGCCGGGAGACTCTGACGGTTCGTGCCAGTTGACCATGCCGTTCGTCTCGAAATCGTAGGCGAGGGCGATGTTGCTGTCGGTAATCATGGGTTCGTTCACCAAAGTTTGAGAGAGGGTGCGGGTGAGAGTTAACCCGCTGCTTTTGAGATCGGAGCGAAAGCGAAGAAGAGCCCAATCAGTGACGGCTAGGCTGTCAAGGGCCGCGCGTGTAGGGAGGCCTCTCTAAAAGCGCGCAAGTCCTTGTCAGGCCGAGCCTTTTGCAGGTGCGCAACACTTGCGCCCTAAAAGGCAACTTCGGCGACGTGGTTAAGACGTTCACCAGCGCCTCAGCGAGGAAAGCCCGGAAGGCGCGATCGTCCTTCGGCGTCGGCCGCTTCTTCACGCCGGCTCCCCTTGCGCCGCCTCGATCGCCGCGAGGCACGTCTGATAGTGCTCTGCGCGCTCAAGGATCATCGACCCTTCCTTGAACACGTAGGGCAGCGCCACCTTCAAGGCTGCCAGCAGCGCCGGCCCAGCCCTCTCGACGCGCTGGAGCGCCGATCTGGCCTGTTCCTGGGCCTTCGCGTCGGCTTCGGCCTGGGCGATCTTCTCCGCGCGCTCCGCTGCTGCCAGTCGTTCGCGCTCGGCCGCGGCGTCGAACTCGGCCAGCACCGCCTTGATCTTCGTGATCGTGGCGTCCTTCGTGAGCTGGGCGACCATCTTCAGCCCGCCGAACCGATCGTCGATCAGGAAGGCCTCGACGGCGACCAGTGCGCTCACCATGTTGTCGCGCGTCTCCCACGGATCGAACACGCCCATCTGTTGCAGCGCCGCAATCTCGTTCGTAGCCTTGGTGGTGCGCTGGCGATGTTCCTCAGCCTCGCGGTCGGCCTGGGCCCGGCGCGCGGCTGCAGCCTCGTCATCCGCGCGCTGGCGCTGCGCACGCTCTTCGTCCTCGCGCTTGATCCGCTCCGCGCGCTCGGCATCCTCGCGGGCCTGGGCGGCGCGCGCTTCCTCGCGCTGCTTGTCCTCAGCCACCTGCGCAGCCTTGCGGGCGGCTTCGGCTTCGGCGTCACGCTGCGCCTGTTCGGCGCGCAGGCGCTCGAGCTCGATCCGGTTGGCTTCGGCTTCGGCTGCCGCGGCTTCGACCTGCTTCTGCGACGCCAGCAGGCTGCGCAGCGTCTCCAGCGTCTCGGCGCGCGCCAGGGCGGCGTCGGTTTCGCGCTCCTGGAACTTGTTGTCGATGGTCAGGGCCACGACCATCTTGATCTTGTCCTCGATCTCGGCCGACGGCTTGCCAACGGCGCGCGCCGCGAACCCGCGGATGTCGTCGATGCGGGTCTGCAGCGCGGCCTTGCGGTCTTCCTCGATCTTCTTGACGCGCTGGCGCTCGGCTTCGAGGCGCGCGTTCTCGGTGTCGACGAGCGTCTCGTAGTAGCCCTCGCCGTCGCGCAGCCTGTCCTCGATCGACCCGGCGAACTTGTCGATCGTGCGGCCCAACTCGAGCACCGGGCGCTTGGCGTCCTTGCGCGCCTTCTCGAGCCGCACCCGGGGCTCGCGCCACGCGGCGAGCGAGGCTTTCGCGGCGGCCAGGCCGGGCTTCGTGGTGCAGTCGATCACTGCGCCCTTCGGGTGCGCCAGGGCGATGGCGCTGATGCCGGCGTTGATGGTGTCGAACAAGGCGACGGCGCTCTTGACGGTATCGACGGCGGTGGTGACGCTGGCGGCATCGACCACTTCGTCGGCGACCTCGACGGCAGGCGCTCCTGCATCGCCTGCGGGTTCGGCCGTCTCCTGCGCGGCGCTGGCCAGCAGATCGGGCGCCGGTGCTTCGGCTGGCTTCGTGCGCTTGGCGCGCGCGGGCTTGGTGATGGTTTCTTCCATAGCATTCCTTCGTGGGTTGAGGGGTCAGAGAGCTACTGCGGCATCCACTTCTTGCGCCAGACCTCGGCCAGTTCCTTCTGCTGGTCTTCAGGCAGTTCGTCGCGCGACTGGTCGAGCACCATCGTCGCGGCGTCTATGTCGGGGGCCTTCAGCACCAGGTCGACGAGGGTGGCGTAGGGCCGTTTCGGCGGCTTCGGCGGGATTTCGCCCGTGGTCTGATCCGCGCCCTTCGTGCCGCCAGGGTCTGCGGGTGGCTTCGGCGCGCCGGCCGGCTTGAGTGCAGTCTTCAGCGCGCTCGAGCCCTTGCCGGACGGCGGCGGCGCGGCAGTCTCCGGCTCACCCATGTCAAACCACTCGGCGGCCGTGCTCATGCCGTCCTTGATGCTCTGCGCGATCTGCACCAGCCGGATGATGTGCGCCGGCGCGATGGCCTCCATGCGACGCTGGATCATCTTCTCGATGTGCTCCTTCGTCACGTCGAACTTGGCGAACACCCGGAGCATCTTGGCGATACCTTCAGGGGATGTATCGGCCGCCGAGTGCAGTGCGATCTGCGCCTGATCCTTCGCCGCATCCTGCACGTCCTGCGGGATGATCGCCTGGATGCACGAGCGGACGCGCCGCTGGGCCATGTTGGCGCACAACTCGTAGACCTCGCGGTCATCGCGCGTCCTGCGCCCGCCGCCCTGCTTGTCGATCATGTGCGGCACGATGAATTGCAGCGGGCGCATGGTGCGCGACTGCAGATCGCGGGCGTAGGCGCGGATCTCGCTGAACGGCGTGCCGCTGTTCGGGTCGATGCCGCGCGACACTTCAGACCAGCCGAACTCGATGTTCCCCCACTGCTGGGCGATGGCCTGCATGGCGTGGATCGACAAGCCGGTGATGTCGTTGCCGCCTTTCGCGTAGGCGTACTGCGCGCGCTTCGCAAGGCCTGGCCGGCTGAAGGCGGCCAGGATGCCGTCCATAGCCCGGCGCTCGTCGCGCGGGAACTGCTGCGCCATCAGGTAGGCGGTCTGCGTCTCGGCCAGCTCGCGGGCCTGGGACTGCCGCATGCCAGAGGTTTCAGCGACCTCGCGCGACTTGAATGGGTTGGCCACCGCGCCGCCTGTCGGCATGCGCTGCGTTGTCGCAAGCGCGCCGCCGCCGCTCTCGCTGCCGTCGTCGTAGTCTCGTTCGTCATTCATCGTTCAGCCCTTCTTTGGTAGCCGCAACACGCGGCTGGTGGTGGTGGTGGAGAAGATCGCGTAGGCGTCCGGGTCGGCCTCCCTCAGCCCGTCCAGGTCGAACCCGGTGCGCGCCTGACCCCGGAAGGTGGCGATGTCCTTGCCGAGGTACGTCAGCCGCGCGTTCGGGCTGATGTAATCTCCGATTTCGTACTTCAGCGCTTCCTCGGCTTCCTCGTAGACCTTGATCTGCGCCTTGATGTCGCGTAGCTGGGCGACCTTGCCCGCGATCTCCGGTGTCGCCTCGATGGCCAAGCCGTTGTCGAGCGGGAACAGCGCCTTGATGTCGGAGAAGACCATCGGGTCGGGCGGGATGCCGGTCAACACATGCTCGGTCCAGAACCGCACGAGCTTGGGCCGCATCGCTGCGATCGTCTCGTCGTCGCGGACAGTCCAATAGATGTCCACGTCATCGAAGCTGCGCAGGGCGGCGACCAGGCAGCGCTTGCGGCGGCCGGGCGTCACCATCAGACCGAACATGAACTGGACGGCGTACTCGATCGGCACATCCTCGGTGTCGACCTCGCCCCACTTCTTGCGCGCGAAGCCAGTGACGGACTTGGCGTCAGCGTTCACAAGTTCGTCGTCGAAGATCACTTCCTCGCCGTTGATGACGGCCACGCCGGTGATGCGCAGCTCGAAGTCGATCTCGCAGGACATCCATGGAAACTCGGGGTCGTGGTAGCGCGCGTTGCACTCGACCAGTTCGACCGACAGGCCGTAGTCGTAGGTCAGCCGGTCGATCACCATCTCGCGGATGAAGGGCTCGAGCTTGTGTCCACGATCGAACATCTTCTGCCGGTGCCGGCTGATCTTCGGCGCCCAGATCCCGCGCTTGATCTGCCAGAGCTGCACCGGGGTGGCGAACGGGCTCAGGCCGAGCACTGCCGCTGCGTCGCTGCCGCCCAGGAAGTCACGCCGGTTGTGTGCCATGAAGTCGGCAGGCAGCAGCTCCCACTCGCTCTCTCGCGGGGGGCTGGCGACGGCGCGGTCAGTCATTGCCCGGCTCCGCAAATGTCACACGTGTCTCCGGGCTGTAGATGGCATTCCCCGCAAGGAATCTTCCCGACCCGAGCGTCTGGCTCGATTGGGATCAGAGGGTCAGCGGCGAACGACTTCCGCACCAGCTCCGCCCAGGCCAGAGCCGCAGCGGCGAGCATGCACAGGCTGGACGCGATGATCAGGCCGGCTTGTATCGTGGCGATCGAGGCGGGGCTCACGGCTTGGCCTTCAGTGCGCGCAGCAGGCTGTCTGCCCAGTCCACGGCTGTGTCGCACGTCGGGTTGATCTGGCCCGGCAGGCTGTTGTAGCCGGCGCCCTCGTGGATCAGCGCCTGCATCGCCAGCCCTGCGTAGTGCTGGCGCAGCGACATGCCGGTGGCTTGCGTGCCATAAACTGCAATTTCGACCCATCTGCCGCCTCCGTCTTGCACGTGCTGCTGCGGGAACGCCGGCCCACCATCGTCGATAGGATCACTCATGTATCGCTCCTGACAGTAAAGAACCTCAGAACCCTGCGCCACAGCGGCGTCCGGCGGTAACGAAAAACAGCGTAGCCCGGCGAGTGCGTCAGTTCGGGCCAGGTTCGGCCGGCGAGGGCGCGGCGGTAGGCGGGGATCACGAGTCAATCCCATCGACCCACCACGAGTGCCCGCAGACAGAGCAGCGATATTGGTGGTCCTCGTACCCGCCGCAAGAGGATTCCCACTCGCGCATGCTCACGGCGTGAACACCACACTTGCGGCAAGCAATGTCCGGGTAGACCTTGAACTCTTCGAACTCGCCTTGACTGTCCGCCATCGGGGCAGAGTGAGTCATATCATCCTTTCCAGCGCCGGCCAAACCCAGCGCACGCAAACAGCGAACAATCCCACAGCAACCAGCGCAGCGAGGGCTGACCCGCACACTGCAATCGCAGCATCGCGCAAGGTCGGGACACAGATCGGCAGCACGCGGCGGCCGTCGGGCAAGATGCGGGCGGGGGTCATGCTGCGGTCCCTTTCTTGTGGGCCGGAGGATGCGCGTAGAGCTTCGTGCCGTTGGGCAGCGCATCGAGCGAATCGCTTTTTGATCTGCAAATGCTGCCTGTGTCATCTGGGCGGACCTTGATAATCACGGCAACCGGCTCAGGCTCAGGCGCATGGGCCGCGACGAAGCCTTGTGCCGCTTCGGACCATTCGGTTCGCACATCCTTGGGCATCGCCAGCGCCTTGCGTAGGGTCTTCCGGGCGGATCGCTTGGCCGACTTGAGCCGGCGCGATTCATGCGGCGTGAGGGGATGCTCGATCACGAGTAGTTTCGCTTCGTCGTGCGTCGCAAGGAGATTGAGCGCGGCGGCTTCGATGGCTTCGGCGCGGGTCATGCGAACACCCTCGCCACAGCGTACTGCCACGCATCCCGCACCGCGATCCATGCCGGGTGCTGCGCCTCGATTGCGCACCAGGCCACAGCGCCCGCGATCAGGGCCAGCGAGGACCACAGCGTGATCCAGCCGTACTCTCGGGGCATGGCTGGCGCAGCGGGCTCGGCAGCTTGGCACTCGCACCAGTCCTCGCGCGCCTGGCGCTCGTTCGCCGGCTCGCGCGGGTGCGTCGTCAGCCGAAGCGGCTCGCCGGTGTGAATGCCCCAATGCGCGCCGTTCATCGCAACGCGCTCGTCGTCGGTCATCAGTCTTGGCATGTCGCCTCCCCAGTCAGTTCGCGGATGATGTCGGCCGGCAGCTCGCGGGGCTTGCCGGCCCAGGTTTCAGAGAGGGTTTCGTCGGCGCCGGGCTGGTCGCGCAGCGGGATCAGGTCGCCGTCCCAAGGGAGAACGCGGAACCCGTCTGCGGGGTCAATTTGCGGCGGGTCCGTCTCCCAATAGGAGAGGCCAAACCCGGGCACGAATGACGCAGATAACCGCGTGACAGTAAAGATTCTGTCCACCAGCAGGGGCGCCGCAATGCATCTGGTCATCACCACCAAATCACCAGGCTTGCATCTGAGCTTCATTCCGCATCCTCCTTCAGCAACTCCAGAACACGCGACTTGATCTCGCCTTCCTTGGCGGACAGGTAGCGGAGCCGCAGTTCGCTGATGACGAGCCAGCGCTTGTCCTGCGGGGCGAAGAACAGCGCCGACAGCAACTCGGGAACCGATGCGTCTTGAATCGTCAGTGTGGTTTTCCAGCAGCGCTCCATGCTCGTGAACCTGGCGTCGTCCATCGGCTCGCTGTCCTCGGGCCGCATCTTCAGCGCCAACCAGTCGCTGATCTCGGCCGGCGTTGCAAGCGCCTCATCGCGCGCTATCTCTTCTGCCTCTTGCTCGGTCATCGGGCCATCCCTGTCGGGCTCGGCCATGTGGTCCCATCGTTCCTGAGCAGGGGCGAATGCGTTGGGGTGGCTGATGTTCATGATTCGGCACGCGGTGTGGCTGAACTATGGCGGGGCCGTTGCAAATAGTCAAGCGGCCGGGCTTGTTTTTTTTCACGGGCCAGCCTAGACTCCGCCCCATGGACTGGAAAACAATCATCGACGATCTGACCTCCGCCGGGCTCACGCTGCAGGAAATCGCCGACAAGTGCGGCTTTGACCACGCGTCGAGCCTTTCGCGGCTCAGGAGTAGCGCTGACCGCTCGTGTAGCTACGAGCGCGGGTGCAAGCTGAAGGATCTGCACACGAGCCTGACTCGCAAGAAAGCACGGCGCGAGGCCCGGCCATGAGTTACCTCCCCACCCCCAATTCCCCTCTCGACCGCGCGCTGACCTACCTGCGCACCCTGCCCCCCGGCGCCGAGGTAAGCAACGCCCTGCTGGCCGAAGTCATCAAGTGCCCCGCGAAGCAGAATCACTCATCGTTCAAGGCCGGCATCGCGGCAGGGCTGATCTACGGTCGGCAGAAGGTGCCTGGCGGGCGGTCGCCGGTGTTCTGGTCGCTGACCGATCACTCGACGCCGGCCACGACGCCGGCCACCACCCCGTCCACGTTCCCGCGCAGCGCGTTCGATGCGCCGCCGAAGCGCGTCGAGGGGAGCGGGATCAGGGTGCGTGGCGGCCTGACAGAAAGCGGGAACCCACCGCCCGCGAAGCCGACATGGATACCTCGGCAAGCGCTCGACCTCGACGATGCACTCGCGCAGATCAAGGCAGACCAAGATACCCCCCAGCCGGCCGCGCAACAGGTTCTGAAGGCAGAGGCGGCAACGCCCGACGCTACCGACCGCGCTGCGCCGGCACACGCGAGCCCGGGCGTCGGCCCCATGGGCGTTGGGCAATCCGCCGACGCGGACCCATCTGGCGAGCCTGCGCCAGCGAACACCCCGTGGCTGCACATGCGCGGCATCCCGTGGCCGGTGCCTGTCGAAACGGCCGAGCCGCCGCTGTTCACCCCGCAGCGCCACTACCTGCCCTCGGCGCCACTGTTCGCAGGCCTCGAGCCCGACGACAGGACGGCCAAGCAGATCATCGAGGATGTGGCGCCGCAAGAAGCCCCAAGGGCCGAGCGCGCCTCAACCCCTCCCCCGGTCTTTCACGTTTCCAGCGACGGCGAGTTCAGGATCACGCGCGGCGGCATCGAGACGGAGCGCCTGCCCTGGGAGCACGCAGTTGCGCTGTTCGACTTCTTGCGGGTTAGGAACCTGGCGTGAGTCGCTGTTTCGAGCGCATTGCAGGGCCGTCGCCGCTGCTGGCGGGACTGCTGGTCGAGGGGGCTGTGTGACCGTGTTCCACATCGTCAGTTACAGCGGAGGCAAGGACAGCTCGGCGACGCTGCTGCTGGCGCTGGATCGCTTCGGCAAGGATCGCGTCATCCCTGTGTTCATGGACACCGGCAACGAACACGATCTGACCTACGAGCATCTTGACCAGATCGAGCGCGAGCTTGGGGTGACGATCAAGCGCCTCAAGAACGACTTTTCAGGCGAGATAGCCCGCAAGCGCGAATTCATCGCGCGTGACCAGCGCACGCGGCGGCAGTACACCAGGCGCCCCATGATGCGTGCCGGCCTGCCGGTCTACCGCAAGCGCAGCGATGGCACGCTAGCCATTGATGAAGACGGCAAGCCAATCCCGCGCATGCGCAAGCAGGGCGGCAAGCGCGTCCGATGGAGCAACAAAGCGAAGCGCCGCGCCCTTGCGGTGCTGCATCCTACCGGCAATCCGTTCCTCGATTTGTGCCTGTGGAAGGGTGGATTCCCAAGCCGGAAGGCGCAGTTTTGCACCGAGCACCTGAAGCGCAACATGGCCGTCGAGTTTCAACTATCGCTGATCGACGCGGGCCATCGTGTCGTTTCGTGGCAAGGCGTCAGGCGCGACGAATCGCAGAACAGGCGCGACGCGAAGAGCTTCGAGCGCATCGGCCCGCGCCTGTACGCGCACCGGCCCATCGCGGGCTGGACGGCGCAGCAGACGGTCGATTTCGTGCGCGCGCGCGGCGTGAGCCTGAACCCGCTGTACAGCCTGGGCATGGGCCGCGTCGGGTGTATGCCGTGCATCAACGCCAGCAAGCCGGAGATCAAGGAGATCGCCCAGCGTTTCCCGGAGCACCCGAAGAAGATCAGCGAATGGGAACGGCTGGTAGGACAAGCGAGCAAGCGGGGATTCTCAACATTCATGGTCGGCAGCCATCCGGCGCCAGACCGGCGCGAAGTCTTCGCCGACCTCAACATCTGGTCCCGCATCGAGTGGAGCAAGACATCCCGCGGCGGGAAGAACAAGGGTCAGACCGAAATGTTCGCCGAGCCGGCGCCGGCCTGTGCTTCGTCCTATGGGCTGTGCGAGTGACCGACGACGATGCACCGAAGCGCCGCGAGAGAGCGTAGACTTCACGTCGAATTCAACTTTTCAACACCGCCATGTACGCCAAGGTTTTTCGACAAATTTACGACGGCACCCTGGCCACCAATGGCCCATGGGAGGCGCTGGTCACGTTCCAGCAATTGCTGGTGCTGGCCAACGACAACGGCGATGTGGACATGACCGCCGCCGCCATCGCGCGGGTTACCACAATCCCCTTGAGAATCATAGAGATAGGCCTTGCTGCCCTGTGTGCACCGGACGCCGAGAGTCGCACGCCGGACGCCGAGGGCCGCCGCATCGTGCTGCTGTCCGAGGGGCGCACATGGGGCTGGCGGATCGTCAACTACCTCAAGTACCGGCAGATCCAGAAGGAGTCGGAAAGGCGAGAGTATCACCGCAACTACTACCACTCCAAGCGCAAGAAACCTGTTGAGGTTCAACAGTCTCAACCGAATTCAACAATTACAACAGGTTCAACTGATACAGAGGCAGAGGAAGATACATATACAAAGAGAAAAAAAGACTCTCCGCCGCCAGTCGCTGACGCTCCGGCGCCGGCTGCCGAAAAAACGGCCAAGGCATCGAAGGAGCCAGCGGTCAGCAGCGCGACGTGGGACGCCTACGCAGCCGCCTACCGAACTCGCTACGGTGCCGAGCCGGTGCGCAACCGCGTGGTCAACAGCCAGATGAAGCAGGTCGTCGAGCGCCTCGGCGCGTCGGAGTCTCCCGCAGTGGCCGCGTTCTTCCTGAACCACACGAACGCCCTGTACCTCAACGCCATGCACGCGGTGCCGCTGCTGCTGCGCGATGCCGAGAAACTGCGCACCGAATGGGCCACCGGCCGCAACGGCAGCGGCGGGCACGCGATGACGCTCAAGACCGCCGAAGCAATTGCCGAGGCCGAAGCCTGGAGCGGAAGCGCCGCGCGCCGACGGCGCCAGGCCGTGCAGCCACCGGAACCGCCGCCGCCCGGCGACTACATCGACATGGAGGCCCCGAATGCCGCTCGCCTTGGACATGGTTGACGACATCCACGAGGTCATGCTGGTGCGCTACGGCGACGCCTGGAGGGCCAAGTACCGCGGGATCAAGCCCGAATTGGTGAAAACGGACTGGTCGTTGCAGCTTGGCGGGTTCAGTGGCGAGGCGATCGCCTACGGGCTCGACAACCTGCCGCCGGAATGGCCGCCGACGGTCGGCGAGTTCAAGCTGCTGTGCCTGCGCCGGCCCGAGCCGCGACAGTTGGCCCTGCCGATGCCGAAACCAGACCCCGCGCGAGTGGCCGCCGAGCTGAAGCGCATGCGCGACGGGATTGCCGAGCGGGACAGGCTGCAATGGGCGGCCGACCTGCAGGAGCGCGACGCCGCGGGCGATCGGCTGACACTGGGCCAACAGATCGCATGGCGCGAGGCGCAGGCCCGCACGGCGCCGGAGATGCCGATGAAGTTCTCCCCGATATCAACCGATTGCCTGCCACCAGGGATGCGCGAATGACACACGAAGTCGGAACCAACCTTGGCGGGATACTCACCCCCGCCGATCTGCGCAAGCGCTGCCACGTCACCGCCGAAGGCTGCTGGCGGTACAGGCAGGGCGAACACAAGGCGAGCACCGCGCCGTCGATCTGGTTTCCGCCCCTGGGCGATCGTGTCAGCGCGGGCATTCTTGCCTGCTGGTGGACGCATGGCCGCCGGCCACTGAAGGGCGAGATGTGGCACGTCACCTGCTCGACGCGGCATTGCGCGAACCCGGAGCACCGGATCTGCGGCAACCGGAGCACGCAGATGCTCGCCGCCAAGATCACGCTCACCGAACAGGCCCGGCTGCGATTGACGGCCGCGCTTCGCGCTTCCAGCACGCTCACCGACGCCGATGTGCTGGACATCCGGGCCGCCAAGCGCGAAAGCCTGAAGTCGATCGCGGATCGCCACGGCATATCGATGGGGTACGCCTGCTCGATCCGCAGCGGCGCGCGCCGGCCCATGGCCGTGGCTGCCGACGTAGTGGTGACGGTGCGCAAACTGAAACCCACGCCGCCGCCGCCGAGCATCTTCAGCGGGATGCCGATCGGCCGGTACTTCCAGGCCGACACCGCGGTCGCGCGGGCTTATGGGCTGGAGGCATCATGATCGAGATACCGGGCATGGTGGTCTACTCGACCAACCAGGTGCTGAAGTGGCACTGGCGCAAGCGCGCGCGCATCGTCGATCAGCAGCACGCCGACGTGCGCTGGCTGCTGGCCGGCAAGACGAAGCCCGACCTACCCTGCAGCGTGCTGCTTACCCGCGTGGTGAGTGGCCGGGCGCAGGCCTATGACGATGACAACCTCGCGGGCTCGTTCAAGGCGGTGCGCGATGCCATCGCCAAGTGGTTGGGCGTCGATGACAAGCATTCGGCGATCGTGTGCTACCGCTACGCCCAGCGCACGCGCCAGGCGCGCGATGCCGTGCAGATCGAGTTCGGCGAGCCAGGGAGCGGGGCGCAACTGATGCTCGGCGAGATGGCGCGGCCGGTCGAGAAGCCTGAACCCCCGGTGCCATTTTGACCGACGCACTCATCCAGTTTTGGCTCGCCGGCTGTGGCCTGGTCGCGCTGTGGCTCGCTACCGACTGGCGCCCGAGCTGGCGCAGGGCTGCGCCGGTCGTTGGGCTGTGCGGCCAGCCGGCGTGGCTGTGGTTCGCGTGGGACGCGCAGGCCTTCGGGCTGCTGCTGCTGTCGCTGGCCTACACCGTGGTCTACCTGCGTGCCGCCGTGATCCAGTACCGGCCGGGAACGAGGGGGGTTGAGTGATGGCCGCGATGTCCGTCTCGCTGGCCGTGGAGTTCATGCTGTGGGCGCAGTCTGACGAAGTGGTCGCCGAATGCGCGGAGATAGCTTGGCGCCGGGCGGAAGGCGAGCCGGAGTATGCGAGCCCGATCCGCGACCTTGCCAGACTTGCCAGGCGCGAGCGGATGCGACGCTGCCAGGAATGCCTGATGTTCGCCTCGCTCAAGGGTTCAGCGAACGACGAAGGGAAGGAAGGGCCATGAATCGACCCGCCAAGGCTCGCCGCAGGGCATCCGACACGCTGCAGCGCGTGATCGGCACCCTCACCCGGGCGAGATCCCACACGGCGACCACCGAGCAACTGTGCGCCGAACTGGGGGGCATGACGTCGACCAAGCTGGCGCAGACCCTGATGCCGCACGTGCGAGCGGACTGGTTGCGGCGCATCGATCGCAGCACCTGGGGCCTGGGTGCGAAGGCAGATGCCGGGGTCAAGCCGGCGGCGCAAACACTCTTCGAGCGCGACACGCAGCCGCTGCGCAATGTGAGTGCGATGGCGGTGCCCAGCGTGTTCGCCTACGCGCAGGACCGGCAGGCGTCGGCGTTCAGTGTGGCGCTGCACACCGATGGCAGGCTGGAGATTCAGCGGTACGGCCGCGTCATCGCCGAGCTGACGGACGTGGAGCGCAAGATACTCATCTTGGCCGGGACGACGGGGGTGAAGTCGAAATGAAGCAGGAAGTGACCATCTGGCGCGGCGCCGATGCGGCAATAGGCATCGACGCCGACGCGCACGCCCGAATGACCCAGCAGGAGGTCATGGACTTCGTGGTCATGAAGGCGTTCGACATGGCGATTTTCGTGTGCGAGCGGAGCGTCTCCGAGAACGACAGGTTCAGCCGCGACGAGCGGATCCGCTTCAAACGGTGGATGCGGATGGGGGCTGTTCAGGCGGTGCGCGCATTGCTCGCGCCTTCTTCCGCGGCCCCTTCGGCCCCGGCTTCGCCCGCGGAATCTCCAGCCGCTTCATCGCCCGCTGCACCGTCCGCGCCGTGACGCCGTAGCGCGCGCCGGCAACCGCTGGTGTGCAGCCGTGGCGTTCGACGTAGCGTGCGGCGCGCAGGGCCGCTTTGCTTGTGGTGGCCACCATGATTCAGTTCGCCAGCAGGCCGATGGCGACGAAGGTGTCTTTGTCGGTGGCGCCGATGTACTCCGACCATGTGAGGCTCGATCCTTCGCCCAGATGCTCAAGCACCGCCTCTTCGGCCATTTTCATCGCCTCGTCCACTGAGCCGCTCTCGGCCGAGACGACGTAGGCGTGCGCGCCGTCGTCGTCGAGCCCGGTGACGCGAAACAGGTGCCAGCCGAACACGGAGTCCGTCTCGATGGCCTCGATCAGCGCCGTGATGCCGTCGTCTTCGAGCGTGTTGTAGACACCCAGCGCCGAGAGCAGAACGGCCTTCTGTTCCGGGCTGAACTTTGGCGTCGGGGCAGCAATGGCCATGGCCTCGATGATGCTCAGGTCGTCGTTCCAGGTCTCAAGCAGATGCTCGGCCGCCAGCTCGGTCAGTGCCATCGCCTCGTCGGCGCTGTCGCACGACTGGCGCAACCGGATGTAGGTCTCGAACATGCCGGCCTTGGGGTCTGTCTCGGCGTGCCGGTCCAGGTGCTCGTCGGCCGCCTCTTGGCTCGGGAAGGGCAGCAGGTCATCGGCCGCGGTGATCAGCAGCACGCTGCCGTCGGCGAAGACGAGCGTATCGGACGCGGTGGCGCCGGTCAGGTAGCGCAAGATGGCGCGCGCCTCGACGCCGCTCAAACAGACGGCCGCGACGCGCTCGGCTTCGGTGGTGGCGACGGGCACGGGGGTGGTGTTTTCAAGGTCCATGGGATTCTCCATGTGAGGGGTCAGAACAAGCCGCGAGCCCACAGTGGGCTCGTGATGCAGGCAACCAGCGCGGCGAAGCTGGCCAGCCAGTACAGGAGGCCTTTCATGTCGTCGCTCATGCTGCGGCGCTTTCGAGCAAGGCGACGCGCTGGATGTGGGTCTGGCAAAAGCCCTTGTACTCTTCGTGCGCCTTGATCGTCGCCTTGAAGCGCAGGCTGTCGCCGGGATTGATGCTGTCCGGCCAGAACGGCGATGTGCCCCGATAGACGAGTTGCCCATTGGGGGTGTTGAACCGGGCGATGTAGAGCATGCCGTAGTCCGTCGGGAACGACTTCAAGCCGCCGAAGACCGCCTCGAACTCTGTGCGCTTCCCGACGGTGCCGACATACCCGTTGACCAGGGCAATGCGTTCGGCCACTTCGCCCAGGTACCGCCGGTAGCCGCCGATCAGCGACACGAGCAGACCCAGGCGCTTCAGCCGGATGTGATCGACGCTCAAGAGCTGGAGCATGTTGCTTTCGTACTCGCTCGCGCCCGGCATGGCCTTGCCCCAAGCGATGGCAACCGTTGCCTGCGCCTCGTCGTCGTCAGTGATCGGCAGCCGCTTCCAATCGTGCGGCAGAGGCTTCGGCGGGAACAGTTGATCGAAGACCATCGACGATGTGGTTTCGATGTACCTGCCGCGAGCCTCGGCCGCATCTGCCGCGGCCCGACTCACGAAGTCGCCATTGCATGCGCGCACCACAGCCGTGGCGATGGTGAGCGCAAGATGCACGCTGACGACGTGATCGACCCGGCCGCCGCTGGAGTAGTCGCCTTCGCTGTCGAAGCAGGCTTCCAGGTCGTTCCACAGGGATACCGCGCCGAGCATGGCTGCCGGATCGTGACCGAGGAAGTCACGCAGGCAGGTCGACCCGACCTGGACGTGCTGATCGTCGCCCTCGCGGCGCAGCACGAACACCTGCTTGCGCTTGCGCTCGCTCGCGCAGTGCATGCACATCGGCGTGGCCGCCCGGAACCTCTCGGGCAGGGTCTCGCCTGGCCGCGTGTTCAGCAGGATCAGGCCACCCTCGAAGTCGATGCGCGACAGGAAGCGGTAGCCCCCGACGCGCACGGGCTCGCCGCTGACCGTCGCGTCGACAACCATGATGTCGTACGACTCGCCCGGCTTCTGGACCTTGTGCACGCGCGGCGCGCTGTAGGTCACGGCGAAGGGGGGAACGCCGAGCTTGTCGGCCTTGCGGTTGATCTTCGCCAGCGCCTCATTGACGCGCGCGATCGAGCTTTCTGGGATGGTCTTTTCCATGTGCATCTCCGGTCGCAGGAAGAACCCTGCCGCATGCCCCCGGTAGAGGCATGCTGGCAATGCTCAGTAGATCGGCGCGAACGAGATGCTGCGTCCGTCGTCGCGGAAGGAGAAGCGCTGCTTCCCGAGCCGGATCGAGTCGCCCCGGCTCATGCAAACCTCGTCTGCGGCGAAGAGGGATTGGCCATTCTGATTCAGCCACTCGCCGAAGTAGTGCGCATACCACGCCGGGGATGTGTTGATGTGCGGGTTCGGCGATCCTTGCCATCCGGCAAGGGCGTACTCTGTGAGGGAGCGATTGGCCGTGCTCACAGCAGCCCCCGCTCGGCGAACGACGTGCACCCGGACGCGGCCACGACGTAGGGCGCGGGGTCTTCGGTGCGGGCGGCAGTCATTGCGCGCCTTCCGCAGCCCGCAGGCGCTTCGCTTCGGCAACGTGGTGCTGCACGTATGTCCTGCAGTTGTGGGCGAGTTCCGCGTCGGGTGCAGTCGCAGCAGCGCGACGCCATTGCTTCGCCATCTTGTCGTGCCACGCCGGGATATCCTTCGGGGCGCGGGCGGATTGGGTGTTCATGCGCTATCTCCTGGTTGAGGACCGCGACAACCGCGGCCCATGCATTGAGTATAGGTCATGGCGTCGCATTTAGGCAAGCAAGATGTCGCATTTATTGCGCCGGCCAAATGTGCGGCCGCACGTAGGCGTAAACTGCCCAGGCGCGTAGCCGAGCGCTGAATCCGGCCGTCAGCAGCGCAACCCGACAGCGACTGCGAAGGATGCCCGGACCCAACCGGCACAACTGGCCCGCAGAGGCTGTGCACTCGGGTCGCACTTCGCTCGCCCGGTCCCAACGGGGGACCACAGGGGGCTCGTGAGCCCGTTCGTTCGCTTGATCGTCCCCTCGATCAGCACCGGCGCCACCAGCCAGGCGAAGCGTAGCGTGAGCCAGGCTCCACGCCATACCTCTGGCAAGGGTGATCGGGAGACCACCCAGCGCCCGGCATCTTGCCCAGCGCACCCATGAGGCATCGATTCGATCAGCCAGCGCGTTGTCTCACCACTCTGCGCACCGACCTACCCGGAGTCCCTCGACGAAAGGCCCGGCCGGTCGCGCTGAAGTGTGTCGCGCGCCGGGTGTGTTCTGCTCCGAGCCACCCATTCAGGTGCACTGGCTGACGCGCGGAGTGCGGTCGGAAAGCAGAAGGCCCTTGGTTCCTGCTCCCCTTGCTGGCACAAGGTCCCCACCGAAGGGGTCGGAGCAGAAGCCAAGGGCCTCGGGCTCATTCACTGTGCCAGCAGCGACGCCGAGAATGTAGCACAACACCGCGCAGGGTTGACACCGCCAGAATCTGTCGTCCAATCGCCACCCATGACGACAAGCAAGAGGCCTGTCGATTCGCCGCAGGCCCCGCCCCGCCCCGCGAATCCCCGCAAGAGCGCGCCGGCTGCAACACCAGCCCGCAAGCGCTCCGCCGCCGCGTCAAAGCCCACCGCACCCCGCAAGCCCACAGCGAAGCCCACGACAGGCAAGGCAACGGCCGCCGTCCCGTCAAGCGTGCTCGAACCGGACGCCAAGCAGCCATCGCCATCGACAATGCGCAGGAAGCGGCCAGGGAACAGAGAGTCCTTCGACAAGACCCTCCCGTTCGAACATCAGATGTTCATCGCGCACTACCTGCAGCGACCGAATGCGACGCGAGCGTACAAAGCGGTCAGGCCACACGTCAGCGACGAGACGGCGGCGACTGAAGGCTACACGTGGCTCAAGAAGCCTGAGATAGCCGCCCGGATCGCCCGCCACCAGTTTGAAACCGTCAAATCCGTCGAGTTGAATGGCGCCGAGTTAATCAAGCGCGACTACCTCATTGCGACCGCGGACATACGCGAACTGGTCGAGTATCGGAAATTCGGCTGCAAACATTGTTGGCCGCGTGGAACTGATCCGCGCGACCCTCCGAATATCGAATGCGCGCAATGCCACGGCGAGGGAATCGGCCGCACGATCCTCCGAGATACCCGCGCGCTTTCTGATCCTGCTGCCGCAGTATTCGCCGGCATCAAGGAGACGAAGTGGGGCATCGAGGTCAAACTCGCTGATGTCTCGCAGGCCAAGGAGCGCTTGTATCGCCACCTGGGGCTGTTCGAGAAGGACAACGAGCAGAACCAGCCGAATGCGCTCATGGACCTGCTGAAGCACCTGGGCAAGTCGCAGCTCCCGATCGTCGAGACGCCAGATGACGACGGACACGGTTGATCGGCCGCGGCGGCGCAAGCTGAAGGTGTCGGCCGCGGTGCTGGCCGCTGTCGCTGCTGCGCCTGTGCTGACGGCCGCGCTGATCGAGCCCGCTGCAGCCGTCCAGGCCGAGCCGCTGCGCGTCGAGCCCCGGCATTCTGGCGAGCCCGCGCACACGTTCGTGCCGTCCACCGCCGAAGAACTGGCCTGGTGCCTGTCATCGCCCATGTGGCGCCTGTGCTCGGGCCAGCTTTACAAGATCCTGGTCAAGTCGTCCGCGGACGACGAGGGCACCATTCTCCCCTTCAAGCCCAACCGCGAGCAGCGGCGCCTGTATTCCCGGCTGTGGTACCGCAATATCATCCTCAAGGCCCGGCAGCTTGGATTCACGACGGCCATCGCCATCCTGTTTCTCGATCACGCCCTGTTCAACGCCAACCAGCGCTGCGCCATGGTCGCGCAGGATCAAGGCGCAGCGGAAATGATATTCCGCGACAAGGTGGTGCTGGCGTTCGACAAACTGCCCGAGAGCCTGCTGAAGATGTTCCCGGTCAAGAGCCGGCGCGCGGACGAATTGCTGTTCGGTCACAACAACAGCAGTATCCGGGTAGCCACCAGCGCGCGATCTGGCACGACGAACAGGCTGCATATCTCCGAGTTCGGCAAGATATGCGCGCAAGACCCGCGAAAGGCCGACGAGGTTATCAAGGGCTCGATTCCATCGGTGCCGATCGATGGCATGACGATCATCGAGAGCACGGCCGAAGGGCAGGCCGGCCACTTCTTCAAGATGACGGAGCGGGCACGCGGCAACGCCGAGCAGGGCCGGGTCCTGACGCCGCGCCACTTCCGCTTTCACTTCGCCGCCTGGTGGCAAGAGCCCACGTACCGCCTCGAATCGGGCGACGTGCCGATCAGTCCCGAGGACCACGAGTACTTCGACGGCATCGAGCTGCAGATTGGCCGCAAGCTGGACATCGCGCAGCGCAGATGGTGGGTGGCGACGCGCGATGAGGACTTCTCGGGCGAGGCCGAGTCGATGTGGCAGGAGTACCCGAGCACAGCGCTCGAGGCCTTCCAAGTGTCCACGAAGGGCACGTACTACGCCGTGCAGCTGCGCGCGGCGCGTCGAGCTGGGCGGATCGGCAAGGTGCCCCACGTCGACGGCATCCCGGTCAACACGTTCTGGGACATCGGCGGGAACGATGGCACGGGCATCTGGTACCACCAGCGCATCGGCGCCTCGAACCACATGATCGGCTACGACGAGGCCTGGGACGTGCCCTACAGTCACTTCGCCACCGAGATGCAGCGCAAGGGCTGGATATGGGGCACGCACCACCTGCCTCACGACGCCGGCCACAAGCGCCAGCGCAAGGAGGTCATGTCGGCAGCGCTCGACGACCTGGTGGACCTGAAGATCGGCGGCAAGTGGGTTGTGGTGCCCAAGGTCGACGACGTGATGCACGGGATCAAGCAGACCCGGGCGCTGTTCAGCACGCTGTGGTTCGACGAGGCCGCGTGCAAGGAGGGCCTGATCCACCTGGCGAACTACCGCAAGACCTGGAACGCGAAGCTGGGGGTCTGGATGGACGAGCCCCGGCACGATGAACACAGCGAGGCTGCCGACGCACTGCGCCAAATGGGGCAAGGGTATGCTGCGCCGCTTGTTGGAGTGAAAACGAAGCCCCGCCCACGAAACTGGAGAACGCAGTGAGCGAAGCCCAAGCACCCGGGATCAAACCATGCTGAACATCCTTGGCCCCAACGGGCAACAACTGGTCGAGCTGGGCGGCGAGCGCGCCTGGCGCGGCGTGCGCACCAAGGGCGACATGAGCCTGAGCATGCAATGGCTGCACCGGCCCGACATCGACCCCGATGGCCCGGCGCCGTGCATGTGCATCTGGCCCACGGTCTGGACCACAAACCCGCCGGTCAAGATCATCCGCCAGCGCGACCTGCACACCTACCTGCACAACGATGGCCGGCCGAAGGCGTTCGCGGTGGGCGAGGCCTTCAAGACCGCGCTGTTCTTCGGCATGCACCCTGGCCGCTCCACCGTGGCGCGCATCCTGGACCTGATCTACGAGAACGCAGCCGACTTCATCCGCATGCCGAGCGACCAGCCGAAGGAGTTGGAGATCGCCCGCCCCGTGCTCGGCTGGGAGGCTGTGGGCACCTTCAACGGCAAGACCATCACCGAAGAGGTTATCTGACATGGCCCCCTCCGAAGTCATCGCCCAATTCCAGTCGCGCATGGCCGCGGCGCACACCGACCGCACGATGCCGAGCATGAGCGGCCCGTACTGCGAAGGCCGGTTCACCGCCGCGCGAGACGCCTGCAAGATCGCCTGGCGCTGGCCCAACGTCTACACCGAGGACGAGGGCGCGCGCATCCTGACCGAAATGCTCGCCAAAGAGGGCCAGATGGCCCGCGCGACCTGACACACCGCCCCAAGGGAGACACCAGCATGTTCACGCAACGCGAGCGCGTAGCAGAGGCACGAGAGGCCGAAGCAGAGCCGACCATGCTGTTCGAGGAAGACCCGAAGCGCGGCCAGTCATCGCCCGAGGAAGAGGTTCGCCACCGGCACGATGTGCTGATGGAGAACCTCGAGGACGAGCGCGAGCGCCAGAACGAAGAGCGCATGCAGGCGGCGATGGACGAGGACTTCTACGACCACTTGCAGTGGCGGCAGGAGGACGCGCTCGTGCTGATGAACCGCGGGCAGGCGCCGCTTGTGTTCAACGAGTCGCGCCAGACGATCGACTGGATCGCCGGCACCCAGAAGCGCATGCGCAAGGACTACAAGATCCTCGGGCGCGAAGAGAAGGACCAGCAGGGCGCGCCAGTCATCACCCAGGTCGTCAAGTACACCGACGACGCGAACCTGACCGAGTGGCACGTGTCGCGCGGCTTCAAGCAGGCCGCCCTGTCGGGCCTGAGCTGGCTCGAAGAAGGCGTCAACCCTGAGCCTGGCGAGGAACTGATCTACTCCGGCTCGGAGGACTGGCGCAACGTGTACCGCGACAGCCGCAGCCGCATGTTCGACCTGAAGAACGCGCGGTACCTGTTCCGGCGCAAGGTGATCGACCTGGACTATGCGCTGGCACTGTTCCCGAAGAAGGCCGAACCGCTGCGGCAAGAGGCTGCCGCCGTGGACACGGTGGACGACACCGACATCTGGTATCTCGGCGAGCGCTTGACGGGCGCATCCGACATGCAGGGCGCCAACGGCCTGCCGATGGCCTGGCGCGATCGATCGATGGTCATCGGCAACGACTACACCGACAAGGGCCGCCGGCAGAGCGTGGCGATGCTGGAGTGCTACTACCGCGTGCCGAAGACTGTCGAGGTCTGGGACGATGGCCCGCTGGTCGGGCAGGTGTTCAACGAGTTCGACCGCGGGCACGTGCAACTGAAGCAGGACAAGTGGCCGTGCTATCAGACGGTCAAGCTCGTCATGCGCACGATGATCGCCACCGAGGCGCACCCGCTGTGGGACGGCCTGAGCCCCTTCCGCCATGGCCGCTTCCCGCTGATCCCGATCTGGGGCTACAGGCGCTACCGCGATGGCATGGCCTACGGCGTGATGCGCGGCATGCGCGACCTGCAAGAGGACTCGAACAAGCGCGCGAGCAAGGCCCAGTGGCTGTTGGCCAGCAACCAGATCATCACCCCCAAGGGCGCCTTCGACGACATCGAGACGGTGCGCGAAGAGGCTGCGGCGGCCGACGGCATCATCGAGTACGACTCCACGCAGACCGGGGTGCACAAGCCCGAATTCGTGGTGAAGACCGCGGACATCCAGACCAACCTGCTGATGATGGACCGCAACCTGCAAGCGATGCGGGACATCGGCGGGGTGACGAACGAGAACCTCGGGCGGGACACGAACGCACAGTCTGGCGTGGCGATCGAGCGCAAGCAGGACCAGGGATCGCTGACCACCAGCGAGCTACCCGACAACCTGCTGCTGGCGCGCAAGCTGGCCGGGCAGCAGCGCCTGAGCAACATCAAGCAGTTCATGACCAGGGAGCGCGTGATCCGCGTGGTGGGCGAGGGCCAGCCGGTGGATTGGCTGCCGATCAACAAGCCGGACCCGCAGAACCCCAACGCCTACCTCAACGACATTGCCGAGATCACGTGCGACTACATCGTTGCCGAGCAGGACTACCGCGAGAGCTACGTTCGAGCAGCCACCGCGGAGATGTTCGAGCTGCTGGGCCAGATCGCCACGTTCGCCCCGCAGGTGGTGCTGTCGGTGCTCGACCTTGCGGTGGACGGGTCCGAGGTTCGCAACAAGGACGAGTGGGTGGCGCGCATCCGCGAGATCAACGGCCAGCGCGATCCGACCAAGAAGATGACGCCGCAGGAAGAGGCGCAGAAGTTCGCGCAGCAGCAGAAGCAGATGCTGGCCGACAAGCTCCAGATGGACACCCTCCAGGCCCAACTGGCGAAGCTCCAGGCCGAGGTCGAGAAACTGTCAACCGACGCCATGGCCAAGCGCACGGACTCGCTGATGGCGGCGCTCCAGGCCGCGCAACTGGTGGCCACGCAGCCGATGATCGCGCCGGTGGCCGACGAAATCTCGCAGGCCGCTGGCTTCGTGCCGCAGAACACGGCCGGGCCTGAGCTTCAAGCGCCCGCGCAGGCATTGCCGGTGCCGCAGGCCGATCCGAACGCGCCGCCAGCCGGTGCGCAGCCGCCCATGGGCATGCCGAGCGAGCCCGACCAGGCCGCGGGCGTGGACCAGGGCATCCAGCCCCTGCCCGGGGGCTAACCTCGATTCAAGGAGAGCCACATCATGGTCATCAAACCCACAATCGGCCGCCGTGTCTGGTACTGGCCCAGCCCCCACGACGTCGACATCCGCACCGGACTCGGCATGACCCAGAACGATGGCGACCAGCCGTTCGATGCTGGCGTGGCCTATGTCTGGAGCGACCGCATGGTCAACGTGTCGGTCGCCGATCACTCAGGCAAGGTGCACTGGCGCACGAGCGTGCCACTGCTGCAAGAGGGCGATCCGCAGCCAGCCGACGGCGCCCCGTACTGCCAATGGATGCCCTACCAGCAGGGACAGGCCAAGGGCGACCGGCCGGCGCCGCCCCCGGCGACCGATGCGCATGTCGCAGCAGGCTCGTCGCTGTTCAGTGACCCGGCGAAGATCAAGCAGGCAGGCCTGCAAGGAGACGCATCGTGAAGACCGCAGACACCCAAGGCATGAGCCCCGAAGAGATCGCCGTCATGGCCGAAATGGACCCCGAGGGTCTGCCGCCCGAGGACGAGCTTGAGAAGCTCAATGCCACGACGCTGAGGCGCGACGAGGGCGCACCAGACGTACCGGGCGCCAACGATCCCCCGGCCGCACCCGCACCGCCTGCACCGCCTGCACCGCCAGCCGTGGCAGAAACACCGGCCGCGCCGACTGCCGAGCAGCTTGCCGCCGAAGCTACCGCCGCTGCGCTGACTGCCGCTGCCGCATCGCTGCCGCCCGCACCGCCAGCGCAGGTGCTTCGCCAAGTCGATGTGCCAGCCGATGTTGACGATCGCATCGCCGCGGCGCAGGCCCTCATCAACAAGGCCTTCACCGACGCGATGGAAAACACCATCGAGACGGCCGAGTACAACCAGGTGCTCAACGAGCAACAGAAGGTCATCAAGGGCCTGGAAGAACTGAAGCTCACCGCCAAACTGGCCGCCGACTGGAACAAGCAGGCCGCGGACGCTGCGGCCGAGGCAGAATGGCACGCCGCACGTGGTGCGATCTTCTCGGAGGCCAAGCAAGCCGGACTGGACTACGAGGGGAACAAGGTGCTGTTCCGGGCCTTCAACGCCACGCTGCAGGAACTTGGCCGGGCCGCGGAGAAGGGCGAGAACAAGCTGTCCACGGCTGCGGAGTTCTTCGCCGAGGCGCACCGGCTCACCGCCGAAGGCCTGGGCGTGGTGCTCAAGGCGCGCACCAACGCGCCGGCCCCGCCACCCCCGCCGTCGCGCCACCAGGACATGAACGCGCTCCCGCCGACCCTGGCGCGCGTGCCGCCGGCTGCCGACGTGTCCACCGGCGCCAACGAGTTCGCGCACATGGACGGCCTGTCGGGCGTGGACGCCGAGCGCGCCTACGAGAGGCTGACGGCGGAGCAAAAAGAGCGCTACCTCGACTGATCCAGGCGGACCACATGAGCGACCCGAGGACGATCCTTACCCGCACCGTGAAGGTGGGCGAGCGGATCACTTTCGACGACGGCAGGATCGTCCTCGAGCTGCTGGAGCGTTCCGGCCGCTCGTCGTCGCGCATCCGCTTCGACCTGGCGCCCGATGTCGTCGTCAACCGGCCGAGCCGGATCGTGGAGATGGCCGCGCGAGGCCTCGAGGAACGCGCGTAGGGCTGCGAAAGCCGCTCAGAGGGGGTTGACAAGCCGGAAAAGGCTTGCACACTGCGCACGCGATTGAGGCACGACGTGCCACACGCGATCTGCGCAAGAGGCGCTCCAACCCTTTCTCGGGAGAGCTGCCTTGCGCACACTGATCGGCGTCAACGACGCACAAGCCGTCAAGAAGTGGTCCAACGCCCTCGGCGTGGCCGTCAACAAGACCGCGTACTTCGCCCGCAAGATGATGGGCATGGGCAAGGACTCGCGCCTGCCCATCCAGCGCATGGACGAGCTCGAGTCCGACGCTGGCGATGAAGTCACGTTCGACCTGCTGATGCCGATGAACATGGAGCCCGTCATTGGTGACGAGCCCCTGGACGGCAAGGAGCAGCCGCTCAAGTACTACACCGACAAACTGCGCATCGACCAGGTGCGCGGCGGCGTCGATCTGGGCTCGCGGATGACGCGCAAGCGCACCCTGCGCAACATCCGCACCGACGCCAAGCGCGTGCAGACCGACTGGTGGGCGCGGCTCTACGACGAGCTGTTCTTCATCTACGGCTCGGGCTCGCGCGGCACGCAGACGGGCTACATCTGGCCAGCCACGTCGCCGTTCTTCAGCGTGAACGCGCTGACCGCCCCGGACAGCATGCACATCCTGTACGGCGGCGATGCGACCTCGAAGGCGACCATCGCCACCGATGACGGCTTCGACCTTCGCCTGATCGACCGCGCGGTGGCCAAGGCCGAGACGATGGGCGGCGACGGCAGCGACGAAATCTCGATGCTGCCGTGCGAGGTCGACGGCTCGAAGCACTACGTGGCGCTCATGCACACGTTCCAGTACGACGCCATGAAGGCGAACACCGGGACTGGGCAGTGGCTGGACATCCAGAAGGCCGCCGCCGCCGCGATGGGCACCGGCGCACCGTTGTTCAAGAACAGCGGCGGCATGTACGCCGACTGCGTGCTGGAGAAGCACCGCAACGTGATCGGCTGGAGCGACTACGGCGCGGGCACGAACCTGCCGGCCCGGCGCGCGCTGTTCCTGGGCGCTCAGGCCCTGGCGATCGCCAACGGCAGCGCGGGCAACAACCTGCGCTTCGACTGGACCGAGGAATCGAAGGACCACGGCAACTCGATCAAGATCGGCACGAACTGCATCTTCGGCGTGAAGAAGGTGACGTACCAGTCGAAGGACACGCTGACGAAGCGCGACTTCGGCGTGTTCGCCATGGACACCTACGCCAAGGATCCGAACGCCTGACCCGCGGCGCTCCACACCCCTCCAACCGAAGGAAGAATCCACCGTGGCAAAGACTCAGACCAAAGTGTTCACCGGGGTCAAGCAAGTCCCGATGCCCGACCGCGCGTCGATCATGGAAGTGGCCGTACCGATCGAGTTCGCTTCGACCGCCTACGCCTCTGGCGACCTGATCGAAGTGTGTCGCCTTCAGCCTGGCGTGCTGTGCGTGGACTGGTCGCTCGTCGCGCCAGACTGCGACTCGGGCGGCGGCGCGCTGGCCTTCTCGCTCGGAACCGAGAATTCGACGCTCGACGACATCAGCACCGAAGTGTGGGGAACCGCGATCACCGGCGCAGGGACCGGCGTGCCGTTCCGCAACGCGCTGGCCGCGTGCTCGCAAGGCGTGACCAGCACCGAGCGCATCATCGTGCTCAAGTGCACGACGATCGCCACCACCTACGCTGGCTCTGGCAAGATCGGGTACCTGATCCTGAAACTCCTGGGCGTCGGCTGATAGCCCGGCGAGGGATCAAGTGGAATGGCGGCTTCGCTTCGGCTGCCGCCCTGTTTTTTGACCCGTACCCAAGGAACTGCCATGCCCATCGTTCACGCCTACCGCCGCAAAGGCCCCCACACCGTCGAGCTGTTCGGCGCCCTGTGCCACTTCACCGCCAACGCCGAGGGCAAGCAAGTCTGCAACGTGCCCGAGGGGCCGGGCCTGGACCTGCTGATGGAGATCACCGAAGGCTACCGCCTGCTGACCGCGCAGGAAGCCCTTGCGTCGGTCGCTGAACGGGAACCGGACGCGCCGCTTCTGGACGTGTCGCCCTTCATCATCACGTTCGAGGGCGAGGACGGGCACGAGAAGACGGTCGACCTGCGCAAGGCCCAACGGCCGGAACTCTTGCAGATCATGACCGACAACGACATGCCCAATCCGCACCCGAACTCGAAGGACGAAACGTTGCGCGAGAAGATCGTCGCCTTCATGGCAGGCTCTGCCTGATCGACGATGCCGGCAGGAACCATTCTTGTCAGGGATGCGATCTGGCGCTATTCGGCGCTGGTGGGCGACTACGACCCTCAGTACCAGATGTGGCCCGAGGTCGAGACGGTCAATTGGTTCAACGACGCCGCCCTGGCGATCAACAAGTTCCTGCCCAGCGCGTGCTCGCGCGTGGACGCGATCAAGCTCCGCGCTGGCACGTTCCAGTCGATCGAGGCGGTGGCGGCGGCCGACTGCAAGCCTGGCGATGGCACCACGCCGTCGGCCGTCATCCTCGGAACCCTGGTGCTGGACGTGATCTGCAACATGGGGTCCGACGGGCTGACACCCGGCAAGGCGATCCGCATGATCCCGCGCGCACGCGAGGCGCTGGACACCGAGACGCCGCTCTGGCACACGCTCACGTCGAGCACGATCGATCAGTGGCTGTTCGATCCACGCACGCCGCGCGTGTTCTACGTCTCGAAGGGCGTCACCGGGACGGTATGGGCTCGCGTGGCCTACAACGCCCAGCCGATCCCCATCCCGGCCGGCGGCGCGCCGGGCGCGGAGCTGTACCTTGTCGGCGGCTCGAACACCGCCACCATTCCCGTGTCGGACGAGCACATCGACGACCTGGTGAACTATGCCGTCGCGCGTGCCAAGATGAAGGCGAAGGACTACGGCGACAATGCCGGCGCGCAGGTCTACAGCGCGCTGTTCGTGAACTCGATCAACGCCAAGGTCGCCGCCGTCACCGGCAGCAACCCGAACCTGAAGCAACTGCCGTTCGCGCCAACGCCTCTCGGGCAAGCCTCATAAGGAGGGTCGCCCTGTGCAGCAGCATCTGAACATCGCTTGGGGTGGGGTCAGAACAACCACCGGTGTCCTGACCGGCGCGGCAGTTTTCCTGGCGAGTGCCACGATCACCGTGCGCGACGCAGGTGGCGACATCGCCGAAATCTTCAGCGACAACGGCACGACCGCGCTGGCCAACCCGTTCGCGTCCGGCTCGGATGGCGAATATGGGTTCTACGCGCGCAATGGCATCTACACCGTCGAGATCGACAAGAGCGGGTATGTCACCGAGACGAAGACTGTCGTCCTCTACGACCCGTCCAAGGTGTTGATGATCGAGGATCTGGGCATCTACCTGAACGACACGAACGGCGACCTGAACGCCCTTCGGCTGCAGGACAAGCTCGACGACATCGTGGGCACCTACGGCGGGGCAAAAATCATCGTCCCGCGTGGCGCGCTGGTCGCGCTCGAAGGGGCGATCCAGATCAAGGGCGCCATCTACCTCCAGGGTGACGGCTGGGGAGAAACCGCCTCCACGGCGAGCGGCCCCGGCGTGTTCACGTCGGCGCTCAAGTGGCGCGGCGGGAGCAGCGGCACGGCGGCCATGCTGCATTTCAAGGCCCCGAACACGACCGAGTTTGTCTATGGCGGCGGTCTGGACGGCATCGCCTTGATCGGGAACAACTCGGCCTATCAGGGGCTGCGGCACTCGAGCTGCAAGAACTTCCACGTCGGCAGCATCTGGATCGAGCGCTGCCGTGAGTCGGGCTGGACGATCGACGACGGCAACAACGCATCGAGTGGGTCTGCGCAAGGCTACGTGGGCATGTACCGCTACCTTGCCGGCTCGGCCTCTGCCGCCATCAACAGCCACGGGCTCAGGCTGCGTCAGGACGGCGCCAACGGCAGCAACAAGGGCGCGACGTCGATGTACTTCGCGTCCCTGATCCTCACCACCCAGGACGGCAACGGGCTGGACTGCGGCCAGACGGACAACAACTTCTTCGATAAGGTCAACAACGGGGCTGGCGGCACGGGCCATGCCGTCTTCTTCCGCGGCGTGAGCGACGGTCAGACGATCGCATCGCGCAAGAACTGCATCGGCTGGTTCAACGAGGGCGACATCTACTGCGAGGCCGGCTCGCGCAACTGGTGCATGGGCATCAACAGCGAGGGCACGCGAGTCACCGTCGAGGCGGGCGCGACGCTGCACTATGCCGTGCTGGACCGGCAGGACGGCCGGCGCTGGGTGACGCACAGCTACAAGGTGGACGATCAGCCCAACCTGCCGCTGTCCGAGGGCTATGTCCCGGCACCAGGCGGCACGCCGCTCGGCACCGCCCATCTTGGCACCGCGGGCAGCGCCAGCGAGCGCGTGCTGATCCTCCCGCCTGGCGAAGTCGAGACGGCCTACCAGTGGACCATCGCCCCCTCCCGTGACTGGAGCGGTGGCAAGGTCTACGGCGTCCTGTTCTACGCCTGCAACAGCAATATCGCCGCCTCGGGCAATGTGCGCCTCAAGATCGGTGGCCTCCAGCGATTCATCAACGCCAGCTACATCGGCGGCGGCAGCACAAACCTGGACGTGGAGAGTTTCACGGTTGCCACCACGCCGGGCAAGATCTTGCAGAAGGTGGTGCTGCGCTTCACGGTGCCCGAGGACTTCGGCTACGACTCTCATTTCACCTTCCGCCTCAGCCTGCTGGGTACCGACGTGCTGACGACGCAGACGACCTACGACTGGTACATCTCCGGCGTGCGGTTGCTGTACTTCGCCGACGTGGGCGACAGTGACAACAACAACGACTACCGCTACGGCCAGCCGCACGACTCGATCAACGACACGATCGTGTCAACGTAGGAGGGCAAGAGCATGCCCGTCCTGCTTCCAATCAGCGCGCTCGGCAACGTCAGCATCGACGTGTTCCTGCGCTACGTGTTGCCGAAAGCCCGCCTGTGCGCCGACGAGACGGCCCGCAACGAGATTCGCCGCGCGATCACGACGATCTGCCGGCGCGCGCTGCTGTGGCGCGAGCACCAGCCGGCCATCATCACGGAAGAAACCACGACGTTCTACGCCTACACCCCGGCGCCCGGGCAGAAGGTGTTCAAGCTGCTCAGTGCAACCCTGGACGGCGAGGACTGCGAGATCGTGGACCCGAAGCTGGGCCAGTTGCGCGACGACGCCCGGGAAACCTCAGCCTACATCTACGGCCGCTTCGCAGCGTTCGAGTTGCGGCCGCAGCAGGCCGGTGGCAAGGAAGTGGTGACGTACTGCGCCATGGTGCCCTCGATCGACGCCACCGAAGTGCCGGCAGCGTTCGAGGAATACGCCGAGCAGATCGGCACTGGCGCGCTGGCGAAGCTGCTGGCGGTCAAGGACGAGTCGTACTCCGACCAGAAGATGGCCGCGAGCTTGCAGCGCGAGTGGAACAACGACGTTGCCACGATCGCCAGCGCGGCATTCCGCGGGCACTCGCGCAGCCGGCCGCGCACCACGCCGCAATGGTTCTGATGCCATGGGCACGATCAGGCTCGGCCCCTTCCTTGGTGCCTACCGGGCGCCGCATCCGAAACTGCTGCCAGATCACGTAGGCACGATCAGCGAGAACCATTGGCCCGAGCGCGGGGATCTGCGCCCGTGGCGCGTGCCGCTGGCGCACACGACGATCGGGGCGAGCAAAAAGACCATCGTGATGCTCGGCCGCGACGCGACCAGCGACACGATCTACTGGCTGGAGTGGACGACCGTGGTGCACGCCGTGCGCTCGTTCCGCGCCGACGACACGACCAAGCGGACGTACTACACCGGCTCTGGCCCGCCGAAGGTGACCGACAACATCCTGGCCCTGGCCGGCGCGCCGTTCCCGACCTCCTACCGCGACCTGGGCATCCCGAAGCCGGCCGGAACGCCCATCCTGACCGAAACCACGCCCGGCACCGGCGAGGACGAAGATCGCTTCTATGCGCTGACCTACATCAGCGACTGGTTCGAGGAAGGCCCGCCCGTGGTCTTCGGCCCGGTGACGTGCAAGCCGGGCGCCGAGTTCGACATCACGAGCATCCCAGCCCCGCCAAGCGGCCCGGGCGAGACGCGCGGCATCACGAACATGCGCCTGTACCGCACCGTGGTCGGCGAGAACAGCGGATCGTTCTTCCTGCTGTCCGATGTGCCGACGGCCACGTCGACGACAGACGCCGCGTTGACGCCGACGACCACGCTGCTGGAGTCGGCGCTCTACTACCCGCCGCCGACCGACCTGAAGAACCTGCTGACGCTGTGGAACGGCATGATGGCCGGCATCAGCGGCAAGTCGGTGCGCTACTGCGAGATCTTCAAGCCCCACGCCTGGCCAGCGCCGTACGAGACGCTGTGCACCGACACGCCGGTGGCCCTCGGCGCCTACCAGCAGAACCTCGTGATCCTGACCACCGGCAAGCCCCGGCTCGTCAGCGGCACATCCCCCGAGGCGATGGACGATGTGCCAATCGAGTTCATCGCCGCGTGCGTCTCGGCGCAAAGCGTGGTGTCGTTCGGCCATGGCGTGTGCTGGGCGACGAGCGACGGGCTGGCCTACGTGGGCAGCGCGGGCGCGCCGCGGCTGCTGACGGCTGACGCGATGACGCTGGACGACTGGCAGGCGCTGGTGCCGAGCACGATCATCGGCTGCCAGCACGCCGGCCTGTACTTCGGCTTCTACAACGATGGTGCAGGCCTGAAGGGCTTCTTCCTGGACCCGCTGCGGCCCGAGGGCGGCATTCACTTCCTGACCGCGGGCTACGCTGCAGCCTTCTTCGATGAACTATCGGAGCAGATGTACGTGCTCAACGGCACGTCGGTGCAGAAGTGGAACGCCGGGGCCTCGAACATGACGGCGCGCCACCGCACGAAGGTCTACCGCCTGCCCAGCCCTGACCAGATGCTGGTGGCCAAGGTCATTGCCGACACCTTCCCGGTGACGTTCACCCTGATCCGCGAGGGTAAGACGAACTGGGTCAAGAGCGTGGCCAACAAGTGGGGCTTTGTGATGCCGGGCGGCCTGGTCGATAACTACCAGATCGAGATCAGCACGACGGGCGCGGTGCAGGGCGTGGTGTTCGCCGGCCACATGGAAGAGTTGAAACAGTCGTGACGCGCCTCAAGGACATCCCGCTTCTCCAGGCGAACGGCAAGAACCTGAAGGCCTTCGCGGATGTGGTGCGGGAGGCCTTGCAGACCTTTCGCGGCTACCGTGGCGACCTGCTGGACCGCGCGTTAACCCTGCGCGATTTCGTGTCGGGGCAGGCCTACGAGTGGATCGCCGGGGCCGGCGCGGTGCCGCCGCTGCCGTACGTGCCAGACAGCCTGCCGCCACCCACGCCGACCGGGCTGGCGGTAAGCGCCGGGATATCGCACATCTTCATCGAGTGCGGGGTACCGACCTACACGCAGGGGCACGGCCACCTGCGCACGGTGGTCTACGGCGCCAAGTGGCCGGACGGCGACCCGGAACCGGTGTTTGCCGACGCCGTGGAGCTGATGCGTTTCGAGGGCACCTTCACCGCCTACGCGAGCGATCCGGCGACGACGTGGTGCATCTGGATCAAGTGGGAGTCGAACGATCACGTCCTGTCGATCGACCCTGCCGGCGGCACGAACGGCGCACAGACGACAACCGGGCAGGACGTGCGCACCCTGCTCCAGTCGTTGACCGACGCGGCCTACGGCGGCGGCCTGCTGCCGTACCAGACGATCGCCTTCCGCTGCGACAGCTTCCTGATCGTCCCGCCGGTCGATTTCGTGCAGGAGACGACGCCGACGGCCGGCGCGGTGGGCGACACGTGGCTGAAGGAATCGACCGGCGAGACGAAAACCTGGACCGGCACGGTCTGGGGGCCGCTGAGTACCCCGCTGCCGTTCATCGTGCAGACCGCGGAGACCGTCATCAACGGGGTGACGATCCCGGCCGGCGTCTACATGGAGTCGGCCTTCATCTACGACCTGACGGCCTCGATCGCGCGCCTGGGCACGCTCTGGGTGGACGATGCGATGGTGGCGAACTTGAGTGTCGCCAAGCTCGTCGCCGGCTCATTGCAGGTCGGCTCGTACATTCAGAGCGCGGTCTACACCGCGGGTGTGGCAGGCTGGAAATGGGATGCCGCCGGCAATGGCGAAGCCAACAACATGACGTTGCGCGGCTCGATCTATGCCATCGGCGGCAAGATCGGCGGCGCCGACATCAGCACTACCTACGTGCAGAGCTCCGGCTACGTCGCCAACACCAGTGGCTGGAAACTCGACAACCTCGCCGGCAAGATCTACGGCCACAGCGCCTACCTGCGCAACGCAGCCGGAGACCGGGTGTTCGATCTGGACGCCACGAGCACGAACCCGGTGCTCAAGATCGGCTCGGTGCTGGAGATCCTCGCGTCGGGCGCGGCCAAGTTCGCCGGCACGGTGGAAGTCGGCAGCAGCCCGGCGATCAGCGGAACCACGATGACCGGCACCGGGGTGCTGCTGGACGCCGCGGGGAAGCTGGCGGCCGGCAACTCGTCGAAGAACATGGTGTTCGATGGGAGCGCCCTCTACCTGAACGGCGCCATTGTCGAAACCGACAACGTGGTGGACTACGCGATCCAGGACTTCGCGTCGGCGACGTCTTCCACCCCATTCACTGCCAGCCCGTTGGTATGGACCACCTGCCTGACCTGTTCGGCGATCGACGTGGGGGCGAATGGTTCAGTGGCGCTGGTCTGCATGATCGACACCTTGAACGGCAGCACGTCGGGATCTGAGAGCGACGTGGGCGCGCAGGCGGCCCCCAGCTACCGCCTGCGCCGCGGCTCCACAGTGCTCTACACATGGACCCCCCAGGTCGGCACCCTGCCGGCGTCGCGCTACTTGGCCGGCGCCAACATCGTCGATGCGCCCGGCGCCGGCTCGAACTCGTACACACTCCAGATCTACGGCAACAACGCGAGCAGCGGGTTCGATGCGGTGGCCTACAGCCGCTCCCTCTTCGCAACGGGGTACCGGAAATGACGACGCGCACCATGCAGCGGTTTCTCGTGTTCAAGCAGGACACCGGGCAAGGGGTGCAGATCTCCGTCTCATCGCAGATCGCTGCCGTGCTGGCCGGCTTTGAGAGCGGATTTGGTGCCGTCGCGGTGGACGTAGGAGTGTCCGAGGCGTCGCACTACGTCGACCTGAAGTCCGGAGAGCCGGTCGAGTACCCGCCGCGCCCCGGGCCATGGGCAGTGTTCGACTTCAAGACGCTCGCCTGGGTTGACCCGCGAACCGACAGCGACTTTGCGAGCCAGGTGCGGCTCAAGCGCGACACGCTGCTGGCCGAATGCGACTGGACCCAACTGGCCGACGCCCCGCTGAAGCCGGAGGAACAGGCTGCATGGAAGCAATACCGGCAGGACTTGCGCGACATGACCGAGCAGCCGCGGTTCCCGAAGGTGGTTGCGTGGCCTTCCGCGCCAAGCGCGCCGGGTTGATTCCGCCGCAAACAAGGGTATGGTTCGCGCCATGTCAAAAGTCGCCAGTCACCTACGCGAAACGATCGGCGCCTACTTGGGGCAGGTGCTGACGCCGGAGATCGCCGCCGCCATCGAGGTTGCCGCGCGGGTGCAGCCGGACCGGTCGATCGACCTCACGCAGTTCGCGCCGACCGTGCGCCACGGGTGCACGATCCAGGCCGAGCGCTTCGGCGACATCCTGGACGACCTCGAGCCCCTGCACCGGGCGCACTGGCTGGAAACCGAAGGCCACCGGCACGGCATTGTCTTCGGTCCGGACTACCCGACGCTGCTGGCCATGGAGCGCGCCGGCAGGCTGCTGCAGATCACCGCGCGCGACGGCACCGGCATCGTGGCCCATGTGCGCATGTTCCTGTACGTGTCCACCCACACGAGCACGCTGGGCGCCAACGAGGACACGCTCTACCTTCGCCTGGACCGCCGGCCGAACCCGTACCTCATGCTCGACGTGATGCGCTACGCCGAGGCCGCGCTGAAGAAGCTTGGCGCGATCGAGATCGGCGCCAACTCGAAACTCGTCAACAACGCCGGGGTGCTGATGCGCCGGCTGGGCTACAAGCCCGTGGCGACGCAGTTCCACAAGTCCATGGACAGGGCTTCACCATGAACCTCATCGCTTGGCTGTTTGAGCCAGTTTTCCGAGCCATCACGCGCCATCTCACGCGCTGCGGGCTGATCGCGCACTGCGCGGATGCGCCCGACATGAGCGGCATCAACGCCGCAGCAGCCGCCAACGCCGACATCGCCCGGGATGCGCTCGACTGGTACAAGGCCAAGGACGCCGAGGCCAAGCCGATGCGCGACGCGCAGGGCCAGATGGCGATGGACGTGGCGCAGCAGCAGCTCGACGCATCAAGGGCCCAGACCGCGCTGACGACCGACTATGCCGACTACCAGAAGGACACCTTCCGGCCGCTCGAGCAGGGTCTGGTGGCCGACGCCGCGGCTTTCGACACACCGGAGAGGCGCACCGCTGCCGCAAGCGCGGCCATGGCCGACGTCAATACCCAGTTCGGCCAGGCTTCGGCCGCATCCGCGCGCCGGCTGGCCTCGATGGGCATCGACCCGGGCAGCGCACGCGCGATGGCGGCGATGAATGGCAACGACGTGGCGCAGGCCAGCACGGCAGCCAACGCAGCGTACAAGGCGCGCCAGGGCGTCGAGACTCTCGGCTACGCACGCCGCGCCGACGCCGCGAACCTGGGCCGCAACCTCGCCAGCAACCAGGCCACGAGCGCGCAGGTGGCCCTGAGCCAGGGGAACAGCGCGGTCAACAACGCCGGTGTGCCGGCGGCAGCGCAAAACGCTTCGGCGGGCGTCTACGGTCAGGGGTTCAACACCGCGATCGCCGGCAACGCGAGCGCCGGGAACCTGTACGGGCAGGTGGCGCAGATCCAGAACCAGGACCAAGGGCTGTACGGAGCGCTCGGCCAGGTCGGCGGCGCCGCGATCGCCAAGTGGTCGGACAAGAACCTGAAGAAGGACATCCATCCGGCCAACGAGGATGAGGCGCTCGAGGAAGTGACCGGCACGCCGGTGAGCAACTGGCAGTACGACCCCGCGAAGATGGCCGCACGTGGCCTGCCGATGGAGCCCGGCGACGAGGGCGAGCAGACCGGGCCGATGGCGCAGGACGTGGCCGCGAACATGGGCGCGGAGGCTTCGGACGGCAAGTCGCTGAACCTCGTGACCATGAACGGGAAGACCATGCTGGCGGTCAAGGCGGTCAACAAGAAGGTGGACAAGCTGGCTACCGCGGTAGGCTCGCTCACGTCGAAGATGGCCGCGATGGGCCTGGAACCGAGGGCAACAGCATGAGCAGCGCACTACTCGCCCTGATCGCCGGTGCCGGCGCTGGCTACATGGGCCAGAAGAACCGGAACGACGAAGAGGCGCGCCAGGCCAAGCGCGACGATCAATCGCAGCAACTGTTCGATGCCCGCATGCGCGAGATCCAGCAGGGCGAGTCGGATCGCACTGCGCTGCGCGCGGCCGGCGCACCGGTGGAAGTGGCGAACGACACCGAGTTTCGCCCCTCGCAGGACGCTCCGGTTGCGACCGGCGGCTACCGCGTCGGCGCGGCCAAGTTCGCCGAGCGCGGGCTTGCCGACACCGAGGCGGCGGCGCAGAACAGCCCCGACGCGACGCGCGGCCGGATGAGTGCCGCGCTGATGGCGCAGGGCAAGTACGGCGAGGCGACCCAGCTCGACACCGCGGCGACGCAGGGCAAACTCGCCAAGGTGCAACTGAGCGAGGCCGAGTCAGTCGCGCAGCACAAGCAGATCGCCCGCGGTATGGCTGGCGCGATTCGCGACGGCGGCTGGCAGGGTGCTGCCGACTTCGCCACGAAGGGCTACAACGACGGCTACACGTACAAGGCGGTCGAGGACGGCAAGGGCGGCGCCACCATGCAGCGCTTCACGGCAGACGGGAAGCCGGCCGGTGCCATGCCGTTCGCCAAGCCGGAAGACCTCATCATGTTCACGGCGTCGGCGGTGGACCCGACCAAGTACGTGGAGTACAAGACCGGCCGCGACGACAAGAAGGCCGACCAGGAATACCGCGAGGCGGTGCGCAAGTCCACGGAACTGCACCAGCGGAACATGGAGCGGCTGTCCGGACAGTCGGCGCAGAACTCGGCCGAGCATCTGAAGATCGAGCGCGAGAGGTTCGATCTCGTCAAGGCAGCGGCGGCGGCCGAAGCGAAGATTCCCTCGGCGGTGAAGCAGCAATTCACTGCCTACAGCAAGGAACTGGACACCATCAGCGGCGCACTGGCGAAGGCGCAGGCCGAAGGCTCGTTCGACGCGACGAACCCCGGCAGCATGGAACTGCTGCGCCGCCAGCGCACCCTGAGCGAGAAGTCCGCGCAACTGCTGAAGCCGTACCTCTCCGGCAAGGAAGGCGCGAAGGGCGGCGCCGACCCGCTGGGTCTGGACGGCCCGGCCGGCGCCCCGGCGACGAAGCCCGACGCCTGGATCCGCAACGCGCCGCCCGGTAGCGTCACGCGCCCGGTGCCCGGTGCAGCGCCAGCCGCGCGTGCCGCGGCCGGGCTGCAGCCGACCGAAACTGCAGCCGCGCCGCGCACGGTCGAGCAGGCCCTCGCCGGGGCATCAGCAAGCCCGGCTCTGATGCAGGCGCAGGCGCAGACCGTCGAAACCATCAAGCAGGTAGGCGGCGCGCTCCAGCAGCAGCAGCAGGCCCTGCGCGCCGCAGCGAGTGATCCGAGCACGCCGCCGCAGCGCCTGCAAGAGCTCGCCGCTGCCGTGCAGGCCTCGCGCAACGCGCTGGACCAGCAGTTGCAGCAGATGCAGCCTGAAAAGCGCCAAGCCGTGATCGACGCACTCGGAATCTGAACCCATGCCATCGCTTCAAGACCTGCGCGCGAAGTTGCCCGACCTGGAAGGGCTGGACGACCGCAACGCGATTGAGTACATCCGCGAGGTCTACTACCCAGACCGCACCGTGGAGCATCTCGCGCAGCGCCTGGGCGTGAAGCCGGCCGCGCCGCCGGTGGAGGACGCCGGGCTCGTGAGCCGCGCCAAGGACGTCGGCGTCTCGCTTCTCAAGAGCACGATCGGCGTGCCAGAAACGATGGTCGGTCTGGCCGACATCCCAACCGGCGGCCGGGTCGGCAAGTTCCTCGAGAACGAAGGCGGCGCGATCGGGTTCCGGCCGAAGGAGGCGAACGCCGCGCTCGACGAGATGTATTCGCCGGCGCAGAAGGCCGCGAACCGCGAAGTGCAGCAGGCCGACGGCATCGTCGACACGCTCGGCGCCGCGGTGGCGAACCCGAGCACGATCGCGCATGGCGCACTGACCTCGCTGGGCACGCTGCTGGCCGGCGCCCCGCTCGGCAAGGCCGCGCTGTGGCTGGGCACGAACGCTGCGCAGCGCGCCGCGATCGGGCTGCTGCCGAAGGCCGAACAGGGCGCCGCGCTATCCGCTGCCTCGCGCACGCCGGGATGGGCAGCCGGTGGCTTGGCCGAAGGTGGCGCCACGGCAGGGCAGAACCTTGAACAGGTGCGCCAGGAGACGAAGGACGGGCTTGTCACGCCGGAGCAGACCGCCATCATCGCTGCGTCGGGCGCTCTGACGGGCGTGATTGCGGGTGTCGCCGGCAAGGTAGCGAATTCGCTCGGCATCGGCGACATCAACCAGATGGTGGCCGGCGCGCGTCAGGCCGGGCCGGCGGTGCAGAAGGGCCTTGCCCGCCGCATCGCCGAAGGCTTCGCCACCGAAGGCATCCTGCAAGAGTTCCCGCAGTCGGCGCAGGAGCAGATCGCCCAGAACGTGGCGCTCGGCAAGCCGTGGGACGAGGGCGTCGGCAACGCGGCGGTGATGGGCGCCCTGAGCGGCGGTCTGATCGGTGGCGTGGCTGGACCGTTTCACGGGAAACATCCGCCGACCGGGGGCGATGGGGACAGTGGGGACACCGGCACGCCGCCGCCAGCGCCGCCTCAAACTCAGGTGCCTGTCGTCGGCACGCTGTCGAGCGCGGCGAACACGGCGATCGATGCGCAGGCTCACGTCCAGATCGCAGAGGCTGCCCAGGCAGCGCCCGCGCCCGCCGCGCTGACCCCGGAGCACGCCGCCGCGGTGTTGGCGCGCGCCGGGGAGCGCAAAGCCGAGCTCGAGGCCAAGGCCAAGGGCGTGCCAGACCAGGATGTCGACAGCGGCAAGGACGGCGAGAAGGTCACGATCAAGGGCACCCCGGGCCAGATGCTGACCCCGGACGAGAAGGCCGAGCTCGACGTGTTGAGCGAGCACGGCGGCGATGCGCAGAAGATGTCCACCATCTACGCCACCGCTGCGCCGACAGGCACCGCCACGGCGGCCGAAGCGCCAGATGAACTGCTGGACGCCGCGCGGGACTACGTGCGCGAGGCGGGCAAGATCAGCCCCTCGGGCATCCAGAAACACCTGCGCATCGGCTACGAGCGTGCGCAGCGGCTGGTCGAGGCACTCAAGGAGGAAGCGAAGCCCAAGGCGGCGCCGAAGATCACGCCGGCCATGTTGGCGCGCAAGGGGCTGGCGATTCCAGGCGCAATTTCCCCCGAGGCCGCCCTCGATCGCACGCACCGCGCCGCAGCGACCGACGAGGCGATCCAGCGCGCCACCGGCCGCGAGGGCGAGCCGCCGCCCGCGCCACCGGCCCCGCCCAAGATCCCCCCGCCGACGGCAGAGCACACGAGCGACACCGAGCCGCCGCACCTGCCGACCGACATGCTCCACCCGACCAAGGGCGTGCCGTACACCCTGCGCGGCGCGGCCGTGCGCGCGCAGAAGAGTTTGCCGAACCCCGATGCCGTGGTGATCGCCAGCGTCAAGGGTGGGTATGTGCTGCGCCCGGTAGCCGCTCCGGCCAAGCCGAAGGAGAGCCCGAATGTTCAGCCGCCTGCTGCCGCTGCAACGAGCGGAGTTGAGGGCGTGGCTCCGACGGTCGATGAAGCAGCGCACGCCGCTGCCACATCCCCGGAGAACGAGCTTCCACAGCCGACTCCTGCGCAGAAAGAAGCAGGAAACTATGCGAAGGGGCACGTCAAAGTCGCCGGCCTGGATGTGAGCATCGAGAACCCGGCCGGGTCCGTGCGCAGCGGCGTGGACAAGGGCGGCAAGGCATGGTCGAACACCCTTCAGCACCACTACGGCTACGTGAAGGGCACCGTCGGCAACGACAAGGACCACTTCGACGTGTTCATCAAGCCCGGCACGACCGAGGACCACGCCGGGCCGGTGTTCGTGATCGACCAGTACCACGACAACGGCGGCGGTGCGTTCGACGAGCACAAGGGCCTGATCGGCTTCAGCGACATCGAAGAAGCGAAGGCCGCGTACCTCTCGAACTACGCCAAGGGCTGGCGGGGCATGCGTGCGATCAGCACCATGCCGATGGGCGAGTTCAAGACATGGGTGCGCGACGGCGAGAAGAACAAGCCGCTGGTGCCGTTTTCAACCGCCAAGGGTCCGGCGACTTCCGCGCCCGGCACCGCGCTCGCCAAGAATCTCACCGTCACCTTCGGCGGCAAGACCTACCCGGTTTCCTCTGTCGAAGATGCCCGCGACAAGTGGGAGCAGTTCCGCGACCAGTCGGCCGGCGGTGTGAGCGTGATCGGCAACGGCGTGCGCGTGCTCGACGGCGCCGGCAAGTTTGTCGGCCGGGTCAGTTACAACGGGCGCATCTGGCATGAGGAAGATGGCCTAGGGTCGAAAGGCGAGAAAGCCCCCGTCGCCAGTGCCCAAGCCCTCCCGGCCCAAGCGAGCCCGAATCCGCCAAGCGCTGCTGCGCCAGCGCCAGGCGACGCACCAGCGCGCGCCCGCTTGGAGAAAGTGGCCGAACGCTTGGGCGTGAAGGTGTTCAAGGCTGCCGGCGGATTCCATGCCACAGGCGACAGCGTGGACATTCCAGACGACGACGTGCAAGTGCAGTCTGCCGTGTCGCCGCTGCATGTGTTCGCGCACGAGCTGGGCCACGCCGTGATGCACAAGCGCGGCCTGTCGTTCAAGGGGTTCCCGAAGACCGAAGTCCTCAAGCGCATCGAGAACTATGACGAACTGATCGCGGCATCAAAGGCCTACCGGCCGGGCGTCCACGGGCATGAGAACCCGCGCTACCGGCGCCACGCCATGACGCCGAACGAAGTCATCGCCGACGCCATCGGGTCGGTGTTGATCGGGCAAAGCGACATTGCGCTGCTGCAGCCGATGATGAAGTCCATGGGGCTTACCGAGCGAGACTTGGGCTTGGCGGATGCTCCAGCCGCCAAACCCGTCACCGTGACAAAGGCTGGGGCCGGCGCAACCGCCATCGTCATCGACCCGTCGGCCGGTCGGCCCGCATCCAGCGCCAACACCATCTTCACCGAGGACGCCGCCGCTGCTGCGCGTGCGCGCCTCAAGGCCAAGTTGGGCCGCCTGCAGTCCGGGCTCGATCCCGAGACGATCATGGACGGCATCACCCTGGCCGGCTACCACATCGAGAAAGGCGCGCGCACGTTCGCCGCCTACGCGCGGGCGATGGTCGATGACCTGGGCGAGGCGGTGAAACCGTACCTGCAAAGTTGGTACATGGCCGTGCGCAGCGACCCGCGCGCAGCCGGCTTCAAGGCCGACATGGACAAGGCGTCCGTGGTCGAGGATCTGGACGTGGATGCGGTGCTGGCTGAGAAGACCGATCCGGCGCCGGTTGAAAAGCCGCCGGCAACCGACGATACTGGAGAGGACCATGCAGCACCAACACTGGATCAACCAGGCGCGCGAGCACTGGAAGGAGTTCCTGCCGAGCCGGGTTCAAAGCCTGGAGCGAAGCGGGATGCTGGACGAGGCTCTGACGCTGGCGGCGGAACAGACGAGCCGGGAAGTGTCGACGCTGATCGGTCAGGGGTTCAGCCCGGAACAGGCGTTCGAGCAGGTCCGGCAGGAATACCTGTTTCCCCCGCCGGAGACTCAGGCGGTGCCGGAGCAGGAGCCGACGCCGGGGTATCTGGCAGCGCTGAACAACCAGCGGCTGATGCAGGAGTTCAGCGAGATCTGACCCCGCAGCCGCAACCCGACGTTGCGCGCACCGACTACCGCATCACCGACGCTACGCGCCTGGGCGAGGGCGGCCAAAAGACGAAGTTCAAGAACAACGTCGAGGCCATCCGGCTCATCAACGACCTGGACGCGACCGGTAGGCTCGCTACGCCGGCCGAACAGGACATCCTGGCGCGCTACGTCGGCTGGGGCGGCCTTGCACAGGCATTCGACCCTGACAACGCGGCATGGGCAAAGGAGCACGCCGAGCTCAAGGCGCTGCTGACGCAAGAGGAATGGGACGCCGCCTACGTAAGCACGCAGTACGCCCACTACACCAGCGAGCAGATCATCGGCGACGGCATCTATGCTGCATTGCGGCGCATGGGCTTCCGCGGCGGCAGGATGCTGGAGCCCGGCGCCGGCACGGGGAATTTCATCGGTCTGATGCCCGAGGACATGCACCGAGACTCTCGCGTCACGCTGATCGAGCGCGAGCGCATCGCCGCGCGCATCGCCAAGTACCTTTACCCCGAGCAGAACGTCCAGCAGGCCGATTTTGCAGACTTCAAGGGCAACGATGACTACTTCGATGGCGTCACCGGCAATCCGCCCTTCTCGAGTACTCCGCTGACCGACACGTCAGACCGCAAGCACCTGAGCGGACTGTCGGTGCACAACTATTTCTTCGCCAAGTCGGTCGATATGCTGCGGCCGGGCGGCATCCTGGCGCAGGTAGTCTCGAATTCGTTCTTGGATGCCGGCCGGGACCGCGCGCGCCGCTACATCGGCGCTCGCACGCGCCTGCTGGGTGCCATCCGCCTGCCGAACAACGCATTCAGCAAGAACGCGAACACCGAGGTTACGACCGATCTGATCTTTCTTCAGAAGCTGCCCGAAAGCGAATGGAACACCAAGGCCACCAAGGCGGCATCTGCGCAGTGGGCCGACCAGGTGGCCGTGCCTGACCCGGATGGCGGCGAGGACATCGAGATCAACCGCTACTTCGCCGAGCACCCCGAGATGATGCTGGGCGAGATGGGCCGCAAGGGCACCATGTACCGCGCCGATCAGCCGGCGCTTGTGGCCCGACCCGGCCAAGACACGACGGCACTGCTGCGCGAAGCCGTGGCGCGCCTGCCCGAAAACGTCTACGTCGCGCCGGCGGTGGTCGGCACAGAGCGGGTCGAGAGCAACGCGCTGCGGCGAATGGAGAACCCGGGTGTCGAGGTCGGCGGCTACTTCGAGCGCGCCGGCAGGCTGTACCAGCGCGCGGCCGACGAAGCCGGCGAGTCGATGGCTACCGAACTGACGCCCGCGACGCAGTGGACAGCGAAGACCACGCTCGGCCAAGCGCGTTTCGACCGCCTGAAAGAGCTTGCGGCCTTGCGCCTCACGTTGCGCGGGCTCATCGCGGCCGAAATGGCGGGGCGCGACGCCGGCCCGCTGCGCGCGACCCTGAACAAGCAGTACGACGCCTACGTCAAAGAGAACGGCTACATCAACGACGTGTCCACGCAGCAGTTACTGGACGATGACCCAGACTACCCGCTGCTGGCCTCGCTGGAGCACGACTACAAGCGCGGCATGGGCGTCGCGGCGGCCAAGTCGCAGGGAATCAAGCCTTTCAAGTCCACCGCCGCCAAGTCGCCGATCTTCACCCGCGCCGTGGTGGCGCCGCGCTCCGCCGTGGTCAAGGCCGAGACGCCGGCAGACGCGCTGGCGGTATCCATGGCCGAGCGCGGCAGGATCGATCCGGACTACATGGCGGAACTGCTCGGCAAGAATGCCGACGAGATCCTGCACGAACTGTCGGAAGGTGCGAAGCCGCTGCTGTTCATGGACCCGAGCACAGGCCAGTACGTGCTGCGCGACGCATACCTGTCAGGCAACGTGCGCGCCAAGCTGGCCGCCGCGAAAGACGCCGGCATGATGGCGCACGTGCGCGAGTTGACCGAAGTACTGCCGGAAGATGTCGGCGCAAGCGGTGTCGGCCTGCGCATCGGTGCGCCATGGGTGCCGCCTGCCGTCTACGAGGATTTCGTGAGGGAACTTCTGGGCGACGAGGCAGAAGTGAAGATCACCTATGTGCCCCTGACTGGTGGTTTTCTCACGAGCATCCGCGGCGGCAACCAGGTCGCCAGCCGCGTCACATGGGGGACGCCGAAGGCCAGCACGGCGGACCTGATCGACGCGCTGTTGAACAACCGCGCCATCAAGATTACCTATGTCGACGACGGGAAGACTTACACCGACAAGGTAGCCACCGAGGCGGCGAACCTGAAGGCATCCGAGATCAAGGAGAAGTTGCAGGACTGGGCATTCAAGGACGCCGACCGCGGCGCCGTGCTGGTGCGCGCCTACAACGATGCCAACAACAACTATGTCACGCGGGTCTACGACGGCTCGATGATGAGTTTCCCCGGCAAGGTGCCCGACGAGATCATCAAGTTCCGCCGGCACCAGCGAAACGCGATCGCGCGCATCGTGCAGGACCGCACCACACTTCTGGATCATGTGGTCGGCGCCGGCAAGACGTACACCGTGGTCGCGGGCATGATGGAGTTGAAGCGCACCGGCCTGGCGCGCAAGCCCATGATCGTCGTGCCGAACCATCTGGTGAAGCAGTGGGCGTCCGACTTCTACCGGCTCTACCCTGGCGCGAACATCCTGGCCGCGACGAAGAAGGACTTCGAGGGCCCGAACCGTCGCCGCTTCCTGGCGCGCATCGCCACCGGGGATTGGGATTCCGTCATCCTGGCGCACTCGTCTTTCGGCTTCATTGCCCCATCACCGGAGTTCGAGGAAGCCTTCAACGAGAAGCAGGTCGCAGACGTGATGGCCACCATCGCGGCCGTGCAGGCGGATGGCGACCCCAAGGATCCGAAAACGAAGCGCCGCGTGAAACAGCTTGCCAAGCTCAAGGAGAGTCTCGAGCAACGGATCAAGGCGCTGCGCAACCGACCGATCGATGCGCTGCTGGACTTCGGCCAGTTGGGCGTCGACCAGTTGTCGGTCGACGAGGCACATCTGTTCAAGAACCTCATGTTCAGCACGAAGATGCAGGGCGTCTCGGGCCTGGGCGATGGCACCGGCAGCCAGCGCGCCTACGATATGTACGTGAAGACGCATCAGATCATGGCCGCGAACGGGCGCGGGCAGGGCGTTGTCTTCGCCACGGGCACCCCGATCAGCAACACGCTGGCCGAGATGTATCACATGCAGCGCTACCTGATGCCCGATGCGATGGTGGCAGGCGGGTTTCAGTCGTTCGATGCCTGGGCCAACACCTTCGCGTCGGTCGATCCGGTGTGGATGCAGAAGATCAGCGGCGACGGGTTCAAGGTGCAGAACCGCATGGCCTCGTTCGTCAACGTGCCCGAACTGCTGAAGATGTTCGATCAGGTCTCCGACACGGTAACGATGGAGGACATCAAAAAGGCCTACTCCGAAGAAAACGACGGGGCCGAGTTCCCGCTGCCGAAGCTGAAGACTGGCCGCCGCCAGCCGGTGTCGCTGGTCAAGTCGGCCGCGCAGACCGCCTACATGCTGGACATCGCTGCGCGCGCGCAGATCCTTGAAGCGCGCCGAGGCCCGCCGCAGAAGGGGGACGACAACCACTTGTCCCTGATGAGCGACGCCCGCAAGGCCGCCATGGACATCAGGCTTGTCGATTACGACCTGACCGAGCGCGAGCCCGGCGGCCGGATCGACCGCGCCTCCGATGAGGTTGTCGAGCGCTACAAGAAGTTCGACCAGTGGAAGGGCACGCAGGTAGTCTTTTCGGACCTGGGCACGCCGAAGAAGCACGCAGCGGCCGAATTGAAGGAGTGGCAGGCACTCAAAGCGCGCGCTGATCTGCTGGAGGACGAGGATCTCGTCGCTGACATGCAGTTGGGCAACAAGGAGGCTGCCGCCAAGCTCGCCGATGCGCAGGACGCCGCCGACGAACTGGAGGCGAAGGGCCCGGACTGGCTGGATGCGGTCAAGGCTGCGCTGCGGGGATTCTCCGTCTACGACGACTTCAAGGCCGCGCTGATCGAGAAAGGCATCCCGGCCAACGAGATCGCCTTCATCCACGACTACAACACCGATGACCAGAAGGCCGCGCTGTTCAAGAAGGTCAACGCCGGCCAGATTCGCGTGCTGATGGGATCGACCGCCAAACTGGGCGCCGGCACCAACATGCAGGAGCGCATCGTTGGTCTGCACCATCTGGATGTGCCGTGGAAGCCGTCCGACGTCGAGCAGCGCGAGGGCCGGATCATTCGTCAGGGCAACAAGCTCATGGACGAGATCAAGGACTTCGAGGTCGAGATCCTCGCCTACGTCACGCAGGACACCCTGGACATGCGCATGTGGCAGATCCAGGAGGCGAAGCTGAAGATGATCAACCAGTTGCGCACCCGCAGCGTCGACCGCGAAATCGAGAACCCGTTTGAGGACATGGAGATGTCGGCCGGCGAGATGCAGGCTGCAGCGACCGGGAACATCGATCTGTTGCTTGAAATCCAGTTGCGCACCGCGGTCAAGAAGCTCGAGCAGAAGGCGCGCGCCTTTGACGCCCAGCGCACAGACCTGTTCAACCGCCGCGCAGCCGCCAACAAGGCCATGGCTGACGCGCCGAAACGCATCGCGCAACTGAAGCCGTGGGCCGAGGCTGCCGAAGCGCACTCCAAGGCGATGAGTGAGCCGCTGCCCGTCGATCTGACTATCAACGGCACGAAGTACACCGACCGGCGCGCGGCGCAGGACGAACTGGTGCGACTGACCGCGGAGCAGACCAGTGCCGTCGACGCGCGGGAGATAGCCCTTGCCGAAATCGGTAAGGCCGCGTGGCAGACCGCGCGCGACGAATACATGGCCGCGGGCAACAAGGACGGTCTGGTTGCAGGCGTGGCGGCGGCGGCGCAGCAGGAGGCCATCAACGCGGCCAAGAAGACTCACCCGATGCCGAGGCTGGCCGTTGAGTTCGAGGGGAAGACCTACGGATCCAAGGCTGCGCTCGCGGACGCATTCCACGAAGCGGCCGGCGACGCCAACCGGATCGACTGGACTTTCGACGGCAAGACGTATCACTCGCGCTCGAAGATCGCCGGGGCCATCGGCCGCGAAGTCGTTGAAGCACTGGAAACCGACACGCTGCGCGAGATTGGCTCGTTCGGCCCGTACACAGTGGCAGTCGAGGGCTCGCGCGACAGGTTCGGTGAGCGTTATCTCGACATTCAGTTGAAGATGGGGCGCGATACCTACAGCAACCCGATCCGGGTCAGCCGCAACGGCGTGATCGCAACCGACGCCCCGCTCGACGCGCTGAATGCAGCGACCAGGTTGGCTAGCTCGGCGACGTCCGAACTCCAATACGCGAACGAATCTCTCGCTCGCGCGCAGAAGCAGATCAAAGATCTGGACGCCACGGCGACGCCCGATGCGGAGTGGCCCGGGGCCGCCGAGCTTGAAAAGGCCCGTGCAGCACACAAGGAAGTGCTGGCGCGGCTGGCCGCCCCGAAGGTCGCGGCGCCTGTTGTTGCCCCCGGCAGCACGAACCTCGCGCAGACTGGCGCTCCCGAGGCGAACGAGGCCGATGTCCTCTACTCCCTCAACTTCGATGATCTCGGCTCGGAGGATTACCTTAGCCACGATGAATACTGGGGCAAGCAGGCCGTGCCGCGCGTGCAGGCGCACCGCCGGCTGACCAAGCTGACCGAGGCGCTCAAGAGCGGCGCCATCTCGCAGGAGGAATTCAACGACGGGGTGGATGTGCTGGCTATGCGCCTGGGCACCGTCGCGGCCACCAAGCAGGCGAATCGGCTCATGTCGGAGCGCAAGCGCGGCGTGCGCCGGGCGCGGATCAAGTTGAACGAGGCGGTGGAGCAGGGCGACCTCGATGCCGACACCGCCGACTTCGCGCTGTGGGCGCTCGAGAAGAACCCGGCGCTGGCCACCGACCTGAGTTTCTCGTTCCGCAAGAGCACCGACAGCACGCCGGCCGGCGACTACAACCCGGCGGCGCAGATCGTGCGCGTGTTCAAGGGCGGCAGCAAGAGCGATACCGCGGTGCACGAGATCCTGCACCACGCCGAGCGCATGATGCCCGAGGACGTGCAGGACGCCATCCGCAAAGAGTGGGCCAAGGCGGTCGGCAAGGCCCTGAAGGAGGCGGCGAAAGACCCGAACCCGATGGTGCTGGAAGCGCTGAATGACCTGCTGGTCGCCAAGCCGGGCACGGAGGCGTGGAACCGCATTGTCAAGGCCTTCAAGGGCGGCATCCTGGACTACCGCAAGCACTACCAACTGACCAACGCCAGCGAGTGGTGGGCGGTGAACGGCGCCAGCATCCTCCAGGCCCGCTACGAGGCCGATGGCTGGGTGGCGAAGGCCCGGCAGTGGCTGAAGGAGATGATCGAGCACCTCAAGGCGATGTTCGGCGGCGCATCGCATGCGGCCGTGCTGCGCGGGCTGGAGAGCGTGCTCGGCGCCACGGGGGAGCGGCTGTCGCCGGAGATGCTGAACCAGAATGACGCGCCGGCCGCGAGCCTCGGATTCCGCGACGTGCTGAACGCCGGCACCGACCGCCTGCGCGCGACACGGCTGCCCGCCGGTCGGCTGGTGGGCGACTACCTGGAAAAGAGCGGCAAGTTGCACTGGTGGCACAAGACGGTCGGCACCATGCACCACCTTGCGAAACTCCACCCGACCACCTTCGGCCGGGTCTACAACGCGGTGCAGGACTTCCTGAACGACGTGTCCAGCTACGCTACCGAGGCGGCCGACCTCGCGCCCAACATCTTGCCGAAACTGGAGACGTGGAAGGACATCGGCAAGAGCCCCATGTCAGCGGCCGACACCAAGGCCGTTTCCAAGGCGACATTCGACGGCACGCTGAAGTGGGTGCGCGACGAGAACGGCCAGGCCCGCAAGAGGGATGAGCTGCAGGAGGAAATGGCCGACATCGAGATCGACGACAAGGCGCACAAGCTGCTGCGCGCCGGCGACATCGCGCCCGAAATCCTGCGCATGTGGCAGGGCCTGCCGATGGAGCAGTACGAGAAGATCATCGAAGGCAAGTTCGAGAAACGATTCCTGAGCGCCGGTGTCGTGTTCACCCCTGCCGAGTTGAAGGAGCACTTCGGCCTGACGGGCGCGCGCAAAGCGGACGGCACGTACAGCGGCCAGATCGGGCTGTATCAAGAATCTCGCGCCTCGATCGACAACAGCCTGAAGAACCTGGGCCTGAGCCAGATGCTGCGCAGCGGCGGCAAGGACGTGGAAGGCTTCGAGCAGGCCGCCATGGGCATGAGCCTGTTCGACGCCAGCCAGATGCTGCGCGACCACCTGTTCGAGATGGCCGAAGCGGAGCCGGACCGTGCCGACGAGCTCAACGCCAAGGGCAACCAGATGGTGGAGATCGCCGAGCGGGCCATCAAGCTCCAGGAACAAGGCTACGCGCCGCTGTCGCGCTTCGGCACGTACACGCTCGACGCGACGGTCGACGGAGAGCATTTCTTCAGCCTGTACGAGAGCAAGGCCGACCGGGCGAAGGCGGTACGCATGCTGCGCGCGGCCGGCGCGACGGACATGCGCTCCGGGGTGCTGTCGAAGGAGGAATACAAGCTGCTGGACGGCATCACGCCAGAGACGGCCGCAATCTTCGGCGAGATGCTGGGCCTGGAGTCGCAGGGCAGCGAGGCGAAGGACTTGGCCTATCAGGAGTTCCTGCGCAAGGCGATCGCCAACCAGTCGGCCATGAAGCGGCTGATCCACCGCAAGGGCATCGCCGGCTACAGCGAGGACGTCGGTCGCGTGCTGGCCGGCTTCGTCTACTCGAACGCCAGGCAGATCTCGCGCAACCTGCATGCTGGCGAGATCGACAACGCGGTGGCCGACATCCCGCAGGGCCAGGGCGACCTGAAGGACGCGGCGGTACAACTGCGCGAGTACGTCAAGAACCCGCAGGAAGAGGCGGCATGGATCCGCGGCCTGCTGTTCGCGCAGTACCTGGGCGGCAGCGTGGCGTCGGCGATCGTGAACATGACGCAGCCGCTGGCGATCACCTTCCCCTACCTGAGCCAGTACGGCGGCGCGGTGGCGGCCGGCAAGCGCGTGGCGGAAGCCACCGCGGACGCGCTGAAGGCGAAGACCGGTGACGACGAGCTCGACGCTGCGCTGAAGCACGCCGAGGCCGAGGGCATCGTCAGCCCGCAGGAGGTTCACCAGTTGCAGGCGCAGGCGATGGGCAAGGCGGCGCTGCGCCCGGGCGACGGCACTGCATTCGGCACGGCCGGCGCGGCGGTGGCGAACACGCAGACCAGAGTGGCGCTGGCCTGGGGCAAGGTGTTCGGCGTGGCCGAGCAGTTCAACCGCCGGATCACCTTCATCGCAGCCTACCGGACCGCGGTGGCGCAGGGCATCGAGAACCCGGCCAAGTTCGCCAAGAAGACGGTTGAGGACACGCAGTTCACGTACAACAAGGGCAGCAAACCGAAGTGGGCACGCGGCGCGATCGGCAGCACCGCGTTCACCTTCAAGCAGTACAGCATCAATTACGTCGAGCTGCTACACCGCATGTGGGTCCACGGCGGCCCGGAGGGCAAGCGCGCTGCGCTGCTGGCGCTGGCCGTGCTGTTCGTGCTGAGTGGCGCCGATGGCCTGCCCTTCGAGGCCGACATCGAGGATGTGATCGACGGCGCGCTCCAGCGCATGGGCTACAACTTCCAGACCAAGCAGGCGAAGATGGAGTTCCTGACGCGCGTGCTCGGCAGCGACGGCGCCGCCCGCATCGTGGCAAAAGGGCTTTCCGGCCTGCCGGGCGCGCCACTGGACGTGTCCGGGCGCCTGGGCATGGGCAACCTCGTGCCGGGCACAGGCCTGTTCACCAAGAAGGACGATCACACGAGCGATGTCCTCGAGCTCGCCGGGCCAGTGTCCGACCTCATCAAGCGCGCCGCGACCGCGACGGGCCAGGTGCTGACGGGCCAGGTCGGCAAGGGGCTGACCACCGCGGCCCCGAAGGCGGCGAGCAACGTGGTGAAGGCGTTCCAGATGGATGGCAAAGGCTTCTACGCGGAAGACAGCGGGAAGAAGGTGATCGACACGACCACGGGCGAGGCCGTTCTGAAAGGCATCGGGTTCCAGCCGAACACCGTGTCGCGCGTGCAGGACGCGACGCGGCAGGCGCAGATCATGATCTCGCAGGCCAAGATGCGCGAAAGCGAGATCGCCGACCAGTGGGCCGTCGCCAAGTTCGAGCGCGATCCGGAGAAGGTGCAGGCCGCGAAGGATGCGCTGGCACGGTGGAACCGCGACAACCCGACGTCACGCATCACGATCACCGTGCCGCAGATCAACAAGCGGGTCAACGCGATGCGCCAGACCAAGGCCCAGCGCATCGAGAAGACCGCGCCGAAGGAAATCCGCGCCATGGTGCGCCGCGAGCTGGCGGGGGCAGACCAGTGAACGTGGGCGCCATCAGCGTTCTGATCGGCCTCGCCGCGATCGCGTGCACCGGCCCGTGGGCGGCCGGCGGTGTGCTGATGCTGGTCGCGTGGCTCGTGACGCGGGGTTGACTTTGAAGAGTCTTACGTTCCAATGCCCGCAACGCCGCTACGGCGGCCAGGAGAGCAAGCATGTCCCAGTGGAGAGTTGAGAAGTCGGGCCCGCAGTGGCTGATGGACCTCAAGGCAAGGCTTGTCGGCCTGAAGGACAACCGGGGCGGCTTTTGGGCCATCCCCCTCACCGAGATGACCGAGGCAGCGCTCAATGCGCTGGTCGATCCTGTCGCGGCCGACGGTGGTGGCGGGGGCGGCAGCAGCTACCTCGGCACCGTGGCCAGCCAGGCTGCCATGCTGGCCCTGTCTGCCGTCGTCGGCTCCACCTGCCTGCGCAGTGACCTGGGCACCGGCGGCACGCCTTACCAGTGCATCGCCCTGCCGGCCACGTCGGCCGCCAACTGGCAGCCGCTCCAGGGCATCATGACCGATGGTTCCGTGGTCAGCATCACGCTCGTGCCAGGGCAGACATCGTACGTCTTCGCGCTGTACGTGCCGACAGGCAACCGGGTCACGCCCACGGTGGACGGCGTGACGAAAGACGTGATCGTCGAGTCGACGCAACTGACGTTCTTCGTCGTCGAAGACGAGCCCGGCGTGGCATCCCCGGCGCTCGTCACTTTCCAGCGCACGACCGGGAGTGACGCTACCGGCTATTGGTCGCTTCTGATCGGGGGTTGAGCATGTCCACATTGAACGTATATCCGGGCGACACCAACTGGTCGGCCCTCGTCGCTGCATTCGCCACGCCCTCGGCGCTCGCCGCAGGCTCGCGCTGGTACTGCACCGATCTCGCGGGCGAAGTGCGCCGCAGCGCAGCGGGCGCCTGGATCACGAACGCGGTCCTCGGCCCCTACACCTTCGCGGAGCTCGTCGCGGCCTACCCCGTCGGTGGCGCTGCCATGGCGGCTCTGCCGACGGGCATCAGAGCGCACATCGTCGATGCCACCTACGGGTGGGACTTCGAGATGGTCCTCAACTCCGGCAAGACGACGTGGCTGCCTGCGCGGAGCGAGCAACGCATTTACTTCAGCGATTCGCACGTCACCGGCACGAGCAACACCACCCTGCAGCAGCTCAAGTCGTCCGGGCTGCTGCCCGCGTCGCTGCTTCAGATGTGCTCGATGATCAAGGTCCGCGCGGCCTATGGTCGATCCGGCACGACCGACGCAACGAGCGCGAACAGTTGCATCAAGATCAGCACGGCGGTGGACACGCTGGGCCTGACCGTTCGCCCGATCGCGGCCATCTCCGTCGGGCGCGGGTCTGCCAACGAGTGGTACTTCTACTTCCCGACGGCGACCACCGTCCGGCAGCACGGCAACGTCAACAACACGGGCATGGTCGGCGGCTCCGGCGGCGCAACGACGCACCCCTACCCGGCGGCCGGCGGCACGAACACGCTGCCCGCCAGCATCGCCACGACTGCGCTCGCGGTGAACCTGTGCATGCTGATGGCGACGGCAGTCACCGACTCGCCGGAAGCCGACATGCTCGAAGTGCTGCTCGTCGCCTGAAAGCCTGAAGCATGCAGGCCCTCAACTACCCCCGCGCCTACACCCAAGCCGGCGGCGCGGCAGCCAACATCCCGCGCAACAGGCCGGCGCGCAGCGCAGCCCTCTCCGTCACCGCCAACGGCGACCTGAGTTTCGACGGCAGCACCGACTACCCCATCTTCTGGGCCACGCTCACCAACAGCAGCGCGGTCCCCAAAGACGACGCCGAGATCATCGCCACGCTGCAAGTCCAGGTGGCCGAAGGCTTCAACGGCGTGAGGCTGCGCAACCCCATGTCGCACTACTGGACCCAATCGTCCTCGAACTGGGGCCTCTGGAAGTACGCGAACAACGACGCCACGCCGGCCAACCGCTGGCTGCTGGAAGAGGCGGGGCTGGTGCAGCTCGACAAGATGGTGGAGTGGGCGCTCGACGCCGGCCACGAGGCTGTCTACATCGACCTAGAAGGCTACGACGAGGCGATCATCCGCCACATCTCGGGGCACGCACCAGGCTCTTACCAGGGCCGCGGCATGCAGTGGTCCGACGAGTACCGCGACATCATCTGGGAGTGCAACCGGCGCATCGTCACACGTGTGAACACCCTCAACAGCAAGCGCTACTGCGACGACCGCCGCATCATCTGGCTGTTCGACAACGAGAACGGCTTCAGCGACTGCTACACCCGTGGGGCCAACACCTGGGGCGGCAGTTCGGCCATGCGCCGCTTCGCCAAGATCATCAACAGCGTCACCGACTCCTTCGGCGACAACGGCTACTGGCGCCCCGAGCTGTGCGACAAATTCCAGACCTGGGCATCGGTGAACGGCTTCACCATCCCCGGCGGCTGGGCCGGCTGCCTGCTCGATCAGGATGCTTTCGATGCGCTGACCACCGGCACGGCGAACAAGAACGCGGTGCTCGACTTCCTGGACGACATCGACTACGAGCACAACGTCGACATCCTCACCCGCCTGCGCGCCGAGAATGACGACACCGTGTTCTGTACCGGCACCTGGAGCTACACCAGCCAGCGCAGCCACATCGCCCTGCCGGCCCATCTGGCGAAGAACATCCTGCACGAGAAACATCACTACTTCAGCGATGCCGACAGCGTGGGCGTGAAGACCACATCGGCGCGCACCCGCAAGTCGGTGATGAACAGTTCATGGTCCTACGCCACCGGCGGCGCGCAGTGGAACATCAACATCCACGCCAACCACGCCCCCGGCACCCACCTTCTGGCCGGCGAGTGCGGGCAGTACGGGCCCAACGCCTGGCGCTGGGAGCGGCTGGCCTACGAGTCGGTGCTTGCCTGCCTGCACGGCTACGGCATTGCCGACTACGCGCGCAGCCAGCAACACGTCACCAGCCAGTTCCTGACCGACGGCGCCTACATGGGCGCCGATGCCGTGAACATCGGCAGCCCGACGTCCAGGCTGATGGCCACCTGCGTCGCGCCCATCATCAAGTACCGCTTCTTCGCGCGCTTCAGCACCGACTACACCATCAGCCAGACCAAGGCCACGATGCGCGCCTACCAGCACGCCAACGTGACCACCGGGTTCGAGGGGGCCAAGTACAACGCAGCCTTCTCCGGCTCGGGCTACCAGCACGGGCACTGGGGCGGCAAGCGCATGCTGCTGAAACTCGACGAGGCGGCGTCGCCAACGACCGACTTCAGCGGCTACCCCAATGTCTCGGCCGGCACCATGACCACCGGCTACTACGTGCGCGGCACCAAGCTCGGCGCCGAGACAGAGAAGATCTGGGTGCGCCACGACCACGGCATGCAGGCCATGTCGCCGTACTGCTGCATCATGGCCGGCGACATCACCGACACGCCCGATTTCGTCATGCCCCTGCGCGTGCGCAGCCTGAGCGCCACCGTCACCAAGGGCTACATGTGCGCGCGCAGCAACTGGCTTGCGCCGCTGTTCACCGCGCCCTGGCAGTTCTACATCCTGGGTAGCGACTTCAGCACCAAGCACGTCAACCGCGGCGCGGCTGGCGCGGCGTCGGGCGGCGTCGGCGCGGCCACGTTCATGGCGACCGACGAATCGACGATCTACACCGACAACACCGGCACGCAGACCTGGGTGACCGACGGCGGCCCGAGCGATTCGAACCTGATGATGCCCGAGGCACTGACGGTCGACTTCGACTCGAACGGCGCGCCGGCCCCGTACACCGGCCTCGAGCAGGAGATCTACAAGATCGACAAGAATGGCCTGCCCACCCGCGTGGCTAGCACATTCGCGGCCGGCGTCACTTCGATCGCCTATGACGCATCGTCGCCGCAGTACATCGGGCAGCCGAAGGCCGCCGTAGCCACCAGCATCGCGCCGCGGCGTGGCCGCTGGAGGTAGGCCGCGCCGCCCCAACAACCACAATGACCGGCCAAGCCATCGACATGACGAACCGAAGACCTGTGCAGGAGGACATCGTGCACACCAGATCAACCGACAACCCGCAACAAGGCTTCACCCTCAACCGCACGATCCCGGCCTGGGGGCTCATCAGCATCGCGGGGACCATCCTCATGGCCGGCGCCGGACAGGGCATCGCCCTCTACGTCGGGCAGCGCGAGCAGGCCACGCAGATGGCGAACAACGCGGCCGAACAGCGGGCCGAGATCACCCGGCTGGTGTCCAGCATCGCTGATCTGCGCGTCGTGGTAGAGAAACTCCGGGCCGAATCGAGTGGTGCGAACATCGCTACCATCAGGCTCGAGATGCGCGTCGACGCCATCGAGCGCTGGCGCAGCGGCGTGGACCAGCGCAGCGGCGTGAAGTAACCCACCCACCCCCTTCGGAGAAACCCAATGCGCTACATCGACGTCACCCTGAGCCTGGACACCGCCGCCTACGCGACCGGCGACGTGATGGCCGACACGCAGGTTGTCGGCGGGATCACAACAGAGGCTGACAGCACGACCGAGCTCAAGAGCATCCAGGTGCTGGACGAGGACGATCAAGGCATCGCCTTCGACATCGTGCTCTTGGGCGGCGCGGGTTCCATCGGCACCGAAAACGCCGCGGTGAGCGTGACCGATGCGGTCGCGCGCGACATTCAAGGCCTGGTGTCGGTGGCGAGCGGCGACTACATGGACCTGGGCGGCTGCAGGTCGGCGACCAAGCCGAACATCGGCATCGTTGTCCGGACAGCCCCGGGAACGCGCGACATCTACGTCGCCACGATCAGCCGGGGCAGCCCGACCTACACCGCGGCGGGCGTGCGGCTGCGCATGGGCTTTGTCTGAGCCGGCAGGAGCGAACCATGAACACCTTCACCCAGAACCTTGCGCTGATGTGCAAGCAGATCTCCAGCTACGTCGTGCTGCTGGTGACCGGCATTGGCGGCTGGTGGCTGACACTCGACCCTGCCACCCAAGCCGGCTGGCTGGCCGAATTCCCGGCGTTGAAGTACGTTGCGCCTGTGTCCGCGCTGGTAGCATTCGTCATCGCCAAAGGCATCCCGCAGAAGAGTCTCCACCCGCAGCCGGCGGTTCCCGGCGAACCCCCGAAAGGCCCCGTACCATGATCCATCGAGCCAACCCCCTCCGCCACGCCGTCACGTTACTGCTTGCCCTGACGATCGGCCTGCTTGTCGCGTGCGCAACGCCGCAGACCTTCAACGACAAGGTGGCCGCTACGAGCGCGTCGATCACCGCCGTGACCGCAGCGGCGACCTCGCTCGCAACAAGCGGGCGCATCACCAAGGCTCAGGCCACCGACGTGCTTGCCGCGTCCAAGGCGGCCAGTGACGCGTTGACCACTGCGCAGAAGATGCAGGCGCAGGGCGTCACCGGTGCCGAGGCGCAGCTCGCGCTCGCCACATCAATCCTGACCAGCGTCAGGGCATTCCTCACCAGCCAAGGAGCATCACTATGAGCGACACCATCGACAAAGTAGACGTGGGCCTCGAAGCCATCGCACTCGTGCAGATGTTCGCCGCCGCGATCGGCCGCCTGACCGCGCTGCCGGGATTCGGCACGGCCGAGGGCATCAGCGACGACGCGCTGGCGGCGCTGCGCAGCGAGGAAGCGCAGGCGCAGTTGGCACTGGCGAAGACGATCGCGGCGATGCCGGGCTGACCGTGAGCCTCGAAGCAACTGGTTGGTGTGGCTCGGCGCTCGCGGCAAGGGACGCCTAATCCTCTGACGTAGAATCGCCGCCGGCCGTTTACGCAGGCCCCGACCGTCCACATAGGGCGGCGGGGCTTTGTCGTTTCAGGTCGGCCGCGCGGCAGCAGCGAGAACATGACGCCTTTTTTGCCACTCGTTGATGCTGATGGTTTCCACCGGCTCGGAGTCTGGATCGACCCACGCCCAAGGGTCATAGCACCCACACGACAGAGGATCCAGCGTGCCGACGGCGGCGGGGAAGCACATCAAATCTTCTCCGACGACCTTCACTTTTCCAGCGTAGTACCCGCTCATCTGCTCCCCTTGCCTTCGTTCGCCGGCCGCCTAACCCTGAATGTGCCGGTGCAGCCAGGTGGTCAGCGTACCCTTGTCCCGGTCCGACAGCATCTCGATGGGGCGCCGGGCGCCGATGTCGGTGATGACGCAGCGCATCTTGCCGTCGATCTGCGTCTCGTCGATGCCCAGCCAGGTGGGCAAGGAAGGCTTGTAGGCCGCGTCCAGCATGGCGATGTAGTCGCCGGCCAGGTCGCGCACGGTCTTGTCGTCACAGCCAACGTGGTCGGCGATGGACGTGAAGGTGTCCCGCAGGCACTGCTCCTTGATGTACTCGGCGCACCTGGCAGTCATGCGGCGACCCTCCTGGATGCCCGCCAGGGGCTGCAGGAACGTCTCGCCGCACTCCCGGCACCTGTACCGCTGCACCCTGGCAAGGATGCGGGTTGCGTGGCCCCGGATGGGGCTGTCGCGGTAGATGGTGTCCTTGGTGCCGTGGCGGTACAGCCGGTCCAGCGTGCCGCACTTCTGGCAGACAGTTGGCTTGACGGTGTACTCGGCTTCAAGTTCGTACTCATGGCCGTCCAGCCGCTTGGCGAGCACGGTCCAGCCTGGCAGGTCGAGGATGTCTGTCATGCCTCATGCTGCCACGCTGTCAAACAGTCCTGCGGCGGGGCAGCGGGAGAGCCACAGCGACTCAACCCGATCCCGCGCGCCGTCGGCATGAGCTGCTGCGTCGATGCGCTGCCAGCCCCTGAACAGATCGTCGTACAGCTCGCAGCGGTAGCCGCTGACCACCACGCTGCCGCGCAGGCCTGCGAGCACCGCAGCCAGGTCGCGGTGCTGTTGGTCATCCATCTCGTGCTTGTATGCCGGCGCGCGGGTTCGGAGTTGGCGCGTCGAGTGCACGTAGGGCGGATCGACGTAGTGCACCGCCTCGTCGCAGTCATGCGCCTGCATCACCTGGATAGCGTCGCGGTTCTCGATCACGACGCCGCGCAGACGCTGGATCACCATTCGCAGGCAGTCCGGGTAATTCATCCAGTCGTGCGCCGGTGTGGTGCCCGACCGATTGCTGTTCGCCCGGAATCCCGTGGATTGCCCGCTCGCACCGGCGCTGCCAAAGCCCATGAAGCTGCGGATCAGGGTTCGCCTGGCTTGCTCCAGCGGGTCGCCATCGGGCTCGTAGGCTTGGGCGAACTCAGCCCTGGCGAACGGCGTCAGTTCGACGGCCTGGGCCAGTTCCTCGCCGCGCTCCCTGGCCATGCTGAACAGGTTCACCACTTCGCCGTCGAGATCGTTGTAGACCTCGGCATAGCTTCTGGGCTTCTGAAGAAGAACGCTGGCCCCACCACCAAACGGTTCCACGTAGACCCGATGGGGCGGCAGGTGCCGAAGGATCCACGGCGCCAGCTTCCATTTGCCACCGTGATACCTAAGAAGGGGTCGCTTCGTCACGTCGATTCCACACGTTATTCCGTTCTTAGACTATACATGGCAAGGAAGGAATCCACATGGAAATCCGGAGAGCCGAATTTCCAGATGCCTGCCGGAGCGCGCGTGATGGTCTGCACGACATAGCCGTCACGCTTGAGTCGCATGGCGCGCTCGATCGGCTCGGTTTTGTAGGTTGGCTCTGCGCTCCAGCCGTCGGCAATGGCTGCTTCGCGCCATGCGTTGATCTCGACGGTGGAAGTTGGATCGTTGGTGTAGTCGTGGTCCATCATTGCATCATCCCTTCACGCCAGCACCGCCGCGACTTGCCCCGCGATGATCCGCCCGAGCCCGATATGCCCCTGCGGCGAAGGGTGCGACAGGTCTTGCCCGTCGGCGCGGTAGAACTGCGCAGCGTTCTGCACCACTGACGCGACCGGCACGAACCGGATCATCGGGCTCGCCAGCGCGGCCACGGCGTCGCGGATCGCCTGGCACACCGTCAGCATCTGCGGATCGGGCCAGCGCCCGGTCGGCGTCGGTTCCATCGCAAGGATCGGCACGCCGGGCCGGTTCGTCACCAGCCACTGCAAACAGCCCGTGTAGGCGGCCAGAAGCGCGCCGTAGGGCTTCGATCGATCGTTGATGCCCATCGCCAGCCCGATCAGCCCTGCGCCCGCCGTGTCCGGCCCAATGCGGTCCATGAGGGTCCAGCCCCCAGCGGTGGTGATGAGGCCCTGGCCGCCGATCCCGGAACAGCGCGCATCGCCCAGCGCGCCGAGCCCGACGGCGTAGCAGTTGTCCGCGGCAAGCGTGGTGCCGACGCCTGCGTCCACGCTGTCGCCGAGCACGATGACGCGGCGCTGGCCAGCCACGGGTTGCAGCGACTCGCCCGGCCGGAGGTAGGCGCCGCCGAAGGAGGTATTGCCCATGCCCTCAATCCAGACCTCGCAGCCGGAGTAGGGCAGGAACACTTGCAGGAAGTTGCCCGGCGCCCCGCTCACCGTCTTGCCCGGCAGCGCGATCCCGTCCTGGCTGACGTAGCGCATCGTGCCGTCGGCCGCGCGGATCAGCACCCGGGCGAAGTTCGTCGCCGTGCCGCCGCCGAGGGCGAAGATCGGATCGACCGAATCGGTGCGGCACTTCGCGCGCCAGTACGTGCCGCTGTGCGTCGCGTCGATGTTCGCGCTGTTGTTCGGCGGCCGGGTGGCGGTCCAGGCGCGCCACAGTTTCGATGACGGCCATGGAATCCAGTTGCCGCCGGCCAGCGTGAACGAGCCCTGCCCGACCAGCGCGCGGCCACCAGGTGCTGCGAACGACAGCCCGGTGCGACACGGCAGCGCGTCGAGAAACTGCGGCACGGCAGGGTCGGCCTGCATCGACCATGGGCTGGACTGCGAGAAAGACAGGGCCGGCGCGGCGGCGAGGAAGGATGCGAAGGTGCGACGGGTGATGTTCACGGTGTTCCTTGGTGGTGGCAGGGGCTGGTTGCGCATGGCGCGCGTCATGGGGACGGGAACTGCTGCACGCGCAGATCTTCGGGCCATGTCTCGATCGGCGTCGGTCGGCCACGCTCGGTGATCTGCTTCAGGTGGAACGCGACGCCTGCGGCCTTGCACTGCTGCATCAGGCCTCGGAACCACTCGACATCGGATGGCCTAGCCTTCGGGCCGCTTTCGCCGCCAGCGATGACCCAACTCGGCATGATCGCTTCGGGTATCTCGCCCAGGTCGCCAAGCATGGGCTCGACGCTCCAGAAGGTGACGGCGGCGTTGATCACCGCCAGTTTCGGCCCGTCGCGCAGCATTTCCTCGCGGTTGACCACCGTCGATCCAAGCCACACGTTGGGGTAGCGCGCTGGGCAAAAGTCCATCGGCAGCATCGTGAAGGCGTTGCCGATGCGCTTCGTAAGCAGCAGCCAGTCAAGGTGAGGCGTGGCCTCGATAAGCTCGAACAGGTCAAGGCGCCAGGCGCGCGGCACCTCGTTGTCGAACACGTCGGCCAGGCTCGCGCAGAACACGCGGCGGCGCGCGGGCAGTGCGAAGTCATGGCAGATCGGGCAACCGACCAGATCGGCGGCGGCGATGTCCTTGCGCTCGCCGCGCCAGTGGCAGACGAGGCATTCGAAGAATGGCGTCCTGTTCCATAGCAACGGCTGGCGCCAGTTCGCGGCGCTGGTGCGCGCGCGCTGCTGGCCGCTGCCCCATTGCACTTTGTGCCATCGCTTGTCCATCAACGCCTCCGCGTAGCAATGGTCACAGCCAGGCCCGACCTTCGTGCACCCAATCCAGGGGTTGAAGGTGCTGTCTGTCCAAGATATTCCGGTCTTCTCTGCCATGTTCGTTCCCCATTTTTTCCACCAGTGAAACCTAACCCAGCCGTCAACCGGACCTGCTGCGCAGGCCGGTTACGTCTACGTTCGGCGTCAGCCGCGCGCCCATAGTTTGCGAGCGCGCTTCGCCTGCACTTGGTTGAACTTGCCGGCGCGCGGGTTCCAGCCTTCGGCGACCATCTGGGCCGCTGCCTGCTGGCGGCATCGCTCCCATCGGCGCGGGTCAGCTTCCCACGGGCCGTACCAGTACGTTCCGGTCGTTGGCATGGTCAAGCTCCTTTGCCAAGGCCAATCGGGCACGGGCTCACCTTGCAGCCATCGCAGTAGCGGTGCGGCGCAGCGTGCGGGCAGTCTTCAAAGCACAGCATCCGCAGGGTGTCGGCGCACGCACGCAGCGTCTCGCGCCGCGCAGCGTCGCTAACATCAGTCGAGCCGCGAAACTCGGCCTCTTCCTGCCACTTGCCGGCCAGCGTTGCCAGCGTCGAAATCTGAATGGTGTCCATCGTGTTCTCCTGTCTTCGGAAAGATGCCGCCGAATTGACGTTCGGCGTCTTGCGGTTCGGCACGGTCGCTTCGTAGCTCGCCGGGTCCATCTGCGCCGCAGCGCACAGGAACTGCAGCGCCACCGGCAGTGCTTCCACACTCACGCCGGGATTGCGCGGCATCCAGGGGCCTTCCTCGCCGCCGTCGGCTACCTCATCCCAATGCAGGCGCCTCGGTCCGCCAGGGTCCTCGCCCAGGTCGGGCCACCAGTTTGCTCGGATGCTGGCCGCGATGGTCGGCGACTCGGCCGCCACGAACCGCGCCATGTACTCACGGCACGCCAGCAGGCCGGCGCGGAACCAAACGCGGTGCACTTCGTTCTGCAAGCTGGCCTGTGCCTCGTGCACAGCGCGCGGCGTCTTGCCGTCCTCAATGTGGTTGTCCACGGCGGCATCCAGCAGCGCATCCACGCGGCGCGCCACCTCTGCGGGGTCTTCGGTGTACGGGAGGTCTTGCATGCTCACTCTCCTTCGCTTCGGGCGGCAGCCGCCGAACAGTGCGTTGCAGCGCGACGCCTATCGGCGCCGCTGAACTTCGACGTTCGGCGTCATGAGCAGGCGCCACGCTTCGGCCGCACATCGCGGCACCTGTCCGTTCCCAAGGGCTTTAAGTCGGTCCACCCGAGCGGCCACTGCATCAGCCACTCGACCCACGTCGGGTTCAGAGAGCCACCAATCTGCTCGCTCAATGGCCGCGAGTTCTTTGCGTGCGTGGCGTCGCTCGCCTTGCCGCTGCGCGAGTCCCTTGCAGTCGGCGTCGCCACCCGTCCGGGCTGAACCCGTGCGGGGGTCGGCCAGCGCCGCGCACTCACCGCCTCGATCAGCGTGCCACCCTCCTTGCTCTTGCGCGGAGTCACTCGCCCGCCCTTCGTGCCGAGGCTCGCCGTTGGCGTCGGCCAGTTCGCAACCGCAGTCGCAAGGCCGTCGCCGCTTTTTGCGCTGGCGCCCTTGCGGTTGTAGTTGCCGTTCACCGTCACCGTGGGCCACAGCGAGTGCTTCGCCATTGCTCCCAGCGTCGGGCGCAGCGCCGCTTTCGGCGAGTCGCTGCGGTTGAACATCGAGCCCGTGTCCACTGTGCATGGTGTCGGTAGCCACAAGCCAGAATCTGTCGCGCTGGTGCGGGGCGCCAACGTCGGCAGCTCCCAGCACTGTCCATCGGCAGTCATACCCGAGCGCGGCCAGGTCACCGAGCACTCGTTCGAGTCCGCGAGTAAGGAGCGCTGGGCTGTTCTCCACGAACGCGAAGCTTGGTCGAACCTCGCCAATGATCCGCGCCATGTGGCTCCACATTCCGCTTCGTTCGCCGCCGATGCCCGCGCCATTGCCGGCAACACTGATGTCCTGGCACGGGAAGCCGCCAGAAACCACGTCAACAGTGCCGCGCCAAGGTCGTCCGTCAAAGGTGCGAACGTCATCCCAAATCGGGAAGGGCGCGAGAAGGCCGTCGTTCTGTCGGGCGGCAAGAACGCTCGCGGCGTAGGGCTCCCACTCGACAGCGCAGACAGTGCGCCAGCCGAGCAAGTGGCCGCCGAGTATTCCGCCACCAGCGCCTGCGAATAGAGCCAACTCACGCATGCTTCCCTTCTCTCGTCCTTCAACCCGACGCCGAACAGCGCGTTGGAGCCGACCTGCCTTCGGCAGGCGGCTCAACGCGAACGTTGGGCGTCTTGCGGAACTCCACCACCCACACCCAAGGGTTCGCGGCCCAGGCTCCAGCGCCGTTGATCCCCTCCCACAGCCCCGCGTACCACTGGCGGGGATCAGGACCTTGCGCCATGTTCGGGAACGGGCAGCCTTCGGCCATCGCGTCGCCTCGGCTGATGTCCTGCAAGCACTCGACCCGAACCTCGGTCACTTCGGCAATGAAGCGAGAGGCCCAGCGGGGCATGAACATGCCGGGGCGCAGCCGGCCCCATTGCGGCGCAGTCGTCGCGGCAGGATCAAGGCCGGCCTCGTCGAAGCGCCCAAGCCGCTCCATGCCGTCGGCCTCGTACCTGACGCGCTCGCCGATGTGCAGATCTCTCGGGGCCACCAGGTCGAGACTCTTGTACGTGCGCCACGCCTCGCGGAACCACAGAAGATCGCCCGGCTGGCCGTAGGGGCTCGGCACGCCGTTCCCGTCACCATCTGGCACGTCCCCTTCAAGGAACCACGCGCGCAGCCCGCGCTTCGTGCCGTTCATGTCCAGCGCCTGATCGACGATCACCCCATCGACAGCGGCTGACGGCTGCGGCTTCACCACCCGCCGCGTCATGGTCTTTGTGCCGGCGAGATTGGCGAGCATCATCGGCGCGCTGAAGAGGATGCCGCGCTCGCGGATTGGAGCGGCGCTCATTGCAGCGGCACCGGGAGCGGCTTGGGCGGTGGCTCGCCATCGTCGTCATCATCCGCGTGGACCTTCCTGAAGAACTCCAGCAGCTCGGGCAGGCGCCGCAGCATCGCAAGCCCGGCATCCCGGCCGGTGCCGCCGCTGTTGGTCACCGTCTTGCCGACCACAAGCAGCGCCAGCGCGCCACTGTAGAACGCCAGCCGCATGTCGGCGACCTGACCCTCGGACGCGTCCGGCGGGACGGTCTGCTGACGAAAGTCTTTCCACTCGGATTCGATGTCGTTCATGCTGTCTCCTGCTCTGCCTGTGCCAGCGCCGCGTTGATCTCGGCCATCTTGGCGTTCGATCCGCCCGGCTTGTCGGGGTGGTATTGGCTGGCCAGGCGGCGATGCGCGGCCTTCGCTTCCTCGCGCGTCGCGTCGCGCTCAAGGCCGAGCACAGCCCACCATGTCGGCACGGCATCGCTCAATGGCGGCGCCGGCAGCGCAGTGAAGCCGGTAAAGGCTCGCTCGAGGATCATCGCGCCGCCGTGCCGCTCGATCGAGCGCATGGCGTCCAGAGTCGCGGCGATGGCGGCGAGGTTGTCGGCCACGCGGTCGTACTGATCGATCGCCATGACGCGCCGGGCGTCGAATGAATCGCGCCAGTAGACCACCGCGCTCGGATCGTCTGGTTCGGCCGTGCCGCCGCGTGGAAGCCCGTCCAGGCGCAGCGGCACGTTCGTCGAGATCACGCAGTCGTCGCGCTGGATACCCATGCGCGCCAGCTCCGTCAGCACGCGGATGGTGGCGTCGGTGACGGTCAACGACTGCGCGCTGACCCACCCGCTAGCGCCCCGCTGACGGGCCTTACCGAAGCGCGCGCTGCGCCGAAACGCCGCAGTCGTGCGCTTCCAGCCGTTCGGCCAGGCGCAGGGGAAGGCGTTGATCGTCATGCCGTCACTCCAATCTGCCGCAACAGCCCACGCACCCCGCGCCCCTGCACCGGCAGGTTCCGCAGGCGCCAGAGCCCGGTGCCCGGATAAAAGTCGGCCACGCCGTCCTGCACGATCAGGTGCGCCCCGCCGTTCTTGGCGATGTACCTCACCCCTGCCTCGGCGAGGATGCGCGTCGATTCCGTGGCTCAACGGATTAACGTGTGGAAACGGGGTCATGACTTGGAAGTGGTGCTGTGTGGAAACGGGACCACGTTCTCAAGCTCGCGCTTCACACCGCCGGAGTCGCGGAATGCGCTCCAGAGCGTCAGGTGGCCGGGGCAGTAGTGAATGTTCGGTGCCACCTCGTAGGCATGGCTGCCGCACAGTGGCAGGTCGCAGGTCTTGCCATCGCCAACCGGGTAGTCGCACAGCCAGCCGCTCACGGCCGCGCACTTGTCGGCTGCGCAGTGCGGCCCGAGGTCGCCACACAGGAACATCGTGTCGCCGTCCTTGGTGTGCTCGATGTAGCAGGGCATCACGCGGTCCTGGCAGTGGAGACATCAAGCTCAGTCACCGGGAACGCGCCGCGAGACGGCACGTCGTAGGTGTGCAGCATCCACTCGTACTCCGAATACTGCCCGGTCGGACATTTGCGCGCCCAGCGATGCTTGATGCCGTTCACAGCCTCACCACAACCAGAGCCGCCATAGCTCTCAAACGCCGCCTTGGCCTGGTCAAGGGTGACGTGGCCGTAGACGTACTCCACGTCCGAATCGTCTTCCCAGTCCAGGTGCATGAACTGGCCGTGGCGGTTCTTCGACTGTCGCTTTTCCACACGTTTTTCCGTTTTCTGGTTGTCGTTCACGGGCGTCCTTTCAACACGTTATTCCGCAGAGCCCATGGAAGTGCTGTGCTTCGGCCAGTAGGACGCCGAGCACTGGCAGCAATTCCGC
>ERZ869921.52-NODE-52-length-66417-cov-27.382357_pt1 | contig 66417 bp, 96 predicted proteins | sample MGYA00579310_ERZ869921 | MGnify/ENA primary metagenome ERZ869921 (study PRJEB32216, sample SAMN09231816) | wastewater metagenome | place: USA: Maryland | collected 2016-06-21 | study: EMG produced TPA metagenomics assembly of the PRJNA472060 data set (Reclaimed...
AAGAATTTATCCCTTATGAACAAGCATTAGAACTTAAAGAATTAGGTTTTAATGAGCCTTGCTTAAGTAGTTGGATGGAAAATGACTATATAGTTCAATATCAAAAACGACATAAAGAAGATGATACTTACTTACCTGCCCCACTATACCAACAAGCCTTTAGATGGTTTAGAGATAAGTATGATTTACATTATCAAATTGAATATATGGATGAAGTTCTTCAATATGGATATGTAATAACAGAAATATCTACTAATACTGAATTAGAAGAAAAGTATAAATTTACCTACGAAGGTGATAGTATTTGATAAAAAGCATAAAATAGTACGAGATGTAGACTATTGGGAAAAAGGATTTACAAAAAAGATAGTGCATATGTCAATGGGTAATAACCCTAAACATTTTGCATATGGTGAATATATTGAATATAAAGATGTAACCCATTGGATGTATCAAGAGAAAATTGAAGAACCAAAATAAACAACATATGATGAAAACAGCAATGCAAGAATTAAAAGAAAAACTACAAAGCATAAATGAAAGATATCATTTGAAAGGTGATTCCGATTGGCTTATGAATGAAGTACTTGATTTAGTAGAAAATTATCTTGAAAAAGAAAAAGAGCAACTTTTAAAAGAGTACCATAGAGGTATGGTAGATGAGTTTAATATAATTCTTAATGTGGCAAAACCCAAACCTTTAACCAAAACAAATAACCTATGACACCACAAACAATTGAAGAAAGAGCAAAATTTTTAGCAGACCAACTAAATGAGCAAGAGTTTAAAGTAAGCAAAGAGTTTTATGATGGATTTTATCAAGGAGTATTAATTGCTTTAAATATTGCAGATAAGGAAATGCAAGGAATGTACGATAACATTCAAGCAGGTAATACTTAACCAAAACAAATAATATGAAAACAGCAATGCAAGAATTAATTGATGAATTAAGAGATTATAAAAAAACAACTTTTAGTGATAAATTGGTAGTAACACATTGGATAGTAATAGCGGAAAAATTACTTGAAAAAGAAAAAGAGCAAATGTTAAATGAATGGAAAAAAGGGTTTGAGGATGCAAAATATATTTATGAACAAAACAAATAACCTATGACACAAGTAGAAAGAATCAAAAAACACCTAGAGAAAGGCAAAGCTATTACAGCCATTGAAGCATTAGAAAAGTTTGGATGCTTTAGATTAGCAGCAAGAATTTCAGACCTAAGAAATGATGGTATGAATATCAAAACAACTATTGTAAAAACAAAGAATAATTCTAGTATAGCTAGATATTCTGTAATAAAATAACCAATGATAACATTAGAAAAACTACAAGAAAGGCCACTCAGTTACAGCTCTTTAAAAGAGTTTCAGAAGTCTCCTAGGCACTATATAGCCTACTTAAATAAGCAAAAGAAAACTTCTCCTGCAATGGAATTAGGTAGTCTTATACACTGTTTATTATTACAGCCAGAAGATTTTCATCTTAACTATTCTATCATGCCTAATGTAGATAGAAGAACAAAAGACGGCAAGGCTACATATGAAGAATTCTTAGCTAAGTCTGATGGTAAAATAGTAATTACACAAGATGATTATAACCATGCTTTTGATATAACAGATAATGCAAAAAGTAATACTGCAATAGCTAAAGCCATTAATGGATGTAAGCATTTTGAAACAGAGTGGAGAGCAGAGATAGGTGGACTACCAATTAGAGGATTCTATGACGGAGAAGCTGATGATTATATCTTAGAAGTAAAGACAGCAAGTGATGCAGAGCCAAGAACTATCATCAACGACTTTTATAAAAAAGGCTACCACATTCAGGGTGGATTATATAATATGGTTTCGGAAAAGCCTATCCTATATGTTATATTAGAAACAACATCTCCGTATAACTGTTATACCGCATGGGCAACAGATAAATATATAAATACAGGTAGAAAAATAGCACTAGACTTAATTGAAGGATTCAAATATTGTATGGAAGACAATGGTTTTGATAAAGGATATGAGCATTATCATGGTAATATTTCTATAGATTTACCACATTGGATTGATTAATTTGGTAGTTTCGCAAAAAATATTGTATATTCGCAATACCAACTAACAAACAAATGGGAAGATACGATACCTTCAGAATCAACGCTAAGCTTTTGCCAACATCAAATGTGCAAGAACTTGAAGACTTGCAAGACTTAGAATTTCAAACTAAAGATTTAGAAAGAGAATTCTTAGATTATTTTGTAGGAGATGATGGGTATCTATATTTTGATGATTTTGAATATGAAATGAAACCAACAGATAACCCAGACGGATTATTTTCAATAGAATTAACCAAGATTAACCAAGCAACCAAAAAGAGCTATTATACTGGCGACATTAAATTTTACGGCAAACCATACGAAACATTCTACACTTTTAGTGCAAATTTTGAAAATGGAAAACTACAGTCAGTATATTTATTCTCTAAGGCGCAATAGACCAATGAAACCATATGACCAAAAGTAAAGGCATAACCAAAGAGAAACTTAAAAAGCATTACCCACAATTAGCTAAGGCATTAGACGCAATTCTTGAAAAAGACAAAGCAGAGAATTACTGGTTCTATGTTAATTATTGTGGTAAATACAAAGACAAGCATGGTAATCCAAGGGCTGTATCTATTGGCTCTATTATTGATTTACTTACAGAATATGGCCACAAGGTGGATATAACAGTAAAATAAATCATAAATTTGTATCCTAAAAACAATAAAATGGCATTATCAACACGCACACCACAACAGTCTCTTATTGAGGCATTTTACGAACTAGAAATCGTATCTCATTTAGCTCACGTAAATACTCGTTCTTATGCAGAGCATCAAGCTTTTGGAAAATTCTACGATAAAGTAGGAGATTTCAAAGACAGATTAGTAGAGTATTTAATGGGAGAAGGTAAATTAGTAAAATTAAATATCCAAGTATTAGACCCTGCAGGTTCTACTGTAGCTCTTGCAGACTCTTTAGCTACTAAATTCTGTGATTTTGCTGAATCATCTGAAGATGAGGCTTTGTCAAACATCGCTGCAGAATTTGAAGAAACAGTAGCTAATTTGAAGTATGGCCTAATGCTAAAATAGTTTTTCATACAGACATAGGTAAACTCCCCGCCTTTATTCTTATTGGCGGGCTTTTTTAACACAAAAAAATTAAACCAATAAAACCATGGCACAAGACAAAAAGTTCATTAAAGGACTAACAGGCTACAAAAGTAAATTCACTTATGTAGTATCAGTAAACGTAGAAGATTTCAAAAAAGAATTAGACAGATTAAATGTAAATGGATGGGCTAAGTTTGAAGTAGGAGAAAGCCAAAAATTAAATAAGTTCAATAAGCCTATGGTATACGGATTTGAATTCGTGCCATATACAGCAGAAGGAACAGATAATACTACTCAACAACCACAACAGCATAAAGTTTATGCACCTGCTGTGCCAGCAAATGCACCAGTAGCAGAGGACGACTTACCTTTCTAGTCTCTTGTTTTTCATTTTTATATTTTTCCCCTGTGAGTTTAAAAGCTTGCAGGGGTTTTTTAACCCCGATACCTATGCAAAGAGTTACAATATTTGATAACATAAGAACTATTACAGAGCCTAAGTTTAGGACTGTAGACAAGGTATTGCAGGCAATAAAGAACGGAGTATACAAGGAGCAAGTTGAGAATATTAGAAACTGTACGGAAGACTATAAGATACCTGCACTAAAAAGCCAACTTCCATGTGTATTATTTTCTGGAGAGTTTGCAAAGCCTATTGAAAAGGTGTCATCTATCAATGGAGAAAAATATGTTTCGTATAGAGATGATAAGTCTCTTACATCACATAGTGGATTTGTCCCAATAGATATAGATGACATTGAAGATTTAAATAGTAAGAGAGAAGAACTAATCAATAATCCATATGTATATGCTGTATGGGTTTCATCTAGCGGTAAAGGATTACATGGATTAGTTAAGATTGGAGACGGCAATAAGCATAGTGAACATTACAAAGCATTGCTAGAAGAAATTCCAGGCTTAGACCCTACAGCTAGAAACCCATCAAGAGTTTTATATATCTCTTATGACCCTGATATTTATATCAACACATCATCAAGTGTATTTTATAATATCGTTAAAGATGAGGAGGTAAAACCTAGTCAAATAAGATTTGGCGATGGGTATACAGACTATAGAAAAGTAGACATTGCATCAAGGATGATTAGGCTTGCGCCTGATGGAGCAAAGCATCACACCTTACTTAAGGCATCTAATTTACTAGGAGGATATGTAGCCACTAAAAATATAGAATATGATATTGCTTTTAACATACTTGCTCACGAGATTAGTAAAAAGAAGGTAGATGATATTGCACTTGCTAAGAAAACTATCGAAGATGGATTAAGGCACGGCATGAGCCTACCTATATCTGAAATAGAAAGCAATCTTAGAGAAGCTACTCGTATCATAGGCGTTCAGGAAGAAGACCTAAGTTTCTTAGCAAACAATAGCAAGGATGATGATTTTATCTACAGATTTAGGTCTGGATTGATACCAATGGGGCTACCTTTTGGATACCACGACTTGGATGCCCATTTAAGGCTCAAGGAGGGCGAATTTTACGCATCACTAGCGCATACATCAATAGGTAAGACAACGCTAAATATGTGGCTTATATTCCTTTCTGCGGTACATTACGATTGGAACTGGATGATGTATATGGGAGAGAATAGTTCAGCATCTGTTAAGATGAAGTTTATGGAGTTTTTTATAGGCAAGAAGATATTAGATATGTCTGATCTAGAACACAATGTAGCACTTAAGTTTGTTGATGAGCATTTCTTTATTCTGTCTACCGATAACATGTATACTTATGGAGAGATATTAGAACATGCAAAGGTGTTAATGGAATACAAGTCTCTTAAAGGGATCTTTATTGACCCTTACAACTCTTTGAAGATGGAGTTAACAGCAGCTAAGAATAAGTATATATACGATTACGAGGCATACACTAATATGCTAAACTATACTAGAAAGTATAACATTACATTGTTCTTATCGGTGCACACAACAACAGAAGCTCAAAGAGATAGAGACAAGGATGGCAATCAGAAGATGCCACACGCATCACAGGCAGAAGGTGGCTCTGTATTATCTAATAAGGTTGACAACTTTATTACATATCATAGAAAGATTAAGAGTGCTGATGAGTGGATGTGGACTGAGGTTTCAATAGATAAAGTAAGGTCTAGGGAGACAGGAGGTAAGCCTACTACGAATGGTAATCCTTGTATGCTTCGCATGAATAAAGGCTTAGAGTTTGTAGATATAAATGGATTGCTTCCATTTGATAGAGATAAGTTATTAATTAAACATAAATGTAGATTTTAGATGCCTAATAATTATGTATTTATAGACGATCAAAGAGTGCCTATATTGGCATATGATGTAGCTATAGAAGATATAGCTGAAAGAAAAAAGAAAGCAATGGAATTTAAAACGCTAAAGATAGCAGAGCAAAAACTAGGTGTAGGACAGAATGTACTTAAAGCTGCCATAAGAAAAAAAGGCAGAGTATTTTCTACATTATACCAAAGAGAGTTTGCTGTAAGATTTAAACCACAAAACAAATAACATGAAACTATATACAGAAGAACAAGTAGATAAAATGCTTAGTAGAGCAAGACTACATAAACAAGATGATACAGAAATGTTTGCTAATGAGTATTTGCTATCTGAAGAAACACCAATAGAACTACCAAGTGATGAGGAGATAAAAGAATATTCAAATAGATATTCAACAATACACGAAGATGTATCTGATAAATTAGGCAAATATCTTGTATCTGCTATTCATATAGATGGAGCAAACTGGATGAAAGGGCAATTATATGATGGAGTTAGGCTTAAAAGATTTATAAAAGATGAAGCAGAACAAATACTTAACCAAAACAAATAAATATGGATAACAGAAACGATTATGATTCAATACCTGAACAGCCAAAAGAGGCTAAGGTAACTAGACTAGAAGTAATTAACCATGCAAAAAATGATAAGCCAGTAGGCAGAATCCTTACTATGTACAAAGACTTAGGAGACTTCGAGCATATTGAATTAGCTTTTCAGGATGGAGGTAGAACATTAAAAATATTTTTAAATAATTAATATGACACCAAAAGAAAAAGCACAGGAATTATTTGATAAATTTAATAATCCAGATAGGACAAATTATCCATATTATTCTCATAATGCTCAACAATGTGCATTAATAGCAGTAGATGAGATATTAAATGATCCATTTTATACTACAACTATAAACCTTTCAGGTCTTTATTTTTGGCAAGAAGTTAAAAAAGAAATAGAAAAATTATAAAATATGAAACCAATTAATGTAAAGTTTAATGAAGGCTCTCATGAAGAGCAATTATTCAACGACTCAAAGAGAAACTATGCATCAGTGCAAGCTGTTGTAAGCAAAAAAATAGACTGTTCTAATCCTCAAGAGATTATGGCACACCTCTCTGAAATAACAGCCGTACAAGGGCTAGCTGCATACACAAAGTCTCAGTTAGAATATCTTACAGATAGACTATCTATGAAGGCTATGATGAATCTTAAAGATGAAGATGGTAGCGCTAATGAAAGAAAAGTAATGCTAGCCTTTGCTATAGGAGACTGCTCATTCTACAATAATGTAATGGAACTGTTAATCAAAGAGCTACATTACAAAGTTGAAATTATGAGAAGTGCTTTGTCATATTGCAAAAGTGAAGTATCTTTGGCTTAATGAAACAAATAGCTAAGGTACAAAAGCACGGATTGAAATTTGACTCAAGACTAGAGTTATTTTTTTACGAATTATGTCGTAGTGAGAACCTAGATTTTGATTTTCAAGTGCCTTACGAATTGCATCCCCCTTTTAAGTATCAAGGAAAGACTGTCAGGGCAATGACTTTGACAGTTGACTTTGATTTTCAAGATTACGGTAAAAATGTTATTGTAGATACTAAGGGCTTCCAGAGAAATGATAATAAACTTAAATGGAAGCTGCTAAAGTATGGGTTAAGTGATGATAATCAACCACATATATTCTTACCAAAGAATCAAAAAGAATGTAGAGAGGTTGTTGAATTTATAAAAAAGTTAAAATAATGATGTCAGTAACAAGGACTACAGAAACATTTGTAAATAAATGTGCTAGATGCCATCATAAGTGGAGAGCCATGATAGAAGTAGATGTAATTGATTGGGATATGGGCTTATCTAGTATAGTATCTGCGAAGGATATAGAATGCCCTAAGTGTAGAAGATGGAGCCCAATAAGAAAGGTAACAGGAAAATATGAATAATATTTTATTATATTGATATATATGTTGTAGTTTAGCAAAACTAATTACTAACCCATCTACACACAATGAGCAAAAAAGAATTTAGACCAAGGATTAGCGCTGATGAAATGACTATACTTCAGGATATCCGTAACAAGCATGCTGCTTTAGAAGCAGAATGTATTGCACAGGGAATACCTGTAGAAGATGTAAAACACTACTGGTTCAAGGGGGAGCACTTCTCTATTAATGTTAGAGGAGAAAACAACCAAAAGTCCTATGATGATATTAAAGATGATATCATTGCAGAGATGAAGGCTCACGCTCCTAAGTACGATAAGATTAAGAGAGATAAAGAGAGTTTAAAACTTGACAGCCACCTATTAGTTATTGACCCTGCTGATATACACATTGGTAAGTTGGCTGTAGCTTCTGAAACAGGTGATGAGTATAATACTAAGATAGCTGTTCAAAGAGTTATGGAAGGCGTATATGGTATTGTAGACAAGGCATCTGCTTTCAAGACAGATAAGATATTGTATATCATTGGTAATGACATACTGCATATTGATACGCCTAAAAGACAGACTACTAGCGGTACGCCACAGGATACTGACGGAATGTTTTATGAATCTTTTCAGACAGCTAGAAAGCTTCATGTAGAGATACTTGAAGTACTTAGAGAGATTGCAGATGTTCATGTTCAGTATGACCCATCTAATCACGATTATATGAGCGGAATGTTTTTAGCAGATAGTATTCAGTCTTGGTTTCACAATGACCAACACGTAAGTTTTAACTGCTCACCTGCACATAGAAAGTATTTTCACTATCATAATAACTTAATAGGTACAACACACGGAGATGGAGCTAAGGAGAATGACTTGCCTCTATTGATGGCGCACGAAGCTAAACAAGAGTGGGCTATATCAGACCATAAGTATTGGTATACTCATCATATTCATCATAAGCGCTCTAAGGATATTATGGGTGTTACTATAGAATCAATGAGAAGCCCAAGTGGTGCAGATAGTTGGCACTACAGAAACGGGTATTGCAATAATGTAAAAGCAATAGAAGGATTCTTACATCATAAGATGTATGGTCAGTGTGCAAGATTCTCCCACATTTTTTAATTAGCGTAGATATAAGATAGTAAGAATGGGTCATTCTCATGGGCATAAACGCCATCATCATGAGTTATAAAGTCATCTATGTATTCATTAGACAGTAACTCTTCTGGGTCTCTTTTGATACACAAGAATAGGATATCAAAGTCTAAATGCATAGCTGTCTCATCAATCTTATGTAGTCTAATTATCATAGAAATAAGTTGTAGTATGAAGGTAACAAAAACCAATGAAACAAAGACAGATAGTGAAAAAATAAAGGAGCTAATGGACAAAAGAGATAAACATCAAGCTATTGTTGATGCACTAAATAAAGAAATAAGAAAATTAGTATATAAATATTAAGGCTTAGATTCCTCTTTGTGAACCTTCTTAAGCTCTTTAATCTTAAGATATATGTTGATACATAAATAAGTAATTGATAATGCAGAGATTATCAGGGTTAAAATCATATTAATACTAGACAAATTGAACATAGTTATTACATTTAAAAGAATAGCACCTATTGTGCTTGGTACTCCAACCTCATCTGAAATCTTAAAGTGCTCCATTTATTGTATTAATTATTGTGCAAATATATGAATTTTTGTTGTGCAAATATATGAACCTTAGTTTGCTTTTATTTTTTAGTAGATTTCCCATTCTGCCCATTCCTGCCCCTATTAACAGACTGATGTTCTTTAACCATCTTGCCATCTTTAGTGTGGCTCATGTCTTTGTTATCTCCATTGCCGTAAGTTCCAGCATCTCTATTGGCTTTATTTAACTCTGCCCTGTAGTTAATCTTTTCCTTCTTACTATTATACTTTTTATCGTACGCTCTCTTGCGAGCAATAGAAGATGGACTCCATCCTAATTTAAGATAGCTTGGGTGATTACCAGCATTTCTGTTTCTAGCCATTCTTTACCATATTTTTTAGGTCATCCAAAGATACTGATTGAACAGCAATACTCCCTGGTTGAGGTGTGTTACTCTGTGCCATTTATTATTTCTTTTACTTCACTACAGTTTGTTAGTGATACTTGTTCTACTATATTAATATATCTTGACTTCTCGAATACCTCTATTTCTATTTCACCACTCAATGAATCTATTATAACCTTATCTTTCTCTATAATACTATTTAATCTATTTGTCTCTTGCTTAAATGCTATTATAACTAATGCAAGTGATGCAAATATAAAAGACAACAATAATGAAATAGACTTAGGCATTATGATAACAGTTGATGATATTCTTTAAAGTGCTTTATTCTGTCAGCTAACCCAATAGTGCCGCCATTTACCTTCTTAGTTACTTTCGTTACAACTTCATCAGTTGCACCTTGGTCAGCGATAGCATTTAATCCTGTCTTAGACCAAAACCATGCAGCAGACAATAAAGGATATTTAGTAGCAACTAAGTCAGGATTCGCTTCAATATTGTCTTCAACCGTCTTATCAAATGCTTGGTAGTTAGTCTTACCAGTTAATTGAATATATCCACGACCTCTGAACTTAAATCCATCTCCACTAGCTTGAGGGCCATTACCCATTCTGTTTGCGTAAACAATGTTAGCAATTTTTTCAGGCTTACGCTGATACTCAGCAGCGCTCTCAGGAGTGAAATACTTTTTAAAGATACCTACAAGGCCTTTTGCACTATAATTTAAATTTTCTGTAGTGATTCTAAAACCCCCACTCTCGTGTCCTGTCTGTGCTAGAAAGTGAGCTAGACGAATAGGAGTATTAATCCCAAACTTTTGAGCTACTTCTGGAATTTGTGCAATTACATTGTCTGGGATGTGTCCTTTAAGTGCGTCTAATTTCATACTACTTCTCCTTTATATTTTTATTTCCAAATACAGCTTCTACTCCTGTGATACCGCACATAGTCAATGCAGTGTACATTAATCCGTTAAACACAATAGGCTCTATTACAAATGCCATTCCAATAGCCCCTGTAATAATATCAGCTAATGCATATAATACCATTAACACAAATGATACAAATCCTAGTACAGCCTTTTGATTGATGTCAGACTTATCGCTGAACATTCTAAGTAAAAAATCTTTCATATTTATTTTATTTTCCAGTAAATAGATGCGTTAACAAATGGTGTTTTATTAATATCTGCTCCCACTCCTATGTTATATAATTTATCACACTTAGTGTTAATTAAGATATTAGCACTTATGTTATTGATATAGTTCACTTTATCAAAGCCCATCCCTACGCCCCAGAATATCTTAGTCTTAGGAAGCTCTTTTACAATAGTAGTCTCTTTAATAGTTCTCTGCTTTACATTAGCCGTGAACATCCTAGACTCAATAGTATTTCTACTAATAGTGTCCTTTAGTACAACATAGCCTAAGCTGTCAGGCAGATGTAGTGTATCCTTATAGACATTCTTAGCAAAATACATTTTAATAATTTCTAATGTATCAACATTTACAGGAATCTGTACGAAGATTGTCGTATCATGGTAGATGTCTTTACCTTGCTTGGTAATAACCTTAGTCTTGATAATGTCAATAGTGTCAATATCATGCTTAATAACTTCGTAATGTTTCCCATTAACATACTTGATCTGTGGGCTGAATGGATTATGCTTGCCTATTAGGGAGAAATAAACAACAATAACTATCACTAATCCAGCTATAATTTTAAACTTATTCATACGGCAAATTTAAAGATTAAATCTCGTACCTACTAACACCCCTATAGTGTGTACAGGCCCCATGTATTTGATGTTTGTATTGAGCCTAAAGCGCTTAGATATGGCTATATCAAAAGACGAACCTATAATATAACTTAATTGGCTCGTAGTTGTTAAATCTCGTGACTTACTTGTGTAGCTAATTGGACTAGACATAATAAACAGCTCAGGAGTTATACCTAATCTTTTGCTGTAGGTTATAGGCTTCATCCAAAATAAAACTATTGAAGATGTCCAGAATTGCTGCTTGCCTGCCTCAAAAGGTATAGATGTATTAATAAGACTCAAAGCATACCCATAAATGTATGACTTATGCGACATTACGTACGATTTACCTAAGATATGTATGATATCTCCTACATTATATGCCATAGTATAAGATGCTGTTCCAATACCACATAATTTACCATTCTGAATATCCATCTTAGAATACCTCGTAGATAGGGCAAATTGCCTCAAATTTGAGAAGATTGTAAGCGTAGAGCCGTAAGATACATCTCCTGCCATAGATGCCCTAGAAACGCCTAAATTTGCCATTAAATTAAAGTTCCCATTAAGTTGTTTAACACTACTCATATCAGACGAAAATATCAATGGCGTTTGGCCTGCTTTTGCGGAAGACTTTTTCTTTTCTTCCTTTTTTTCTTCTTTTTTCTCTTCCTTTTTATCCTCGGATTTGCTTTCAGAATTGCCTTCAGAAGATTCAGAGCTGCCCTCACTTTGTGTCGTAGACTCGCTAGAATTACCTTGACTTTGTGTAGGAGCTGTTGTAGTGGGAGCTGCTGCACTTGATGCCGCTGAAGATGCTGCTGAACTAGCTGCGCTTGACGCTGCAGAACTAGCTGTCGAAGCAATCGTATTAGCAACAGTCTGCTGAGTTAATTGCTGAGTTAGCTGTGTAACAGGACACGGAGCTGAATATTCAGCATATACTTGATTTACCCATGCCATTAAAGCCCCTGACTTTACATCATTAGCTGTTATATACTTAGACTTACCCATAAATACAATTGTAGTACCTTGAATTGGGACTACAAATACGGTAACTTTCTTTGAGCAAGGGTCTGTAAACGTGTTCACTAATACCTGTGCGTTCACTGGCAGTGAACAAAGAATAAAAATGAACAGGATTATACTATTTCGTAAATACATTCTTTTTAATCATTCTTGATAGGATGCGAGCACACGAAATATCTAGGGCTTTCTTTGTGGCTATTCCTATGGTTGATTGGTTAAACTTAACTTCTGATAAATTCTCATCATTAAGTAGACTTGCTTCACGTGTAGTCTTTGCTTCTCCAAGACCAGACGCTGCTATAATTTCTCCTGTTTCTGCATTGGTAAATCTTACCTGCAATCCTATTCTTGTAACAACAGTTTCTTTAATACCATCCTTCACTCTAATCTCCTCATCTTCTGAAACAGAATAGTCGTAGCATTCAATTTCAACGAAGTAGTGCGCTAATCTAATCTTTCCTCTTCCGTCCAACTTATCTGCAGATATTCCAGCTTGTGATGCTTGAAACTGTTTAACCATTCTATTCTTGATCTCAGTCTTGTCTTCCGTGAAAGTGAAGCGATTGAGGTTTTCCAAATACTCCATAGAGATATTTGCCACACCCAAACCAACCCTCTTCTCCTTAAGTTCTGGATACATCTCGTACATTTCGTCATTGATACCGCATTTAAGTATCTGAATAGGTATAGTAGGCCCATCGTAGTCCATGTATTGACTAATGTCAATCTTGGTCTCAAAGCTAGCCTTAAAGTTCTCTGTTTTAGTTGTAGCTACCTGCGCTTGTGTCACAAATATTTGAAAAATTGTGACAAAAAGTATTCCTATTTTTTTCATATAAATGTGCAATATATTTCTCTTTTTACTTTTTATAGATCAAAAAAGATACGTTTATCGATCAAATGTGCAATATATTTCTCTTTTTGTCCAGTTTTTTATGTGGTTTAATGGACTTATTTGCATGAATTTTTCCAATTTTTCATGCATAATGTGTCGTAAAATGCACTTCTTATTGTTCAATATGTGTCATAAAACGCACTTTATGACATGCATTTACTATTTATCTCTCAATAATCCACATTTTTGACATTCCTCTTCACCGTCTCCGTCAGAATCTCCCCATACATGCTCACATTGTCTGTGTGCTTGATATTCAAACTCTAACTTCTCCATCTCTTGCTCATGCTCTTGTTGATCTCTCTTTAACTCAAAGTTCTGTCTGTTCTCTGTAACAGCTAAGTCAGATGCTCTTTCAGCAGCCTTAACGAATGAATCAGGGATGATTGGAGTAGAAGGAACGCTCTTGTCGTCAAAATCATTTGTATGAGATAATGTATTTCCGTCCTCCTCGTCAGCTTTTTGACTAAGCATTGAATCCATATTTTGATTTGTAAACCAGAATTCAATAATCTTTGAATAACTACCAATCATTGCACCTAATAAAAGAAATAATAATTCCTTCCATTCCGCAGACATTACAGAGCCTGTGCTTACTGCTATAAATATAGCTGTTATAATTAATAGAAACCCACCAAGCACAATAGCTGTTACATACCATCTTCTTTGAATCATATATCTAAGAAGGTATCTAAATATCATTTCTGGTTTTTTATCTTCTGCCATTATATTTTATTTTTACAATTATCAAAATGCCATCTTTTCATTGACCTGCTACTACCTATTTTATTACATATAGGACATTCAATTAACTTAGCAGGTGTTAATTTTTTGCGTTCTTTTTCACCTGTAAATATTAAACAATTATCAAAGTGATGCGTATTCATAGGGCCAACTCCACCTACTTTACCGCAATGAGGGCAAGTGACTTTTTGTCTAACCATTCCAGTGTTTGCTTTCCCTATTTTTGCTTTATGCTCTTCAGTTTGTTTTTTGCCTAGCATGCCATATGTGGCACATTTTTTTCTTCGTTCTTCTTTTGTTAAGCTGCCGTAAAATTTCTTTTGAGCGTCTTTCAATTTAAGTATATGCTCTGGAGATAATTTTTTACCAGATTGTCTTATTGATATTGCTTTTCTTTGCTCTTCACTTAAAATCTTACCTGCATTTCCATCTCCACCTATTGTTAAGTTTATTAATAATCCAGTTCCCAAGTCAAGCCTGCCATAGGATTCAATCATACCAGCTTCCACCCTGCAAGCATCTTCCCACGTACATCCTTCTATTAATACATCAACTTCATACCCAACCTTGTTCACAATATTCTTCCACCTTATACTCCTATTTGCTTTTATGTAAGCTCTTTTTCTTTCCTTACCTATCCCAATATAGAATACTTCATTGGTATCTAATCTTCTATGTTGATATACTATTGCCATACTACAAAGATAATTGATTAGCGTTTAATGCTGTCCAAATATTTGTAATTGTTTCTTGATTACTATTTATTAATTGAGCTGTTTTCTTGCCTGAGCGTATACTACGCATTGCTTTAGGCTTTTTTGCTTTATTTGCCATATACTACCATTTAGGTTCTTCGTCTACAAATTCTTTTTTCTTAGGTTTAGTAGCTGGTTCTTTAACTATTTCTTTTTCCTTTATAATAACAGTTTTAGTGCCACCAGAAGATTGTTGAGTCTGTTGGTTGCTATTTGTAATATTAATTACTGGAGCTGCTTGTACTGGAGCTTTTTCTTCGCTTCCACCACCAAATAATGTTGACCCTAACCAAGCACCACCTGCTGTTATAATTGTAGCTAAAGTACCTAATAAGGTTTTTTTTAGACTAGAACCTGTGTTTTCTTGTTCTTCTGACATAATATTCTATTTTATTTGTTTTCTAGGTATGCGATTCTTGCTTCTAAATCTTTAATAATTTGATGACTTTCTTGGATAGCTTTTACAAGTACTGGTATTAATTCTGTATATCTAACTCCTAAGTATTCTGTTTCGTCTGTTTGTTCTTCATCTATTTTAGACACCAATTTAGATTTATGAATTACTTGAGGAAATACAGCTTCTACATCTTGAGCTATTAAACCCAAGTTTTCTGCATTTGTTTCATCAGATTTCCAGCTAAAATTAACTGCTCTTAAAGTTAATAACTTATCTAAGGCATTGTTAATATCTGAATTTATATTTTTAAGCCTTTCGTCTGAATTTGATACCCAAGATGTAGCATTTCTTGTTAATTTAACTCCTCCAGTTCCATTTACAACAACAATATCTCCAGTTCCAGTTGCATTATCTAAATATGTATTTTGTGAGTCTGCGTATAAATAACTCCTATTTGCTCCACCAACTTGTAAAGCATATAAAGCAGTGTTTGAACCACCAACAGTTAATGTACCTCGACCTGCATTACCTCCATAAGATGAAGTTGATGTTCCGATACATATATCGGTATAATTTGAACCACTTGGCAAAATTCTCATTCGTTCGCTTCCACCAGCTTCAAATGTCAATGCGTAATTTACATTCCCAACATAGCAAATACCAGAAGTAGACTTTAATCCTATGTAACTATTTGCACTATTAGTTTCAAAGTACGAACTTGTAGTTGTGGCAGTTGTATAAACGTGCAATGGTTGACTTGGACTACTCGTTCCTATACCTACGTTACCCCCGCTTGTCCAGTTAATTACTGGTGTCATAGATGTACCAGCAGATGGTGTATAACCTAATGCATAAACATCACCAGTTGAACCTCCAGTTGCAGAAACTACTCCTACTACTCCGTAATTAAAGTTTGCACTATTTTGTACAAAGAAATTATTTGTTGTACCAGCAATATCAGTCCAAGACCTTACACCAATTTTTGAAGTAGTATAAGTATCTATTATAAAATTACCAGTTGCACCTCCAACACGCAAACTACTTGAGAATGTAGCAGCACCAGTCACCTGCATAGCGCCAGTAACCTTTAGCTTATATGTTGCATCAACTGCACCCCCGAGCCCCACGTTTCCGTTAGCATCGTATGCCACTACATTCCTTAAAAAACCTGTATCAAAAGTACGGCCCATATTAATTATTTTATTTATTTTATGATTATGGGTGTACGTGTTTCTGACCCATTAATATTCATCAAAATTAAGTCATAAGTGCCACTTTGCAAACCTGTTAGGTTGTCCTGTCTAATTAGCATCCCATCTATAGACATTAGTCCATAAGATTTGTAGACTTTACCAGACATATCCTTAATAGTTACATTATACTTAGCAGATGGCTGTAGATTAAAGTTCATAGTAATAGGGCCATTTGTAGGTGTCGGAGCTACATTGACATACCCTTGTTTCTCAGGAACTTTAGCCTGTGGCTCTGGAGAGTATTGAACCTTCTTGCAAGATATTATAAAAATGATACAGCAAGATATTATAATTTTTCTCATATTATTTAAAGTTATTTATACCGATTAAACGAATTTGTGCTGTGTTTAGGTCTACGCCTACTTGATTACCTTTACTATCAGATGCATCCATATTATCTGTTACCCATATATAGGTATTTATATCTATCCCTGGTGTTAAAGCCTTAAACTTAATTGTAAATGGAGTTAAAGTACCTGATATAGGATCTTTTAAAGTCTTATCTATGCCTCCAAACTTAACATACCCATCACCATTTGTGTAGAAGTTCAACCAAGAAGCATTGGTATTAGCCTTAATCTCTTGTAACTGAATTTTAGTTGCATCATACATAAACTCAAACTGCAAACCACATAAGGTTAACCCATCTGTATTGATATTGATTGGTATTGAGATGTTGTCGGATTCTATGACTGCATTAGCTAAATTTACTAAAACAGCCTTTTTCTGTATTGGTGTATTCACGAGTGAAAAGGTTTGTATGGTTTTATCTTTAACTACTTGAGAGCTATGACTTCTATTAATATCACCTGCTATAAGGTAGTTTAAATTTAGTTCCTGATTGGTAGTATTAGTACTAAAATAAATAAAATCTTGAACTGGTAGTATGTCTTTATTAAAGTCCTCTCTTTTATAAGTATACACATTAGGTACAGCAGAAAGTGTACCAGCCACATGCGCTAAAATAAGGTATGGGTCAGCAGCATCAAATGATTTATTATAGTTCATGTCAGCAGCTAGCCAAGCAGCACCTGTCTTTAGATTAGTCTTATTAAAAGTACCATCTAAGTTCATAGACCCAAACTCATTTAGTGCAGCTGTTGCGTCTGATACCGTAATCGCATTTTTAGCCACATTAGCGATACTATCTATTCCAACCGATACCTTATATGTTCTGTTTGGAGATAGCTCTGTAGATGCCTTAAAAACGCCATTTACGTCAGGATATAATAAAGTAGACACTCCCGATAGCGAGTCGGTAAATTTAATATGAGGCTGAACAGCAGGATTTTTGTATATACTGCCAGTAAGTAAAGTATTTGCATTGGCATCTAAAGTTATAAAAGTGCTTTTAGGTAATGGTATGTAGGTCTGTATCCCTGCTCCATCTGAACTCCACCCAGCAACAAAATTCATATACAAACTATCATAAGCTGTGCCAGCAGGTACATCGTTTACCTTAAGACGTATTTTGATGTATTTCCCATCGCGTAGATTATTATCTGAAGTAACTGTAGTGTAGATTCTTTGGATAGCATTAGGGCTAGTTTGTGAATACGTATAGTTAGCATTATTATAATTCTGTGTTCCATTAGTAGTCGTGTTTTGATCTGTTCTTAAATAACTATACCCAGGATGAAAATTGTTCTGAATATTAATAGCAGCACCACTAGGTAATGAGCTACCTTCTACACCTGACCCAAAATCAGATATACTTAATATTGTAAATGTTTTGTAATTATATTGAAAATCAAAGTATAAAGTCCTTGTATAGGACATTTCCTCTTTGTACATAATAACCAAGTCTACTAAATCACCCTTAAATACTGGTGTACCATTGATATTTGTAGTGATATTAGGCTTCTCTAGGTAAATTGTAGGAGTCTGCCCTGTTACATTTATATATAAAAAGGTAACAAGACTAAGGCATAAGTTTTTGTATAAGTTCATAGCAAGCTTTTTTAATTGCTGTGCTAAGGTTACTCTGGTTGAATCGCCCATCAGAACTGACAAGCAATGTTGAAGTTGACACTTCAGATGCGCTACCTTCTACCAAGATTGGCTTGCTTTTACTTCCGTCTTTGGCAATATACCCCTTGATTCTGATAACTACATCTGTATTGTCTTTATGGAATACTGATAGATTGCTTTTAATCTTTACAACATCCATATAAATCAACTCGGCAAAGATAATGTTTTTGGATGAAGGGTTTAAGCTGTATCCTTTCTCTTGAACTATCTCTTCTATAATATTAGCTACACCAAACTCTATCTTTCTATTACCTGCCAAATCACCTAGTTTAATGCTGTTTTGGACAGATATAGATACATCTTGAGCTGTAGCACTTGATACAAATAGCAAAGCCCCCAATAGGAGGCCAAGCTTATATTTACTTACACAATGAGAACTATTTTTCATCTTCCAAAGGTACGATAGCAGCTTCAGATTTTGTAGCTTCTTCTACCTTCTTATCTCCACCTAATACTTTCTCAAGTAAAATAGGGAAGTAATCATCTGTTTCAATGTTAAACAACTCACCTACATTTAACTTAGGTACTGTAATGCTCTTCTCAATAGACTCTAATTCTCCAACTTGCTTCATTAATTCAAGCTGATTTTCAGGAGCCACTATGATAGAGCCATTCTCTTCTGTACCTAAAGCCTTGAATATTTCAAGTCTAGCTTCTTCATAAGACTTTACTTCATCCACAATAGCTTTGTTTAACTCTGTATTTAATAAATACTTAGCTCTGATACTTAACTTATGGGATAAGACACCTTTAGTTCTTTCTCCTGTTTCTCTGTTAAGTACTCTTCCGTTTAACTCATCAAATAGAGTTACGATCTCTCCAACTGTTAACTTTAGTTTCATATTATTGGTTTGGTATTAAATGTTTTTTATCTACTTCATTCCAAAAACCCGCTGGACATGCTCCAATCATAGGAGAGAATATTTTAGCTTTAAGGGCACAATAGCACAGCCCACAATGAACATAAGGCTGTTCTTTTTTGTTTTCACATGTATCGCATATCTGTATCCGCTCTGCTGCTAATTTAGACTCTTTTTCATCTGGGCTTACTGAAATAGCCCATGCCTTAAAAATTTCTTCAATCTTATTCATATTGCTTTGTTGTTATACAAATATATGAAATATTAAGATGAAATATAAATTATTTATGCAGGAATTATAGGCTCTGTAGGTTCTGAGACTAACTCTACTGTAGCTTCAATAACAGGAACCCATGGCAATGGTTTATTGATAATTGGAGGGTTCTTTTGATTCTCAATCTGAGCATCTAAGCTTGCCTGTAAAGCTTCTACATCTAAACCTGATTCCAACCACTCAATTACTTGAGCTTCTGTAAGATCTGGATAAGCTGTAAAGTCTGTCTCGCTAGGAGTACCACATGCCATTGCACCATATATATCTGCAAAGTATGTTTTATCTTCTACTGTTTCTGTAGCTTGATATCTCCAATGTACAGTTTTTACTACATCTACTAAACCATCTGAGCTTGGTGCTGTGTCTAATTGGGCAATTACCCATGTTTTTGTATTCATATTGTTTGTTTTTATGACACGTTTTAATATGTCTTATTTTATTGTGTGTTATTTAACTGCAATCAATGCTTTTTTATCCTATTTTAACTGCTATCCAAGCACGACCATCTTCCATTATCTTCCAAACTTTACCAACTGATAATTGATATTGTTCAAATGTAGGATTAGTTACTGCCTGACCGATTATTTTACCATTTTTTTCTACTGGTATAATATAATCTCCTACATTAGCTCCTAATACATTACAAGGAACTTGACCACTAAATGCGATTCTATCTACTTTATGTCTTTCTGTTTCCAATATATCATCATCATCAATATCGCTACCCCAAGTGTCACCACCAACAAAAGAAGGATTAGTAGATTTAACTACAAATGAAACCGCATCATTAAAAATATTAGTTAATTTTCCATTTGCATTTACTCCTACTATGTCACCCTTCTTGTTTTCATCATCAGTTTCCTTTTGCATATACTCCGCATAGTCACTACCGCCAGTATTAATAGTACCGTATGTGTTAATAGAACGACTATTACCACTATTCCAGCCTACTTTTAATCCAGCAGCAGCGCCGTTCCATCCTTGATAATCTACAGTCTGGAATGTAGCAGTATTACCATATCTTGCTCCGCTTCCTCCTAAATAAACTATAAAATCTCCTTGATTTGTCCCCTTACCTATATAATGAGTATCAATGCTCCAAGATGAATACCCAAGTATAACATTCCCACCACTTGTTATTCTCATTCTTTCAGTATATGCATTTGTACCTGAATCTGTAGCTGTACCAAATCTTAAGCTATTTTGAAATATTAAAGAAGGATTATCACCAGAATAACTTCCTGAATATAATGCAACTGAAGATGCGCCATCTCCAGATAAAGCTTGTATATAACCATTTTTATCAGTAGCACCCTTAACAATTAGATTTGTTGCTACACTTAATCCAGTTGGGCTGCTCGTTCCTATCCCTACGTTTCCAGCAGAAGTGATACGTAGTCTTTCGATAAAATTAGTTCCATCTCCAGTTCTAAAAATATGACTTCCTGCATTACCAGATTGATAATATAAAGCCTTATCAGTATTCCCTCCACCTGCAATTCCTATATATTGGCCTTCTGCATTAGTACCATTTAAAGAAATCATATTATATCCACCAGTAGATGCTATTGAACCTAATACAATACTATTTGTTGAACTAACTGCTTTAAGCTCTAAAATATTACTTGGACTACTCGTTCCGATTCCCACATTTGTTCCGTTATCATATATCACCCCATTCACAAACCCTGTGGCCGTAGCTCGTGGGATGTAGTTCAAAGTGATGTTAGGTATAAAGGCAAGTTTAGTTGCTAAGCTCATTCTGTATTATTTTTAATTACTCCCGAGCTGGGATTTTAATGTGATAACTTCTTGTTCTAATTGTTGGATTCTTAATTCCTGTGCGTTAACCTTTGCGTCTTCTTCTTGGATAGCTTTAGTTAGAATCGCAAATTCCATTCCTACACTTAAACCCATAGCGTCTTCTAATCCCTTGATTACATTACCATCTTTATCATATTCTCTTGTATCTCTTTTATATACTAATGAAGGGAATACTTGCTGAAATTCTTGTGCAATAAAACCTATTTGTTTTCTTTTATTTGTATCCTCAATTAAGTTAAAGTTTACAACTCTTAATTTTAATATGTCATCAAGTTTAGAAGATGCTTCTACTACGTTCTCTTTTAATCTTATATCAGATGCTAATGCCCCATAAGTACCAGTAGCAGAACCAAAAGAACCATTTGTATAAATATATGCCTTAACTCCTGCTCCGTTTTCTGCTCTAAGAAATCCTTCATTTGTACTTGAAGAACTGTTATTTGGGCTATATATATAAAGACCATTACCAAACGAACTATTGGTATTCTTAAACATAGCAACAAAATTGTTGGTATTTGCATTTACCTCAAATTGATAACTCGGGTTTGCATTAACTCCAACAAATCCATTACTTCTTAATGCTGTCAAAACATTTGTTGAACCTCTGTTTATATAAAAATCATCATTAACATATAGCTCCCAAGTTTGAACAGCATCTTGTAAAATTAAACTACAATCTTGACCACCATATACACCAATAAATCTGTCTGCACCATTTGGAGAAGTAAATGAAGTGCTACCTACAAATAAATCCCCCCCACTTGTTATCCTCATTCTTTCAGTATTATTAGTCCAGAATGTCATAAACCCATTCTCTCTATTAATAAAGTAAGAATCACTATTTATCTCTCCAATATCTAATCCGTCATTAATCCCGCTACCGCTTGTAGTATTTGTTATTTTAAAGTAAGCTGATCCAGTAGTAGGGTTGTTAAAATGTAACGTCCTATCTGCGTTACTTGTAGGACTTGCAGTACCTATACCTATATTCGTCCCATCGTCATAGATCAAGCTATTCCCTAAAGTTCCACTAGCCGTCCACTTAGCATGGTAGTTGGTCGTCCCTGACCCACCCACACCAGTAAATGCTCCTACATTATATGTATAAGAAATCACCTCAACCTTATCATTTACATTGCATGCTGTATTGAATACGATTGACGTACCGTTGGTAGCAGTGTACTCAGAGCTATCTAACTTAGAACCATTATAGAAGACATCCACCATGTTAACAGAGTAGTTAACAGTGAAAGTAGTCTGCCCAGCCGTAGCTGAGAATAAAGTTGTTTGTCTTAGTCCATTGTTTACAATAAACTGCGAACCGTATTTATATACCTCTACAGTCTGACCTGACGCTAGTGCATCGGTTAATACCACGGTAGTTCCGTTGGTTGCTGTAAAGTCTGTTGCGTTATCTATCTTGACACCATTCACAAATACATCCACCATACCCACGGTATACCCACCAGTTACAGTGAAGGTTGTTTGACCTGCTGTTGTTGTGAACTTTTGGATAGTTCGTGTAGATGCATTTGTAGAATCTATAGTCCAACTTCTATTGGCTGTTAAGTCGTATGTTACATTATTTATAGTCAATGTTCTACTTGTTGGAACATATCCAGATAAATCACTTGTTAAAGCTAATGTACCACTTGCATCAGGTAAAGTATATGTTCTTATAGAACCAGATGTTAATCCAGCTAAGCTAAATTTAGCATATCTAACAGAAGTACTTGTTTGTGATACAATAGATAATTCATCTCCTTCAGAAAATACAGATGTAAAATCATTGATACCTCCAATAAACGTACCTCTTTTAATATTTAATACGCCACCTGTTGAATCTGTTTTATTAAGCCTAATGTCAGCATTGAAAATTTTAGTTCCTGTAATAGTTTGTGTTCCTGCTAATTTAACAACCAAAGAATCATCTGCAGGAGTATAACCTAATATTGTAGATATACTCTTAGGCTTATATAAACTTGTAGCAGATTCATAGACGATAACCTGATTGTTCTGAACAGAACCTTCTAAGTAGTTATGAATCTCATTCATCTCAAATCCATTCTGCACTTTTACGAATATCTCTCCATTATTTGAATTTACTCTTGTTACAACACCTAAGTAAACCATATGTGCTGGAGCTACTGGCTTGTTTGCAAATCCAAAAAGGATATTACCATTAGTTCCAAGCCATACAGGATCAGCTATAGCAGCTGTAGATGTATTTAACCCAGCTAAAAGACCTTCTGTTATTAAAAATACAAAGTCATTCGTAACTCCTGTTGTAGCAATAATACCCATTGTCTGGGATGATGTAAGGTCTGTCGTATTAGACGCCTTAGATACAATCATGTTAGTACCAGTACTTCCTGTAACATACGCAGCAGTTCCTGCTGTCATATTTTCACCAAGCTTTACATAGTGCTTAACAGAACTTGTATAGTTGTCTATCCATTCTGTATTATAATTAGTACCATCTATTTTAGCTAATATTTGACCAGCTAATCCACCTACAGGAAGTCCACTAGCAGCACTTGCTGCAGATATATCTGATAATAATTCAACACCTGTCCTAAAGTCAATATTTCCAGTAGCGTCAAGAACTAGAAACTTATCAGTATCTACGCCAGCATTTACTACCGTTTTAAGGGTAGAAGTTCCTGTTACATTTATTCCACTTAAAAATCTATTAGGCATCTATATTATTTTTTAATAACTACTCTATAAGCATTTGTTGTTGGAGCTGTTGCAAAAGTAACTGTTACTTCTGTAGTAGAACTCATTACAACATCAGCATAAACCTGCTCATATGTAGCTGTATCGTATATTAAAACTATAACATCTCTTGTTCCCAAGTTATGTGTTAAAGCATAGCTAGTATTAGCTCCATTACCTACACTTGCAGCATATCCGCCAACCGCACTATCAAGGTAAGTTTTTAATTTCAAAGGAGTAATAACTCTTAAGTCATCTGTTCCTGCATTCACTTCTGCTTGTGTAGCTAATTCAACTACACCTAATGCTGTTTCTGTAGCTTGGTCTCTATTTACTTCTAATTGAATCCAGTCAGATGCAAGCGTTGTAGATGCATTATCAATCTTAGCAATAATTACATCACCAATATTGAATGCAACACCTCCAGTTGTACCAGCAACTGTTACATACCAGTAATCTCCTTTTTTAGTGCCCGCTGTTGGAGAAGAACCTACTGGGAATGTTCCGCTAGATGCATCCCATCCTCCTTCTAAGTTTCCTAAGCCTGCTACGTTAGTGTCTATGTAAGATTTAATTGCACTTGAAGTTGCCAATGTTGTAGTGCTTGCAGAAGCTAAATCAGTTACAATTGTTACTTCGCTTACGTTAGCAGCACCACCAGATGTATTACCTAATACTTTTAGATTAGCAATCTGTGCTAGCTTACCTAATGTAACTTGATTATCTCCTAATTTGATTGTAGTAACAGCGCCATCAGCTAATTTACCAGAAGTAATACCTAAGTCTTTGACTCTAACTGTATCTGCATTGATTTCAATTGTAGCATTATCTACATTTACGTCTAAGGTAACATCACCACCTGTACCGCCACCAGTCAAACCAGCGCCTGCAATAACAGAAGTAATATCTCCAGTTAAGTCAATCCATGCTGTACCATTATAAAGGAATAACTTTTTAACACCAGTTGTGGTATCAAAATAAATCTGACCTTGAACTGGAGAAGATGGATTACCAGCGTTATTATGTACAGCGACATTTACTATCTGGTTTTTATTTAGGTCAATGTTAGTAAGAAATTTCATTTTACTATTAATTTAAATATGCTTTACCGCTAATGTCAGCTGTAAATGTGATTGTAAGTTGATTTAAAGAATTATATTTTATTTCACCCATTATAATATCGTTTGCCGTATCTACAATACTAACAGATGGATATTTGTTCATATTATGAATAACCACCCATGATGCACTAGCTGTTTGTTGATTGTGTAAGTAATAGTCTCTAACTTGCTCTTTTATATATGCAATATCAAGGTCTATTATTACACTTGGCTGGCTAAAGTCAAAAGACCCAACCAATCCAGGACCAAGGTCTAATAGTGTAGATTTAAGTACATATGGAGAAGCTGTGCTTATAGCATTATTATATACTATATCTGAATATAAAGGAGTTAGTTTACCGTATGCATATATATTACACTTAGCCTCTAATACCTCTGCTATCTTATCTAAAGTCGATGTTCCAACATAGAATTGATTTCCCCACTCAACAGCTTTCTTATATAGAAATATAATATCTCTTTCATAATCAAGTATTTCACTATCCTCAGCAAACATATCATTGTACGCATCTGTTCCCAGTCTGTATACTGTTTTGTCTGCTTTAAGCAGTATATCCGATATTTGACTCTCTGTATAAGCCATTAATATCCTATTTTAAGGTTGTCTGATATGGTCTTTCCTCTGTCTAAACATGCCTGAGCAGCAGCTACATCTGAATCTATCCCTGCTTTTTTGGCTGATTCTTGCTCAATAAACAATCTCTGAACATCTTTTACAAACTTATAGTCTTTCTCCAAGCCTGGGTTTATAGCCATCTTATGTGCATTAGAGTAGAAAGAGCTCATTACAAAGCATGTCAATACTGGTTTTTCTATCTTAGTATAAACGCTTCCAGGCTGTGGAGCTGTTGAAGTTAATGTTAATGTTGCTGTATAAGCATAGTCTTTATCAAGACCTGTCATATTAATTGTATTGCCAGCAGCAAAAGGCCATGTATAATTATTGTATGTTATACCACCTGAAACAAAATAAGTTCCGTCTGATTTTTGAATAGTAAGCTTCCTAAGAGAGAATGTGCCAGTACCCTCTACATTATATGTAGAAGTATCATTTATTGCAAACTGACTGCAATCTGCGCCTTGAGTAATTCCTATAGCTGTAATAAAAGGCATATTGAAATGTTTATGCAAATATACCTAAAAACTACTATTACTCCTCAACTGAAGCCAGCAGCATATCAAACTCATCATCTGTAAAATCATCTACTGTTTCAAGCTTGTCAGCGAAGGATATTAAGCCATCATCATTAAGTAGCTTAAACTGCATAGCCCATGCCAAGTTATTATAGAAGTCTGCCTTATTAGGATATGACTTTCTAATTTCTAATAATTTCTCTATTCTTGCATCTTGTTTATTATAAGAGAATAATTTCGAGAACTTAGTTAGCTCTGGATTATTTTCCTGTATAGCCATAATATTAGCAGCTGTAGCACCATTTAGAATCTTAGATTCTTCTAATAAAGGATACATCTTCTCAACAGCTTCTACTCCAAACTTTTCCTGTAGCCCTATAATATATCTAGCTCTTTGTTCTGGGTCTTTAAAGTTAGCTGCTCTAGCTATAGCATCTGATACACTCTTCCCATCTACTTTAGTAGTATCTATCTCTGCACCTAATTCAGCCACTAATTCTTTTGTAGCTTGCTGTTTTTCGGTTAATGCTCTTTTCTCTACAAGTCTGTTTATTTTATTAGCCATTGTTCCAAGTTCAGCTATAGGCACTATTCTAGATAAATATAAAAACTGCATTATAGCTCCAATAGCTGCCATTTCTCTTTCTTCTGGAGATAAGTACTTAATAGACTCTTTTCCGCCAAATTCAGACGTTACCTCTCCTTTTGCAGCATATCCTAACGATGTGCCTAAATCAATTGCTTTTTTAGCACCTATACCTAACATACCAGCATTCTGAATCATATTCTCAAGATTGCTTTTATTAGTCCCTTCGTACAGTCTTATCTTGGTTTCTTCTGGCTCATCTGGATTAAAGTAATCAAGTATAGAATTTATAGCTAAATCTATAGCGCCATTTGCCATAGGAGGCAAAGGAGATAATCCATCATTTACAATATTTGTAAGTAATGATTTCTTTTCTGTTATAGCTAACTTCTCTTTTTCTCTTTCAGACTCTTCCCCACCAAAAGCAGCAGCAATAGCTAATCCTGCTCCTTGCGTAGCTAATGATGTTATTTTAGAATAAAGAGCAATCTCTGCAAATTGTCCTACAAGGTTCCTAAATGCTTTCCATTTTTCTTCTCCTGTTGTATATTTTGAAATTAAAGTATTTGCATCAGCCTGCATCTTAGCTTTTGAGTTCATAATGAATCCGCTAAAAGGCATTAATATATTTCTAGCTAATGCTGTACCTCCTCTTTTAGACCCCATAAACTGAGCCTGCATATCCGCATCTGATACGTTTTGTTGTGTATCTACATTAATCTGTGCTATATCAGCAGCATCTGTATCTATTTCATGTGTATCCCAATCAATATTATTTACGTCTACTCCTTTAGCTTTCAATGCATTTTTGTAATAAGAAATCCATGAAGCTCTAGCAATAACAGCATCTGGATTAGATAATAATAACTTAAGAACTTTATCGTTTCTATTATTTAATAAGTCTCCTATTTTAGCAATATTACCATTGCTAGATTTAACAAGATTACTTAATTCTTGTAAGTTAGCAGTAGATTCCATACCTCTTATAGATATACCATAGCCAGATTCGTTTAAGAATCTATTTACTGGAGTATCCATACCCATATAAATACTTGCTGTAATAGACATAGCGTCATTCAAATCAAATCTTCCAGCTCCTATCAATGTTTTAAGTGCTAATGGGAAAGTCTGCCCAATAGGTTGTTTTAAGCTACCTAATGATGTAGATGTAATGAATCTATTAATATTTGAAAGTCTTTTTGATAATGCAGATAATTCATCATAATCTACTGCATCCATATTCCTAGTTCTCTTAACATATAAGGCAACTTTCTCTTTAAGTACAGCTAAATCTTTCTTATTAATAACCTTTTTAATTCCATCAGAATCTAGCATTGCTTTTACAGTTCTTACATCTTTAGCTGTATATATATCGGTCAATGCGGACTCTATAGATTTGCTACTATTTTTAATAAAGTTTAAATCAAGATATTTTCCTTCTGGCATAGTTGTTACGCCTTTTTGCTTAATCAATGTTCCATTCATTTTCTTAGGAATATTCCCTTCATAATTAAAAGAGAATCCGCTGTTATTAAATGGATCATAAGTGTCTATATCCTCATCTGTTTGCTCTTGTTTAATCTTCCTATATACATCAGGGTTATAAGCATTATCTTGGTCTAGATCTTGTCTATATATTGATTTAGATACACCTCTTAAATCTTCATAATTATCTTCCCAAACTTTAGTCCAGTAGTCTACTACTTGCTTATTGACAGCATCTGTCTTGCTTTCAACATCAGCTATATTATTTGACTCAGCAACAGTTTTATCATATACTTGTTGGTATAAATCTGCTTTTTCTAAATCAATTTTATCTTCGCTAGTTCTTAAGTTTTGAATCCCTTCTAATATTAATCTTTTCCTTGTATTAAATAAGTCTTGAATATCTTCAGGTGAACCTCCCTTATTTCTTCTTAAAAATGCAAGCATACCTTGTTCAATGGTATTTGTAGCATCATTATAATCTGTTCCATTAGCCTTCTTGCCTTTAAACTTATTTACAAAATCAGTAAGAATATTTGTCGATGCAGACTTAGCCCTATTCTTATTATTGAATAAAGATTGCAATCCTGATTCTCTAAAAAATTTAGCAGCATTAGCATCTGTTCTAAACATTCTATATACTACTAATGGCAATGTTTCTATTTGTCTTGCTAAGAAAGTCCCTATTGACTTGCTGCCAAATGCGCTTAATGGTCTAGACTTTTTAAATGTAGCAGCTATCTTATTGCCATTTTCATTTCCTTCATATCTTCCTGATATATCTTCTAATCCATAAGACTCTCCATTTGTAATAAAGTTATCAAGAGACTCTATAACTCTATATGCATCTTTGATTGATAATTTATCTATACCAGTTTTTAAAATACCAGCTACAGCTCTTTTATCTGCATCAGATATTTTTTTATCTGTAAGCACACCAAAATCATCTTGACCTTGACTTAATAACTCTTTTGCAAAATAAGATAGTGTTTTAAATCTTTCTTTTACATACTCTTTTATATAATCCTCTTTTGTCTTCTCTACCTCTATATCTTGCTCTAAGTTTGAAACTTCATTATCAATTTCATTTAAGTTCATCTCTCCAGTTAGTACTCCTGAATCAACAAGGTCTTGATAATCAGCTAGTTTTTTATTTTTAGCCTCTGTTTCTATAAATGCTTTTTGTGCATTAGTATACGCTTGAACATCAGCAGCAGAGAATGCTTTATTAAACTTTACAATTAAGTCTGGAGTAGACCTAGAAGACTTTACGCCTCCTAGCACTGATTCTGCTATTTTCATGTATTCATCTACATCCTGTACATTCAATGGATTTATACTAGCAAATTGCTTTGCAGCTGTAGATAAATTAGCTTGAGTTGTTTTAATAGAGGCAGCTCTTTTAATTAAGTTTCTAACCTTTTGAGCCTTAGCTAATTTGTCATCAAACGTGGCATCAGATACAACTTTTGATACATATGTTACAAATCTGTCAATAGACTCAGGATTCTTTAAATTAACTCTGTCATACTTAGATAAGATAGATAATGTTTGTTTAGCGCCTATCTTACCAGCAGCCTTAAGTTCATTTAATCCATTAGTAATATCTTGTCTTGTCTTTTTAGCAAAATCAAATCCTGCTTTAGAAGAAACTTGGCCAAATTTCATTAGCCTTTTAAGAGCTGTCATTTCATTAACAGTTATCTTATTAGGCTTCATTGTACCTAAAATTTTAGTTACACTTGGGCCTCTTACTTCTTTTTCTTGCTCGCTGATAGGGCGATTGCGATTATCTGCTTCATTGGGCGCTTGGTCTTGCTCGCCTTCAATTCTCTGACGTTGGCCGACATCGCCTTCTGGAATTCCTTCTTGCTGCTGTTCTTGGGGTGTTTTAGTGGCATCTGTAATTGTTTTAGGTATTAATGGCAATCCAGTTAAATCATCAACTTCGCCAGCCAATAAGTCTGGAGTTGTTCTAGCTTCATTAATCTGATTGTCAATTGACTGTATTTCTGATTGTATAACTGGAACAGATGATTCATCTGCTGTTTTTAATTTATCTAGTAATCCTTGTTTTTTTGTTGTAAGACCATTGATAACGCCCGCTTTTTCAGCAGGTACATCTATATTAGCTTGTGAAGTATTATCCCAGTTCTTTATATCTTCAAGCAATTTCTCTGATTGCTTAATATCTATAACTCCATTTTCTGTTAAATTCTGTACTTGATTAGTCAAAGTTTGCTCATCCATGGTTGATGCCATATTCAAAGCCTGAGACTTAAGCCATTTAGGTATAGCTCTAGTTGTAGCTCCATAAGCAGAACCTAATACAGCCATTGCACCACCTGCATAAGCTTCCATCTTTGCATTCTCTAATGCTCTGTCTAATATTGCTAAATCTTCACCTGTAGTTTCCTCTGTTTTTGCATCTCGTATTGCTGAAGCTATAGCTGCAACACTTGCATCTAATCCAACCTCTAAACTCTTATTACCTGTAGTTGCTGCAAATCTTTTTACAGCTTCTGCAAAACCTTTTGAAGCTCCACTAGCTGTTGCCTTGAATGCACTACCTACTCTTGCACCTACTAAAGCAGATACAAAGTTCTCAGCTACGCCTGTTGTATAATAAGTTCCTCTACCTTTTTCAGCTACATCATATGCATCAAACTCATTTAATCCAGAATCTCTAGCCATATTATAAGCTTCTTTCTCTGAATCATACGCTTGCATAGCACCCATATAAGTAGAAGATATAGCAGAACCTACTAAAGTACCTATTCCTGGTATTAACCTAGGAGCTTGAGCTAATCCAACTTGGCCTATAATATTACCAGCTACTTGACCTACCTGTGTTCCAGTAGAAGATTCTTGCATTGGCTGCATAGATTCTACCATTCTGTCCTCTTCAAGTAGTTTTATTTTTTCTTCTGGACTTGCTACATAGTAATTTGCAGCCTTCCTGATACCTTCAGCAACAGACTTTTGTCCTTCCCATACTCCAGTCATAAAGCCAGGAGCATTTCTTTTTACAGATAGATTTCCCTGTTCATCTTCGTATGTGCTTAGGTCTCCCTCTATAATTCCTGTTCTAATATCATTCTCGTAAACATCTCTTGGATAGAATGGCTTTTTATCGCCAGAATAAGCCCTATCTGCAAGGTTTTTAATAGCTTGCCTAGTCCTTGCATTATCCTGAATAGATATCTCCTCTATTGGCTCTAAAACCTCTTTTACAACGACTGGCTTAGGAGCTACTGCTAAGGGAGCTGGCTTTGCTGTTTTAATAGCTGGAGCAGCTGCTTGATTTATCTCTTGTACAGGTTGTAATACATTTGTTGTAATTGGAGATACAGGTTGTTGTACTGGTTGTGGAGATGGTTTAGCTGTCTTTATCTCTACTGGCTTAGGAGCAGCTTTTTTATATGGAGATACGCTTTCGCTCTCCTTACTAGCAGATAATACTTTTTTAAGTGTACCCATCTTAGGCTTTTGCCTTTGTACAGGATTAAACTGCTGTATTCCTTCGTATGAAAGGTTGGAATTATCTTCTCCTAAGTCTATATTACTAAGTACTCCTTTGGCCATAATTTGCATTTAAGTCAATATGCAAATCTAACCCTTTTTTACTGTTTCTTAGTCTTTCTTTTTTCTGCTAATGCTGCAGCAAATCCACTTGCCTTTTTCTTTCTTAAAGCTAATCCTTCTTTAGCAAGCCCTATTCTTGTAGCTGCATTTGCCTGAGATACTTCTCTTGCTGCTTGAATATTCTTATTATTCTTCATTGTTTCAGCAAGTCTTTGAGCAGTAAGCTTTAATCCAGCATTTTTAAATCCAGTAGTTAAGGCTGTTTTGTCTATAACAGAACCCATTCTTTGTTTGCTAAATCCACCCATTTTATAGGCAAGTAATAATGCTGGAGTTATTTCTTCTACACTATTAAACTGTTTGCCAGTCTTGGCCATTATATCAGCAATAGTATTATCAGCATTTTTCTTTAATATAGCTAATTGAGGATCAGCTACATCATCTGGTAAATTAAAGCCTTGAATTAAATCTTCGTAATCATCTTTTACGTAGTTAGCTACTTTAGGATTAGCCAATTGCATTTCTGCTATATTTAAAGCATCTTCAAAATTAGCTTTCTTATATTTACCTTTTACAATTACTTTAGCTGTTCCTACGCCTGGTATAGTATAATTTTCTTCTTCTTCTTGTTCTTCTTCAAGCGACTTAGGCAATGCTTTAAATGCTGTAGATACCATAGCCATATCTTTTGCATTAGGCTTAATATCCATTTCGTATGGAGATCTTAGAGATTTAAAGTCTATTTCATTTGCGGGACTTGTGCTTAATTGAAGTATTTGTTGGTTTACTTCATCTGGAGTTTCATATCCTCTTTGAGCCATTGTTTTTCTATAGTCCACTCTTTCTGCTAAGAATTGATTTGCCATAGCAGATTTGCTATATAAATCATTCATCTCATTTAAAGTCCTATCTTTTATCTCATTTGCAACAGCTATCTCTGCTGGTTTTGCACCTCCTCTATTAAGTCTAGAATACTGTAATGCAGCTTGCTTATACTTATCAAATGCAGTTGTAAAAGCAGGCAAGTCTTGCGCTCTTAATTTTGCAGGATTATAATTCTTTTGAAAATCATTTAGCTTTTGTTCTACTAATTCATTTTCTCGTCTTTTTGTTTCATAAACTTGCTCTAACCCGCGAGCAATACTTTGACCAATACCACTTACATCAATTCCTTGTGTATAAAAATTTAAAGCCATTTGGTTTATCTGTTTTATTTATGAAATTTTTGGTTTTGGCATTAATGCTGCTCCAGCAATAGATCCAGCAGCGTTAAGTATACCACTTAATGTTTGAGCTCTTCTAGCCTTTTTAGCAGCAAGTTCATTATATTGAGCTTCTGCTTGATATTTTTGAAGGTCTGATTGAGCCTGGCCAAATTGCATTCCAGTTTGTATTCCTGCCATTTGATTTTCTCTTCTCATCATAGCATCTTGAGCAGCAAGTCTTAAAGCTAAATCATTTGAACTAGTAAATAATCCAGGAGCACCAGCTAGTAAAGAACGCTTGCCTTTTAAAGCTCTCAATCCAGCAGCCATACCTCTACCACTTTCTTGTATAGCTAATTGCCTTGAAGCTGCATCCATACCTTGCCCAGCCAATGCCTGTGATTGCTGATATGCTGTTCTCATCTCTGGAGCTAATTGTAATCCTTGTATCTTACCCATTGAAGATTTTATACTTCTATCTAATGCGCTAGCCATTTTATCTATTATTTAAAGGTTGTAATATTCCTAGTTCTGCGTAGTACAAATCTACTAAGTTTTGCGGATTTGTAGCTTTTAAGTTTAATTCTATCCAAGACCCTTTTAAAGGGTTTCCATTATATAATCCACCAGTGCTGTTTATAGCTCTCTTAAATGCTGCATGGTATTTATCATCTTTTATCCTAAAGTCTCCAGAAACAAGCTTAGAATTATGATTCATGTTTGTTTTAATATCTGTATCTAAAGGACAAACCCATGTAGTATTACCTAATGTGGTAAGTGTATTGTAATGCTTTTTTATATTTGGATTTTGATTAAATACAAGTTTTATAGATGGGGTCTGTTGAACACCATAGAAATTAGCATATGCAGAAGTATTGTTGTGAACCCATAATTCTCCATTTTTCCATGATATAATAACATTGCCAGCTACAGTTATCCATTCTGGATAGTAATCATAAAAAGCTGTATATGCATTCCTTGTCTCTGAAAATCCAAATGTATAATCTGGTATGGTAGACCCACTACCCTGCATAACAGTTAAAAATTCCTCTTCAAAAGAATCATACACTCCAAGAATCTTAGCGTATCCACCACTTCCAAATTTATCAGGATTATCTGTTTTTTGATATTTAGTAATCTTGTCTGTAAAGAAGAAGTGAGCCTTATATATCTCTGTTATAGAAGTAATTCCATCATTAGCCAATCTAACTTGACATCCAAGAATAGGGTCTGTAAAATAATCAGCACTAGCTGAAGACGCTAAAGAACAGTATTGGTCTCCTATTCCATATTCTCCTTGATAATATTGTATCTTATTTAATACTTGAGAGCTTTGAGATACTACGCTTCCTCCATCTGCTGTCTGTAATACGTTTTGGTCTATTGGAACAATTCCGCATGATCTGCTTTGAAATACTCTTAATTGTTGTCCTCTTATTTTAAGTCTTTGAATATCACCTTTTTGTCTATCATACTCATCTAAGTTAGCTGCAGCAAATCTGTTAGTATTATTAATATTTGTGCCTTGCTCATATTCTCCAGAATATCTTATAAGCGTTGGGTAGTATGTTTCTTTTGCATATTCGTCTACTACAAAAGCTCTCCCGTTTCCATCAACCTTAGAACTGAATTTGTCTGATATGGACATATCTGTTACATTCTCATTAGTAGCTCTTGCTCTATTATATACATCTCCTCTATATAAAGAATATTTTGCAGGTCTAGCTCCAGCTCCAATAATTTGATTCTGTATGTCGCTTCCGTGAACTAAATTTCCATTAACATCAGTTATTATAGAATGGTTCTCTCCAAATTCATAATATACTTGGTCTTCTGAATCTGAATTATAAAATGGCGTGTAAGGCTCAATGTAATAAACATCTGTGCTTGTTGCCCAGTTTGGCATCAATGTAGGTTCATATGGCGTTTTAAGCCAATATTGACCAACTATCGCAGAATTGTCTGGATTAACTGTTAATACGTCTAATATAGGCAAGTCTGCCTGGAACTGAGAACTTCCATTAACAACTCCATATATTCTAACCCTATCACCTTTTTGATACTGATAAATAGGGTAACCATTCTTATTAGTATTATGGTTAATTATATTCATATAACCATACTCTGCATCTTTAAATACATCATTTGTTTTAGCCCATACAAAATTAGAAACAGATAGGTTCTTAGTTCTTACAAAAGAAAAACTTTTAGCCCATGATGGAGGTGTGTGATTTATTTGGAATTCAATATTAGGAGCACCTATTTGCAACGTGCCTAGATTTGCAGTATCTAATAAAGGTGTAACTACTTTCATTACATCATTTGTAATAACCCCATTAGTAACTCCAAATTCATCAAAATAAACTAATCCAAATTTATACGTAGATGCATGCTTGTATGCTGATATATTTACATCTTTTGCAACTTGCCCTCCAGCTAGCGTAATAACTATATCTCCAGCAACCGTTCCGTCATCGCTAACACCTTGCTCATAATAAACTTTAAATCCTGTAGCTCCTTCATCGACAGTTGCTAAACGAATATTAGCATTTATCGTATCTCTAAAATAATTTCTTATAATGGCAGCTGTATCATCAGCAACAGCAGTGTATGAAAAATTATATGTATAATAATAATACTGTTCAGCTATAACTGTTAAATTTATAGTAATGTCAACTTTATCTCCAACAGCAGGAGTTCCACTAAAATTAAATATCCAATCAGCACCAGATTGAATAGATGTTGCTGACAAGGCAGTATTACTTCCGCTTGCAGAATTTGTAACTGTTTTAGTTATAGATAAAGGGCCGTTATAAGTATTACCTTCTGTAATGCCACCATAAGCAACTATATTACCATTTAGTAATTCTTGTGCATTTGCTTTTTTAGGCACATAATCGAATAACTGAATACTTTCTGCTTGATCTAAAAATGGATAATTACCATCATTATAGAAACTATAATAAGCTAATATATTATCTGGCGTAGTCCCTTTATTTATAACAGATACAAGCATTCTATCAGAAAAAGTATCAGCTATAGTCTCTCTTGCAGATATCTCTATTTTATAGCAATCTTTTGAACCAGTATTATATTCTACTGTTATTACATTATTCTTAGCTGGATTTGAATCTACAGCTAAATCTTGAATATTAAATGGTGCAAATAATTTACTCCAAGGACTCCATGTTGATTTAGTATTATCCTTGTATACCCATCTATAACTAAACTGGAATAACTTACTTTTAAGGTTATTAGCTGTTGAATTAGGGGTATCGCCATATTGGCAAACTGGAGCTTTTGTAGGCATCTTTCTAGCTACAGTAAGATATTCTTTCTTCCAATCAGTTCCGTATGCCTTATCAATAGCCTCTTTTATATTAAGCTTCATTGGCCTGTTTTTTCTATCAGTCCAGTGAAGAACGTCTCCATCACTCTCTGTTCTATAAAGTATATTAACAGAAGCTATTGGAAACTTAGGGTCAAATTCAAATATATTTTCTTGGCTATCTACATATGAAATAAGTAATGGAGATATAGTATTTAATTTTACATCATATACATATATACCATCATATCCAGCAGAGTTATAATTAAAGTAAAATACTCTCTGTTTTAAATCGTCGTAATGAGAACCTATACATTGATTTGTAGACGGCATGTATTATGATTTGAATCTTAAAGTAATTGAATTATTGCAATACACTGTAACTGATTGAACCTTAATCTGATACGCTGTATCTGGCACATCGGCATATCTTATTGGAGTACCAGGAACAAAATTGATACCAGTTTTAGTCCATCCAGAAACTACGCCACCAGCATTATCAAGTGCTGTTAGTGTAAAATTGCCTGCATCAAGTCCCTTTACAGAAAGTGTTATATCTACCGTTTGAGCCATTTTCCCTAAATTTTAATTAGTCAAAGATACAAATTAAAGCCTATCCTTGTAAGCATCTATCTTCATTGCCGCAATCATCACCACTAGATAATAAGTAATATGTAGTAGGCGTATCAGTTGTAGTTCCATTTGCAACTAGATTGCTATAACACTCCCCAAGTCCGCTATTTGTTGTACTGTAAGTAGCCCCCTCTATTAGCGTTACTGAACTTACAATATTTACAGTAGCGCCAGTAGAACATCTTGTAGCCGTATATCGGTAGTTATTTGGAGGAGTATATCCACAAGTAGCAGAATTATATTCCCAAACTCCACCTCTTCTAGTTTGATTATAAGTACAAGAATATGGATTGGTGTCTATTTGTTGATAATACATTGTAAATGTTGCATAATCACACTCGTAGTATTGATTAATTGGCCTATCTACCCAATTAGGATTAAGATCAGACTGGTTATTTACTGGATTAAAGTTAAATATTAAACCATTGCTAGTTCTCCATTGCGCTCCAGTAAAACAAGCATTAGAGTTTCTGTATACTTCATATGTCTGAAGTGTGCCACTAGCGCATGTATAATAAAAACCGTCTTCTTGAATATTATAATTAGGGTCATTAGTACATTGAACAGCCAAAGGAGCATTTGTTCCATAATCTTGACCATTCACATAGTATCTTCCATAAGTAGGAGAGCATTCATTTATATCCCTATAAACAAGATAATTAACACATACAACACATGTATAATATCCTTGACTAACAATATTTGGGGTTACATTAGGGAAATCATTAGCTGGGTTAGTAGCATATGTTACACCAGTACTAGGAGCTTTAAATTGATTTCCAGTAAAACAAGGATTGCTATTTTGATATATCTCTCTTCCATATACTGTTCCGCCTGAGCAAAAATGATACATACCAACATAAACAGAATAGTTAGCATCGTAATTACAACTGCCTGAAGCTGGAGCCGTATTCAATATTGTAGTTCCTGCTCTATATTTTAAATAAGTTGCAGAACAAGGATTAGTATCTCTTTCTACTGTATAATTAGTACAATTTAAACATGTTGTATATCCTTGACTTACCCAGCTTGGCGTAGTGGTTGCAGTGCATGTTGTTGGCAAATAAGTAAAACTTATTAAGCCACTATCTGGACTTGATATGCTTCCAACAAGTGTACAATCATTTATTGTATGTGTTCCTTGTGCTAACAATACATTCTTCTGATTACCACAACAGTCGAAGTAATATACATCAGAACCACCAGCAGCAATTTGAACAGTAAATCCAACTCTACATTCTGTAGATGTTCCATTACATGATATAGATATAGATTTAGCTCTTTTGTTTGAAGGATTATTCTTGTCTCTTACTGCAAACCATAGAATACCATCTGGCATATTATTAAATGTAAATGTAGTTGCATCAACATATGAGTTACCAGATAAAGCAGCAGCTTCAGTAAAATAAGCCACATTGCTTATCTGGTATACTCCTCCACCACCAGTAAGTCCATTTACAACTACAACTCCATCATTTAAAGAACAAGTAACAGAAAGGTTAAAATCAACCACATAGACTGCTGTTCCTACTAAATCACATTTCCCTATATATACAGCATCTCCTCCTATAAAACAATTGGGAATAAATGCAGTATTGGCAAAAACCTTACAGTCATTTACCACAATAGAGCTATTGTTTATTTTTGAATTACCCCTAATGGCTGTAAAATGCATTTCAGGGGCATTACCTTTAAACACGCCATTTCTGGCTTCCTTATGATGTCTCATTGGAAATATATCATTAGAATCATCAAGATTCATGATCCCATCTAATGTTTTTATTTCTGATGCCATTTTAAGGTCTGTCGTTTGTTTTTAAATTAGCATTGTTTACTTTCAAATTACCCCTAATAGCCTGAAATTTTATATACCCTTTATTACCTCTAAAAACGCCATTTCTAGCCTCTTTATGATGAGAAGAAGGCAATGTATCTCTTGGGTCATCAAGGTTCATAAACCCGCTAAATATCTTCTTTTCGGTTGTCATACTATGCTTTAACCGTAAGCTTAGTTCCTAATCTTATCACCTCATTTGCATCCCACAATGATAAAGGATTTTCTCTAAGATTAGCTAATCTCTTTTGATTATAATATTCTTTTCTTCTTAGTTGCTTATCACCAAGACTAGCCCTTCTACCTAAAGGTAAATGTTCTATATCTTTCCAAGCTATAAAAGCTAAAACAGCCTCTCTAATCTGAACTGGTATCTTGTAATCTACATCATCTGCAGGAGAAGACATATATTCTAATACAAGATAATCGTAACTATATTCGTTATCTAAATAAATCAAACCTTGCTCTTCATCAATATCAAATTCTCCAGCAGAGTTTAATACAGAACCAGCTCCAAATATATTCACATATCTAGCACCATCAAAATAATTAACAAATGCTAAATCTTGTAATCTATATGTATTACCAGTTGTATTATCTGTATTGCTAGTCGTTCTATCTGCCTGGTTTATTTTATAAGAACTTAAATTTCTATTTCTTCTAAGAGAAGCTACTTCTCCTTTTTGATTAAATACTCCAGCTTTTGAGAAGCCAACATAATCAGAAGGAAGAGTTACTGTTTTATTAGGATTTACTACCAGCTTTACTGTTTTGGTAGTTCCATATACATCCATTCCCATCTCTTCTACACCTCTAACGCCAATAGTCCATAATCTTCTATAGTCTGCGCTAGAAAGTCTAGATTGGTCTATATACTGATATATAACCTCTGATAAACCTACCCATTTTGCTGTATCTTTTGACATATATATTAAGCTTTGTCAACGCCATCGTTAACCGAATCTTCTAGCGTTGCTTTTCTAACTTTAAGATAATTTAATACCAAATTCATTATATCTGGAATATATTCTTGAGGTACATTTAATTCTGCATCTAAATCAGAAGTTTCTGTGCTAACCATTCTAACTATTGCAGATTTGCCAACAAGATTCACGTAACTCTTAAACCATAATTTTTTACCCTCTGGCCAATAGAATATCTTACTAGGCGGCTGTTTAACAGCATCTAAATAATCTAATTCTCTAACAGAAATAGGTATTGGTGACTTGGCAAGTCCAGTAGATGTTGGGAATGTAACAGTAGATATGCCATATCCTCTAGCTAATCCAAGTGGAACTTGTGGCAAATCTAATGAGTAATATCCAGTATCTGCATCTCTTGTAATTGACAGATTTTTAAATGTAAGATAGAAAACGTCGCTTACACTCTCTATACCATCCAACTTTATAGCATCTGTATAATTTACTTTTGCTACATAAGCCATGGCTTCATTAATGTATGCATTTACTTCTTTTTCAGATAAGTTAGCATCATCATTTGGAACTCCACCATAGTAAAGTCTTCTAATCTGTTCTATGAATACTTTTCTAGTCATTATTGACCGTCGTTTTTAACTGTTTGAGATATACGAATTAAATCGCCATCTTTTAAATTTATTCCTATAATACCAAGCGTTCTATATACGATATCCATATGGTCATTTTCTGGCCATTCTAATTGTACGCTATTTGCAACATCATAAACTAAATCACCTGTATAAGCCCATTTAGCATCTGCTGGCTTTTTAAAATAAATAATTTTAGCTGTTGATAAAGTGGAAGGCCAAAATTTAAAGTTAGATCCAATTTCGGTATATATAGGGTCTGTATTTGTTGGATTATCTATTGGGTTACTAACATATGCATATATCTTATCTGCTCCTACACGTCTTATAGCATAATCATCATCCGTAGTTCTCATAGCTGAAATCTTATAAAAATCTGCTGGTTGCGCAGCTAATTGAGAAGTTATAGTTAAATTACCTTCTTTTAAAAAATTAGATAATGAACCACCAGTAGTTACATCATTTGAAAATCCTCCAGGAGCTCTTCTTGTACCCTGATTAAATTCTGCAGTTTCACCTGTCAAAAAGTTAAGGTATTGTCTTTGAGCTGCATTGACAGCCATGTTGAAATCATCTGGAGCTAAATAAGTTCCCTGATATTTATCAACCATGTATGAAACTAGCTTGTATATTTCATTAATATTCATATTGCAAATATAAACAAAAAAGCCCCACCAAGAATGGCAGGGCATAACCAATGAAACCATATAACACAAAGCGACTTAATTATTAATCATGTGCTTGATTTGAGAGTAAAACTCTTTACCCTTTTCACTCAAACAGAATTCAGCCAAAAACTGTAGTGGCTGTTTGCCGTCTGGGATCTGTGCTATGAATGATTTACTATCTCCCCAAATAGCCTGACCTTTAACAGAACTTGTATCAACAAGACCGCTAGCCATTGCCTTTTGAACAATGTATTGAATCTTAACTAATGGGTTATTATATGTTTTAATGAACATATCTGGGTTCTTGTCAGCTATATTTAGATAATCAAATCTAATAGCCTTTTCTCCTCTTTCAACATTTTGAGCATTAACAAACTGTACGCCTAAATATTTAGCATGAGGAATCATCATTTCTAATGGAGCGTCCATTGCAATTCTCATAGCATCCATTCTAGTCTCAGCCTTTTCCATATTCTTTTCTTCCTGAGCAGCATAATTCTCCATGATATACAATGGTCTAGTTCCAGCCATTCTATTTTTCTTTTCAGCATTCATATTGCTTTTTAATAAGAATTCTAGTAAAGAAGGCTTGTTTGATGGAACTTTCATATATCCATTAACAAATCTAAGATCTGGTCTTTGGCGTTGTTTTTGCTCTGATAAGTGCTCCTGGTCTTCAACCCAGATAGAGCTAACTCCTTCTAGGTATCTGATATTTCTTTCAGTACCTGTTTCTTCATCATAGATAATGTCTTCATTCTTAATTAAGTAATTCTCTGGGTAAGGTAACTTACCTGGAGTAGTTACATAGAAAGTTTGAGTCAATCTAAAAATGTAATAGTCTGGTTTTTTAACTTGTTTCTTAGGAGCTGTAACGACTACATCAGCTACTTCGCTGATTTCTTGCACTGGAGTTTCAATATCAACGATATTACCTTCAGCATCAATTGTTTGTTTTTTAATTGCTTTTGCCATATTGGTTGTTTTGTGTTATGCAAATATAAGTAAAAAAGAAAACCCCACCACGTTAGTGGCAGGGTCTTCAGTATACTTAGAGTTAAGATTAAGGCTGTTTATACCTAAAATATCTTCCATCTCTCATTTTAGTTAAATGCTTGCAATTTTTAAATACAATAGATTGGCTAAATCCTATATAATTTCCAGCATCATATGTATTCATAAATTCTTTTTCTATAGATCCATCAGTATTAAATAGTAAAACAGTCTTAGCATTATGAGCAGATTTACCAGTTTTTTTACCTTTATTATAAGGGACATATCCAACCTTCGCTAGTCTCATTTTTAATTTTGTCTTATCAGAATGCTTTTTGCCAGTCTGTGATTTAGATATTTTTAATTTATGTTCTTCTGAGAACTTTTTACCTCTGTTTATATTACCAGCTAATACTCTCCTTTCTTCTGTAAATACATACCCATGAATACCATCTCCTCCATCTGTTAAATTGCATAAAATCCCATTATTGCAATTTCTTCTACCATGATATCTAATTAGATATCTTTCATAATATTTAGCTTCATCTATAGATATATCATCTGCTATTATAATTACATCGTACCCATGCTTGCTTACTATTGATTTCCATATAGGGTTCCTGCCATGTTTTGAATAAGCTCTTTGTTTTCTAGATCCTATACCTACGTAAAATATAGAACCATCTGTTTTCTTTTTATGTATGTATACTACTGCCATATTGCAAATATAAATAAAAAGCCCCGAACAAAGTGTTCAGGGCTAATTACTAATGTAATTGATTGATAATCAACTATTAAGGCTTGATACTTATATATTGGTTAGCCGCAAATAACTGAATTCCACAGTATGCCATGTGGTGTACATTCAATTCCATCTTGTCAGAAGTTGGAACCTTAGCCAAAGCACCAGTTTCCCAAACTTTAACATCTTTTCCTGGCTCTACTTCGTTAGAAACGATACGTAAAGAAGGAATCTTATCTCCAGTCTGAGCATCTCTTCCCTCTTTCATTGGGATCAAGATACCGCTGTTCTTGTAGTACTCAGTTGTTGGAGCAACACCGTATACAGCTTCAGCATTGAATGGTAAGTATTTCTTCAAGTGGAAGGTAGTACTATCAACTTTTAAAGAATCAAAACCGTATTTAACAGCCATTTCGCTAGAACCTCCAGCGTTAGCCCATACGATAGCACCATTCTGATACTTAGTGAATAAAGCGTCATCAACAGCTGTTCTTAAGTAAGAATCCATCAAGAAGTGATACTCTTGAGCACCACCATTAAAGTCAGCTAAACGAGCTAATGCGTGGAAATCTTCGATAGTGAACCCACTAGCGCCTGCATTCCATTGGTAAGTTTGACCACCAGCTTCAATCTGAGGAACTAAACCAGTTGTACCAACTGTTCCTGTGATGTTATCTGTAGGCTTGCCGAACATTAACTTGAATTCTTTGTTGTTCATGAAACGACGAACAGCCTCATCTAAACCTTTGTAGGTGTAGTAAGCTTGACCATTCACTTCAAAATACAATTCTTCAATCTTAGCACGATCTGTGATAGAGAAATCTTCACGGATTTCAGTTGTGTAGAAAGTCTTCTTTTCAGTTAAACCTGTTAAAGAGTTAAACTTAGTAGATGCTTCACCAGCTTCTGTGATACCACGGAATAACAAGTGAGCAGTAGAAAGATCTCCTAAATCAGTGTTTGCATCAATAGTAGAGCTTAAAGGCTTGATTGTGCAAGTTGTTGCAGAAGCAACAGCAGTGATTTTGTACTGAACGCCAGTTGCAGCATTCTCAACAACTTCACCAACACGTAATGGAGACTTACCACCATTTACGAATGCATCAGCGATTACTACATCGATTGCAGCTCCAGGAGCAACAGCAGCTAAAGCACCACCATTCAATTGAACAGCAGAATGTAATTTACCACGAGTTTCGAAGTGGAAGAATTCTCTTGAAGGAACTGTAGCTTTCATTCCTAATGCCTCAAGTAATTGAGTATAGTTTTGAGAGCCATATTTCTCAATAAACTTATCGTAGTATTGAGGTTTTAAAATTGACAAGTCAGACACGAATTGACGTGTAACTTGTCCGCCAGTAGGTTGTACTTGGCCTGGTTGTAAAACTGCCATTTTTAGTGAGTTTTATTTTTAATTAAAATTGTTATAAACTGAACATTTTGCCTACCATCTTATCATAATCACTCATATCAGTCACAGCTGCCGTTCTTGGTGCGTTACTGTAATCAATATTCTTCATCCCTTTTAACAAGTCTGATTTTGCTTTGCTTACCGCTTGGGTAACCATAGAATTAACAATCTTGTCTCTGTTTTGTAAGAAGTAGATGTCTTCTGCTAATTGCTTGGTATCGTACTTACCATCCTTGTAGTAACGAGGACCATAAAAAGACTCTAAGTCAAATTCTTTCAAGTCATTTTGAAGTTGCGCTTTTTCCTCTACTGATAAAGAATACTTGCCGTCAAACTGGACTTCCTCGTCCTTGTAATTGACGTTAAACCCTTCAAAACTTTTTAAGCCTTCATCGATGCTCTTCTCGAACATCTCTCTAGCCTCCTGATAAACTTTTGACTGCTCTTCTTCTTGAGATTTCAAATATTGACTCACAATGTCATCCGTATTAACGACTTGTTGAGACTGTTCTTGAAATTGACTCAAGATATCTGGAAAACTAATGTCCTGTTTTAATGTTTGCAAGTAGTCTTTCGCTTCACGTACATCCTTCTTCAACTCTCTTGCAATCGCTTTTTCTTGCTTCTCGATTTGTTTCATCTTAGAAGCAACTTCCTCATCAGTCATCATAGATTTGTCAAAGTCTTTGTCTAAGCTATACTTAGCTGCAAATTCTTCTTCAATCTCTTGTGGACTTAAATCTGGATAATCATAAGCTATTTTTAACTTTAAGATATCAGATTCATCCATTTTATCTAACTCAGAAAGAACTTTTTGTTCATATAAGATATCCGCTACATCACTAATATTGCCCTTTGTAAGGTTATCGTATATCTCTTTTGCTACTTCATTATCCCATTCAAACTCTAATGTTTGAACATTGTTTGTTTCGCTTCCTGTTGGCTCTGTAGCTGCTTGCACTGGGTCATCTGCTGGTGGAGTTACAGGGTCAGCTTGTGTAGGTTCAGTTGCAGGGTCAGTAGTTGCTGATGGTTCTGCTTGTGCAGGGTCAGTTGATACTGGATCTGTCTGAGTTGGTTCGGTTGTTGGTTCGGTTGGCGTAACAGGTTCTGTCGAATAGCTGTTTACATCAAACGGGTTTACTTCTTGCTCTGGCATATTGGTTGGTTTTATGTTATGCAAATATATAAATTATTCAGCTTCATTCATTTGCGACTCTTGCGCTTGTGCCATTTGTTGTTCAGCTGCTTGTTGTTGAGCCATTTCTTCTTGCTCTTTTTTAGCAAAGTATTTATCTACTATTGCTTGTATTTGAGGCGTTAAAGGCTTACCTGTTTCAAATGACTTCATTAAAGCATCTTGAACAAACTGTTGCTCAGATAATTCTTGTTTCATTGACATTTCTGTAGAAACAACAGCTATTTTAGTTTGACCTTCAATCTCTTGTAGTTGAGCATCTGCTTGAGCTTTAGCCTGAATAGATTGTTGTTGAGCTTGAGCATTCATTTCTGAATTCTGTCTAGCTTTCTCCATCTCTTGCTTTTGCTTATTAGACTTAGCCTTAGTTAAGTACATTTCTGCAAGCTTAGTATTCTTAATACTTCTAACTCTAAATGCATCTTCAAATTCAATCATTCCTGCAGATAAAGCTGTCTGAATCATTCCTTCTAAGAATTGTCTTTCTTTCTCATCAGGCATAACTTCAATCTTAACATCAAATGTTTTACCAGATATTTTCTCTGGACTTAAGTATTCAGAATATTGCTTTCCACCATATAAAACAGAATCATAAAGCAATAAAGATATCTTAAATGCAGTCTGTTGATATAAACTTAAATAAGCATCATATATAAAATCAGTTGCATTATTAGAAGCTTGTATTTGAGCCTGTTGTACACCTAATCCCAATTTAGGATTTACTCCAGAACCTTCTCTATATTCATTTACTCCAATTTCATCACGAAGTCTTTCTAGATAATGGTTATAAACTAAAATCAATTGTTGTATTTGACTTACAGAACCTGAATTCGGAGCTTCTTGGATTGGTATTCCATTAACTCCATCTCCATCTTCAGTTTTTCTTCTATAGTATATATTACCAGTTTGGTCGTAAACTGCTTGTAATTCTAATGGACTTAAAGCCTTAGCCTGTCCTATATTAATATCTGATAATGAATCAATATCAATAATTAAACCAGATGGTCTAAGTTTTGCAATTAATTGTTGAATCTTTAAATGAGCTAATGTCATCTGACGAATAGATGTCTCCATTCTTTCAGGTATAGCCATATTCTCCAAATCTAAGTTTTCATGCATGTATACGCTATAACTAAAATAAGCATCGGCAATTTCTTTTGTAGAAGAAGGCTTAATCATATTTTTAGCTACACCCCATTCAAGCATAACCTCTGTATTCAAGACATATATACCTCTGTATATAACAAACATGTCCTTACTAATCAACTCTTTATTATCTCCAATATTCTCTGGTATTCTATTTTTCTTTTCAACAGCAGTAAGATTACCATACTTATTTGTCTTAGCCTGATATACCATTGTGTCAATAGTCTTTATTTCGTAATCTAAGACATCAACAGTCCAGTCATCATAAGGCCTATTAAGAGAATATCTAAATCTGTCATCCCACTTTACAGTCTGATTGTATTGTTTAGCTTGCTTTGATAATTCAAATATCTTTTCTTCTGAAATTTGAGGATAAGCATTTCTTATATCAACAAGCTTCATAGATACAACTTCACCTATGAAAGATACATCTCTAAAATCATCATATGTAGAGAATCCATAAAAGCTATTTTCAGGTATAACCCTTCTTATATTAATTTTACCATTACTACCTACTGATGTTTTAGTAGCACCAAGACCAGTTTCAGCAATATCTTCTAAAAGCTTACGTTTGATAACAGGCCATCCATTCTCATAAAATACGAAATCACACCCTTTTTCAAATAGTATTTCTTCAGGAAGCTGGTATTCAAGACCAAAGTATAATTCTAATTCATCATAGTCGCCTGGAGTAAACTGGCCTTCAGCCATAAGTTTTGTCCCAGTCTGTTGTTCTATCTGCTTTACCTCTTCTCCAAAGTTCATTCTGAACTCAGCTTCGTCTCTATCATACTTCTTTCTTTCTATAGAAACTGGGTCAATAGCGCTTGCTTTAACCTTTTCGTCTCTTTTCATGAAACCTCCTATGATTACTTGCATGAACTTAGGAGCAATGGCAGGAGCCTTCATATCAAGGTTTACAAACGCTTCTTTACCATCTACATTAAGCAAATCAAGGAATTCAGCCATTGGCTGTTTACCTCTAGAAAACTTTCTATTCTTCTCAAACTTTTTATTTCTTCTTGAGAAGTATCCAGTATTGTACGCTTTTTGTAAGAACTTAGAAATTTTAAGTCCTTCTGCGGTATCTCTTTTCAACTTAGTATTACCAAGGTGAAAATTTAGTATTTCTTTATTTTCGCTCATAATTATAGCAAAAGTACAAAATTAGATTACACATCTAACTTATACGTTTTTAATGGTAATGAAGACAGCTTTACTTCCTGTTTATCACTTTCCAAAGATACGCCAGAAAGTAGACTAATCATAAAAGCTACACTTCGGTCAAATGGGGTTCTATGTTCGTGGTCATAAGCTAATAACTCCTCTAGTAAATCATAGAAGTATATCTTTTCACAATGATTCTCTATATATGAAATACAAGTATCAAGCTGTCTAGCTAGTGCAAATGCGTCACCAGATGCTACTCCAAACTTTGCTGGCCCTTGTCTTCTCTTATGCCTATCTACAGCAACTTGAGGTGTTCTTAATAGATATCCTTTAAATCCTTTGTTCTGGAAATAGTCTACAAAGTCATCACCTACGTCATTCTCGTAACATGCTTTATATCCATAAAATACAGCAGCTTTTAACATTTCATCATGGAACATGCTTTTTAGTCTAGGCCTTCCAATATATTCTGCTATAGGCATACCAGTATTAGCTGGGTCTTTCATATTAAGCATTTCAAAAACGTAACACGCTCCCATAGACCCTTTGCCACTAATAACAGAAGATTTGAATGGGTCAATACCGCTAGAGTAAATATGGTTGTTTGCTGGTACTTTGATACCGTTTAATTCTATAGCTTTATTCTTCATATCATCTGGAGGGAACTTGTGTATAAGCCAACCTCCTTCTTTATCATCAGCCCAATCTACCGTTCTTGCATCTTTCCAATATAACCTAACCCTTCTCATTGGAACTTTCTCTTCTTTCAAGAAGTCTATCTGATTATATATTTTTTCTGCATTAAAGTAGCACTTCTTTGAGTCAATCATAAAAGCCTCGTTTTCATCAAATGGGTTCATACGAACTTCCTCTGATAATTGCTGTTTATCTGTGATTAACTTCCTTTGGTTGATTAAGTATTCTTTACTCCCCATTTCTATCTTAATACCAAACTTCTCGTAGATATATTTCTTTTGGCTTTCTGTTGGCGTGTCTATGATAGACTTGCCATATTCATCTATAAAACCTTCATATCCATCATATGCAGGACAGAAGTATCTATATAGACCAGATGCTGTCATTTCGCTTTCAAACTGATTAGATGAGTCATATAGCATTTTATATGGCTCTCCTCCAGACTTAGCATCATTAGCCGTAGATGGTATCAAACAGAATCCTACCTTGATAGCGCCTCTACCCATTGTTTTTTTAACAATAGGCCAATATTGGTTAACAGATACATCTTTCGGCCACTTACCAGCCTCGTCCATTAATAGCGCAGTAACACGCCCAGAATCGTACGAGTTAAGGGCAGTGTTCTTGAAATTAATCTTTGACTCAAGACCAATGTCATCATCAAATATCTTTCCCTTCTCTCTGGACTTAGTTTTCTTTTTATCTTTCTTTTTCTTAAATACCAGCTCTGTTTTAGTTTCTTCATCTTCTGCTCTTGGTTTAAGGAATATCGGTAAATTACGATAACCATTCATGACCATGTAAACGAATGCATCACTAGCATCTTTACCAGTCTTTGATATAATACCACAGAAAGATTTACGCTTAGTTATAGATTTCCATACTAGATATGCAGTAGCCTGAGAGGTAGCACCTTCACGACGCTTTTTAATCCTTACTATACCAAAACAGTAGGGTAATGATTCTGCATGTTCTTGGAAATAAAAATATCTTCTATCTACATCTCTATAGTCTGGATTTGTTCCATCCTCTAGTGTCCAATAGTTTAAATAAAAATAGTGAAGTCCTGTTATATATGTAGGCTCACCGTCATTATAATACCAATATCCTTTATTGATTCTATTCCATTCTTGTATAACAAAGTCTTTTTGTTCATCTGAGTATATAGGCGTTCCATCTTCATCAAATTCAAGCTCATCAAAATAGTCTGGGATCTCTACCTTATAAAATTTCTGGTCTTTTTTATCAAGTTCAAAGTTTTCTATCAGATCAGCTTTTGGCATTTCTGGGAGCTTATACTTGATACCATATACCTCTACTGTTTTACTCATTAAAATGCTTTTTAGTGAACTTGTCTATTTTATTGAACAAGTCTATTCCAGTAGCTGTTAAAGCATACTGGTTTTTCTTATTTTCTTTATTTACAAAGATGATTAAGTTTTTTGACTTAAAGTAATTTATAAACTTGTAATATGTATATGGAGGATTAGGTATATCTTTTTTAAAATCATTTACATTGAAAAATGCATACCTGCCAGCCCATAATATAAATGCACAATGACCAAGACTCATTCCTAATATTTCAGACACTTTACTTGTTTGAATAAGAAATTCATACATTTTTATGATAGAGTAGTCTTTTACTCTTACCCTTGATTTACCTTCTTCTATTCCTTTTCTTTTAGCCTTAAATCTTTCATTAACAGCATATCTCTGAAGATTAGATATATGTTGCTTAAGCCTATATATCTTTTGGTCTTTTCTTAAAAGCTGATACTTTAACTCATTGTACTTTTTATTCTTTTCATTACGTACTTCTCTAACCTTATCTTGTATTTCTTTTTTATGGAATACAGTTGCCTTAAGCTTATTTTGAGTTTTTATATATGCTTCGTATATCTCTTCCTTAGTTGAATCTTTGGTTATATATGCTACGTTCATCGTACTAATTGTTCAATTAAAGGCTTGTGTCTTGTTTTGTCTTTTTCTTCATCACCAGAAAGCGCATTATCTAACTTTAGCTTCTTCATAGATTCGTTTATATCTCCTATGCTGCTAAAAAACTTCATAACACGCTCCATGGTCTTATCATCCTTATCTTGCATGTCTAACCTGCTAATATTTGTGGCGTTTAACAATTCTGTTATCTCGTTTAACTTACGATTTAGTGCATAGTATGCACCTACAATACCATCTTGCTCGTATAGCTTTAGTTTTTCTTTATCTGTCATTAGTATCCTCTTTTATCAAAATCATAATCAACTGCTAGGCAGTCTGAATATCTTAATCTAATTAGATTTTCTATCTTACCATTGACATTATGAGTCATCTCATAGTCTGAATGTATAAATGTGATTACTACATCACCAGATTTAATGTCCGTAATCGTATCTGGAACAGCTTTTATCCTAAGTTTGTTTGGTATTTTAACTTTTTCTACATCTAAAAGGCTAGATTGCTCTAGATATATTCTTTCTGCCAACATAAATCCATCAATAGGTATGATTTTCCCATCTTCTACCCCAAAATAAACGAATATTTCGTCAATTGAGAATAGTTTGTGACCGTGTGGGATACGCTTATCTGTGATTTCGCATTCGTCCCCCATGCTATTGTGGTGTGCCAGTACATGTGTTCCTGCTTTAAGGTTTTTGTAATCTGTTAATAGTACTCCTTGGGTAAAATTGCTTATTCTGCTATCCCATGAGTACTCATTTGCAACATATAGTTTACCTATAGTGCCATCTTCTTTAGTAAATTGGTGTGCATTTTTTTCATCTACGTCAACTAATACTATGACGCGACGGCCAACAGGCTTAATCTTGTTATAAAGTTCTTTCATTTGCTTTGGTTATACGCAAATATACGTAGATATTCGTACTTGTATCCTATTTGAACCTTTCTCCTTTACCAGAAGATTTACCAGAACGGTATACTTGAGAGTTCTTAGACCATAAGTGGCGATATGCCCACCATCCAGCAGTTAGTTTAGAAGAGTTTGCTTCTTTAGCATGACGTTTTCTATATTGTTGTCTTGCTTCAGGAGAATAATTAGAGGAGTATCCTTTAGCGCCAAATCTAACGATACGAACTTTATCGCCTTCTTTAGCAAGTACAACCTTTTTATGCGTTCCGTCGGTAGCATTTTTAGGCTTATTGTACCCAGCAAATTTTTCTCCTCTATATTCTACCATTTTTATCTTTTTTATCTTCCTTGACCTCGGTATGCTTTGGGCTTACCTACGTGTTTGTTATAAGTTTTTTTAGCTGCGCCATTCTTTCTTTTGCCAAATGAGATTTTTACGCTACCTCCAGCTGATTTAAGCTTTGCCATTATGCTTGATTTTCATTTTTATTTTTCTTTAAGGCAGCTACAGCATTATTCAACTCCATAATTGATTTCTCATCAAAACTTTCTAGCAATCTCTTAGTATGTGCTTCATTTTTGATTTTAGGATTACTTAATGCTTGCTTAACTTGCTTTAAATTTATATTTTCTCCATACTTCTTTGTAACTCCCTGGTCAACAAGTATTTTTCTAAATGCACCTAAATCTCCAGCATTTTCTTGTGCGCTATACTTATGCATTTCAGTAGGGAACTCTTTCCCATATATTTTCTTTGCAATGTCTGGTTCAAAGTAATCTCCTCCATCTTTATACTCTTCGTACATTCTTTCTTTCATTGTTCTATCTGAAATACTAGCTACTTTCCCATTAACAACTTTTGTTTCTGGAGCTTTTTGTAGTAAATTCTTATTTCTGTTATAGAACATCCAAGACTCTGCAGGAGACATTTGAGTCCCTTTAGATACAAATGGGTCTTTATAAGAAGGTACTGACTCACCACCTCCTTTAGACGCATGTACTATCTCATGTTGAAGTGTGTATGGGCTTATTCCTTTTTCAGTTGTAATAACTGGGTTTTCTCCACCAGAAGTTGCATTGTATTGGAACTGCGTAGCAGGAACTACTTTAGTCTTTTCAAGCGCTGATATTCTTTTAGATATTAATTCATCTACATTCTTAACACCAGCTTTCTGTAGTCTGCTTTTATAAAGAGGACTTTTAACGTATTCTAGCTCTTGCTGTACTCCGCCATTATTCTTACCTTTTACAATATTTGACATTCTAGATAAGTCCATTCTAATTACTTTTTAAATTTAACACCAGCTCTTTCAATAGCAGTCATTAAACGAGGTTTTCTTGGGTCATTGATTGTTTGTTTCTTTTCAATCTTCATCTTGCCCATTTCTCTAGCTTCAGCTTCTGATCTTGTTTCTGGAGTAGTTTTGCCAGGCGCTCCTTGCTTTCTAGATTCCCATTCTTCTTGCATAGCTTTATCAAATGCTGCTTTATTATCAGGCTTGCCCATTTCGCCTACTCTTTTTTTCTTTGGAGGTATTTGCATATTACTTCTTTTTATTAATTTTCTTAGGTTCAGATTTCTTAACTACTTTTTTAGTTACTTTTTTAACATCCTTTTTCTTAGCTGGCTTCTTTACTTCAATAACATCCTCTTCGTTAAGAGATACATTATACTGAGTAGGTGCATATTCCATTTTTGAGAACAAGCTTTTAAAGAAAGAAATTATCTTTTTCATAGATACAAAACTAACTATTTCTTTGCATAATTTTCAAGCATATGTTTTGCCATATTCTTAGGTACATCTCTATATGTCTTTTTAAAGCCTTTAGGGGCCATATCTATCAAAACCTTATCAGTATATATACCAGTAGGAAATCTCTTAAGGATGGGCAGCATATGGTAGCTGTATAGGTATACATTAGCCTTCTTAATGTATCTAGTCATATTGATTGGCAGATTCCACTTCTTTATTTTTTCAACAGCTCTTAGTTCACAATCTTTCTCTAGTTCTACCATATCATCCATGATATTAGCAAGTTGAGTTTTATTGAGCATAATGCTTCCAGATACCCAGTCCCATGTTTTTTCGCATGCAGTGCCCCACTTAGTCCATCTATCGTCATTCTTCCATTGTTCCATGTGACAGAATTCGTGTATCAGTATTTCAAACCATTCATTAAAAGGTTTACCACATGCTACAACAAGTGCTTTATCTCTATCACAGAAATATCCACTACAGTCTTGAGAGAAATCATCTGTTAGCACAACAGTCTTAGATGGAGATAGAACTAACTCTATTCCATATGCTTTACACTGTCTTTTTACTGAGGCCATAAAAGGCTTGAATTCTTCTGGGATTTCGTACTTCATGTTAAAAAATTGAGTAGCCCAAATCTACGACAGTATTAGCTTTTAGCAAAAGTGCGCATCGTAAGATATACTACAACAGCCTTAATCTGTTTCCATTAAAGAATATGTTAGGATTTACCCAAAACTCTATATTAGACCCTAGCTTTTGTGCTATGACACCTGCTTCTATCAGCTCTGCTATGGCATTCCTTACACTATTAGGTGAGGTCATTCCTGTCTCCACCAGTATATCAGGAGGGTTAATTACGACTGTATTGGACAGTGGACGTATAGTACACATAGCGTAAACCAGTACCTTCAACCCAGTACCTGACAATTTCATAAACAGCTCCCTATTATCTACGAATAGCTTCGTATATGTCATTGTATCAGATAAGGTTTCTTTACTCTTAGGTAGCTTCTTTACAGAATACATTTCGCTAGTTTCTGGGTCTACCCATAACTTCTCATCTGCCTTCTGTACATACTGTCTTGATTCTACCCCTTGTAACTTAAATGGGCTGTTTAGGTACGATTCGTACTTTTTCATATCTTTGTTTTGATTTAGTTTTGACAACCCGAAGATACGTTATTTTGAACCTAAAATTCAATTTAGCGTATTTTTTTTTCATTATTTTGAAAAATGTGTATTGATACTCAATGAGTTATGAGGTTTCCTTCTTATATATATTAACTGTCTAATTACAGTCTCAAATATACCCTGCAATATTATCTTATATTACTTTTAGCTGTTAAAGTAATATATGCGAATTTGTAAGGGAGATATGTCACCATGTAAGGGACCTCCCCCCATATTTTTTATTTTTTCTTCCAAGTAAAGTCATTTCCCTCAACCGTGTACCTCTAAAAAGTGAAACATAAATTCAAATTCAAGTTAATATTAATGTCTAAACACTGTTATATAACTAACTAATTTTAAACTACTTATCAATGTTTAAACACTATTCCCTCCGATCCTAATTTAACCCCTTACTATTTTAACAGGTCAAACGAAAAAACCAACTACCTTTTTTTATTTATCAATTTAGTGTTAACTTTTTTTACTTAAATGCTTGATTTCCATTAACAAAACTTTAACATATCCTTTAACAATATTTTAACTAAAAACTAACACATGTTAGCTTATTACGTTCGTATGTTTGTAGTGTCAAAGGGGAAAACAATAAACCCCTTAAAATTTTAAAAAAAACAAAAAATATCTATTATGAAAAACGCAACTTTAGTACAAACAGGAAACAAAACTAACAAAAAAGTAAAAACATTAGTTAGCAATTCAACTAAAAAACCTTTGATTGAAAAAACTAGCGAAGGTTTAGTAATTAACGAGCAACTAAGCGGTAAAAAATTAGAACGTATTTTAACGCCTTTTCAGGCTAGTAAAAAAGACTTAAAAACAGCTGTTAATGAGAAAAGAAATTCACTTTCTTACAACTTAAAGTTAATCAAAGAGGACTGCAAAAAAGAATCTAGCGAATATCTAGCCCAATTAGGCGACAAGTTCGGTATCGAAGTGAATAGTAAGGAGCTTTATTTATTACTTTCAACTCCTGCTAATTTCATCCCTTTTTTAACAGATAGCCAAAAAGAAAAATTTGAGGACAAAAGGTTAAATTTTACGCCTAGCGTAATTATTGAAGCCATTAGCAAGTATTATAAAAATACAGCTAAAAACAGCCTATAAATAGGCAAAGAAGGGTATTATAAGCCTGAAAATAGGGCTTAGTAAATATCGAATATTTATACCCTTCCAATTTCATCAAAACTAGTGTATTAATTACCTAGTGAAATTACCCGAAAATTAGCCATTATTTCGGGATGCTAAGATATTGACTACTAGTTAGCAATATAAAATAAGCATAGGCAAGTTATTTGAAATACTGAATTTCTCCGCAATGTAATTGCCATACCTTTGCAATGTAGCAAAGTACATGGGTTGCAACGCATTACAAAATTATTGTAACAGTCTTTTTATGCCGTCTTTTTAATAATAGGAGTAAGACTTAAAACTAAATAAAGACCGCTAAGCGGGTTCGGGCACGCAATGATATGCCCATACATTACACAACAATACAAATCGTAAATAACTTATAAAGGGGATAAGGTATGCCTATACAGGTATGCCTTGTCCTATCTAAACTAACCATGTCTAATGATATGCCAGTCCTAAGTCTGTCTAATAGTGAAGGGATATTTTATAACCTAAATAAAACGTTATGAGTTTTATCTTATCAGCCTTAATGGCTATCGTGGGCATTATGCTTATAGTGTCCTTTGCAATTGTTATCAACGTCATTTTTTTAATCATTAAAAACAAGTAAACATGAACAAGAACCTTTTATCGTGTATCGCTTTTTCTATCCTTACATTAATAGGGATAATGGCTGTCTTTTATTTTATGGACTATGGGTTACATGCATTTTTCTACCTGTACTTAATCGCATTTAGTGGGGGGTTTACAGCCTATTATCAGTATGACCTGTATGAACAATCAAAAAATAAAAGATGGGACAAATAAACAAATGGTATCATAACGGCTATTGGATATACCTAATAGGCGATAAGTATTTTCCGTCTATTGATGGCTCGGAATGGACTACCCTAGATGGAGCAAAAGCACATATTGATTATCTAACTAAATAAAAACATATGGATAAAGTAAAATGTACTAAATGCAGTAATGAGATGCCCATACTAAGACTAACAAAGTATGGGTTTTCTTTTTGTGTAAACTGTAGCACAACAGCAAAGGTAGGCTGTGCGCCTATCACAAACCACAAGACAGGCAACACGATTCAAGTACTACCAATGGACTTGGCTGTACGATTAACTAAAGCCTCACAACGTCAAGGATATGGCGTATGTAAGGGTATGAAATCATCATTTTAAAACTATAATCAAATGAAATCAGCTACTGAAATTTTAAACAGAACACTTACACTTTCCGATCAAGACAGGGACTTCATTCAAAAGAAAATAGATGAAGTGGAGCTGGCAACAGGTATGCCTATTGAAAATAAAAGTTTTAATGACATGATGTTTGGTTTATTTACATGGAGCAGTACGGCACAAGGTCATAAGTACTGGTCTAATGTAGTAAAAAAAGAAGACAATATGGTATCCAATTTAGAAAATTACTCAAACGAATAAATTATCTAACCAAAATCAAATAATATGGAGCAGACTATCCAAGATTGGTTCAATCTACTACTTGAACCTTTCAAATCACAGGCACTAGGAAACCTCAAAGAAGAAGGAAGAACAAAAATTGTTGACTCTATGAGTGATGCAATAAACAGAGGCTTTACATGGGAAGAAACAAGTCAAGGTCATGCGTACTGGTCTAACATATTTTTAGAACATGTAGACCACGAAAGAAATCAAACCCCAAAGTTTACCCATGAGATGCAGAAGATAAAAGAGATGGAAGAAAAAATTGAAAAAGAAAAAGTTACCTTCTCTACCTCCATGCATGAAATGTTAGATAAGATTGCAGATGATTCAATGGTAGCATCGTACATGAGGCGAGAAAAATATACAATCAATTCCTTTTGCAACTATGTAACTACTCGTAATGGTATGCTGTCCTATCTGCCTAATGGTCGGGAACATAAGACAAACCCCGACACAGGCAAATGGCTTCGTGATGGCAGACAAGAGATGAAGCCTAGTAAACTAGCTAGAAAGATACTTAGAGATGAAGTACTTGCCGAACTAAATGACACAGACTTCGAGAAGTTTGCCAACAAAGTTCGTGCCTATCTAGGTGTCATGGGTGATGAAGATGGTATAGGTAAAAATATCAAAGTAGAAATAGTACAGGGAGGTAACATAAGACACGCCTATTATCACGGCAATTACAGCAAATTATTAGGAGATGGCACAAATCTACATGGCTCCTGTATGCGTAGCAGTGAAGCGCAATCCTACTTTGGTATCTATGAAGATAACCCAGACAAGGTGCAACTACTTGTAGCTAAAGATGAGGACGATAAGGTACTAGGTCGTGCATTGCTATGGAACTTTGATGACGGAGATAAAGGTATGGATACTGTATACGGACCCGATATGATTATACAGCTACTAAAAGATTGGGCTGTTGAAAATGGATATTGGTACAAGTCTAATCAAAGCTGCCATCATCATCAATTCGATAGCTTTAGTGGAGAGCATAAGACAAACTTAAGAGATATAGATAAATGGTATCGAAGGGTAACGCTCAACAACCACGATTTTGACTACTACCCATACCTAGATTCTTTATATCATCTATGCCTAGATAGAGATGGTAAATGGTATCTATCTAATGAATACAAGACAGAAGATATAGAAAAGACACTAAGACATACAGGCGGAAGGTACGAGGAATATGAAGATGATGATGATGATGACTATGTAACGCTAGAGAATGGTGAAAGATGCCCTACAGATGATGCTACATATTTAGACTATAGGGCTTATAATGGCTATAGAATAGAAGGCTATTACCACGAATCAGATGTTGTATATACAGAATGTGGCTCATATATGATAAGAGAGCATTGCACTAGAATAGATAGATGCTGGTATGCACTTGATGATGATGCCATCACATATGTGGAAGATAGAGATGCATGGTTTTTAGCAGAAGATACAGTATACTGTGAATCAAGAGAGATAACTATACATATTGATGATGCTGTTGAACTGCATGACTGTAACTATTGCGATAGAGATAACGCTGTTAAGTGTGCATGTGATGACAACTGGTATATGGATAGTGAAGTAGTTACCGCACCCGATGGAAGCAAGGTTGCTGAGTGTAATTTAGAATCTTATTTAGAACAACTTAAACAAAATGAAAATGAAGAAGAACGAGAAACAACTGTTGCTTAACATCTTAGATGTTCAATCATACTCATACGAGACAAAACGTATGGAAGCATTCATTATCAAATACATAGAAGACTTAGGGCTTGAATGTATCTATGACAATGGTAACATCTATGTAACTAAAGGCGTAGCAGATAACTACCCATGTATCGTATCACATACAGATACAGTGCATAGAATCATACCTGATGACCACTTTACAATCATTGCAAACGATGAATTTGCTATCGGATATGACAAAGCTAAGATGGCTCCAACAGGTTGCGGTGGCGATGACAAGGTGGGTATATTTATTTGCTTACAGATGCTTAAAGAATTTGATGCCATCAAGGTAGCCTTCTTTGCAGATGAAGAGGTAGGCTGTGTGGGTAGCTATGATGCCAATGTAGAATGGTTCAATGACGCTAGGTTTATATTACAATGCGACAGACGAGGTAACGCAGACTTTATCAATAACATATATGGTACAGCATTACAGAGTAAGCGCTTCAAAAAAGCTGTTGCTCCTATCCTTAACCACTATGGCTACAAGCCTACAAGCGGTATGCTTACAGATGTATATGCACTCAAGTCTATCGGTGTCAATGTATCAGTAGCTAATATGTCATGCGGCTATTACAACCCACATATGGACGATGAGACTATCGTATTTGCAGATGTAGACAATTGCCTAGAGATGTGTCGCACAATATTTACAGAGATGACCGAAGTGTATACACATAAGGCAGATATTAAATCAAGTGGCAACTATTATGGTGGGTATGGTAACACATATAAGCCTTCTAATAGTACATACTACGAAAGATACGGCTCATACAATGACGATTGGGATGACTGGGATCTAAAGTCTAGTAAAAAGATAGACAATGATGACAAGGATATAGACTACTACTCTACACATGAACAATGCGAGTCATGCATGGAATGGGGTGATATGCATAAGATGGACTTTAGCCATGAATACAATTGCTACCTGTGTACAAACTGTTCGGCTGAACTAGAATACGATAACGCTCAACAAATTAAAAAATAAATTTGCAGAATAGCAAATAACAATTTACCTTTACATAAACAATAAAACATGAGATACGCAGTAATCAGCCAATTTAGGGCAAAAGGCATAGAAGAAGATGATAACATATTCCATTTCGATGCATTAAACGAAGCACTAGACTATTATAGAGATGGATTTAAAACAATGGCAGAGACTATTTCAGACTATGAAGGTGAGTTTACGATAAGCCTATACGCTGTTGATGAGTCGGAACATAACATCATGAAGCGAAATAATATTTCAACCACCATAAACATAATGTAACATGTCAACAATGTCAAAACTACACACAGCTGTAATGCTGTTAAAAGAAATACCATATCTAGAAAAATGTGATATGGTAGGGATGATTCATAGAAGTGATGTACCAGATTCCTACTCATTAAAAGAGGAAATGTTATTTCATGGTCATAGAATTTTAGTATATGATATGGGATTGATAGGCAAGAAGTCATACTTCATTGACATCAAGAATGTTGGATTTTTTCAAATAATGTAAATTAAATATGATAAAACAAGAAAGTATCTTAATCAGCCCATATTCTTATGTAGGCATACCTAGACTAGATATTCCTCAAAAATTTAAAAAGGCTGTACAAGACATGAAAACGCAGTACAGTCAAGAGATGGTAATAAATGCTATACACGATGTGCTAGGGATTACTTATTATGAAATGCAAAGTAAATATAGATACAGACAATTAGTAGAAGCTAGACAAATGTATTGCCACTTTATGAAACTGTATTTGAGATGGACACTTAGTATGATTGGCAGGAGTGTTGGAGGTAGAGACCATACAACTGTTATGCATAACATAAATGTATTTGAGAACCTATGCTTTTCTGACCCTGTATATAAAGCCAAAGCATTAAAAATTAAAAATATCATAGAGTGGAGCAGCCAAAATACTATTTAGAAAATGGCAATGTAGTGTTTACAGAAGAATTCCTATTAGAAAGGGGGTTTTGCTGTAAAAACTCGTGCCGTCATTGCCCATATAAAAATCAAAATAAAAATGAAAAACATAATCAAGGATTTATTTCTAACCCCGAGAGCGGAGAAGCCAAGCATGAGTTATGATAAGGCTGTGCTTACAGCTGATATGCGTAGCCAATTGCTTGATGACTTATTTAAACTACAACGTGATATACTAGACAAGAAAGGATATGACTATGCAGGAGAAGATGTGCTGTCTAATTTTAGATTAGCTGGTATGATTGTGAATCAAGGCTCCAGCCATCCTGATGCCCTTAGTTGTCTTAATCTAATTGGTACTAAGGTCGCAAGGCTTGGTCAATTACTATCATCAAATAAATCTGCGCAGAACGAGTCAATACAAGATTCTGTTATTGACTTATGCAATTACTCTGCACTACTTTATCTAATCTTAAAAATGGAGAAATAACAATATGAAAACAGCTATGCAAGAATTAATTGATAAACTTGAAGAGCATTTGGTTCAATCTGCTAGAGGTCAATTAGGTACTAATAGAGGTGGAGATTATAGAATTGGACTAAGGAAAGCTATTGATTTTGCAAATGAAGAACTTGAAAAAGAAAAAGAGCAGATAATGGCAGCCAAGAATGACCCTACATTAAAAAGCCCATTAGATTACTACAATCAAACCTATAACCAAAACAAATAACTTATGAAAATACTTCATATAAGCGACACACATGGCTTTCATAATGAATTCCCAAAAGAAACATTTGATGGAATTGATATGGTTATACATAGTGGTGATTGCAGTAACAGTGGTTATTTACAACATTCTATACTTGAGATAACTAACTTCTTGAACTGGTATGAGATGATTCCTGTTAAATACAAACTACTTGTAGCAGGTAATCATGATACAGCCATAGCTAGAAAACAGATTGATCGTGCTGACATGATATTAAGAGACATCATATACTTAGAAAATGATGGTATTGAGATTGAAGGCATCAAGTTTTGGGGCTCTCCCATAACACCAACATTTGGTGATTGGTCATTCATGAAGGCTAGAGATAAAACTCACGAAGTGTGGGCTAAGATACCTGACGATACAGATGTTCTCATTGTACATGGACCACCAAAAGGTGTACGTGATTTATCATTTGATAGACAGGGTAAATTAGAATTCTGTGGAGATAGAGCTCTTACAAAGAGATGCTGGGCTCTTAAGAACACATTGAAGTATGTATGTTTTGGACATATTCACAACATGGAAGACATAGATACTAACCAAGGAATGTCTAGTTATTCTCATACACGCACAGTGTTTTCTAATGCTGCGTGTGTATACGATGGTAGATTTGACCTTGGACTTACATCATTTGGTAATAAATTTGAAATATCTTAACTATGACACTAACCTACGAATGGAAAAAATATGATGGTGATTACCAAAAGAAAATACAAGACATTAAGCTAAAGAATGGTGATATAGTTCCATTCTGTTACCCTAATGCAGGCAAATGGAATTGTATGGATGAAAAGAGTCCATATTATGGTAAAGATATACATCACTTATCAGCAGAATTGGTAAGATTAAATAAAGATTGGGATAAATAACCAAAACAAATAACCTATGACACAAAGAGAAACAGAACTAAGTAAATCAATTATCAATATCGTATCAAAAGAATATAATATCAATCTATGCTCACCAGTAACCGATGTAAAGGAGGCTGTTGATGTCGCATCATATATGATGAAGAAACACTTAAGGATAAAGAATGTTTATATAGCTAGGATACTTAATAGGTCTATGTTAAGTGATTTTGCTACTAAAGCAATGCATAATATAGAAGCTAAGAAAAAAGACAAAGACTTTGCTAAGAAGTTATCATCAATTGAAATTAAATTTTTAGAAAATGCAGACATATGGGTATAGAGAATGGGTAGATAAATACCCTAACGTTAAATTAATTGAAGGTGAAGACCTCAATATATACAATATGACGGTAAGGACTGTAGCTAAGTGTTTCCATGACAAGGCTAAGTACAGAACAATAAGTCATATAGTAGGAGCTACAGGTCTGTCATATAGAACTGTTACAAGAATTATATCTGATCATAAATTAAAAAAAGTAAACCATGACCAAGCAAAGAAAACAGGTAAGGTGCGTAAAATGCTCCAGTCAGCCTAGATTCGGCATGACAGGCAAGACATTTTATCTACTTGAAGGAGGCGATATACTATGCCATAGGCATTGGTATCAATTAAATACCCCTCAATACGAATTAGCTGCCGAATACGACGACATGAATGCTAAGTTGAACCCAAAGGCCAAAAGGGATGCAGGCAAGCCTATTGAGGCTATAAAGGCTAAAATTAATTAACTAAAATAAACACCATGAACATTAACATTGGAGTAACAAACCTACAAATTCTGTTAGGTTGTCCGTTATTAGACTCAGGAAGGGGTGGATTACTGTTAGGTATATCTACTGACGAAGGATTTACAGACTGTTGTAATGACCCTGTAATTATATTCGAAATAGGCATTTTAATTTTAAAGCTAACTATCATCGCTAGCAGGAACCATAAACACTAAAATATGAAAATTACAATAGAAAATGGTGGGAACATATGCTCTATATCGTTTAATATAGAAGATGGTGACCTAGGGGATATGCTACACGCTGCATTGCTTGGCGCTGGATTTGACCAGCAAACCATATTTGATACATTTTACGATATGGCTTCGTACATGCATGACTACCATAATGACTTATTGGTAGAAAAATATAGGAATAAAAATTTTGCAATATAAAATATTGTACTATCTTTGTCTTGCAAATCCGATAAGGTAGGGGAATTACGTTATCGGGTATGTTTCAAGAACTAACCCTTCTTTAGATATGCCCATTAGAATTCCCCTCTAGTGGGCTTTTTTAATACCCCTATCTGATGTAGTCAAAGCAATATGGCTACTGCACCTACTGAAAATGCTCTGAAGTTAAGTAAGGGTATCCTTCAAAGGGAAACGCATAAGGACTACACATCCGATATATAAAACCTCTCTCCTTCCATTGTAAATCAATGGGGGAGGGTAGGGAGGGGGTGTCAAACACATTGCAATGTAACGTACAAGGCTGTACACAGCCAACAATAATCAAGTAACATGGACAAATTTAAAAAGCTATACAAGCTAACTGTTGGTATCATTATACCATTAGTATGGATTACATTCTTATTTATTTATGTAACAATAAAACAAAAAATATTTGGATAGGAATAAAGTATTTTGTAATTTCACAAACAATTAAAAAATAACACAATGAGTAAATCACAAGAACAGACATTCAGTTTAAATGTAGAAGCTATAATGGAAGATGGTTCTACTAAAGTAAAAGCTGACACAAAGATTAAGACAAACTGTAATGTCTTATTTATGGCTAATGTATTTAAGGGTATAATGGAAGAGGAAGAACATATTAAAACAGCCATACTGTTAGCTGTATCTTCATTAGTAGAAGAAAATATGGATAAAGAATATATGATGGATAACTTATTATCTAAAGTAACAGCACAAGCGTAAGTATATGAGTAACAGAAGAGACTTCTTAAAACTATTAGGACTAGGTGCAATAGCCCCTGTAATACCTAAGATAGCTGCAGAACCAACAACAGCTGTTACTAATACTTTACTTGCAGGTAAGATAAAAACAGGTGGCCTTATAGCTAACATAGAAAACAATGGTAGCACACTCAGATGGGACGTAGATGGCCCTGAAAAATTTAAAATATACTCAGGTGCAGACTTTATGACAAGATATGAAGAAGCATTATGGCAAGGTAATTCAATAAATAAAACAACACACAATGGCAAAAAAGAAAAAACCACTAGCAGAAATTCATCTACAAGTAAACGAAGATGATATAAATAATACTCCTATGGTTATCAATGGGACAGGTCAAGAGTTAGCAACATTACTGATAATTTCATTTGCTGAAAGCGAACAGTTCTATGATGTAGCTAAAGCAGCTGTTACAACATTTGAAGAGCATAAATTATCAATTAAATCAATGTATAATAAATAAAATATGAAAGCATTATTAAGCGCATTAGCTAAATTCCAATCAGAGTGCCCTCCTGTAGAAAAGGGTAATAACAACCCATTCTTTAAGTCTAAGTATGCATCACTAGATGCAATACAGTATGTTATACAACCATTCTTATCAAAGCATGGTCTAGTAGTAACTCAATGCAATATATCAACAGAGCAAGGACTGTTCGTAGAGACTAGGGTATATCATGCAGATAGTGAAGATAGATGCATCACATCTGTATTCCCTATCATTATCCAAAAGAATACAGCTCAAGACTATGGTAGTGCTGTTAGCTATGCTAAAAGATACTCACTGACTGGCGTATTAAACGTAAGAGTAGTAGACGAAAGTGATGACGATGGTAATACAGCATCTGTTGAAGCACCTTCTCAACAACCTAAAAAAAGTAATGTAACTGTTAAACAAGTAGCTGTTAAACTACCTGAATTATTAGAAGGTACTCCTGTATGGGATGTAGTAATAGGTGCATTAAAAGAAGGTAAGACAAATATCGAAAGACTTAAAACTAAATACACTATATCTTCTGATGTAGAATCTAAATTAAAATAATATGAGTACATATAAATTCTACCAAGACAGCTATGACAGACTATTAAAGAGTGGCATGTTCTTTGAATTTCACCCTAATCTTTCAGGTGATTGGTACAATGACAAAGATGAATGGGTAAAAATACAAGAAGGAAGGATAACCAACCATGGTAATGAAGTATACCTTGACCAAGAAGAAGCTGATTTAAATAGAATAGAAGAGCTAGAAAATGCATTACAGTCAGCTAAGTTGACAATGGAAGATGTGAAGCAACAGCTTGAACTTATTACAGCTGAACTTACACATATACATGATGCCTTATCTAGTGCTGTCGAGAATGGAGTACAGATGAATATAGGTATAGTAGTTGGTCAGACAATGGTAAGACTAGAGAATTTAATTTATAAATAAAGATATACCTCTCCGCAAATTAATAATAAACATTAATAACAATAGTAGTTCGGGGGGACGAAGCGGAGGGGTGATATGGTCGGTTGGCCGAGTGGCTTAGGCGGTAGTTTGCAAAACTATTTACATAGGTTCGATCCCTGTACCGACCTCATAACAAGCCTAGCTGCATATAGATAACCCTTGCGGCACAGCCTTTGGCCTGGGATAGACATAGCTTTCTTGACCTTCAGTTTGCTTAGGCTAGGATTTTGATACTGATAAAGAAAGCAAAGGCGTTTAGCTGTACGAGAACAGCTTCTTTTTAAACCAAATAAAATAAACATATGACAACGAAAGAAAAAATTATTAATGAACTTAATGAAAAGAACATTAAATATTATTTAAACGACAATGAGATACACGTATTCCCTGTAATACCAGATGATTTTTTTGACTTTCTAAAGTCTATTCAAGACGATAGCTTCCAACTGTTTGGAGCAGTAGACCCTAGCGAGGAAGGATTGCCAATGCATTTATATATAAGATTCAACCAAAACAAATAACTATGAAATACTTTAAAAATCTTTTACACAGATTGCTTTTTATATCATTAATATTGCCATTAGGTATATGTTTAATTTTAGAAATATGTATCAGATTTATAGTAGAAATATTAAATTGGATATTATTAGGTCGTTTTTCTCATGATTTCATAAATTATAATTACGCATATAGAATAATGGAAATTTTAAAATTTGATAAATATTAAACCTATGAACAAAGAATTTATCCCTTATGAACAAGCATTAGAACTTAAAGAATT
>ERZ869921.53-NODE-53-length-64528-cov-10.517379_pt1 | contig 64528 bp, 67 predicted proteins | sample MGYA00579310_ERZ869921 | MGnify/ENA primary metagenome ERZ869921 (study PRJEB32216, sample SAMN09231816) | wastewater metagenome | place: USA: Maryland | collected 2016-06-21 | study: EMG produced TPA metagenomics assembly of the PRJNA472060 data set (Reclaimed...
AGCTTATAGTTGAAGATGTTGTGGATATTTAGTAGTGGGGAGATGTTTATGCCTACATGGCCTTGATCTGTTTTTAGGTGGTATTTGTCTACGGTGAATCCAGTTCTAACAGGCCAGATATAAAAGAGAGGAACCCCCATATCATAAAACCACACTGAGATTACTTGCGTATTCTTAACGGGATACCCTATTATATTGCTAACTTGGTTTAGTTGGAGGTTTATAAGGAAGGTTGGGGTTATGATAAACGAACCAGAACCAGAGTATCTATGGTATATGCCTAAAAGGTATTCATTCAATAAGTTGGGGTGCATTAGGTTGACTCTAGGAGGGAATGCCAGAGGGAATAGTTAAAGATAGTATGTGGGTTAAGCAGATGGGTTATTCTCTGTGAACCAATAGCCCAGTCTGCAATAGTAAAGTCCTTAATATAAACCTGTGAGCTAATAAAAAGTTCTACCTGCCCATTGATAATAAAAACTACGCTATAAGACTTAACCCCACTCAAAAATTCACTTACTAATATATCCACAGACACAATTGACCCGAAACCCCTATGGTACACACAAACAGTCTTCCTATTTGAATTCACACCTTCCATTTGTTTTGCTAGGAACTGGTGGATTTGGAGTGGGATCATGGGGCCAGCCTTCCGAAATAGTATGCAGGATCACAAAAAGAAGATGTACGCCTCCCGCAAAGAAGAAAGTAATCCCGCCAGTAGTAAAAGTTAAAGGCATTATGTTTGGTGAATACACTTGAAACATTAAACTTAGTCCAATATTGCCTCACACATAACCAATCTTCGCACACATCTATACACATTGTAAAATCTTTCCTGTCAATATATTTCTTCAAGGTATAAAAGTAAACCGCGTAACTTGTTTCGCCTTTGTATGGGACTATAGCTACATCAAAGGTTGGGGTAATGATAAAGGGCTCGTAGGCGTTATCGGAGGACGGGCGAGTCTCACGGAGGAAAGTGATGAAATTAACAGGATTCATAGATTTCCTTGTTTACCAATCTCCTATACAGCTTGTCCAAGAAAACCTGGTTTAGAATGTTGTGTGGGGCGATGTATTGGGTTGGAGCGACGTAGAGGGAGTTGGGTCCGCGGGCACACATTAAAACACGATAGTAGTTAGGGGTCTCAATAGTTGTATTGAGTTCAAAAAGAAACTCAAGGAAAATAGAGTGGATTGGTCTTCCATAGTGTTCGTTATGCCAGGAATATAGCGTGTAAAATAATTTAATATCACCATAGAAAACCTTACTACCTTTATGCCCAAACCTAAAGAATTTGTTGAGACTTTCAGCTTTTTCGGAGTAGGGGAGAATGCCGGATCGGTAGAGGTCAGTAGTTTTCATAGGCCGCCCACCACACCTTTCGGTTCTGACAGTTATGGTGATTGATATATGCCGGCAGGGGCTTGTATTGGATGGAGGCTGCCCTTCCCCAATTGTTATTTATGACACCACTTCCACTTACCATCATACTTGGATGTAACGAATATGACAGAGATTTTTTCTTACTTACATAAATGAACAGCCCACCCATATTATTATCATAGACATCGACAATATACCAGTACCAACCTGCTTGAAACACCATCGGCAAAGTCAAATTGTAAATTATATTATGGTATCTTGGGTCTTCCGGTTCCAATTGAAAGATTCTATCGTGGTCCATACTTTCCCCAAATCCAAAGCCAAGCCCACATATTCATGTAGTTGTGAATGTTTACTGATTTAGGCAAGGGAATATAGTGGCCGGTATACCCAAAACGAAAAAGATTGAAGGGTCCACCGCTACATGGAATGTTCATTGAATTGAATTTCAATTCCGACATCAGGCTTAGAACTACAGAAACATGATCCGCAAACTCTGGTCCTTGTTCTATTATAAATACCTCTCTTGTTCTCGGAAGCCGCACACTAGAAGGAGAAAAGAAAAGATAGTCAAACAACGGCCGGGAAACCCTACTTTCTTTTGAAATCATAAACGCAATGTTCTTCATACAATGTTTTCCCTGATCTTCCCTACGAGTGCAGCGAGCCTGCCCGCAATGACCGGGTCCGCGTCCCCTATCAACTCAATCATTTTAGTGGTTTCAGGAATATATTTGTAAGCCATCTTCTTTGGAATGAATCCACTTAGGTTGTCTAGGCGGTCGAGCATCTTGAGACGTTTGGCGTTGCGGCTCTTGTGGGGGAATCGCACCCAATCCAGAGTTCGCTTCTCTAGGCGGGACAGACCGCTTCCGTGGTCGTAGGGGTCCGTCAGTTCCAGCACCATCCCTAGTATAGCGGCGGCGGACTCAAGGGGAATGCCCTCATTGAGCAATCTTCGATAGAGTACGGCGGTCGTGAATGCGGGCACGTCCTCCAGAACATCATGGAGTAGGGCCGCGGCCACATCCTCCACGGAGAACCCGTCAAGAGCGGCGGCGGCCGCGGCAACCCTGCGGACATGCACGACATAGGGGTCTCCACTCCACTTCCTTTGCTGCCCAATACTCCCGTGGGCCTCATCCGCAATCTTATCGCAAATCAAAATGGTAGGGTGGGTCATATCAATCAAGTTTCACCTTACTCCAAATGAATTTGAAAGTGTTTGGGTTCATTACGTTATGTATATTAGCACAGCTAGTTAGACATAGCTTATTTGTTTTGGGAATTGTTATCCAGTGAGAGTAACTGAATTTGAAATTTTTTACATGAACAACATCTCTGCCTATAAAAATCTCAATATTATCCCCTAGATTTCCTTTATTCTCAAGGAGCCAGTCATATAGAGGATTGTTTGGCACGGGCAAACCTTCTTTGGTGTCTAGCTAACACAACAGAAAGGGTTTTGTAGTTTAGGAAGTTGTGGCGGTTGATTGTGGTAATAGGCTCCTCAATACGAGGATTAGGCCAAATCGGCCATATAAAAGTTCCACTTACCTTAACCTCTAAAACAAAAAAGTATGGGCTTGCATACCCTTTCGCTCTACATTGGATGAAAAACATTGGGAAGTGTCTGTTTGCAGATGCCCTCTCTTCTACCACAACCTCTATGTTGTTTTGATGAAATAGAACCTTATTCCCTTTTCTCCATAGAGAATATATGAAGCCGTAGAATTGATTTGAGACCATTAAATAAACCCTGTCTTCCTACCTGATCTCGCCCTGGAAATCGCATGATGGTATAAAGAAAACAAGAATGGGAAGTTTAAGACGTTGTGTTCACTCACAAATTCGGTGACGACGTAGGAGTATCTTTCTCCACCAAATTTCAAAATTATATCACCACATGAATCAAAAGAATAACAACAATACCTACCACCACCATTAGCTTTGAATGTTATGTAGAAGAACCCAGTCTTGAATTCAAAAAAATATTTGACGGCCCTGTCTGATCGTAAAGTGGCTCCATTAGATCCATAATACTGATGCCTCCAGTCTTCCCAATAATCTGCGGCGATATACCTGAGAGACCTATACTTATTTTCCAACTTCCACCCCCTGAACCTCCGCCAACTTCTGCCAGACCCGCCCCTTCAAGTGGGTATTAGCAAAGTTGTGCTGGTTAATCATATTTAGACAGTTAAGAACCCTATCAATCCTTTGCACTTTTTGATTGGATGCCCCGGATGGGCAGGCGACCCACTGTATGCTTCCGGTGGAAAGACCGATGGTTACAGGCTGGGGAACCTTAAATTCCTTTACCGCCGTTAGGTAAAAGTAAATCTGGAGTTCTTTGCGGAAAAGCCTGATAGTCAGGACGTGCGTTCTACCTACATTGTTTTGCGTGTCATATAGGTCGCGGTACTTATGGTAGGTATCAATAATTGTTAGCTTCGGTTTCAAGAGTAATGATCCTAAAGTAGAAATGTTCATATTGGGATCGGTTGTTTATGTTATGCAGGTTAAAGGTATCGAGTGCCCCTAATATCTTATAGTTCCATGCTTTAGGGTAGGAATCCGTGTACTTCCAAAACATCCCCCATACAGCTTCCCTAGTCAGGAAAATCGAGAGTGGATTGGATCTCTGAATAAGGCCACCAACGCTAAATTTAATACATAAACTTGCTGTCCGACGAATGCAAACTAAGGAACATAACTCTTGAGACTCCAGCCCCTCTTCACACAGCCAAAGAAGTTTTCTGTATACCATTGAGTTTTGCAAAGACTCTTTCATGCTCCCCTTTCAGGAATGTTGGGTTAAGTATGTTGTGAATACTTATAGCATTAGTTTTAATACTAATATGTCTAATTGGGTGGCTTTCTACATAACACCAACCAAATCTACTGAATGCAAATTTAACACTTGGGTATCTCCGTAGTTCCATTCCCAACTCATCAGAACTTGCCCAATACAACCATAAAACTTTTTGTAGCTTTGGGCAGCTTGTATTTTGGATTAAAAAATCAAACACTCTCAAATTAAGCCCTCTTGTAATTGTATGTCGCATGACTTATACTTAATACAGTATTTTGTTATTCTAATCCCACGGAGTATTGGAATGTTGTATGTCTGAATTTGAAGAGAGCGAAATCTTGAGGGTAGCCGACGTGCTATCCAAAACCTGCATTATGAAGCTACCTGCCTTAATAGCGGTATTTGGGGCAAAAGGCTATACAATCGAAGATTTGAAGCAGGAAATTTGTATATTCTGTTTAGACGGAATCAATCGTTATAATCCGGCTCGCGGCAATCTATTTACATTCCTCTTCATCCATTCGAGGAATCGCCTGCTGAACCTTTACAGGAAGATCGTCAAGATCCCCAGCCACGACAATGTAATGGAATATGAAAACTCACTTAAGTTTGAGATTGACGACATTAGTGTCGATTATACTTATTCCGACGAATTGAAGTATGGCCCGGTTCAAGCTGATCCCCACCTTCAAAACAAAGAGAAGAGATACATATCCCTAAAAAATTATGCCGCCCAAAATGACCGCAAGGATATATTAAGGGCGTCTAATGGAGTGAGTCTATCTAAAGGACGCAAAACCAACCTCAAGAAGAAACTAAAATTCTTCGATAATACAGAGAGTGATAATAATGAGCAGGATTAAATTTAATGATGCAATGGATGGGTCGGAACCGTCCAGACCCAGGGATAAGTTTAGCGACTCGGGAGACAATGTCAACCCCCCAGTAAAGAAAAGGGGTCGCCCCAAGAAGGTATCCCCGTCTGACCTTCCCGAACTTTCTTTGGAATCCCACCTCGAAAGCCCACTGGTTCCAATCCCGGCAACCCACGAACTATCCCATGAACCCTCTCCTATATTTGAGAAGATACGAAACGCTCGTCAGGCAAAGAAGGCAGACTCCGATGAGGAAACCTACTATGTTGAGGGAGAAGACGATCTTATTCGAGCAAACATGGGTACACTTAAATCAATCTTCACACGCGAAGAAATTCATAAGTTTAAGGCCCAATACTCAAAGATGATTCGGCAGTTCAAGGAGGATGTTTTATTCTCCGAAGAACTTCAGGTTTTCCACGCTATTAAATTTGAAATCCTGATGGATCGCTGTCTTATCGAAATCAAAAAGTTAAGGGATGAGGTTGAAGCATTCGAGGAAGTTCGCAATGAACTGATCAACGTCAGTGAGGATGAAGACCCGCAAAAGGAAGACAAGATGATGTATTGGACTAAGCAGATTGAGTCCCATAGGTCATCCACTAAAATCAGAAGCGATGAACACTCTAAATTGTTTGAGCGTTATACGGGCATTATGACCGGCCTCAAGGCAACGCGGGAACAACGTATTAAAAATTTGGAAGGGGCAACCCGTTCATTCGTGGAGGTAATACGAGACATGCAGAAGAAAGATGCCCTTATGGTTGAGGGTGTCGAGCTAGAGGTTTACAAGTATGCGGTCGTCAAAGAACTAATGAAACTTGCGACCCCACATGAATTTATGGACGGCAGCGTTACCGAACCAGTCCTCACCTCGGAAACTTTGAAACTACAAGATCACATGGCGGAACTACGGGAACAGGCAAATAAGGGCAATGAAAATGTCTAAGACTCTAAACATTATTATTGGGGCATCGGGGCAGCTTGGGCATTATCTAAACAAGCTGTGTGGTGAGTATAAGAATGAAGATGTACTGCTCGTTAATCGTAGATCGGCACGGGCGGATTGTGCAGGGCAAAACAAACGTATAAATGAAGAAATCGTAGATATTATGGATGGAGTAGCCCTCAATAGTTTATTTAGAAAAGCATCCATCTACCAAAATGTTTATGTGTTTCATACGGCTGCCCAATCCCACGTCGGCGTTAGCTTTACTAACCCATCGTACACCATGAAAGTTAATACTGAGGGGACACTTAATGTTTTGGATGCCATCCGAAACTACTGTAGTCATGCCCGCATGGTTTTCTGTGCTTCCTCCGAAATGTTTGGGTACGCTTCAAATAAGTATCCAATTCAGGACGAAAACACTCCTATGTGGCCTCGGTCGCCCTACGCAATCAGTAAGCTGGCGGGATACCATTTAGTGAGGAATTACCGTGAGGCTTATGGTCTTAATCTTTGGAACTCAATAAATTTTAACTTTGAATCTCCCAAGCGTGGGGGTCAATTCGTAACACGCAAGGTTACTAAGTTTTTCGCGGGATTGGTTAATGTTCCTGACCCAACGAAAATGGTTTTGAAGATGGGCAATGTGGATGCAGTTCGTGATTGGTCTCATGCTTACGATATAGCTAGGGGCATGCGGGCAATGGTCTTATCAAAGGAGCCGGCGGACTACGTCCTTTCTTCGGGTAAGACCCATACGGTTAAAGACCTGATCGAAAAGTCCTGTGCTTTCGTAAACCAACTTAGGATGGGTCGCGGTCTCGCCCCCCTAATCAACCCGCTGGTAAACCACGTATCTATTGATCCCGAATTCATCCGCCCGTCCGACCTAGCCTACCTTCATGGAAACAGTTCTCTAGCTAAAACTCGATTGAACTGGAAGCCCAAGTATACCTTTGATACAATGATCAATGAAATGATTATTGCCGACCTAGCCGAAATCGAGAAGAATGTATGAGTAATTTGTATATCGTTAGGGACACTCGTGAAAAGACGCATCACGGCTGGGTATTCAATACCGATGTTAAAAATCCCGTATTCAAGGGAACAATCGAAACAAAACTTAAGACCGGTGACTACTGTATCGCCCAGAAGATTGATGAAGGACACCTTCGCTTATTCGATAATTTAGTGTGCGTAGAACGCAAGGAATCAGTTACGGAATTAGCCAACAACTTATTTGAACAACGCTTCTACGATGAACTGGAGCGGATGACTCATATCAAGTATGCCCACATTGTATGTGAATTCAATTTTAATGATTTCGCCAAATATCCTTTTATCGTTGGTATTCCCAAGTCTACTGCTGCTCGCATCAAGATGCGGGGTCCATATCTAATCAAAAAGGTAGTTGAGATTCAAACAAAATACCCCAGTATTAGATGGACATTTGCGGGGGGGTTTGGAAGGGCTTATTCAGAACAGGTATTCAAGGAAGTGGCTAGGGATGTTTCGTTTACCGTAGATTGGCTGAACAACCCAGCGGCCGGAACTACCGTTGAGTTAGCGGACAACTGGGGTACGGAGCGGGTCGGCAATCACTACGTTGAAAAGGTAGACCAGAAACCGATTCGCAAAACAAAGAAGAAAGATTCATAATGACCGAATTTATTGATCCTAGAGACCATATTAACCCTGATCTACTTGATGGGTGGGGCTTAGACTGGGATGAAGTACCCAAAAAAATAGTAAATCCATTTGCCGCTATTGTTGACCATCCCGACAACATGGATAAATTTTTACTGGATTTGTATAGACGGCCAGAAAATTTTTATGCTACCTCCAAAACAATCTTTGGTGTCGATCTATTACCTATCCAATGTATTATGCTTCAAACAATGTGGCGGAAACCATTTCCCATGTTGATTGGGTGTCGTGGGCTGGGCAAAAGTTTTATCATGGGGCTCTACGCCCTTATGAGAGCAACCTTTATCCCCGGAAGGAAAATTGTTCTTACCGGTAGTACGTTCCGCCAATCCAAACAAGTCTTTGAATACTGCGAAAGAATTTGGGATAAGTCATCAGTGCTTAGGAGTTTATACCCAAAAGAAAATAGGCAGGGAGCATTCAAAGAAACGGACAAGTGGACATTCAGGTTGGGCGACTCAACTATTACGGCTATTCCCACGGGTAACGGCGAAAGTATCCGCGGTCTTCGTGCTAATGATATTATTGTGGATGAGTTTAAGTCGTGCGACCCCAAGGTAGTCGAGGAAGTCATCATTGGGTTCGGCTCGGTTTCCGCTGCCCCCATTGAAAACGTAAAGAAGGAAGCGAAATTAAAGCGGATGCTGAAAGACGGACGCATTTCCAAAGAAGAGGTAGATGCGATCCGGGCAGCAAACATGGGCAACCAGGTAATGCTTAGTGGTACTGCCGATTTTACTTGGAATCACTTCTACGCTTACTACGACAAATACAAAAGGATTATTGAGTCACGGGGAGAGCCGGCCGCCCTCAAACAGCTATTCGGAACAGACGTAGATACAACCGCTATAACCCATAATGATTTTGCTATTATCCGAATTCCGTATAATCTATTACCCAAGGGATTCATGGATGACCGGGTAATCAGTAATGCCCGGGCCACTACGCACTCAGGACGGTTTGGTTGCGAATACGGGGCATCATTTATTAGTGATAGCCAAGGGTTCTTTAGGGCAAGGACAATTGCAAACTGCACGGTTTCAAAAGATCGTGATATAGAAATGGCGTGCGGGAAAGTTTACTTTAATGCGGTAGTTAGCGGAGATCCATCTTGTAGATACATTATGGGGATTGACCCCGCGTCCGAACGTGACAACCTAGCTATTGTACTTCTTGAGCTTCATCCTGACCACCGTCGCGTCGTTTACGTGTGGACAGTAAACCGTGCGGTTCACGAAATGTTGAAACGTAAATATGAATCTATCGACCATGATTACTATAAGTTTTCGGCTCGCAAGGTACGAATGCTTATGGAGACCTTTAATGTAAGGGCAATCATCATTGACCCGGAAGGTGGTGGTCGCCCTATCTCTTACGCCCTCCAAGATAAGAAGAATTGCGGCCCTGGCGAAGTTCCCATCTGGCCCGCTATCGACGACAAGAAACCCCAGGACACGGATGATGAAACCGGCTTACATATACTCCATTATGCTAAGTTCTCAAATTACCAATGGCTAAGTGATGCAAACCACAACCTAAAGTTTGATCTTGAAGCCAAGAAGGTTTTGTTTCCCGCTTACGACCCCCTGGCCGTGGAAATGATTGGTATGGAGTCGGTGGTCTCGGAAGTTATGAGTGTAACCGGCCACTATGATAATGTGGAAAACTCTCTTGAGGAAATCCAAGAATTAAAGGAAGAACTAGCTAGTATTGTTTGCACCAGCACCAATACCGGAAGAGAGCATTGGGACACGCCAGAGTTCAAACAAGACAATGGAAAGAAGGGTCGGCAACGCAAGGATAGATATTCAGCCCTACTCATTGCCAACGCTCTAGCCCGCGAGATAGAGGTGTATTCTAATGATAGACCAAACATTTTTTATCGCAATATGATGGACGATGGTCGTGGCCGTATGAAGTTCGGCGAAAAGGGCGAGAAGGCAAAGGGCCAGGCTTACTCGGGGCCGACATGGTTTACTTCACAAGTCCAAGATTTTTTTGGAGCTTCGGATGAGTAAGAATCCCATTAAAACCCAACCTATAGAAAGTGCGTGGAACACATGGGATGATAATACATCTATGGTTTCCGCATACAATAAATTCTTTGATACCGATTCGGTAAAGATCCGGGGGCGAGTAGACACTGCCGGACATGGTTATCATGGCTACGGCGGGGCAAGAGGTAATTACGGGCACACGGGCTACCAGAATATCCAGCCGGGCCACGATGTTAGACCGGAGTTCACCCGCGAAGACTACGATTATTTCCGACCAGGCGAGGCAATTCCTAACCTGGAGGTTCAGCGATTAATAGAATGCAACCGGGCTTACAACACTCTTGGCATCATTAAACAAATGATTGATCTAATGAGTGAGTTCGGCTCCAAGGGAATTGTGCCTAATCATAAGAATCCACGTATCCAAAAGATTCTACGGGCTTGGTTTATTAAGGTCAACGGCCCTGAACGCTCTGAGCGATTCCTAAATATTTTCTATAGACTCGGCACCACAATTGTTAAGCGATTAAACAAAACGCTTTCTCGCCTTGAACTTGAGAGCCTTCGTAAAACCCTGCTTACCACTGAAGATGAATTCGATCAGGAAGACATTCCATCGCTATCTCCAATTAACGGTGGGTTCGCATCTATCCCATGCCGCTACACCTTTTTGAATCCAATCTGGGTTGAGCATGAAGATCATGAAATCGCCCCCCTCCTAGCTAAGCCACAGTTCCGAGTGAGGCTACGGCCGACCCTCGTTGCTAAGATCGAGAAGCAGGGCGGGGAAAAGATGGATATGCGTAATGGCTATATCTACCTTGACTCTAATGATCTATACCTTGCTTACCACAAAAAAGATGACTGGAAACTATGGGGTATCTCGGTAATCGAACCCATTCTATCCGATATTTTTGCTTATGAGAAGTTGCGATTGGCCGACCTAGCCGCTTTGGATAGCGTTATTTCTAAGGTACGGGTTTGGAAGTTGGGCAACCTGGACCATAAAATCATTCCAAATGCAGGGGCTCGGCAAAACCTAGTTAGGGCACTGACCGCAAATACAGGTGGCGGAGCAATTGACGTGGTCTGGAGTTCCGATATTGAGTTATTGGAAAGCAAGACGGACACGCACCAATTCCTAGGCTCCGAGAAATACCGAACAGTAATGTCGGCAATCTACGGCGGGCTTGGAATACCTATGTCCCTCACCGGCGAATCTCAGACCGGCGGTACTGCCTCTACTTCCCTAATCCAATTGAAGACAGTGACCGAACGACTAAACTATGGTAGGAATGCCCTAACCGAATTCTGGATGAATGAATTCTCAATGGTATGTTCCGCACTTGGGGTTAATACGCTTCCCACTATGTCTTATGATAATATGGTATTACAGGATGACGTTGCTATTAAGGGCTTGCTGAACGCCCTGGTAGACCGAAACCTTATTAGTGAGGAAACCCTACAAGAGCGATACGGAGAGAACCCTGAGCTTGAAGAGTCTCGCATTAAGCGGCAACACCGCAAGCGTATGAAGAATCCCATGTCCCCGCAGAAAACTGGCCCTTGGAATAACCCCGAACGATTGCATGATTTGGTTAGGGTTGCCGTTCAAGCCGGCTATATCACGGCGGCCGACATCGAAAGACTGTATGAAGTTAAATTCGATAAACCGATTAAAGTAGCCTTAGAAAAGAAAATCGCCGAGATTCAAAGTGAAGAGGGGACGGGGGTTCCCGATCCCAAGAAGGCTGCCCTACCTAATACGGGACGCCCATCAGGAATCAAAGAGAAAACCAAAAGGAAACCCAAGAGTATTTATAGTTTTGCGTCTATTGAGAAGCACCTAGCCGAGGAAGCACCCGGCAAGCCCCGCGAAGAGTTGCGTCTAGCTGCGGCAATCGTGTATTTAGAACAGAGACCCCATACTAATTTACATGATACTATTTCGGGTTTAACTGTTACTCCCGAGAAAGTAAAAGCGGCGAAGGAATTCTTAGATGACAACTCTTAATTATGATATAGGGAGGCTTTCCGAACCATTTGATGTAATGGGTAGCGTCTCAACCTGGAATACCCCTCTCGTTGACACTGCATCCCTCTCGGAAATTGTAGAGAGCCACCCGGACTTGTTTGGATATAGGGCAATCCACGTTTCCGCCGGCATCAATAAGAACGATATTTACTTTGACCCGACCGAACTATGGAAGGCCCGGTTTACTCCCGCCCACAAGAAAGTCAACTTTGAACACGATGATGAATTTGTGTTTGGGCACTTGGTTAATTCATGTGCGGTAGATGCTTCCCTAGCTGACGTTCAGGATGGGACGCCTGATTCGGTTAGGCACATCATTACTTATGGTGTGATCTACGGAAAATGGAATAATGTGGATTTAGAGAAACAAGTTCATGCAGTGATCCAAGATATTAAGGACGGCAAGTTCAAGGTATCTATGGAGTCGTTGAGTTTTGGACAAGACATCCTTTGTGTTCCAATGGAATATGCTAATGTTAAGGATTATGAAGGGATCAAGAAATTATTGGATTCCGGCCTTGCAACAATTATTCCCAATGAACAAATGACAGATGAGATTAAAAATTCAACAAGAAAATATGGTGGGAACGGCACTTACAATGGTAAAAGAGTGTATATTTTTGCAAAGGATATTCTATTTATAGGTCAGGGCGTCGTTAAGAACCCAGCCAACACCGACTCAATCATTCTTGATTATGCAGAAGGTGTAACTCTAAATCAGTCAGAAACCAAGGAGTATGTAATGAGCAAGGCAAATACTGATGCGGTCAACACCGCGTCCGCCGAAGATGTGGCAACCCTCAAGGCTTCACTCGATGCCCTAACCGCCGAATACAATAAGGCTAAGTCGGAATGGGACGAAGAGAAGAAGGGCTGGTGGAATGAGAAGTCCGGCTTTGAAAAGCTGAAGGCTGAAGTTGAACAGGCTAAGGCCGAAGCTACCAGCCAGGTCGCATCGCTTTCAGAGAAGTTTTCGGCTGCCGAAACCGAACTCGCCGCAATGAAAGAAAAGTGCGAGATGCTAATGAAGGAAAAGGCCGCCTGGGAACAGGAAAAAGCTGATAAGGCCAAGGCCGAAAAGATGATGTGCCGTGCCGCGACCCTCCAGGAAAAGGCTGGTCTCGACGTTGAAACCGCTCGGGATATGGCTTCGGTCGAAATGGACGACGCATCATTCAATAAGGTTGTTAGTGCAATGGGCAAGGTAAAGCAATCGACTCAGGTCACTGCTTCAACCGACACTGCATCCGCAACCCTCGATAGCGTTATGGGCAAGGCTCCCGTTGACACCGCTGCGGCCTCAACCTCCAAGGGCGAAGTCCAGGAAAACTATCAAGAAAAAATCTTGGGAATTTTCGATAAACTTTTTGAGTCCAAGCAGAAATAAGTGTAATCTAATACAAATAACCTCTAGTTCTAAGGAATATTGAAATGGCTATCCGTCCTGACTATCGAATCACTTCCGATGACATTCGGAATTTTTGCAGCACCACAGGCGTTCGTCCTGCATTCGTTTGCTACTCCACTGCCGGCTCCGGTGCGGCTATGGACAATGCAAGCAATGTTGTTGCCGTACTAACCCATCCCTCCGGTGGCCTAGTTGCCGGTGCTTTGTTCAATGACGTTGTCAACGTAGACATCACTCGCTACAAGCTCAACGAATACAAGAATGAAGTGAATATCAACCAGAAGGTTCACCTGATTACCCGCGGTGAAGTCACCACTAACCTAATCCACGGAACCCCGACTGCGGGTGCCCCGGCCTACCTCTCGGAGAATGGTTACGTCCGTACCGCAACAAGTGGTGCTGCTGCTACCCCCACGGTTGGCAAGTTCAAAACCACAAAAGACGAAGACGGCTTCGCAACCATTACCATCGAGATCGAGTAATTTTTCCATAGAAACTGAAAGAAGGGCACTCAAATGTCTACAGCTTACGATACTTTCCTCGCAAAACTATACGAAAACACCCCTGAAGCACGACAGAATCTTGCTTCGCTTAATGGGCTTCTGGACAAGGCTTCCAATGGCAGCGAGTCCGAATCCTATAATGCTCAGGGTCTAATTTTGAAGGCTTTTGAACAGCCTCTCCGTCAGGGTACGCTCTACGGTGATATTGTCACCAGCCTTTACAAGCAGGTTCCCCAGGACAAGAAGACCGGTCGTTATGTCGAGTTTCCCCTCGATATTATCGCCCCCGGTTCCGAAAAGAACCATGTTGGTTATACCATTCCCAAGACCGGGTATATTCCTCACCGCATGGCTGAAGGAGATTACTCGCGGATTGACGTTTACAAGGTCGCTAACTCCATCACCCTTTCCCTTGACATCGTTGGCGATTCCCGTTGGGACATCGTTTCACGGGCAATGGAAGTTATGGAAGCCGGCATTGTAAAGAAGCTAAACGATGACGGCATGCACGTCATTCTAGCCGCAGCAGCCGACCGCAACATCCTTGTCTTCGACAGCGATGCCCTTGCTGGTCAGTTTACTCGTCGGCTCGTCAGCCTCATGTCAACCACGATGCGGCGTAACGGTGGCGGTAACTCCACCTCGGTCAACCGCGGCAAGCTAACCCACATGCTCTGTTCACCCGAAATGTTTGAAGACGTTCGCAACTTCAACATTAACCAGGTTTCCGATATTACCCGTGCCCAGATTTTCAATATGTCCGATGAAAACATTGCCAACTTGTTTGGTGACGTTAAGTTGGTTGCTATTGACGAACTCGGTGTCGGCCAGGAATATCAGAACTATTACACCAACGTCCTAGGCGGCTCAATGGCTGCAAGCGACGAGGAAATCATTGTTGGTCTCGATCTAATCCGGCCCTACGGTCTAACCATGCCCGTTGTCGGTGGTCTCGAAACCTTCGTTGATGATAACCTCCATCGCCATCAGCAGATGGGTTACTACTGCTGGCGTCGGGTCGGCTTCGGCTGCCTAGATAACCGCGTAGTTCTGCTCGCATCTGCCTAAGCATAGCTTAGAATCAACAAACGTCAAGCCCACCGAAAGGTGGGCTTTTTCGTTGGCTGCCGCCCGTCCAGAAACTACGGGGTAAGCCACGCTGTGAGTATTAGTTCCACGTTGTCCATTTGCCAGAACGGGATGACTAGCAGGGGAATATTGTTATCTTCACAATACTTTGCTTTCTTGGCGTCTCGGATTTGAGTGGCAATTAACCTATCCTGCCTTTCTTCCTCAGTTAGAGAGCTAGACCGCCATTTTGTCCAATGCTGTTCTCCGTGGAATTCAATCAAACGTAAATCCCCATCAATCCAAACAGCAAAGTCATATTTGAGTGTTTTAATACTACTATTTACAAATCTATACTGTCCAAGATATTGAAAACAATTCTTTTTAAGGAACTTTTCAATTCTTAACTCGCCTTTGGATAACTTACATGACGGACAACCATTACCACGAACCCTATCTTTAACAGATGATTTCCATATCCTGCTACATTTCTTACATTTCCAGTCTAAATGTTGATGACTTCCTTTTGAAATGTTGTTTACGTCTACTGTTAAAGATGGAAGATATATTTCTTCAACTAACTCTGGATGTAAAACTGACAGTCTATTGTTATCGCTAACAACTCTACCACTGCATTTTGGACACCCGCTCCCTGCATAAGTCCTATCTGTTATAATTGCCGTCCACCCATATTTACATTTATTGCACATCCACCATTTAGACATATTTGATTTAGGCAGATAATTTTCGGGTCTATCTAAATTTTTATCATAATCCCATTCGCTTGCAACTAATGGATATTCAGTTTTTAGATTGTATTCCAGACTTGGCTTCAATCGCTTACAAAATGGACACTGAGGCGTATTCCGCAGATTATTGATTGACAGGGTCCACCTATGCCCATCCACGTCTGGACAAACCCAATTCACAATCTCCTTTGAGGAATGAGACACTTGCAGTAAGTTTATGTCGTTTAGGGTATAATCCCAAAATTTTAGTATCACAGGGTTATTCTTTACTTTTGTTATAGTCTTCAATTTTAGCCTCCTGTCTGGGAAATAGATTCAGCTTATATGATACAGACAAAGCTAGCAATGTCAACGAAAAAACCCGCCATTTCTGACGGGTTTAAGATGGTTGATAGGTTATCCAAAATGGATATTAGGCGTCAATTCGCAAAGCAGCCGTTTTATCTTGGGGATGGAACACACTCATGGCGTTTTGATTAACAAATGAAAAAGTGGCCGTCACATTCCCGCCCGAACTATCTCCTCCTGAGTACGAAACTGAAGCTAATTTATTTTTTGTGCCCAGGTTGATGAGCAATCCTTCTCGCATTTTTACTTGAATTGAGTAGTTTTTCAGGTTTGACCCAGTTCCGGCGACCACCCCGGCATCAGAGGCGCTTACAAGATCAAGGTCAGTAGCAAGAATATTCACTTCACAGGTAACTTCGATGGGGAAGTTGGCGGTGCGGTGATATGGGTTACGGCGGCCTTGTTCAAAGAGGTTATCACGTCCATAGTCGGTTGAGACCGAAATATCCTGAACGTGGGCACCCTTTTCTCCATTGATTGTATCATTAGTACCAGACGAGCTAATACCACGAATGCAAGGAGGTAGAATGGTCGCACGATTATAGACAACCTGACCGTTGACATCTAGGGTCGGGGCAAGGCCAGGAACATCAAACAACATATCTTCGCGGCGGTTGACGCCGCCCGAGCCCGATAGTGATAGCGGGCTATCAGTGTTATCCATCTGACCGACAAATCGCCAGACGCCACTTTCAAGACCTGGGTGCTGGGTCATTAGGGCAGCACTTGCATTTTGAATTCGGTTAATTCGGTTGTTGCCAAGTAGGGTGACAGATTCGGTTGCGTTGCCTTCTACGGGGAAGGTATAGCTGACGGCACCAGGGAACATTCCCGAGCAAACAACTTCGGCAATAGGATTACCCGAAGCCGAGTCTTGCACGTCGGAGAACACGCTAAACCCAACAATACATTTGGCAGTGGACCGACCAACCAAAGTAGCAGAGGGAGAGCCCGCAGTCGCCATGAGGAAGATGGGGCAATAGCCGTCCAGTACCTTCTCAAGTGTGACTTCTACGTCAGCTAGGTTTTCGATGTTTTCATAAAGGTCAACTTGGCCCAACTCGAAAATGGGTTCCAGGTTAAAATTTACGTTTGAGCCGGCAGACTGGACGCCGTGGACAATGTACTGTGAACCACCCGTCGCAACGCCATCCGGTAGAATCTGAACTTGCTCGCAAGCAAAGTATACTCGTTTGTTAGCCATTTTATAGCCCCTTGAAAAATTCTGTAACCACTTTACCTAGAATACACATCTAAAGTAAAAACTCAATCATTTTGGTTCATACCTATACATTATTGGTTGTTTTGTCTTGCTATTAAGTGATCTCTGGCATATCCATCTCTGAGTCTATGATAACTATGGCTTGGTATAGGTTCTGCTCACTGTTATACATATACCGCTTGGACTTCTTTAGCCGAATCTTCCTATACATTGTTCCGCTTGCCAACATATCAGGATAGCAAATGGTAGTAGGGGTTATGTCACCATCAAAAGAAAGTGTTGGGTAAGTAATCTTATTGTTGTCGAATAGTTTTATGACACGCTCAGCTTGATTCATTACGGCATCGGTAATTTGCGATAGATCATTAGAGTTTTCGGCCACAACATAAAAATGGATCGGGTGGTAGACGATTTGACCGCCCCCCAACTGTAAACCCTTCTGAGTGTCGCGGGGCATACACTTGACAAGGAGTGCGGGCAACTGGACGCGGTTCTCCGGGGGCGTGTCATACTGACCTGAACCCCTTACCTCATAACCACTCGAATCCGTCTTATTTGAATTAAACACAAGAGACTTGTAAACAGGGTTAGCCTCTAGGGTATTTACATAAACGTGTTTTGTTGAGTAGTTCAGTTCTACTGTACCGGATTGAGCAGCATTAAATGTTAGGGTTCCGTTAGGGTAGTCCACAGCATATCCGGAGGGGCCGACCCCTTGATTCGGGTAGAATACGCTATTAACGTAAACCCCGCTAATTCCGATCGGCTGATACTGACTATAAGCAAGCCCGCTTTCCCATACCCAATTTTGCCTTGACCCACGCCATTGCGTTCCGTCATCTGAAGCCTGACGCAATGAATGGAAGGTTCCACCATAAAAGCCCGATCCTGGGATTGTGTGATTTTGAAAAGCTCCCGCTTCCAAGAACCCCCAGTCGAAGAATGCCACAAAGTTTGATTCGATTTGCTTTTGGGGGAGGGCGTCACCGTAGTTGCCAACCCCTAGTAAATTGATGGGATCGCCCATACAGCCCCCTTAGAACATAGAGTCAAAAATATCTTTATAGTATTTTCCCATGAGAGCAGCCATTGCCGCCCCATCAGAACCGGTCATTTTTTTAAGTGCGTTTACAATCATGTTATCATTTGATGTACCGGCAAACTCTTCTGGAACCGACCACCCCTTAAATCCTCTAACCATTACGGCTTGCCCGCTTCTTGAAGGGGTAACAGCCAGAATATCGGGATTAAATGTAATTCGGTGATTATGTATTATCTTTTGTGTGCCCATCGTTAATAACCACTTGACCCAAGGGATATTCCAGCCGGATTTTGCACTAATATACTCAGCCTCATCCAGTTTTGCTATTTCCGCATAGTCAATGGCAAACCTAATTTCCGTTGAAACAATAATCTGGTTTTTATCTGGGATAACAACTGGAGTGATAAATATGTTTTTCTTCATGTATTCGGTGAATGCGGCAAGGAAGGTTCTGGCCTGATCTATCTCAATACCAAAATGCCCCAAACTTTTCCCTCCTGACAGCATATCCTGTACCACAATCTGATCTTCTAAATTGGCGGAGACATATAATGCTAACGGAAGTCTCAGCTTTTCAGCGTGGATAATTGAAAGTTTAATGAATTGGGCATGAATCTGCCTTACATATTCCGCTTTCAATTTCTCAAGATCAATAAAGGCATTATCATTTTGAACGCCCGTTTTGAATTTTAGCTTAGCATTAACTCCGTTGATAGCCATGTTGCCCCCCCTCCTTTCTTTAACTAACTCTGAAGTTGCTCCCAGGCACAAATAAAGTAACGCCCCTGAATCAATGAGTTAATGTCTACAGGCGGAGCAGCCAATTTGTATTGCGGGGATTTGTAGCCAGCAATCGAGGTATTCAAAATATCAGTATTGCTATCTATCGACATCTTTTCCGCTTTTATGATATTGGCATAATCGGAGAATTTCCCCTTAGTAATAATCATACCGTTTTCGGTTCGCACGTCTTTGAAGTATTTTGCCAGCGAGCTAAATTCTCGGGACTTCATATCAAAAGTAATTAGTTTAACAGTAGCGGTTTGATTCTGGGAGAATTTGCCCACCCCAACACAGTAGGGGCATTGACCGAATGTAAATGGGCTTGGGCCACCCTGTCTATATTTACCCATTGACCTATTATTGGTTTTATCGTAATAACAGTTAGGGCATTCGATAGATGTAGCCGGAAGATATAAGGTGCAGTTTTTGCCGAACTGGGCCATCATAGCGTCATAGCCATCCCTAGCTATTTGTCTTGTTATCTCTTCTACATTGAAGTTTGGGGACGTAGACATATTACCCTTCCTGCGGGCTAAATCGCCCTGTGTACTTAAGCTCGACAGTAGCCGGTGGAGTGGTTTGAATCTTGCGTTCATCCATAATTATATTTGCAAGGGCCGACACACTAGCAACCTTATCTATTGGACCGCCAACAGCACTACCGTAATAATTGCCACTTGCCGAATACCCAATAGAAATATCGGAAACAATAACGTCTGACATAGCGGTATCCAATCTTAAGTATAGGGGAATCCATCAATGGTTCTAACGGGACCGGTAATGATACGAGCGGGATTGTTTGGACCGATACCATATTCAAACTTGGCATCCTCATAAGCGTCACAGTAGCCGCCCTTGCCTTTTTCAATCATTTGCAGCTTATTAACCGCGAAATCTCTCGTATCAACGGTAGCAGTACCATCCTTGATGTAAACACCCTTAGCTGTCGCTGCCCTAGCTTCGGCACGATCAGTTAGGCAGGCGGCCTTTAAGATGGTTAAATTCGTGAAGTAGGTATCGTTTGTATCTACAGGGTCCGGGCTAATACCACTTCCCACAAGATCAATAGTATAGGTAACAGGAAATTGAATTTCACTGGAAACCAGGCGTGCCGAAACAAGTAAGACTTGCTCTAGTCTGAAATCAGTATAAACGTATGGAGTATCTAGGTCGTTTACTAATACCCGCAGGGGCATCTTCATATCTTGCCAGGGCATAGTTTTCCCCTTAAAAGAGTATTACTGTGTTTATATCTCTACATCTAAGGATACACAAAAAGAAAGGGGGCCGGACTAAGCCGACCCCCTGAGAAGTGAATTTGAGATGTGACAGGACGTGTGCGACTAATCGTCCTGGAAGTCCGCTAGTTCGTCAACATAGTTACCATCCTCATCGACACGAAGACCGCTCTCATCAACGAACTCACCAGCCTCATTGATATAGCGATCATTCTCGTCGATCAGCCGACCTTCCTTGTCGACCGGACGCCCCTTATCATCAATGAAATTCAAGTCTTCGTTTACATACTTATACTTCAAAAGAAAACGGTATTCAGGAAGGTTACGGCGGGCGTCGTTCATGCCTGAGAACAATAGCTTCATTAGGTTGGTGGCGGCAGACTCGGCAACCTTAGTATCGGCCTTCTCTAGGTAATCTTCGTAAGACTCAAAAACTTTATGGCCTGTATCCGCGTGTACGGTACAAAATGAAACAATAGCATTAAAGTATTCGTCGTCGGAACGTGCTTCGGCAGTCTTATTGGAGAGTTCCCGAACCTTTGCATCCATCTTGAGAAGTTCGTTACGCTTTTCAATAATAGATAAGGCTAGGGCCTTACCCTCACTCTTCTTTAGACCGCCGCCCAGCAATCGCCGCTCCATATCCTTAATTTCCTGGGTTGCCTTCTTCTTTTCGGCTTCCTTCTTATCATCCCAGATGCCGCGATCTTTTACGATCTTATCAATCTCAGCACGAAGAAGCACGTTGTTATTGATACCCTGACGAAGGACCGCGTTTGCGATAATACGGGCACTTGTCTCGTCATCCCGAGACGGCCGCACAACCGCAAGCATTAGTTCCTTGCCATCTTCGTTCTTAACCTTGAAATTCAACTTGTTTACTTTGTTAGCCATTGTCTATCCCCTTAAATAAAAATTGGATTCCCCGAAACTTAACGTCGAAATTATTAAACTCACCAGCGTTTAATCTAATCTGATTATTACCTAATCTTAGTACATCAGACCTAAATTGTAAATAGGCATCATAGAATTTTTTTTGGGATTCGTCCATTACTGCCGGGAGCAGCATCTCACCATAGGAATCAATGCTACCGCCCCAAAGGTGAGCGAACATCTTTTCAAAGAGGTGGACTGCCCCAATAAACCCCGTCTTAATACGTTTGGAGCAGAGCCCCTTTAGCTTTTCTCGATCCGCGTGCATTACCGCCGCCTTCCCCGTGCCCTTCCGGCACCTTTCCTGTTATTTTCCACTACCGCCTCATTAAACCTCTGACGTGTATCAGGCATATTCATTTCATTGATTTCGCCCGCCTCCTTGAGAGCATTCGCCCGCTGCTTCTTAATGATTTTCCCCGCCGTGTCATTCATCGCTTCAATTCGTTTTACATCATCCCAAGACTTAGCCATAACGAAAATTTCCTGGGAATTCTTAATCTTGGAATTCTTGATCCCGTCAGTAACAGTCCGTGCATTAGATTCGCTTTCCCTTTTTCTCCTGTTGATTATACACCAACCATCCAAAGCATCGTCATCGTAGACAATATCATCACATGGGCATTCCTGCGACTGATACACATTATCATAAAACTTGGACCATGTAATTAGGGACCGCATCTCTACCGAGATTTCGTTTAAGTGAATACCGGCAAACAAGTTAATCTTATCCGAACACATCCACAGACTACGCCACGGGTCCGTGCGGGATAACTCCCTAAGAACAGTTTCCGTAGGTCTATTGGAGATGACGAATCCCATAATATCATCAACATAATGATCTGCGTCTAATAGGTGATGGGCAGGTTGCATGAATTGGTCGGGCAAGTATAGATTGGCGGCAGTCAAAAAACAAATTCTGGAGGAGGCTGACACATACTCGGCGGTAAATCTATCGAACGCAAACTCTTTCTCATTGAGTTCTTCCAGCATTCCCCTTGTCTTAGCAAGGTAGTCGCGGGCTTTTTCGGCAATACTCTGTTTGAAAAAATTATTAAAGAGTTCGGTTTTCAGGGTTTCCATATTTTTAGTTAGGTCTTCCCGCTTTTTGTCATCCTCTTCAGTCCACATCTCCTTACTTCGCATCCACTCTTTTATTTCAACGCGAGTAGCCACATTGGATTCAATGCAGTCATCATAGTATCGCTGATGAAGGATATGGCCGACTTGTTTTTGTGTGGCGGTCGGGTACTTCAAAAGAAGCCACTTATCGCCGTGCGGAATGCTTTGAAATGGCGAACAAATTCTGTCCACAATTGCGTCCCGCTCCTCATAACTCATTCCGGTTTTTGCTTCCGACATAATAGTCCCCTCTGCGATTTCCCCACTTATTTTAAGTTACACGAATATATCAAGCATAGTGTATCTTAGATTGTATCGCCGCTTGGAATTCTAGGGGAAATGTTATGGCATTCAACTTTTCATCACAATTCAGCTTAAACGGTCCGGTCAATATGGCTCAGGTCCGTCGGACAATCCAAGCGGGGCTTTCGGGTATTTCGGTTCCCGTAGGCGTTACCACAAATGGAACAAGGAATCTAGGAGCCTTAAATAACTCTCTAGTCCAAACCCGTAAAAACATGATGGCCTCAACAAAACAGCTTAGCTCGTTCAATCAGGCAATCGTAGAACACGGGCAAAACCTGGGAACTGCTGCCCGCCGCTATGCAACATTTATGGCTGGTGCCGCCGGCTTCTTTTTGCTGTTCAAACAATTAGGTAAAGCCCAAAAGGATTTTATTGATTTCCAGAATTCGTTGGTTCGCCTAGCCCAGATTACGGGTGGTACTGTGGAGTCGGTAAAGGCAATCGGCGATGAGGTAGATCGGCTTGCCACAAAGTATGGTATTGCATCGTCTAAACTATTGGGTGTAGCAGATACACTAGCTCAGGCCGGCTTGACCGCCAAGGATACTAAGGTCGCCCTAGAAGCCCTGGCCCAGACAGAACTAGCCCCAACCTTCGACGACATCAATAATACAGTACAAGGTGGTATTGCGGCCATGTCCCAATTCGGATATGCCGCCAAAGACCTCAAGGCAATTTTCGGCCAGATCAATCAGGTGTCAGCAAAGTTCGCCGTTGAATCAAAAGATATTGTGACGGCGGTCCGCATCTCTGGTGGTGCATTCCAAGCTGCGGGCGGCGACCTACAAGAACTCATGGCATTGTTCACATCGGTCCGGGCCACGACCCGCGAATCCGCTGAGAGTATCGCTACAGGCTTCCGCACGATCTTCACTCGACTCCAACGTAAAGACACTCTAATCTTCCTAGATAACCTAGGGATTAAGCTGACTGATATGGAAGGGAAGTTCGTTGGTCCTTACAACGCAGTTCGTGAATTAAGTGGTGCCCTAGCTAACCTAGATAAAACAGATCCCCGCTTCTCTCAAATTATTGAAGAGTTGGGTGGCTATCGTCAAATCTCCAAGGTCATCCCGCTTATCACTAAGTTCGGTAGTACGGCTGAGAGTGCCCTTGGGGTTGCCAGGGCCGGCTCTAATTCGCTTGAAGCCACAACCACTAAATCAGCCGAAAGTATTTCAAGACAACTTGAGATGCTGGGCGAACGCTTTAATAAATTGTATAGGGATATTGCTCAAAGTAAAGGCATGCAGGCTTTTGGTCGCCTTCTCCTTTATATTGCGAACACTGCTATTACGGTAGCTGACGCAATGAAGGATCTAATTGGTACCGTCCTGTCACTCTATGCAGTTTTCTCATTGCTTCGTCTATCAAGTGTGGGCAAGGGATTCATCGGGGGGTTCGTAGGTGGGAAACCACGCAAAATGGCATCCGGCGGTAAGGCTGACGATGCTAACTCATTACTCATGCCTGGTGAAATCGTAATTGGTAAGCGTGAGGCTCAAAAGATCGGTTACGGGAAGCTGGACGCTTTGAATCGTGGCGTTGCTAAGGTTCCAGGCGTAGGAAATACGGATTCCGTGCCCGCTTATCTTGAAGAGGGGTCTTACGTACTAAAGAAATCAATTGCAAAGAAGATGGGACTTGAGGGATATGCCAGAGGTGGCCGCACAGGAAGAAATAAAGCTCGATCAGTATACGGTAAGTCATTAAGCCAACTACCATCGAGGAAACCCCCTGTACCACCTGCTATGCCTGCCCCACAAGTTACTGCGGCTCCAGTAGCATTGCCACAAGCAATTCCTCCTGTTGTAGCGATGCCCACTCCACCAAAACCAATTGTTACTCCATTTTCCGATCCTGAATTAGTTGATCCCGCACCAAACCAACATCCCGTGGTAACACAGATGAATCGCCGGGAAAGCCGCCGGCAGGAACAGCAAAAGCTGGAGGTAATGGGGATTGACCAATTAATAGATAGAATTGTTGGACTTACGGTTGAGATTGAAAACCTTGAATCCGAAATCAAGAAAAACGGAGTAGACAACGTAGACTTAGGGAAGTTGGAAGACTCCCGAATGAAAAGACAAATGGCAACCAGAAAAGAACGGTCAGTAACAAAAAAACAAGAAAGTGAGTTCAATAGAGAATTCAACAAACTGCAAAAGAAAGAGGACGCAAATAAAAAGATAGGAGCTTCTGAGGAAACAAGAAGGATTGGCCGTAAAAATGTAGAAAAAATGTCTTCGATGGACACGGCAAAACTTCAATCAATTGCGTCATCTAAAAATACATATATCGAGAGAGCCGTCAGTAAGATGAAGAGTGGCGGAAGCGTCAATATGACCGATCTCAAAAAAGCTATGATCGAAGAGGCTGCCGCTAAAAAAGAAATCGCAAAAAGAGAAAAGCAGGCAGCCGCCCAAAAGAAGAAAGATGATGCTAAGGCTGCCGCGGACACTAAAAGGGCTAACGCCAAGAAAGCTAGCGGGCAAGCCTTCGGTGCTACGGAAGCTATGAAGGTGGATGCACGCGACGAAGCTAGAAAATTTTCTGGAATGAAGGCGGGGGATTTACGAAGTCGGGTTCAAACAGAACAAGACACGCAAAAACAACTTGCTGAGAAAATGAAGGTGGAGGGTGCGACTCCTGAAAGCAAGAATGAAATGCGTAAGTCCCGTTATCTGGAAGCTAAGGCTGCCAAGGAAGCGGCAAGGCAGGAATCTGAGGCGGCCAAAACAAAGGCTAAGAATGCTGCTGATGCTAAAAGGGATGTGGCAAAAACAAATAGACTAAAGACCGAAGGTGGAAAAGAGAAGGTTGGCATTGACGCAAGGTCTCTGTCAGAGAAAATCGGCGGAATGAAACTAAGTGATGTTGAAAAAATGAAAAGCAAAGCAGTTACAAAACAGCAAGACCTTGCTGCTGAATTGTCCGCTGGGAAAGCTATTGACCCTAATGAAATGAAGAGGGCTAAAGCTGAAGAGACTATTGCAACCAAAGAGTTAAAAAGAAGAGAGTCGGCAAAAGCCGCTGCCGACAAAAAAACCCAGGCAAAGAATGATGCTCAAAAGAAAAAGGACGACGCAGCTACGGCAAGGACAAAGGCTACTGGAGAAAAAGAATCTGTTAAACAATATCTCAAGTCTGAAAAAGCTAATTTCAAAAAACTTAGTGACAACAGACTAAATATTAAAGTGCAAAATGCTCAGCAAAGACAGCAAGCTATTATAGAGGCAATGAAGTCTGGCAAGTCGAAGTCTAAATTTGGCGATGCTGCCAATATGAATGAGTTAAACAAGCAAAAGGGGCTTGAGCAACTCGGCGTAGATCAGTTAAAAGAAAATGAAAAAATTCAAAAAGAAAAGGATAAAGCACTGGCGGCAGCAAAGCAAAAAGCTGTTGACGCAATGATTGAATTCGCAGATGGATTGAAAAATGCCAGCTTTGAAGAGTTGAAGGATGAAGGAGACAATCTTGCGTCCAGCATTCGGTCGGGGTACGCCCCAAACAGCCAAGAGAACCAAGATAAGCTGAGGATGATTCGTAGCTCTCAGGCGGTTGCCGCTGGCTTGGATGAAAATGGAAATATTCAATCGAGAAAGGTTGATACTAAAACAGCTATTTCAAATATGGCTAACCGCCGTGCCGAAGTTGCCCAATCACAGTATCACAGAGGAAAGATCAGTAGTAAGGAATTAGCGGACGCAAACATGAATGCCAAAAAGGCATCCGAAGATTTACAAGCCGCTATCCGAAGTGAGACTGATGCTCGTATTGAATCCCTGAAATCATTAGAGCAAGATCAATCTCTAAGTAATGGAGAGCGAGAAGGCATTGCTATGCGAAGGCAGGAATTAGAACTTGCCCGCGATGAAAATGAGACCCGGATCTCCAGCGAGGGGGCTCTTGGCGGATTTGGCATGAGCGGTAATAAGGCAATGACTCTTGTAACCGAAAACTTTGCTTTGATTGCGGCGGCCGTTGCTGGTGCGGCGACCGCATGGATTAGTGCAACCACACATATTCAAAGGATGTCCGAGGTTACTGCATCACTTAATGGAGAAATGACCGCTCAGCAGGAAACCATTGCCAGGGAAACCGCCGCCAGGGAATCTACAATTAGTGGGCTCACTACATTTGCTGCGGTAATGGGCGGCGTTGCATATGGCCTGCAAACAAGCATGGGCGCTAAAGCGGCTGCGTCAGTCGGAACAGCGGCACTATCTATTGTACCAGCACTAAGTGGACTTGGAATAGCAGCAGCTTCCCTAGGGGCGGGCATCCTTGCTGTAGTAGCAATTTTTGGCGTTGCCGCATACGCATGGGTTGATTCCGCTCGGCAATATCGAATGGAAATGGGGGCACAACTTGAGGAAGCCCGTAAGGCAAACGTAGGCTCTCTGGTCTCACAAATCAGCCATGACCTCGGTATGCTTAACCAGGAATTCGTAAATTCAACTCAAGACATTAGTAATGTATCAGCTAAATTCAATAAGGCTTTTGAGTTAATCAATGCGAACACGGATGCAAGACAGCAAACAGCCCGCAAGGAAAACTCTACTACTTGGGATAGCATTAGCACGAATCTATTTGGTGAGAGCAATGAGTACAAGGCTCGCATGGATAATTTCGCCAAAGAAGGAATGAAAAGTGAAAAATCCACCTTTATTGCATCTGCCGATCCTATTAACGACATGCTACAAAAGCAAATGGATGCCCGAGTTAAGCAGATGGTTTCAAGCGGATTAGACATAGACAAAGCAATTGAAAAAGCTATGTCGGAAGTTGATTTTAGTAGCTTTGCGGAAAAACTCGCAGAAGTACGAAGGGCTGCCGGTGATGTTGCGGAATCCCAGGAAAGCATCATAAAGAAAACAAATAACCAGTTGCTTAAGCAGGCATTATTAACCCAAGCCAAAGCCAAAGAAACTGTCGCAGTAAATCAAGCTGCCAATTCAATACGCCGATTTAATACGCTGTTGGCTAGCGTGGAGTCTGTATCTATTGCAATGGACGATCTAGCGGATGGAGCTAATGTATACGGTTCCGTTATGGGTGGCAATGGAATCTCGTCAGCCGCATCCGAAGTCCGTGGTTTAGAGATGGAAGGAACAAACAACTTTGAACAGTATAATGAAGCTGTTGATAGAATTGGAAAGGCTTTTGGTGATGGTGGCAAACTAATGGCTAGTGAAGCTAAGCTAGCAAATCAACTCCCATCTCTTATGGAAGATATGCTTGTAAATATTAGAAGGGAAGGGGTTTTGGAGTCAGACGATCGGTTTGCAGATCGAGTGCGAACGGCGGTTGGTGAACTTGAGCAGAGGCTAGGAGTCGGAAGCACCTCTTCGGCTGTTGTATCAAATAAACTTAAAGCATTGAATGACCCTGAAATAGTAGGCAAGGCAACAAATGAAAAGGCATTTGCAGAAGAACTTGTTGAAGGTCTTCAAGACAGTGCCAAAATTATAGCTAAGATGAACCAGGTTTCTACCGATGCCCTAAATAAAATGGGTAAGATGTATGAATCTTTCAAAGACGCTGAAATTGCACTAGCAGATCGGCTTGTAGAAACATTAGACAGACAGGCAACCAGCAGAGAATCAAGAATCAAGCTACAAAGATTTGACGCAAGAGGATTCGAGGGCGATGAAATGCGTCCTGAAAACCTTGTTAAAGATCAAGTTCAGGCTATGACCGGAATGAGAGATACTGGAGCTATCAATGCCAAGCTATTCCAAAACTTTACTGAATTGAAAAAATTATCTGCAATTCCAAAGGATAAGCTCCAAGGCAAGGATATACAGGCCATCAATGATTTAAATACCGAAAATAAAAGACTGGTCAAAGGACTAGAAATGGCAGCCGACGCATCCAAGAGGCTTTCGGGCATCATGGAAAGGCTTGCCACTATCGAAGCAGAGAAAACGAATAGGGGCGACATCAACGCAGAAATCGCCACTGGAGGCATGAAGGCTGTTCGGCAGATCGCTATGGAAGATCAAGCTGCTCGTATGGCTATTGCCCGCGGCGGACTTCGTGAAGATATTGCCGACCCCAGAGCCGCAAAAGAAAATGAAATGGCTCTTAGTGGTCTCAATCGAATGAAGGATGTTGAAGCTAACCAAGCCGTCCCACAAAAATTCCTGGAAAAACTTGGTTTTGTTATTGGTGAAAAGGTGAATTTTGGTCAGATCGGAGATAAGCTAAAACAAAGATTCCAAGCTCAGCTACCTGGGGAACAAGGAAATCGCAATCAGGCGAACGCTATTCTACAGAGAAGAGGACTAGAAAAACTCGGTAAAAATGATGAAATGGGTGGCTTAATAATAAAGGCTCGCGTACTTGAAGAAAAAAGATCAAAGGAAATAATGCGGCAGAACAAAAGGCTTGGTCTCAACCCTTGGGACAAATCAACAGTTGTTCAACGAATGACAAAGGATGAACTCGGTGCAGCCGGTCTACAAAAGCAAGAGTTAAAGCAAGGTCAGCGATTTGAAACGGACACCGAAAAAGCCCTTCGTATGGATGCGGAAAAACTCCGTGGACTTGCTGGTGCGGCTCGTATCAAGAATGATGTTGGAAACGAAAAGGGAGCGGAGGAAGCTAAACTAAAGGGAGAGGGTGAAAAAATTCTCAATGATGCTGACCGAGCCAACAATGCCGTTACAAACGCTATGAGAGAAGGTACCCAAAACTTCATGCGGCAATTATTGGTTATTCAAGAACAATTCTTCGCTAGACTGGAAGCAAATCTTGTTCGGGATATTGATAATGGGGCTAATGCTAATATTCGCCCATTGGAAAATGAACGTAAAAAACTTGAAATAAACAACATGAAGATCCAGGCCGCTAGAGAAAATATGCGGTCGATAGCTGGGGACGGAACTACAAACGCTCAGCTTGATTACGCTAATACTGAAATTGGCTTCAGTAAAATTAAGGCAATCAATGAAAGCAAGCAAAGGGAAATGAAGCTGGAAGAGGTTGCGAATCTAATACCAACAGGGAGATTTAATGGGGAAGATGTAAGAGATGTTCGCAATCCAGGAAAAATAGACAGAGAGCATGCACAAAAATTGGCTGATGCAGCCCAAATTGGATTAGAGAAATTAGGCGAGTCGGGCAAGCCTCTCCTTGAATCATTCCTTAAAGACGGTGCAAATGGAGTAGGAATACAGCAAGCATTAAGAAATCTACAAGACAGAATGGCGGAAATGAGGGAGTTTGAGTTTAACACTCAAATGAAAACCGGAGCAGAAATGCAGGGTAGGTTTGGTATTAAACAAGCTCAGGATCTAAACCTAGAACAATTTGCAAAAGAACGAAGTAAACTAACTGGAATGGGGTCTACTGAAGAAAACAATAGGAGAATCAGTCAGATCAACGAAGAAATTAAGGTATTGGAAGCTCGCAGAGACCAAATGAAGAAGGAAGTGCCTGGAGTAGTCGAGGAACGTCGTCGCAATGGCGAGATTGGAGTAGAGAGACCAGGACCAGCCAAGCAAGACATGGGGCAAAAGGCTAGTGATCTTAATGGAGTGTTTGCGGGACTCCTCGGTGGATTCGGAACCTTTATCAAGAGCTTTGACTCAACAACGGCTGCCCTAACTAAATCTCTTGATATGCTCCAAGGGGCAAAGATTGAGATTGCCGGCACCACTAAGGTAGACATCAATCTAACGGGCGGGGAAGCCCTCCTGAAGATCGGTGAAGCCGTCCGCAAGGAAGTCATGGTCGCCGTCGGAGAGAAGCTAAAACAATCGTTCCCAGGCAACAGTGGGCAGATTGCCGCAAACTTCCCTAGTGGTAATACCAATAGTGGCGGGCAACAAGGAAGTGGAGCGGTAGCCTAATGGTATACTCAAGTGTATTCGGTAATAAGAATGCTTACTTTGGAAACATAGCTTACGGGTTAAACCAGGAAGAAAATTCATCCCCAAATGGTAATTGTACTTTATTTATAAGTGGGTTCGAGTCGACTAGCGGGAATATTCCATTATACATAAGGGGCTTCATAGAGTCTTCTGGCACTACTACCCTTTATATTGACGGAGAGCAGGTTTCGTCGAGCGGGATACCCCTCTTTATTGAGGGGTCCGGCGTGATCGCCCCCACTGGTGCCATGAATCTATTCATTGGGGCAACCTATGAGGGTACGGGATCGGGTTCAGCACCCCTATCCATCTACGGCACGGAAACTGGAAACCAATCCATTACAGGATTAGCCCCACTTTATATTGAAGGGTTCACGCTACAAAGCTCAGGAAACCTAAACCTATTTATTCAGGGGGTTGGCGATACCAATTCAAACCTAAACCTATCGCTATGGAATGAAACACCAAGCATAAACGGAAATGTCACTCTTACAATCAATAATAACTATGTGGGGGAGGGACTGGGTCTTTATACTATTGCGGGAGGCTTTATTAACCCCACTGCTAACATTGATCCATTGGTTCAAGGAAGTGGGTACGGGTCTCTAAATCTTTATATTGGAAGAAGCGATGCGGGAGAAGTAATTCCATTATTCCTGAAGGCTACAGAGCTTTCCACAAACGAAGATTTACCGCTCTTTATGCAGGGGGGTGTACCTATTAGTAGTGGCGTGGACTTATTTACAAAGGGATTCATTACGCCGTCGGGGATACTGCCGGTTTACATTAAGGGCTACTAACCATGCCTATGATCTATAATTCCCAGAAGGTGATTCCGGCACCTTTCGTTTCAATCAATAAAAAATACAATACAAATGGTGACGGCAAGAAAGTTGGGTCTACGTTTACCCTTCAGTTAGTGGGTACGATCGTAGCCTACATGGGATCGCCAAACTCCTCTGGGGTCTTCTGGAATCTTGCGGGTTATCCACCCGACGAATCTATTGGGGCCGACTCCCGCCTTGCCGCAATCCTTCGCAAGCAAGAAGCTCTCCGCACTTTATTCGCCGAGCCTGGACACTGGCTTGAAATCGACCCTTTTGATGGGTCTCCGCCAGTACGATGCCTTCCCGATGTGATCGAAATAAATTTTGCTGAAGACATCTGGTTTAATGTCTGCCGCTTTACAATCAATGTTGAAACCGATACCCTTTACATTGCCGGCACACCACAAACCGAAGATAACTTTGAGCACAATTTGATTTCGGCTGAGGAGGAGTGGTCCCTACAGTTTGGTCCTATCCCTAATGTTTATGAGTTATCACACAATGTTTCGGCTCAAGCCCGACAGAAATTCGAGGATGATGGTAGTGGCGATCTAGCATTAGCAGGATGGCAGCGAGCAAAGAATTGGGTTTTAACTAGGCTTGGTTACTCGTCTAACGTAGCCACAGCATCTGGCGTATTTAATCTATCGCCATCGTTTACTGGTTATAACCACAGCCGGCAGATGACCCAAAATGAAAGTGCGGGATCATTCTCGGTAAACGAAAACTGGATAGTAAATACTGAACCCGCCTATGAAGAGTTTACGGTTGATGTTCGTAATGACGCCACCTCTAATATGTCAACTGTTGCCATTCAGGGAACTATTAACGGGCTGGAAGAACGTGACGGCAACTTCCAAATTGGAACCACTAAATACACAAATGCCGCCGATAAATGGGCAACGGTACAAAGCCTACTTATTACGCGGGCTCAAACGTATAGCGGTCTAACTGTAAATGCCCTACCCCAAACCCAAACCGTTACTCACTCCCCCGTTGTTGGCGTTATCACTTACAACTACGAATACACAAACCGGCCCTGCTCTCTAGTCCAAAGTGTCCCGGTACGCAATGAATCGCTTACTGTAACAGACAATAACCCAAAAGATATTTTTGCTATGATTCCCGTACTTGGTAGGGCAGATGGCCCGGTATTCCAGGACATCAATACGGTATCAGAACACGTTCGGCAGGTTACTTATGAGGGGACGCTTGCCCCTGCGAGCGGGTGTACCCCCGCCGTCCTAGTTGGATCATACAACAATTTACCACGAAATGAAATTAAAACACTGGTAGAGGGTTTACGTCCCACTGGTTTTGACTTCGTATTTACTTCTGCTGACGATGAATCTTATGATTTCTTTACGGGGAGATATACCCGCACAATGGCTTGGACATACGGGGATTAAGTTCTTATAGAACGGCAGGATTAGACGATGGCTTTATTTGTTCACGGCGGCTTCAGTCAGACGAGGTTCTTAGGGGCCAGCATCTCCAATTTCTCATCTTCAATTGGATGGAATGGTAGTACGTCCACGCTTGACATGACCCTCGTAGAAGACCTGACGAATGGGGACGCCTTTGAACCTTTCTATGATTTCTACGGGGAAGTGGGCAAGGCAAAGTATTTTAGTATTGGGGATTTCTCATTCGGGGGGTACATCTCAAACTGGAAATACAGCCAAAGTACAAGTGGATACATTATAAATCTATCACTGGAAGTCCCGGTTAATATTTTGCAGGGCGTTCAAGTAATCATTGGTGGTTATCACGGTACGGTTTTTGGCGTCCCTAATATCTATAATCTATTTGGATACTATGAGCCTGACGAACAAGATTTCGGTCAGGCCCTAACCAATGAAGCCGGAATGCTGTGGTCTAAAATAAAAATTATAGATCAGGTTATCAATCAATTCCCGATTAGGTTCAGCGGGGAAACATACCGTATCAACATAGATGAGATTAAAGCCTTAAGCACACCTCAATACTATCGTATTCCAAGTAACGGCGGGGCTATCACTATTTTGGATCTAGTTACCAAGGTAACTCAGGATGCGGGATGCGATTATCTGGTAACGCTTGAGCAGGGAAATATATTTAGGTTTAAGGTAGTATCCAGAAAAGAACAGCCAACAAATCTCAATACCATTGCTAACTTTGTTACTGGAATTAACCTCCCAAATCAAAGGGCATTCGGCAAAGAACTTCGCAATGACGGACCAACCAATGCTTTTATAGTTGGACCAAAGCAGCATCGTTTATGGATGCTTGAACAAAATGGCGGTATTGATCCCGAAGAGCCGTTAAACAATGGGTTCTGGCCTTATTGGGGAAAGGATATAAACGACAATATAATCCTTGGGCAAGGGGCTGATGATAACCATTATATTGATATTGATGTAGGCAAGTCCGGCTTCATTACTGAAATCGGGTCTATGTATCGACTTACAGTTGGTGAAATGCGGGCCGCATTACAAAGCCGCGAGGCGTGGAATCTATATGTTACCTGCATTAACCCTACAACTGCCATTAAACTAGGAATGGTTCAAAACGGCCCTGATGGTAGCCTCACTCTATTAGGACAAAATGCGGACTGGCTAAAAATTATCTACTCAGACCTTTTTAACCCATCGGCCGTGCTAGACTTCTACCTTGAAGAAAAGATAAATAGACTCTACAACATTATTATGGATTATGCCAATAAGTACGGTAAGACTTATATGGTTCGTATTCCATTTGCGGTTAGAACAGTGGAACCCGAAACCCTAATAGTAAAAACATCTTGGGAGATTACAGACTCCGGCTTCCTGGATGAAACCGAAGACAATCCTCTCGATCTATTGGAAGAGTATGAAGAACTATTCAAAAATGAGCAGGGCAAATACACATGCTTTGTTAGATATGATACACCAAACGACATAGATATGACACAGTTTACGGATGAGAACGCTTTATTCCAAGGGGAAATCGTAGAGGTCGCACCTGACCCCAACACACTTACTCCTGGCTACGATAATTTTGAATTTCAAGGATCTCTGTATGTAAAAGCTGACGCAAAAGAAATCGTTTATGATGAGAATGGCGACCCCTGGGTTGTGATTGAGTTGGCGGCTCCCGTATATCAATTAGAAAAAAGAAATTGGATTAAGGGCAAGGGTCTCTTATACTTATTAACACAACAAAATGAATTGGTTGGGCTGGGACAAAATTTGAACCCGGATCAACTTGAAGCGAAGCGTATCGAAGCATTTAATGCCGTTACCTCTACGATGGGTTACAGCGAACAAGTTACCGATATTCACCCCGCCGCTATAATGCCTCTGAAGGCCGCTATTCCCCTCCAGAGCAACATGCTGACGTATGGACCGTGGTACACTACGGATGGGGCTGAGGGGCAGTTACACTACGAGGAAGACCAGGATCTAGCCCCCTGGAACTATAACTCTTTTGCCCTTCTAAACCTAGTTGCCCGAGCAAAGATTTCAGGCATTGTTTCTAGGATGAGAGTGGGAGAGATGGGGGACTGCACCATTCCGGGCATACCAAACAAAACAATTGGTGAAGCCTTGTTTGCGGGTGGCCCAAACATAACCAATATAAACTGTTCAGTAGATACACAAAGCGGCATTACTACATCCTACCAACTGAGAACATACGCACCTACTTTTGGTTTGTTTAGCAAGGATTTTACCGAGCGACTTTCCAGAATGGCACAGGCAAGCCGTCGCCTAGCTAGGGAAGCAGAGTTAAAAACACTAAGCAAATTCAATATAAGCCAGTTACAGCGGGCTCAAGTCGTAACAAAGTTTAAGAGACTTGGGACCGGTATGGATGCAAACTCCGGTAACTCCCCTGTGACCGTACTGATGGGTCGCAATATAAACCTAAGTAACGAAGATACATCAATTGAAGCTCGCACATACCGTCCTTTCGTTCAAGCCACGCCCGCCTCGGAATATGGCCCATTCATTAAGGGGGAAAATGTTTACAGAGATACGGCTGTAATGAGCATAGACGGTTTAATTAGACCATATAGGACATCTTCTAAACTAGCTCTTGCAGCTAGCGGCCAGGTCATCAGGGAAACATATCCATCTGGATTACCTGTTTATGATAATTCCCCAATACATAAAACATCAGCTTACCAGCCATCTACTTTTATTTGCGGCAACACATTAGACCCGTTCCCAAGTGGTTGCGATGTTAATATGCTGTCATTCGGAGAAACTTACCCGAGTGGCGGTATAAATATGTTCAACAGGAAGCAGTATCATGGGGGAATGTTCCCCAGCGGTGAAGAGGTGCGAGCAATGGGCCTTCGCGGCCCCCTAGTTGTCGTTGGGTGGGGCTACGACTGGGCTGGTAGACCTGTGCCAGCAAAAGATTATTTCTATGATCCGACTGATGGAGAAGTAGACAACTACCGCTGCAATACCCCAACTTCCGGTGTAGAAAACCTGCATTTTGATGAAGACTACCTAAATTGTCCCGCAAAATGGAAAGTCGGGCCGGCTGATCTGCGATGGTATCAAGGTCGAGGAGTGTGGGGCGGCTACTCACCCGTAATCTTAGCTAGGGCTGCTGAGGACTGTCCGTCTACCAGTGGTAATATGCTGGTTTATATGGGATTCCGCAAGCATGACTTTGGTAAGGCGGGTGACTGTCCTACAAACTGGCCTGGCGGGGTTGGACGAGATATGAGTTTGACCCGCTGCCACTTCTGGCTTAGCCACCCTTGCATTGCTAGCGGCACTGCTTTATTCGTGCAGTATAATGCAATTGATGACCTACACTACATCACGAATTATGACTGCTAAGGTGCCCAATGACTGAAACATTATTTTATGGGCTTAGCGGGATATGGGATTACACAAACTACAAGGAAATCATACCTAGCGGATATTTCAGTAGGCGGCGAATGGACCCGTCATGTGGAGATTGCCTTCATTTTGGCTCATTTTTTAATAAAACCGAGGTGTTATCGCAACCATCCATAAATTTTTTGTCAAGTAGATATATTACTGCTATATCAGGTCAGAACTGCTCACAGCCATTAAGGGGTTTTAAGGAATCAGACTTTATAGCTAATTACGATGGAAAGACGGGTGTTTTTATGCCCGCATCTGGGGATAACTCTCCGTCTAGCTATTTTATCTCGTTCCCATTTGCCCCTTGTGGTATCAAGGATAATCCAGGAGTACAAAGCTGCAATAGGGGACTTGACGACCTGATAAACGACAAGACGGAATACTACCCATGCTCCACAAGCATGAGTGGGGTAAATGTTACATTCCAATACAAGTGCGAGGGTAAAGAATCATACATAACCGATAAGAGCAATTTGATTTACTTATTTGATGGATCTGGTGCAGCTACCAATATAAATGAATCCTACTCGTCAATCGGTTTTACCGGGTACAATATAAACATAGCCAAACAAAACAATGCTATTTGGTATCCCGCGTTTGGATCTCAAAGACAGTTAACAGCAAAGTATTTAGGTGGATCGTCTGAAACGCCAATATCAAAAATGAATATTAGTGCGGGCTGGAAAGATTTACAGTACGAGCGAAATAATTTTTGGAAGGTTTACCAGTCTGGCGAATCAATCCCAGACTTATCTCCAAGCGGAACTTATCCAGACATTCCTACATGCTATGGCATATCAGCGTTGACGATTGATGCTAATAGCTATCTATTCAAAAATAAACGACACCCATATCCACGGGAGTATACATTTTATAACGGAAATATCTCATGCTCCGGTAATAGAGTTATGATGTCGTCTTTTGAGGATATACTTTCAGTACCAACAAGCGGAGCTATAACTCCGACAACGCCATCAATACCGGGAGAATTTGTTGATTTTACAGTGCCGGAATTTAAGGGAACATCACTGCTCAACATTTACGATATGCAAAAACTTGGATGCAGTGGAATTTGTGATACTTCATTCTCCCCAGTATTTAATACAGAATACGACAAATTTTTCAATATGGGAAAACCAACTGTAAAATTCCATTATAACAATAGGGTTGAATATACACTATCACTGGTTGATTCTCTTCCAACTCCCGCTAGTGGCACTTTATGCGGACCCCCAGTTTCAGCATGCAGTCCGGTAGATTTATTAAATAATGGAGGAAGCGGATTTTACGCTGGTGGAGACTGGATAACAGTAGTTCTAAGTGATATTGGCGGAAATATATTGGAATCGCCAGAAATAGAAATTCAATCGCCAGCATTCTCTGGGTCGGCATCCGGTGTCGGATACTCGGCTCCTAGCGGAACAGACTTTGATTGTCAATGCGGTATGGATGGAACAGAGGTTCTGGAATCAACAAATTGTTCAATTGATCTAACAAATATAAGCGAAAGCATGAAGTTTAAGATTCAGGCAGATTTTAGTGGCGACACAGTATGGTATTTAAGAATACTTAACATTGGTAGCGGAAGCCATCCAAGCCTTCCATTTGAGTCAGCCCACACATTCCAATCATTCCCGGCTAAATACCTAATTGAAATGAACGGAGTTTTGGCTGGTAGCTGTTTTGGATCAGGACAATATACGGCGAGCCAAGACTTTTTCGACCAATGTACGAATGGTGGTGAAATAGCACAGTGGATCAGCGGATCAAAACAAACATTAGTATCAAGCGGAAATTTTGAGAAAAACACTACATTGATATATGGATCAGGCATTCTTGAGTTCGATTGGACATAAAATGGAAAATGAAAATCAAAACAAATGTCAGTTCCAGCAAGACTCATCCGATCCAGGTATATTCTACTGTAGGAATCCTAATGTAATTGCCCACCACAACTTAGTGCCAATGAAAATATGTCAAGGATGCACAAGGAAAGATGAAACCCACCAGAATCCTCGACCCGAACTAATCCCACAGGAAATTCACCAACTTGTTAAAAACCTACGGGACAAGAAGCCGTCGCCTTCGGCAACCCAGCAGGTGACAAATGTAATTAGGGCAGTTACAGACACTATTAGCAGTATGGCGGCTGGGAACTCATTATTCGCCACGCCCGAAACGGCGGCGGCTCGCTGGAAAACATGCGAAGGCTGCGAATACCGAAATAATAATACCTGCTCATTGTGCGGATGTGGCCTAAAAGCTAAGACACAGATCGCCTCGCAAGCATGCCCCGCCGGCAAGTGGGAGCCCGAGGTTAAGGGTAAGGTTGCCCCGCCCCCATCTCAATCAGATGTTCCCGGCAAGCCCAAATGGGCGGAGTAGAATAGGCCGTCGCCGCCTGAGACCTGTGTATATTATGGTAGAGAAATAAAACACTATAAGCATCATGGCCGCGTTAGGCGGTATCTCCTAGGGGGTCGTAATGGCTACTATTGAATTCTTGGCGGGCGAAAACTTCACAATCAACAATTTGGCGGGGAGCGGTCTCGGGTTCTATGGGGCGAGCTTCGGGGCATCGGTTGGCGTGGGCGAATACCAGACCACCACGTTTATCACAAATGCAGCAGGCACCGCTCTTGGTCCTCAGTGTGATAACATTAAGTATTTGAATACGGCAAGCGGCATCGTAAACTCTTCTACGAGTGGTATTGCCTTAACAGCCATCCCGAATTATCAAGCTACTTTGAATGTTCGGTTTACCCATTCCACCGCCGTAACCACTGAGAATGTTGAACTACGTATCTATGATAGGGCAAATATCAATAATAGCCCAAGTGGAGTCACATGCAAGGTCGCCGAACTAATTCATCCTAACACTTCGCAAATCAATACAGGTAGCGGCAGTACAACATGGGTTACTCCTGTTGGGTCTAGCTTAGTTATGGATTTGGTTTCATCTCCGGGCGACAGCGGCCAACGACCGAACGGAGCGGGGACAACTGATGATCAACATGATTGGTACTTGGCAATTTCTGCTTCTCCGGACTCGGTCGGAAGTAAGACCCAGTTCGGTCTCTACATTTCCCTAGACTACGTCTAGTCTTCGGTTCAATCCCGTGTATACTAAGGAGAAGGGCAAGTCCCCTCTCCTTTTTTAGTTCACGGAGGCTGTATGTTAATTTCAAAGAAAACAGAAAAAGCAATCAAGCAATGTTGGTATCTTATTATGACCAGATTCGTCAAAAAGGGTATCAATATGTTATGCGAGGAATGGCTGGATTTTCAAGTGTTTAGACAGTGGTGTATAGATAAAGGTTTTAATGAAAAAAGCGGTATTAGAAAGATTGATCTAAGGGGTATCTTCTCTCCATCTAATACATATATTTCTCCAAAAAGAGTGCCCAAACCACTTACGATAGAACAAAAGATCAAACAACTGTTCAATGCAAAGATAAAGGTAATAATCAAGTCAAAGTTTGGAGTTCAGGATAATCTGGACAGGTTTGAAACATTTCTTGAGTGGGCCACACCTAAGTTTACCGACGGGTGTGTAATACGCCGGCTTGATGAGAATAAACCCTACTCAAAAGAAAATTGTGTTTTGTGCCAGCCTGAAGAAGCTAAGGTTGTTAAATCTAGTTCGCCGAAAACTTCTCACAATAGAAAAAAACAAAACCTTAGAAATGAAGCCATAGCATGCCTTAGATACATTAACATAAAGGTTAGGGAGGGTAAAGCTACAATTGACTCGTCATGGAGTGATAAAGAAGTATTCTATAAATGGTATACCCAAAACTATAAAGAGGGAAAACTACTGTCTAAGGATCAAAAACATTATGGTCCGTCAACATGCTACTTCTATAAGGCAAATCCCGACTTACCAAAAAATGAAGAAAAGCTATACAGAAAAATATACCAAGTATGGGGAAGACTCAGGACTAAACTTTGCGAAGAGTGGCAAGACCCTTTTGTTTTTTATCAATGGTTTAAGGTTAATGTAAAGCAGGGACTTATATTTACCAGGATAGATAAGGCATCCCCGTTCTCACCATCTAACGCAACCTTTGCTAAAAAATCAGAAATGGACCACAGTGAAAATGTGGAAAAGGGCAAGCGGACCTGCTTAGAAAGGTACGGCGTAGAACGTGTCTCCCAAACAGAGGACGTGAAAAACAAAGTTAAACAAACTATGATGGATAAGTATGGCGTTCCCAGTGTATTCCATCTAAGTAACACACCGGAAAAACGGATTGCCTCCAGGCAGAATTTTGCGATCCTTAAGAAGAAATCTTACAGAGGGACATCCAAACTACAAAAGCAGATAGAGGAGTATATCCAATCCCTAAGTTTTGAAACACGGCCAGACTATGCAATCCTGAATGATGGCAAAGAACTGGATATTTTTATTGAGCCCAAGATGCTAGCTATAGAGTTTTGCGGCTTGTTCTGGCATACCGAAGGGTCAAAATCTATTAGGGGTAAATCCTACCATTACAATAAATATAAGGCTTGCACAGACAAGAAGGTTTCCCTGCTCACTATCTTCTCGGACGAGTGGGTAGGCCGGCAGGCTCAGGTTAAAGGGTACATCGCGGCAAAGTTAGGGAAATCCAGTAAAACCATATTTGCCAGAAAGTGTTCGGTTGAGCAGATAGAGGGTAAGATGGCCCTAGATTTTATTAACGCAAACCATATCCAAAAGTTGTCTAAGTTTCCAATGGTAGCGTTCGGGTTAAAGCATGATGGCGTGCTAGTGGGAGTTATGACACTCGACAAACATCATAGAGGTAAAAACGAATTGGTGCTGAATAGGTTTGCGGTTAGTATTGGGACGCATATCCCAGGTGGGGCGAGCAAGTTATTCTCCCGGTGTGCAAAGTGGGCCAAGGAAGCGGGGTTCGAGACCATCCAAAGCTGGTCCGACAACAGATGGTCTAATGGGATTGTCTATGAAAAGCTGGGTTTCACCAAGGTAAAGGAAAACCCGCCAGACTACTCCTATGTTAATTTGAACAGCCCAGGCAAAAGAATATCAAAGCAATCTCTATACAAGAAGGGTGAATCCAAGGAAAAGCTAAAACAAATGGGCATCGCCCGGATCTGGGATTGCGGCAAGATTAAGTGGTCTTACAAACTGTAGATTGAGTTAAAACCACGAAACGAAAAAAGGGGCCTTTCGGCCCCTTTGTCGTCTACTCGATTACCCCCAACTCTTTCGCTTTATCGTACAAATCTTCCAGCTTGATTTCCCAATAATAAGAAGTAGTGTGCCCACCATAATAATCATAGTGTTCATTGCTGTCAGTGGCAGCAAGAGCCCGCAGCTTCTTATACTTGAAAACCGAAATATCCCCACACATCTTTTCGATTAAATCATCAAGATCATCGAAGTCTCGCGGGGGCTCCGCCGAAACGATATGCTTGTGGTCATCATAGCAATTTCCGTAAGTCCCGCCCCCACTCCAACTATCCGATCGAAGGGTTTTCCCATAGATCCCGAACCCAGCAAAATATTTTTGGTAGGGCTCAAGCTGGTAGACGGTTTCCCTATTTACTTTGACATTGTATTTTTCGAGAAGCCACGGCGAAGGCTGAGTAAAGGGGGCATTCTCAATGGTAGTATCCGCTAACTGTTGTCGACAAGCCGTAGCCTTTCTATACTTATCATTCGTAACACAGCTTTCCCGATCTTCATTCCACGCGGTGATCTCAAAAGAGAACTCAATATCTTGGGTGCCAAACACACCCATCTTGATTGAAGTAAAGATTGAATCTACGAATGCGTCATCGTAGAAAAGCCCATCCAAAATAAAGTGACTAGCCCCACCCAAATTCTTCTTAATCCTTGAGAGAATATGCTGGATTACATAGTCTCGATTGTTCTCTTTGCGGGCCACATCACCATCAACAATATAACAGTTGCGACCTAACTTAGCCTTCGTTTGATTTGCATACTCACTCTTACCCGAGCCCGGCAACCCCCAAAGTAATTCAATGGCAACTCGTAGGGGTTTTGCATTCTTTGTTAAGTCAACCATTGTGTGAGCCATCTCCTATATTAAACAATTTGCTGTACTTAGTTACCCACTCACCCTTTTCCCGCTTATTCACCGAGTCGATCTCGGTAAACACATTTGATTTCAAAGATTTCTGGAGGGCCTCGACCTCAAGCCGGGTCAGCATTAGGGCTCCCCGCATGGGATGGTAGTCTTCCCAGGCCGCAATCGTAATGGGAACCACCGGCTTAATCAGGTTTAATATAGCGTCGGCGTAAACCCTAATTTCCTGTTGAGCGTGCGAGTCGGCACGAAGGGCGAGGAAGTGTAGTAAATTCTTAAGATCACATTTCCAGTAAAGTTGGGTATATGTATTTACGGGCAGAAAGGCACGGGCTTGTTCGCGTGAAACCCCCTGCTCTAAGAAGGTTTTGTAGGTCTCATAGGTCATAGAGGAGTGGTCTTCAAGGAGTTCGCGGAATTCCTTGGTTAGCTTCTCGTCAGCTAGTTCCTCGCCCCCCTGCTTATTTGACTTTGATTGAACCCTTACATTGTCTTCAGCGGGGACATAAAAATCATCACTAACTTCACTGTACCTAAAACTCTCGCTATTCACGCTCGCCGTTCTGTGCCTCAATAATTGCTGAACAACAAATAAAGGAGCCTTGACATGAAATTTGAATTCAATAGATTCTAGGGGCGAAGAGTGGGCGTGCCGCATTAGATAACGAATTAGTCCAGTATCATCGCTTACCGTTTTGGTCCCCTGACCATAAGAAACCCGTGCCATCTGAGCAATAGCATAATCGCCCGTCTGCCCCTCCGGCACAAGCCTCGGCATCGCATCCACTAGGCGAACAAACCCCTTATCCAATACATTGATTTGACAATTTTCATATAGCTTCAAAACTGAAGACAGACAATCATACATAGGGATAATCTCAGGTTGGGTTTCCATTACTTTGATTACTTTCTATTTCAGCATGACAGTTAGAGCAGGCGAGGACACACGATTTTAATTCCGTTACCACGTCACTAATCTTCTTGGAGCGGCCGGCCCCACTCACGCAATATGTCTTGGCAGCGGGGTCCGTATGATGGAATTGAAGTGCCCTCAAGCACTTGTTGTACCCGCAAAAATGACACTTGCCACCCATAAGAGCGGCAAGGTATTCCTTTCGCAATAAATTGCGAGCGTTATCGAGATCACGGCGGCGATGTGACAATGAAATCTCCGAGTTGACGCAGTCTTACCAGTCTGATTCCCAAAACACAAAGAATCCAGATTCAACAAGGGTAATAGCTTTCTCTATGGTATTTAAGTCATCGTGTTTTTCATAGCTTTTTGGGTATATTCTCCCCTTAATCAAATCACTCTTCAGCTTTCGCAGGTCTGCCTTGGTCAATTGCATATACGCAGAACTAAACTCAAGTAAAAGGTTTCCCTTTTTACCCCATAGCCCATACATCCAATCCTGAAGAGGCTTGTTATTCCTCCACCGCCCAATTTCCTGTTGAGGGAAAATTTCGCAATTTTCCTTCTTATAGCGGACAACCATTTTTTGATCTAGGCCCATTATTGCAAGCTCCAGTTTATATGAATTAGTCCTTCGACGGGGAATCGAACCCCGGACCTCTCGATTAAAAGTCGAATGCTCTATCCAACTGAGCTATCGAAGGATGCCGGGAACTCCGGCCAGGCTGGCAGGCCCTAGAACATCTGCTCGTCGCCCTCACTCAACACAGCGTCACGCGGCGGGCGATCCCACGATGACGTTACAACTCGGGTAAACCAATTCTCAAGCAGGAGAGCTTCGTCATCCGCAACCCCCTGACTGATCCGAACCACGTTGGATGATCGCTTGGAGCTTGCTTGCAGTGAATACCCACCACCATCATCCCGCCGCGTAAATGTAATTACAGTGCTATCACCCTCATTTGTTGGGGTAGCTTTTCCACCTGGGACATGGAATAACTTAACTTCCTTGGACTGTCCACGGAGAACCAGCAAAATCTTTGAGATGTCCGACATCGAAAGTTTAATGTTGACCTTACTCTTTTCTTCATCCTTCCACTTAAACTTGGCATTCCCGTTCTTATCGACGCCATCCTGTTTTACAACAGACCAAAACGTATTTACATCGTAGCCCCACTTAGTAGGCTCGCGGCGGGTTTCGACCTGGGAAGCACTGCCGTTCCCATCCTTGCCCGGCTTGTAGATGCGATAGGGGACGCCGTATTCCATAGTTGCACTACCCATTGAGATAAACTTCCTGTGGTGGTTTCTTCTTGCCTTGTTGAACTTCGTTTAGGAATTTAATCATATTGGAAGCCTGCTCGACAGTCAAGGCATCCAGGGACATTTTCTTGTTGAGGGTTAGTTCGATCAGCTTGAGCATATCAATCTTTAGTTTTTCGGCTAAATTATTGATGACGCCCTTCTGTGCCACTGAACACCCAACTGGTTTGGTTGACGCCTTCTGCCCCCCCAACTCCTTTTGAATATCCTCATGGGTTTCTTCATAAGAAATTGTCTTGAGCTTCAGGATTTTGGTTAGGGTTCGGGCTTCCGCTCGCGTTCCCGTGACCGGCACCATAAACATATTGAAGGGATACTTAACATTCAAGGGAGTTCCGTCGGCACAATCCGTATAACGCACAACTACGCCATCATTATCCATAATGGCAATTGTATGTTCAATAACGCACCGACCGCCATTGCCAGAGTAATCCCCGTCCTCACTCATGGAGCCCACGGGCGACTGGACCACACGAGCGTGACTCTCTAGGATCTTCCCCATCAAAAGTTCGGTCATTCGGCGAAGCCCAACACATTTAGGCCGCCCATCCTGAACTTCATCCTTTGTCATTAAACTTAGGACATAATCAGTCCACCCTATGTCAGCCGGGTCAAAGCGGCGTAGGTCAGGTGAGATTGTTTCGCTCATTAAGAAGTTCCTCGTCAAACATAGAAACGCGAGCCTGGGAAACTAAGCTCAAATCCTCAAGGTCATAATACAAAACTTCTTTGGAAGTACGCTTAATCAGTGTGGGCAGGTTATCCTTGATCTTCCTTACGAATTCTCGGATCGCCCCAATACTAATTCGATTCCTAAAAAAGCGTGTACGAATAACCTGATACCCATAAGAAGCAATCAGCTTATTCTTCTTATCATCGGAGTTTCGGGTCTTCTCCAAGGCTTCCTCACTAAAGAGAACCATGTGATGAGAGGGGCCGTCCACTTCAATGATAATGCGGTACTGAGGCAGAAATAGGTCTACCTCTAAATCCTTAACAAGTGGATGAAGCTCCACTACAATATTATGTTTTAGAAATTCCTTGACGATTTCCTTCTCTACGCGGGAACCGTTTTTGGATGCCTCACGGAACTTCTCATTCATCACCGCCTTGCGGCGAGCCTTTTCTTCGGGCGACATATCTGCCCAAAACTTTTTCATTGCTTCCGATCGACTGGCCTTAAACGCTTCGCTTCGAGATCGTCCCCGGGTTGCGTCAGAAATCCGCTCTTTAGTCGCCTCGGACATTGGCCCCTTGGGGGCATTCTTACCGGTCTTCGCCAGCTCGACAGTTTCATCGGACATGCTTGTTCGTGGCCTCTCCTATAATAAACGGAATAAGTTTCGATAGGTCAAAATCAATAAAAGATGGGTTTGCAGTCATGTTGAAGGCAGACCTGATGGCTTCGGCATGTTCGTCTCCACGGCAGTATAACGTAACTTTCGGATGGGTCAACACGGAAAACAGACTTTCGGGCGACATTTTGAACTGGGCGGGCTTCAGCCATTCCAGGTCGTACATATAGTGGTGGACCCGTTTGATGTTCGGCATGGACAGCATGAGCGAGGTCGAGATCACCGAAGTTGAGATAACGTCCCCATAAAACCCCATGACTTCCGAAACATGGAAAATCGGGAAGGGAGTATTAACTAGGGTTGGCACCTCAAAGAATGCGTTGATCGAGGTCTTCCCACCAAGCTCGGTCTGCTTAAACCGATTCAGACCCTCAATTAAATCCGTCATAAACTGAGAGTGTTCAAGCCGCTCTAGTACAATACCAATGTTATGTAGGGATGATCGGTCAAACAAATATTCAAAGCCATCAGGGTAGATCGGAAACCCTAATTCTTTGCTATGCTTTTGTAGGATAGTCATTAGGCAGCTTCGTCCATTTCAACTAAGGCAGGGGTTGAAGTTAGAGATAATTTAGAAAACTTTAATGGAATCTCTTGATGGCAAGCATGAATGGGGACACCTGCAAAGGTTTCTTTAAGGTTAATTCTATGTCCTGACTGGAACAATCTTTGCATTTCCATTCCGTCTACCCTGCAAGCATAACCAATAGGAATTGGTGGATCTTGAATAGAGTTTGCCGGAATGTTTACTAAAACCGAATATTCAAGCGAAGCCATATTCTTTTTGGTATAGTGGACACGGGCTACATTCGTACACAGAAGCGATTCCCATTCACGGAAGTTGCTCCAGTCTCGCCCCTTAATCACTTGGCAAAGCGAATGTAGTTTCAGTAAATCTTCCTTTAAGAAGAATACTCCATCCATGCCGGCAGGATACCCATAATTATGTAGGGGATGGTAGATAGAGTAATCCCACACTAAATACTTAGTTCGCTTGACCACCTCATATTCATTTCGTAGGCACGGCTGTAGATGCCCATGCAAATCCTGAACAATAGTATTGCGGCCTAGCCTGAGAGAAAACGAAAATACATCGCGTGACACCATTACATCGTGGATTTCATTGATGTTTAACCTAACTGTCTTATGGAATAGGCAATCATCGGTGATCGTGCCAACAATATCATGGGAGGACTCCGATGTAATTCGGATATACTCATTGATTAGGGTGTCCCGCTGTTCTATAAATTCCACATGCTTAAATCGCCTACTGCATTCATCATACCCTGCACGATACTCTGGGTTGGCGTGATACAAAACGGTAGCATAGATATTTCCGCCCGGCATGGATTCAAGAAGGCCCCACAATTGCATGGGGCGATCCTTGCTGGGGATAAAGACGTGCATTGATTTGTTTGACTTCGTCATGGGAACTTCCGCTGGAGCTATGCGACCGGATTATTTTTTAAGAATTCTATGGTATAGCGTAACCCACTTCGCAGCCCATTGTCAATATATCTTAAGTGCCCCTGCTTGAAAAGCAAGAAGGTTTCTTCCATCAACAACTTTTTGCATTGCTGCCCATCCGGCTTCGAGACATCCCAAACTATCTTTTCCTTCGGAAAGTCTAGGATGCCCGCTATTTCCAACGCTAGCTCGGAAATCTTGTAATGGGTTAGGGATCCCATATTATAAACCCGCATGGGAGAAGTCTGAACTCTATAGAGGTTGGAGGTTAGTTTTAGCAGATTTTCTACGAAGTCCCCCACATACATCAATTCCCGCTGTGGAGACCCCGTCCCAAATAGAGTTACGCTGCCCCCCTCTTTTTTCGCTGTCAAAAACTTTTGTAGGAGGGAACCGACGACTTTGCTCTTTAGGGGATCTGTGCTATCGTAGGGGCCGTACAAGGTAGCAGGTACAATGTTAAGTATGGTGTAATCCCTATTGAAATCTTCTAGGGGCCAATACTTCTTAGCAAGCTGCCGCGAGAACTCAAAGAGGGTTCGCTTGGCAAAACCGTGACATTCTACGGAATCATGGGGTTTGCCGTCGAAAAAGCGGGTTGGATCTAGGTAACTATCGCCAGGATACGCACAGCTAGTAAGCATGTTCACTAAAGTAAAGGGTCTACCTACCTTCAGAAAGGTTTCCTCGATACCCCTCATTAGGTTTAAGCCCATCATCACCGTATTGTAATAAATGTCGGTGGGGTTTTCTTTATTGAACCCGATGTTTCCATTATAACCCGCCAGATGGAATATAATGGTTTCATCCGGGAGCCCCTTCAGAAAATCATTGACCACCTCGGGCTTCCTGAAATCATACTGGAAATGGTATCCCAGGGTTACGGAATGCCTGGAGAAGAATTCAGGTAGCTGCAATTGGATATGGCGGCCGACCATTGAAGAAGGGCCGGTTATTGCGATATGCTTTTTCATGTACTGCGTAACCCCGGAGAATAAACTGACGAGTCCGTCCAAAAATCAAATTATAATTCAAGGTAGGTTTGTAGGATACTCTCCACTCTTTTGTAGTCAGTATACTTAATCTCAAGGAGGTCTATATTGTTTGAGGAGCAGTAGTCTCTTTTCTTCTGATCGTTTTCCTGTGTCCTCCTAAACCTCTCTTCGTTGACAACCGGGTCTTTAGAAAACCAGTGAGGTATGTAATGCTGCTCACCCTGGTACTCAACCAAAACAAATCTTCCGGGTAGGGAGATAGCAAAATCAAATCTTAGACTGCTTATTTCGGTTCCCGGAAAGGTAAACTGAGTTTGAAATAATACATTCTTAGACTTCAGGAATTTAGCCACTTTCTTTTCGCCACGAGACTGGAAACAGCTTGGACAACCTTTGTTTTGTTGACATCGAGCTTCAAGCCTAGCATACCAAGACCAATCACAGGCAGAGCAGGTAAACCAGAATTTTTTGCGGTTGTATGGTAGAATTTTATCAGGAGTAATACCGTTCTTTATAACGTCAAATTCTTTAGCAATATCTGGAAATCTAGTTGATAGATTATTGGTAACGCATGGCAATCTACCTAAACAATAAGGGCACCCACTGCCAATTGTTCTTGATTTTACTTCAGCCTTCCAAAAATGAAAATTTTTACATTTCCAGACAGCTTGATATTCACTTCGGATAACTATTTTGTAGGGGTCAACCCCATCATTCATACTATAACACCACTCATCAAGTAGATGCGGGTATAACGTACCAAAATTGTTTTCTAGGGAGGGGTAAAACCCAGAACAAAATGGGCAGTTATTACCCTCTATCCTAGAGGAAATTCTAGCCTTCCAGTTGTGCCCATGTTGGCAAATCCACCATGCCCTTCGATGTGATTTTAATGCTAGTTTATCCGGAAAGAATCCCAAAAAAGCATTTCTAGTATAATCCCATTCTGAGAGCAATCGAGTATTTGTTGTAAGAGGTGTTTTTACCGGATAGTTATGAAATTTAATGGTCATAATTAGTCGACTCGCAAATCGGTCATACGTTTGCCCATAAAAAACCAATTTTGGTTGCCATCGTCCTCAATTACACCAGGCCCCTCCGCTAACACGTCCACATCAATAGATCGTTGATAACTACTATAATCTTCCCATTCAATGTTAATCTTATTATCAGGCTTAAGGGTAATACGGAATGAAGACGGGTCATAATACCTGTCGGCGATTACCTTCCCCTTACGACAAAAATGAATCCTACTTGTAATCCAATCCTGCCCCTCCCTTTGATAATGCTGAATTACTGCTTCATCATACTGTTCATAGATAAATTTTAGGGGGGGCGAATCGTAGTCTTCGGCGATGCAGGGGGTAGCAAGCAGGAAAATAGCAAGAAGAATTCTGGGGGACATGGGCGAACTCCGTTATTAGATTTCTTTGATTATTTAGCTGTCTCCATAAAATACACTAAGCGGAAGTCGCGTTAATCCAAGTCCTGCGGCCTTTTGGTCCATCCCGTGATTGTCCGGGTCTGCCGCAACTAGAATACACCCGCCCCCGCCTGCCCCCAGGAGCTTACAGCCATATCCCCCTGCGTCAAGTAGTCCTTGGACCCCATCATTGATTTCTTCGTTACTAACGCTCTTGCTGAACCCCTGTTTTACTCGCCATGCCTCTTTGAGCAGCCGGCCCACCTTTTGAGGACACCCCTCCTCAAGTGCGGAAACCCCATCATCAATCATAGAGACTAATTCATTATGAATACCTTCGGTGATGTTATATGTCTTGGTTATTTCCCCTGATAACCTTTGTTTGCCTGTATAGTATAAGCGAAGGTAGGTTGTTGGGTCAGGAACGTATAAGCGTTTATGCTCTAGGGTTACTCCAGACAAATTATTTTTGGATGCGGGCCACTGGATAAATTTGGCTCGCCGAACCCCGTGGAATACGGCCCAATACGAATCCTGATACCCAACCTTCTCGCGTAACTTAAACTGCTCAAGGTAAACGCACAAATCAAATAAGTCTTCGCCGGCAAGCTGCCCGCCACGATACCCCGAGATTGCTTTGACTAACCCACAAATAAAAGATGAGGAGGTTCCTAACCCGGTCTTGGCAGGACAATCCGCCATGTAGTTTATCTCGATACCCTCACGAACCTTAAAGTAATCAAGTATCTCGTTATAGTACCTATGTTTGATTAGCCTATTGTCCTCTACTTCCTCTATCTCGGAATAGGTAATGCGGGAGCGGTAAGGGAAAATCGGCAAAAGTTTCTTACACATAAAATATGTAAAGTAGTTTGCCGTAAACCCTAATACCTCGCCAGGCTTCGAGAATGAATTCGGGTAGTCCGATGCCCCCCCTAGCAGGGAGATCCTTACAGGCGTTTTTGTTATGATCGTGTGGGTATTACTATACATTCGAGAACCTAGACTTATCATTCGGTTTAATTGTTCTGACAAAATTTGCTACATCTTCAATGCCCGCCCTGAGAGACTGCTTAAAGTTGAATCCGGTTTTTGCGATCTTTTTATTTGAAACCAAGTAATCACGCTTATCCGGGTCGCTACCCTTGCCATCCGTCACGATCCCACCAACCATCCCCGAGACAGTCTCGGCCAACTGACGCTTTGTCATATTGGCATCATCCAGCCCTAGATTATAAACCCCACGGTAGCGATTAAACATCGCATGAATAAAGGCTCGGCACACATCCCGAACCCCAACAAAGTTCCGTCGATAATCCCCATCAAATACGGAAATATCTCGGTTATGGTGAGCCCGGAATACGAAATCATTAACCATTAAATCAAGACGCATTCTTGAGGAAACACCAAAAACTGTAGCCAATCTAAACACAATTGAGTTGTCATGGCTCAACACACTTTTTTCGCCATCAACCTTTGTTTTTCCATAAAGGGATACCGGGTCAAGCGGGGAGTCTTCATCACAATACCCCTCCAGGCCAGAAGCATATCCTGAATTCGTATTAGGATACAAAACAACGGTTTCTTTCTTGACACACTTCATCATTTGTGCAATCGCCGCATAATTAGTTCCTACGGCGGCGGTCTTATCCTTATCGCAGGCCGGGGCTCCAACGATCGCGGCAAGCGGGATAATATAATCAAAATGAACAAAGTGCCTCCAGTCCAATCGGGTTACATCTTCATTAAGAATGGTGAGCAACCGGTTTCCCATAACGGGGAGTAAGGCATACTGGTTCCCATACATAAAGTTGTCGATAACCGTAACTTCAAACTTTTCTTCGAGGAGCATCGGCACCAGACTTGACCCAATATACCCCGCCCCGCCCGTAACTAAAACCCTATTTCTTTTTGCCATAGCTCAAACGCCGCTGGGCTACCAACGACCCCTACTTTCTTGTTTACAAGTAATGATTTGACGCCCTATCAACCGGTCTAAACTCATTATAACTAAAACCCGGTTTCTGTGTAACTAGACTTGGATGAAACGCTAAGACATTGATCTGCCTATCCAATTGCATTTGACCAATAATCCCATCAAAAGTATAGCGTGGATTGGCTTGTTTTTCAAGAATCTTTTGGCAGCCGCGACGGCTGAAAATTGAAGAATGCAAGTCCAAACTATATGAGGTTTTGTAAGTATACTTTAACGGGATAACAGTGCCATCATTCCTTATATGGTTTAACCCCATCATTTCGCCACAAGTGTGATTCCCGCCCACATACAAAACATCAAACCAGTTAATCAGGTCCGTGTTCGCCACTTCGCTCCATGCCTGCTCCCAATACATAGAGAACTTAGGCTGGTTTAGAATAGCATCGTCCTCGAACATCCATAGTATATCCCCCTCGCTTGCAAGGTGCTTTTCCATGATGTCCCGGACACACAACCCATAATTATAGGATTGCCGACACCTCTTGTAATCTTCGACTTCGGGGCCGATTCCCGGTGGGTCCACGTCAATATGTTGGTAGGTGGTTTGCAAGCTACCATCACCAACCAAATAAAGGTTAGGGGAAAATCCTAGGGATGAAAGCTCCCCAAGAATACTGACCTCGTCAGCCCTGTATCTCTTGTCCAACACAATACACTGAATGTTAAATAGCATAGATTGATTAGTTTTCTTTGATTTTGAATGGACGAAAAGGATAAAGCGGGCAATCGGTTACTTGACACTGGACAACTTCGTACTCATCACCACCCGAACACTTCAAGCACATTTTTCCTATGACCGCTGGCAGACTGCCACCATCCGCAAGATCAGCAACATAAGAAAACTTGCGAGGAATTCCCTTGCGACACCCCTTTTTTGTGTTACTTAGGGCAAGGTTGGGGCTATAGATAACCTCACGCAGTTTTAATCCCAAGTCTGCAATAATAGTTACGACAGCCGAATCACTTAGCTTCTTAGCTTCACCACAATTTGTATTGTATTCATCCACTAAGTTTGTAAAGACATCCTCACCAAACAGTTTTGAGTTCAGCCTAGTAAAGATCGACTTGATTAAATCGTAATTGTACTCACTGATCGCCCGCTCCCTTTTCTTGATAACTCCGAGTGAGAGTAACTTATCCCGAAGCTGGGAATAGGAAACTGGTGGGTTCCCTTTATTCTTTCTATTGTAAACTGGGAGCGTAGCCTTTATATTCAGCTTACACGCTTTGAAACATTCAATCAATAGCTTTTCATTGAAATCTGGTGCGGGCATACTTTCCTCTGAGGTAAAAATGACTAACACGAATAATGCGAACACTTACAAGACTTTGATTACCGGAGCTACCGGATTGGTGGGTCATGGCCTAGAGAAAAAGGTCAAGGGAGCGATCCCGATGATGGGACGAGCCGAATGCGATGTTACCCAGCAGGAGAGCTTAGTCAAGTGGCTTTCCGAAAAAGGTCTCAAATCCCCAGTGAACCTGATCCATTGTGCCGCCGACCCAATCGTATCCCACCCATCATCCAAATTCAAATATCAATTAGAGAATAATGTAGTTGGCCTATACAATTTGTTTGAGTTACTACCACTTGATTCAAATAGTCGAATTATCAATATTTCGTCTGCAACGGTATACGGAAGCAACAAGAAAATTTTCCCTGACTCCCCAATGAAGCCCGAAAGTTATTATGCTGTAACTAAGTTAACAAGCGAATTATTAGGGATGGCCTTCAAAGAAATGCACGGGACCAAAACGGTTTCCATTAGGCCGGTTGCCGTTGTTGGAGAGCGGGCAACTCATGGAATGCTGCCGGATATTTGCAGGAAGATAATGAAGGCTTACGAGGAAAACACCCCCGAGATAATTTTAATGTCTAACTCCATAAAGCCATTCGTACATGTGGATGATTTGCAGGATGCCCTAGCTGCCCTAATCAGGATGCCGGACGAGTGCTGGAAGGAATGCCCAGTAGGGATCAATGTAGGCCCCGAGGACAACGTGTCGGTGGAGGAAGTGGTTAAGGCAGCCTGGGACTATCTATGCGGCCTGGACGGACAAAAACCCCTCCCGAAACTATCGTGGGAGGGGTCTTGGAAGGGTGATGCCAAGGAAATTAAGTATGGGTCAAATGTGCAAGCTCGTACGTTTTTAGGATGGAAGCCGAAATACAAAACATCAATTGAAGCGGTGCTAGCGGTTGCAAAAAATTTATTGACAACTTTTTAGTTTGCTCGAATCGTGAATAAGTATTCTAAGGCAGCAGTCCGGGCTACGTCATTGGGCTCCATATACCCATTTGGTTTGAATGGCATAATGTCGAAGGGGGGTACAACACCGCCGTCATCCTCGGACAGGTGAACCCCCTCGTAGCCTCGACAAAGGGCCTCCGCGACCGCAGTCGAGCAAACCTGTAGGGTGTCGTTACTATCTTCCTCGAAGTAGCTGGAAACGAACCAGCGAACGAATGGAACCCGCTGCATCACGAAGACCAGGATCTTCCAATACGAATAACTTGTCCCAGTCATAGCACGAATATAATCAACAGCCGTTACCCCATTAAAGGTATAAGCATACTTACTTGTCTTGATTTCCTTTATTGGTCTAAATATATCTATGTCTTGATTATCCAATTGGCTTCGCAGGGATACGGCCCTACTACCAATAAATTCCCGAAACTCAACTAATTCAGTGTAAGCCTTGCCGTTACTACCAATCTTTGAAACCATAGCAACATGGCTGTAAGGCCCACCACCAAAATGTTTGATTAGCCACGAAACCCAAGTTTTTCCACGAAACATGGCAACGTCGCCCGTTTGCAAGAGAGGGGCGGCGTCCTTGAAGTCGTACTTAAAATTGGGTTTTTCTACTAGCGTTTCCATAAGACCTCAGCGAGTTGAACAAGTACGGCTAACGAAGCGATGGATGAGGTTACTACTAATGGAACGATTAGATTAACCCAAAACTTTTTTGATTCTTCGGCCTTAACCGAGTCCCCCTTGATATGGATGATCTCGTCTTCATTTCTTGATAACCGAGCCATAATACTTGGGACACCATTGCCAATAAAAATTTTTTGATCGAGTGAATCCAGCTTTTGCTTTAACGCTCGAATATTCTCGCTTATATTAGAGATTTGCTCCTCCATCTTTGCGAGCAGTTTAGACTGCTCAACCGACTGTTCGCTTAAACTTCTAAACAAGTCATTGTTTAATGATGATGTTGGGCCTGGCATATACGCCTCCTATAAAAAAAGCCGCCGCCCATCGGACAGCGGCTAAGCCTAAAAGAAGCAGGATATTACCAAACAGTACGAGCGGCGTAATCGAGGTTCTGCGGGCTAGCCTGACCGTAGAGTAGGGTTAGCTCACCAGGAACCGCAAGTGTCGGCGTAGCGGCATGATCCGCTCCAAAATCATCAGTTGCAACAGTAACACTACCGAGGTATGCACCAGTTGTATAGTTCCAACCGGTTAGATTCTGGCGGTAGGTCTTGTAGGTCGTCTTAGAGTGAATCGAGCGACCAGGAAAGGAGCCGGCCCGTGCAATAGCATTGGTGGCAACCCCGCCTAATTCAGTAGAATACCCAAGAATAACATACTTGTTGGCAGATAGGACACCGAACGAGCGGGAGTTGGCGGCCTTCTGGAGATCGGTTGAAGCCTCGGCTGGATAGGCACCGGAAGCATACGATTTATTACCAGGACGAACCTCGACGAATAGCGACCCGCCGATTGTCCCGCCAAGCCCACCAACAACACCCGAATTACTCCGTTTGTAGGCATTGCCTGAAATAGCTTTTTGCTCTGACATTTTACATCTCCCTAGAAAATTTCACGATACACTACAACGCTATAATAGAATACAAAATCAACTATACTTCATTGATATTCCAACGTCATCAAAACCATTTTGTTTGTAAAAACTACGTAACTGGTTGGAACACCTGAGAATAATATATTCGCATTCCAGCTTTTTCATTATGAGTTTTGAAGAAAAGATTAGCTCAGTGGCAATTCCGAGACCCCTGAATTCAGGGAACACAACCAAATCCTCAAGATGCAAAACCCTTTTACCACCTCCATACAATTTGGTTTCAGGATAAAGAGTAACAGTGCCGGCAAGCTCATCCTCCTCAAAGGCAAATAAAACAAAATGCCCTTGCCGAAGTTTCTCCAAGAAAAAACCCATCATTTGATGGGTTGTGACGGTTGGATTACTAGGAGACAAATGCTTGTAAAGTTCGTTAATGTCATTGCAAAAAAGTTTTATCGTGTCAGCATAGTTATCTTTAGTTAGCTGAATAATTGACATGCTCACTCCATCACACTATTTACGATTTTTAGAGACATAGCCTCACTCGAATCCAGCCACAATGTAGAATTCATTTTCGTAAGAAAATCTGCCATATTTTTCTTACTTAGCTTGAGCTTGCCCTGAATGATCTTGCTGATTGAATCCATTGATCGAACCGTAATGTCAGTCAGGGATTTGTGGTGGGGCAAATAGTCAGGGGGTACGTCCATAGAAATCGGGTGAAACATGAAGAGGGAATGTTTTGTGCAAACGCGGTCATTACCGGTAAGGGCAAGAATGGTAGCAAAAGAATAAGCCTTACCGTAAACAACTGTGGTTACATTTACACCGTGATTTTTTAGAATTTCAATAGAGTCATAGATGGAGAAACCAGCCTCTACTTCCCCGCCCGATGATGAAATCGAAATGATTAGGTGACGGTTCGGTGATTCGTCCCCAAGGATTTTGGAGAATAGTCGATTAAACCTTTTCGACATTACATCGTTGATTTCATCCCAAACATAGAAATGGTAGTCCACAAAACCTCCGATTTAGAAAGTACGTTTAGAGGTATGGGTAAATTTCAGTTTCTTCGGTAGCGGAATCCTTGCAATTGCCGCCCATCAATACAATAAGAACACCACCATAAGACTTTCGCATAATTGAGAAGGTATGGCACTTATTCATAAAGACGGCATCGGCATTTGCTGTATTGTAGTATTCGGCCTTCCCGTTTGGGAGGATGTACGCCAGCTTAAAGGGTGCCGAACTAAGCTCTAGGTTATCCACCTTTGACTTAAACGGTTCCTTCAGCCCCTTAATCTTATCAAACCCAATAAGTGAATTAGGCTCATCAACGCATTGCTTCTTTACACTGGCAATTACCGTAGAGTGATTGAATCCCTGGGCAATACCCATCGCCAACCGATACTTTGTCATCGGCTTGACAAGTTCTACCCCGGGGACGTAACTCATCTTGAGAACGAAATCCTCATTGATACTAAAGTTTGTATTGCAATGATAAAGGGAAAATACCTGACCCTTCAAGACATCAAATCGGGGGTCAACTACGGGACCGTGTTGAGACTGCGGCGAATCAAAATCCGGCGTCTCCTCCACGGTAACTGGATTGAAGAACATAACCCTCATTCATCACCATCGCTTTCCCGCATTGAAGCAATTTGGAAGTTAAGACCCTTTAGGTAATCCAAACCCATTACAGGCTTTACGACTACATTCTTTTCAGTGATGATTGCTGAAACAACAGAACTCGTTCCTGGAACGGCTTTGTCGGATTCTGCAACCAAGGTATCTACAATCAAGCCCCTTACATCGGATTCCAGAACATGCCGAAGCAAGCCGGATAACTCGGTTTGACCCTTCAACAACCCTGGATTAACAAGGCATGTGGTCTCATAGGTGCCGTCCCTATTTTTATGAATTACAAGATTAACTAGATGTGAATCTGATTCTTCGATTTCCACGTCGTGCCTCCAAAGAAGGGGTTCTGGCCTGCCCGCAGGGCTCAGCAAAAATTGACTACCTTTTTACCACAAATCGTAATAGAGTTAGCATCAGCCCACTCATACACACTCGTATTCGGATAGCATACCTGAACCATCGTCATAAATACCAGCTTATTGTCTGCAAAATCCTTGATGATGTAGCTGGGTTTTATCAGGCCGGCGTCAAGAAACGCTTGCTCTAGTGATTTAGTCAGGTTTCCATCAACAAAGAACTCGGGTGGCTCCCGTGTTGCCTTGTCAACCAAAACTTTTCTTGAGTTCATGTCTACGACGTAGATAAACAAACGTAAGTCAATGGCACTCATTCATAATCTTCCAAATTAAAGGTTTTAGAGTCTGAAGGAATACATTCTTTGCAATTCGTGGTTAGAAACCAGTACCACCGCTTAGAAAACTTAGGACTGACCTTATCACCATACCCATCAGTAATGATAAAGATAGTTTTTGGGTAAGGGACAGATTCCTTAGAGCAAGTGCGAAGAATGCTTTCTTCAATACAAGTAAAAGAAGTGCCGCCACCACCATAGATTTTACCGGATTTCAAATCAGTTTCATAGACGGAAGTATCAAAACAAAACATACGCACATTAAATTTCTTGGGATCTAAACTCTGAGCAGCCTTGAAGAATCGTGGGGCTAGGTCAATGCACGACCCACTCGTATCCTGGAACAACCAAACATCAATACGGTCCTTCTTGATAAATCGCGTTTGGCGGCGATTCGGTAGGAGGCACGGCTGCTTGCCAGTCTGGAACGTAACTAGGCGACGGTTAGGCTCAAGAAAGCTATCGTTTTTCTTCCAAATAATCTCTTCTTGCTTAGCCCAATCAAAAAGGATGGTCTCCCATTTCTTCTTGAAATTAGGTTTTTCCACATTGATAGTGAAGAAATCACCAGTTCCGCTGCCGGCTTGATGTCCAGAACTCTGATTGCTGCCATTTTTCTTTGGGGCATCACAACTCTTCTTGATGATTTCGTTGACTTCCTTCTTATTGGCATCAGTCAACTTATCATTCAGCTTTTTCTTGAAATCAGAGAGCTTTGGCAGCTTACCACGAAGCTGCTCCGGCACGTCATTTTCATCATACACAATCATTTCGTGACCATCATGGTCATCCGGGCTAAAAGTATTGGGATCGAAGTCCTCTAGGCTCTTCTGGGCTTGTTCGATCAACTTGTTGTAGTAGTATTCAGAAGACTTGTTGGGAAGGATGTTTTCGTGATCTTTGAAGCAAGTATCAATAAAACAAAATTCGGATTGCTTCCCATTCTTATTCTTTTTTCTATCACTGAGTAGATCAATCGCCTTTGCGGCACCATTGACCTTTTCACGGTCAAACCCGAAGTCGTTAACCAAACTCTCGTTGATTACAATATCTGTTGCCTGATTCAACAGCTTTCCGGTTAACCCCTGCCACTTATTGAAGAAACGAACACCATGATTATTCAGAATATGCAGGCTCTCATGGGCAATAACAAAGGCCCGCTGGTAGGTAGTAAGCAAGTTCCAAAAATCAGGGTTAAAGTAGAACCCAACGAAAAGACCGCCGCGAGTACGATCCATGCTAACACAGGCCGTCGGAATGGAATCACTGAAGACAGGCTTGCCCATTGCCCAAACCTGATAGAAGATCGCATGATGCTTCTCAAGTTCACGGGTTACATCAAGGTATTCTTGAGTTGGAGGGTAATGAGAAAAGGTCCGACAAGGCTTGGCAATAGTATCAACAATAGCTTCAGACATATTTTACCTGTTGTTTTAAGTTGAAAAAGGAGCCCGCCTTTCGGCGGGCTGACAAACAACAATACGAAAACTACACACTGATATTCAGTTGGTTGTAGAACCTTGGGTAGAAGATAGCCATAGACCAGATGGACAGACCGTACTCATCCTTGTTGGCAAGTGCCTTATCCCACAGTTTATTTTCCTTCAACCACCCAAACAATTCATTGATGATACCAGTGAAGTGCGGCATCAAATTTTCATGCTTGGGTTCAAAACCAGGCATCCCACCGATAATGAAGGACAGCCCATACAGAGAATCTTTTACGGTTTCTTCATTCCACTTAGACTTTGGAGGAATGTGACTAATGACAAATTCATAGGTATCCTTGAGTTCCTTGTCAGCCTTTGAATCGTCTCCCAAAGCCTCGTTGAACTCCTTTAGCCTCTTATCCAAGGTAGCCTTCAAGGAACGAACGGTATTCTTCGGTTCAAATTTAAAGGTTTTAGGCAGGGAAACCGGATTCGTTGGCTTCGGCATGAGTTCGCCATGAATCACGATGACGCCCATTTCATTGAAATTCTTGATAAGATCCGGATACTTGCCCTCATTGTAGGCATTGAAAATCTTATCGGTGAAAGCAGGGTTAATCTTGGAGTTGTTGATCTCGGTGAAAATTTCACTGAACACGGCATTGGGAGAGCTAGCGAAGGCTGCCATACAATCTTCGTTCGTGCTGACCAAATCCGCAATCTTTTCATACTTGAGATTCTTCAAGCACTGACGAATCATCTCCTTGTCCTTCAAGACATACCGGATGGTGCCGGCATAATTGTTTTCCACATTGAAGAACTTCTTGATTGCCTTATCCTTGGCTTCCTGGGTTTTATATTCCTTGTTGAAGATCGTGAGGAACTTAGCATAGGTTGCCCCCTCATTTAGATAAAGCATCAACTTGTCGATGCCACACTCTTGCGGGATGCAGTAGCGGATGTTACCACCTAGGACAAAAACCTGCATAGCGTTGTCAAGCTGTCGTGGGTTCAACTTCTTACGCAGGGGCATATCGAGTTCACGCCACCACGCAATGACCCCCTTCGCCAAGTCTTCTCCATACCGAGAAGCAAAATAACTATCCTCTACATCGTATGGAACAGGGATTCGGACAGGGAAACGGCTTAGCTGTGCCGGATCAAGCATTTCAACCTGATAGGTGCCGTCATCGTCCACCGGATTCATGGCCCCCCAAACCGTAATAAGGTTGGGCAGCCTATCGCCGTTGATTGACTTAGAGTTAGTGAGTTCCATCAAAGCATTGCGGGTCATCTTATCATCGCGGCCAAGCTCATCAAAGAAAATAGCCTTGACGGTCTTATGCCACTTCGGGACAAGGTATTCCATTTCTCCAGGAACACCATTCTTAACGTCCTCGGCCTTCTGGGCGTCCGAACGATACTTTTCCCGTGGGATACCGCGAATATCAACGAATGGGTCCAGGGTGGAGCAAGAGAAGTATAGCCAATCGACCCCTTCCTTACCATAAACCTCATTGAACAACTGCCGGACAACCGCAGTCTTCCCGACGCCCGACTCCCCTTCAAACAAAACATTGAAACCGTTTTCAGCGAAGAACTTCAGGTCGTCGTAGTTGAAAAGCGACATAGACTCAAAACCTCAAATGAAAGAATAGTAACCTCAAACTTTGGGCGACCACTCGGTTGCCCCTTCGACTCCCACAGCTTATCGCGGGAAAAACACTCGTCAAGACAAAACACGGAAAATCTTAGGTGCCGGCTGAATGAGCATGGCGAAGCAGGGTTAGCAGGCCCCAAGGGGAATAGCGATCAAGCAAGAAAGCGTTTTCAATACAACCATAATTTAACACCATTCTATCAAGGGTTTTTAAGAATTGCCCAAGAAAGCCGAGACCCGCCTTCCCCCTAACAATTTGGTAACTGCTATTTACCTTAGACTTCTTGATATGGATGGACTGCCTGGCACTTCTCGGTCCACTTCTAGTATTATTGAATACATTAAACCTAATTTTAATTACCTCAAGATAGTATCCAAAGGAAATTTGAAGCCAATGTTTTTGGTCGTCTTTGTATAGAGTGCTGCCCACCTCAATTATCTGGAAATCCCCATCTTTAATTTTAACATGACCCCCATTCCTAAATCCAATTGAATATTCACTTCCTGATACTTTATACCCTACCTGAATACCGTTTGGATATAATGAAGCTATCGGCCAACCCGCATAACCCCGATCGTCTCCCGCCCCATAAATCTTTAGAGGGGATGCACGTATGGTTCCGTGTAAATAAGATCCGCGTTTTACGTCTATCTTAGACTCATAAAACATTAAGATTTTTAGTTCAAGTGGCGGATCAAATTGAAAGTGGAAATCATCCTGGTTTGTTACCGATGGATTGAATTCTCTGATTGACTCTACATTACTAATCAGGTGGTTTGCTTGATCCACAAACTGATTAAGCATTTGTACGGGCAGGTTTAGTTCGCGGTGCCCAGCATGGGAAGTTTGTAATGAGAAAATATGGGGACGTGGGGTTAGTGGTTTTAGTCTTCTTAGTTCGGCCATGTAAACCTTATTCTGAAAATGTTTCGATTTTACCACACTTCAAACATTGTCGATTCTCATAAAATCTAAAATTTCTGTCATACTCTCCTATAGAATCATTCCATGTATCGAGAACAATCCAGTTATGCAAACATAATTTTTGAAATTCAAGTATCTCAAGTTGAAGACCTCTAATCAACTCTTGCCTGCGGGCAACTTCTGGATTAAGCATTTTGACATTACAGTACAGAAGAAAGCCCCGCTATTGCGGGGCTGTAGTTATTATTATAATAGTAATATACTACGAAAGGGTTTCCAGGAACTTTTCCCCTAGAATCTTGGCGTCTTCTAGAGAAGTGCCGAGTGGAATATCGAATGGATGCTCGTTGCCATCAGAATCATACGCCCACCCATTGTAACCATCCTCACATGACTCGATTACTAAACGCAGGTCATCATCTTCATCGAGTCCAGCCCACTCACAAACATGCCACTTGATTTTGCTCATCTTATCCCTCTAATTCCTTCTTGATTTCTTCCAACGCCAACTCACGCTTGAGATCGTCACTCATAACCCCGTCCAGCTTCTTGCGAAGCGTAGCGAGCTTTTTCTTTTGTTCGGCGAGCTTGATAACATCGGCCCGCAACTTAAAGTCGTGCAGCCAATCCTCTACGGAGAACCCGCCAATCTTAAGAGGTGGCACCTCCTGAGAAATAAGTAGGCATGCCTTGTTGTAATACTCACTAGCAATCATAAGATCGCTTGCCAGTAAAACAAGGGAAACAGTTTCATTGATAGTGTGTAGGTTATTGGGTTTTTGAGAAACCTGCCCTAGATACAAACAATTCGTCTTATAGACTGGCCGGGCTGCCCCCGGCAGGGCGTTGATCTTAGCTTCCACATCGGAAATCAACTTGAGAACTGCGGCATCTGAAGAGGCCATACTCACTCCGTTTGATAAAGAAAAATGACAGCAAAAAAGTTAGGGGGTTTGCTTAAACGTATTGTCCGTTACGGAGTGATTCCATATCTACATCAAACTTGAAATGATAGTCGGAACCCATCCTTGTATTGTATCCATTACTGTAATACTGGATGAGATGCCCGCCCTTCATGCTATCCGTAATATCAAGAACTTGCTTTTCTCCAACATGGAGTTTTCCGTCCACAATAGATAGCTTTTCAACAGAGATCCTTGCTTTGTCGGCAGGCTTGTTTGCGGCCCAATTATACAAATCGCTATTACGAGTGTAAAGCCTCTCAAACTTATAGATGTCTCCGCCAATCAAAACATGACCATTGGAATACAGTGAATTTCCATACCTGTCATTGAGTTTAATCTTGATGAGTACGGGCGGCTTAGTCCTTTCGGCAAGGGCATACTGAAGCAGCGGAATCTCGTCTAGGCCGGATGGCCCGTCTACCTTAGCTAACTCAGCCGGGGTAGCGACACTGAATTGCGTTAGCTCTTGATTGATGAAGAAATGACTGCTCACAGTCTTGGAACAACGCCAACTTTGGAAGGGGACCGCGCCCTTCCCAACGTAGATCATCTTACCAAGTTTTTTGGTCGTGTAAAGGTGTCCCGGAACTAATTCCTTGGCGGAAACCTTCATTGACTTGGCACTGGTGAACTCTTGACCACTCTTGTACTCAGGGGCACACTCCGGCAGGAGGACCAGGTCGGTCCCGGACCACGCATAAACGAAGTTCCCATCGATCCCCTTGCCCTTAATACAATCAGCATGTTCAAGGATATAGAGGAGATTCTGGACTGTAATCTCAAACTCGAAACCACGCGGGTCGTATACGCGGGCATAGGTCTGGCGGTGATTCCAGTCGGATCGGTAGCCCCCTACTTTTTTGTTTAGGACGAACCCTGCTGTGGGAACATTATCGAATGGATCTGGTTCAATCTTTTTGGATCGCCATGTATTCCAGGAGGCTTCCTTTCGTAGCTTGCCCTTCTCATCGTAGTAAATGACATAGGCCAGTTTGCCCGTGTAGGTGCCTTCCCTATTTTGATAGCCCACCATGATTTTAGAGGGAATATTTAACAAAGTATTCAAGATTCAACTCCCACTTCAGAGAATTCCAAGAGACCATTGTACTTAAGTAGTTCGATCAATTTCTTGGGTTGGCCCACAGTCTTACCAAAACCTAAACCCAATTGTTTGATAGCGGCAGTTGCCTTTTCGCATAGGTCTTCCGGCTTTGTTTGCAGGTTCGCCATCACTTGTTTGGTTACGAAGTGATCGTAGTTGTATACGGAGTCCTCATAGATTTCCGCTCGCCCCCACCCAATCCTATTGTAGTAGTGGCAGGCCGCAGCAATCCTTTGGGAGTATCCGGCCACTGCAAGTTGAATCTTCAGCATTGGGTCTCGCATGTGAGGATAGTAAGCCGCCACCTCCTCAATCTCGTCCTCCAAGACCGTTTTGACCAGATCGGCTACCGAATACTTACCCAACATTTTGTGGTGATCTACATATTCGGAATCCTTCAATTTAAGGCGGGCTCCGGTATTGCGATCGCGGAAGACGAATCCCTCAAAGTCCGCCCGCTCCTGCTTGGCCTGTTCCATCAACTCTCGAATTTCAGAAAATTCGTTCGTGCCGCACCAGAGTTTCGGCCGCTTAGCTCCAGTGTCTCCAGCAATAAAATTTAGTTCAGCTTCATCGTACTCAAAATAAGATTCGGTCCTACTGGATAAAATAGAACCAGGAAGTAGGTTTTCTTGATTAAGATTGCGAGCCCCAATCAAATAAAGCCCCCACTCCATCGGGGAATACTTAGTCCAGACG